>OGJJ01000247.1_pt1 | contig 51008 bp, 44 predicted proteins | sample 1572081 | NCBI WGS metagenome assembly OGJJ01 (sample SAMEA2582122, study PRJEB24529) | metagenome | biome: Human gut stool | place: China | collected 2011
GTTGATTACGTCATCTGTCAAGCGATCCATGGCATTCACGCGACGATCAGCATGAGTCCGACGAATCTGAAGGAATTTTTCAGCCTCAATGTCAGCAAAGCTCAATTGGCCATTGAACAGCTCTTCCATAGAACACCTAGATTGTGAACGGCATCGTGTTAGTATTTTACTATTGCATTGGCAAAAAAACAGCACATTCTGGCGTCGTTAAGAAAAGCCGAACAGAACATTTTTGTTCCATCCGGCTTGGCACGGGGGTTTTTGAAGAGCTTCCCTAAGTTGCTCCTCTACGCTCTCAATGGAGAGCCCAAGGCTCCACCATCCATGGTTGAATTGAACCCACACATCGTAGTCCAACTCCTCGAAGGCATTCATGAATGCCTGGGTACCTTCATTAAGGGTATTTTCTAATCCTCGGGCAATGCCGAGCATCCAGCAGGCATGCTCAGTAAGCCCACCGTCTTCACAACGATAGGACTCGAATTCCACCATTGCCTCATTGAGCGAGGCACTTGCCTCTTTGTAAAACTTGCACCTCAAGATGATGAGTTCCGCCTGAAGCTTAACAAAATGAGCTTCGAGTTCTTTGACATTGACGTGCTTAAGCATAATCTTTCTCCTTATATGCTTATTTGACTATCCTTCCCTTTAATAGTCAGTTAATAGGTAATAAAAAAGGCCAAGTACTGAATGCACTTAGCCTTTAGGGAAGACTTCTTCTAAAAAGTTCAAAACTAAACAAATTAGATTTAAGTAGTTGAACTTCAAAGTTGAAGATGAATATGCTCTAATGTTTTGTGCAAGAACACATTCATCTAAAACCTCAAAGAGATAGATTTTTAGGGAAGATTTAGTATTTTAAGGGTTAACCCTAATCCGATGAATCTCTAGCTAACCTTACAAATATTTACACTCTCTATCCCTTGACATCTATTGACAGATGTGTATAATGACTATATCATCGCCCCGCAGTCAAAATAGATATATAAATATATAATAATAAGTAATATATAGATCTATAAAGACATAAAGATATATAGACTATCTTCTTCTTAAGAAGATAGTCTTTCTTTTTATATCTTTCTTAAGAGACTATCTTCTTTAGTAGTTCTTATTAATAAAGAACTCTTTATTCTTCTCTCTTATCCTTTGGTAAAAGAGAAGTAAAAGAATTCTCCCTAAAAGAAAGGAAGAGTATTACTACCCTTCCTCTTTCTCTTTATTTACTTCTGTTCCTTAAGAGCAGCAATCTTTCGATTGAGTTTGTCGATCTTCTTCTGAAGCTTGACCTCTTCCTTAGCTTTCCTGTACTGCCCTTTCTTGGCAGCGAAGAGAAGGGAAGTCTCGCTGGCTTCACTGATCTTTTCCGAGAGGTTGCCCTCACGGATATCCTGCACAGTGATTTTTTCACCGAGCTGTTCGGAGAAGAATCCTGCCATGTTTACCATGGCCATTTCTTCCATACCCCTGGCATTATCCAGACCATCACTGATGATCTGGTTGAGGAACTTCGCTGTTTCCAAACCATTAGCTGCAGTAAGAGCAGCAGTGGCAGTGGATGCACGGACGAAAGAGGTGACGTTTGCAATAACGCCACGCTTGGGAGTAAACTTGAAGTTGCTCATAGTACTTACCTCATCAATGAGCGTTGAAGGACTGTAGACCTAACCACTAGGCTACAGGCTAGGTACAGAACTAGCTGACTACTGGTCCTGTACAAGAGTATGGGGGGGGGGTGTCTCAGAGATGAGAACTCTCCCCCTCTACTCCCTGCACCTCTCCTAAGTTATGGAAAATTCCTTAAGGTCTCCAATCCTCTGCACCTCTCCTTAGCTGAAGGAATTTCCCTACAGTTCCTCTCTCCCCAGATACGAAGATTTCCATAAGGGCTCTATAGCCCTTTTTTCATATCTACCTTCTCTGTTCTTCTCTGGTTCCTGGGTTCTACTCCCATATGCCTCTGTAAGGCTCATAGGAGCCCTAGGATCAATCCGTAGACACCTCCTAGTACCCTTACCCTAGAAGAAGGTGTAAAACGCTTCTAGAGCGTTCTATAGAGCCATTGGAACCAGAAGGAAAGAGAGAAGGAAGTGCTTGTGTTTGTTTTGTATAAGACATATAATGTCCTTGTGTTTCGTATGGACACTCCTGAAAATAGAACCGAGTATTTAGCAGGTGCTCGTTAAATAACTGCTTATAAGACCTAGTAGTAAAACTACTGGGTCTTTTTTATTTGTTCATTGTCCTTTCCATTTGATATAAACTACTCAAATCAACCTAAAGGACAATTTAATGACAATAAATGTGGACACACTTAAGGAAGCTCTTCCACCAGCATTAAGAACATTTGCTACAGAAGAATTAGCTCAGAAGATAGACTCAATTACTACTGATCCTTTATTTGCTAATTCAATTAAAGAGAACTTCATCACGTATACCCATGTACTTCAGGAAGGTAAGTACAAGATGGATGATTACTTGAATGCTGTTACTTATGTAAGCTTCAAGTTGATGGGCTATACGAACCAAGAAGCTTATTTCAAGACATTCCCCAATAGATATGCCAATCTAGTTGCTCAAGGGAAGGATGAGAAGACAATCAGTTCCTATGTAAGAGCTTTTCATAAGGGAAAGCTGGTCAATAAGATCATGGAACAGTCCATTATCCCTTCTTGGGTCTTGAACCAAGATGCTTATCAAGAAGCAATCAATAAGAATGTCCAATTGATGAGGACTGCTAAGAGTGAGAAGGTTCAAGCAATGGCTGCTGATTCTCTTCTCAAGCATCTAAGTAAACCTGAAGTCAATGATGCTCCTCTCATCAATATAGATATGAGAGAAGGAAGTGGATTGGATGAACTTAGGGATGCTCTTACTTCCTTGGCTCAGAAACAGAAAGAACTCATTATGAGTGGAGTCCCTACTAAAGATATTGTTGAACAAGTACTAGTGCCAAAAGATGAATAAATTATCAGTCCCCTATGCAGCCTTAGGAGCTGCATATTGTGTCCTTCTTCTTTTAGATACCCTTCTTGAAGTAAAGATTATTAATGTTTATGGATTAGAGCTTACTTTAGGTACTGCTGTAATTGCTCTGGTTTATGTCTGTAGTGATTGCTTAGTAGAGGTATATGGATTTGCTAGAGCAAGGCTTCTAATGTGGCTTGGCTTCTTTCTTCTAGGCTTCTCTACTCTGGTTCTCAATGTAGCTTGTTATGTTCCTTCTATTCCTGGATGGGAAGGAAATGAACATTTCAACTACCTTTATAACATGAGTCCTAGAATAGCCTTAGCTTGCTTAGCTGCTTATATCTTTGGTTCTTATACCAATAACTTTGTAATGTCTAAGCTTAAGGTGCTTTGGAAAGGAAAGTACTTTAAGTCAAGAGCCATGATTTCTACTGTAGCTGGTGAAACAGTGGATGCTATTGTAGGTACCTTCGGAATTTTCTTTGGAATTCTTCCGATTACTCAAGTGTTGACTATTACTTTCAGTATGGCTCTAGTGAAATGCTGTATTGAAGCTCTGGTACTTCCAGTAACTTCTAGGCTAGTTAGACATTTAAAGAAGGAAGAAGAGAAGTTTGGTGATGATTCCCATGCTTCTTATAAGCTCTTCTCAATGAGGCAGGAATGAAGTACGTAGAAATTCTGTTAGTAGTTGGGAAGAAGTGTAATTTCAGATGTTCTTACTGTTACACACAACATAAAGAGGATGCTTATATAGATGAAGGTAACATCCTCTCAGAAAATATAGATAAAGTCTTCAAGCATATTGATTGGTACTTGTCTAGGGTAGAGACAATGAGGATTACTTTCTATGGAGGTGAGCCTCTTTGTTACCCTGATTTCATAAGACAGATTGTTTCTAGGTATAGGGAAAACCCTAATATAGATTTCAATTTAGTAACCAATGGAGTTTTATTACAAAAGCACTGGGATATATTCGAGGGAATCCCAAAAAACAGAATGTTCTTTGCAGTCTCGTATGATTATTCACTTCAAGATATCCAGAGACATGAAGGAACTTATCAAGTTGTAAGGGATGCAGTGAAGTTCTTGGTTCAGAAGGGTTGTAGGTTTAAGACAATTACAGTCTTTACTAATGAAACTCTACCAAGAATTAAAGAAGTCTTTGAAGACCACCTAAAACTAGAAAAGGAATGTGGCAGAGAATTTATAGGAAGAGTAAATACTGCTAAAAGCACCTTTAAAGATGCAGAGTCAGTCTATACAGACTCAAAACTATTAGAAGACCTTCAGTATATTCAGAGATATAACAAAGAACACCCTAGAGGAGGATGGCGTACTAATGCCTGTATGCTAAACAGGAAAAATGAATACGCTTATTTGAACTTCCTTCCTGAATGCTATGCCATCTGTCCCGATGGAAGAATTACTTGGGATTGTAGAAGCTGGTTCTATAACGACAGTATTGATAGTTTGACAACAGGAACTATCTTTGAAGAACCAGAAATAGTTTATGAGAATAGGCAGAAGATACTAAAAGAATGGGGTGGACATATCTCTAAAGAGTGTAAGGACTGTGAAACTACAGCTTGCAAAATTACCCCATTTAGATTCCATGAAAATGAATCTCCAGTTCATTGGGGAGAGCCACCAACAAATGCTTTTAAGTACCACTGCAAAATTACAAGATTTATGGCGAAATACTTGAATGGCTAATTTAATTAAACAAGAGCTAGATCAATGGCTAGACCAAGTAAGATATGGCTTCTTAAATTCTTCTGAGTACCATCCTACAGAGTTTTCTCTCAACTTCATGAACTTCATTAAGTTAGTGAATGGAGGAGAAGGTGAAAGTAATAAGACTCCTCCAGTCCATTTAAAGATGATGGACAAGCTAACTGAAGGTAAAGAAAGGATAGTTAACCTTTGCTTCCGTGGTTCAGGTAAAACAACCATCTTTATGGAGTACCTAACACTCTATTTGGCTGTATTCCATGAGATTCCAGGGTTTGGTCCTGTAGAAGGGATGATCTATGTGTCTGACTCTATGGAGAATGGTGCTAAAAGTGCACGTAAAAACATTGAGTTTAGATATGAAAGAAGTGACTTCCTGAAGAAGTACATCAAAGAAGCTAAGTTCACTGATGCTTATCTAGAATTTACCAATGTAAAAGATCAGAAGATGGGAGTTAAGCTCTTTGGTGCTACTACTGGTCTTAGAGGTACAAAGATCTTCGGTAAAAGACCTTGCTTATGCGTGCTTGACGACTTAATTAGTGATGAAGCAGCTAAGTCAAAGACAGTGATGAACCTTATTAAGGACACTGTCTATAAGGGTGTTAACTATGCTCTGGATCCAACAAGACATAAGATCATTTTTAATGGGACTCCTTTTAATAAGGAGGACATCATTATTGAAGCTGTGGAGTCTGGAGCATGGGATGTGAACGTATGGCCTGTATGCGAGAAGTTTCCTTGCAATCCTGAAGATTTTGAAGGAGCTTGGGAAGATAGATTCACATATGACTATGTGAATAACCAGTACCAAACTGCCCTTAAGACAGGAAAGCTAGCTGCTTTCTACCAAGAGTTGATGCTAAGAATCTCTTCAGATGATGAGAGATTGGTTCAAGATGCAGATATCAGATGGTATGACAGACAAGCTCTCTTGAGGAATAAGCACAACTTTAATTTCTACATTACTACTGACTTTGCTACTTCTGCTAAGGAGACCGCTGACTACTCAGTAATTTCTGTATGGGCTTATAACGCTAATAAGGAATGGTTCTGGGTGGATGGTGTCTGTGAAAAGCAGACAATGGATAAGAATGTAGATGCTTTGTTTAAGCTGGTCCAGCAGTATCACCCTCAGGCAGTTGGAGTTGAAGTGACTGGACAGCAGGGAGGATTTGTTCCTTGGCTCCAGAAAGAACAAATAAATAGGAATATATGGTTTACCTTTGCTACTACTAAGGGTAGTCCAGGAATTAGACCTACAACGGATAAGTTAACTAGATTTAATCTTGTTGTTCCTTGGTTCAAAGCAGGAAAAATTTATTTTCCTGAGCAAATGAAAGATTCTATTATTATGGGAACATTTATGCAGCAATTAAAGCTTTGTACCATCAACGGTATTAAAGGGCATGATGACTGCATAGATACTATTTCCATGCTTGGGTATTTAAATCCTTGGGAACCAAATAGTAATACAAGCCCTATTTATGTACCTACAGCTGGGGATATTTATCCTGATGAACCAGAGATAGAAATATATACAAGGGATAGTTATATCGTATGACACTACAAGAGTGTTTGGATAGATTGGCTAGAGGAAAGCTCAGTAATCTGGCTATATGTGAGAAAGGAAGTGTTAAGCCTCAAGAGATTCCTAGGGTAATTGATGCAGTGAATGAGGCTTTGGAAAGGCTTCATACTCAACTACCTATAAGGGAGAAGAGTGTCATTGTGGAACTATATGAGGGTAGAACTGAATACCCTCTTACCAGTGAACACTCAGTGAGGAATATGAAGGGAGATATTCATGATGAATATGACTACTACATCATGGATACAGAAGCCAATCCTTTCTTGGATGATATTCTCGTAATTCAAGAAGTTTGGGATGACTTGGATAGAGAAAGACCTCTTAATGATCCAGTACATCCTCTAGCTGTCTTTACACCTGAACATAACTTTATTTCTGTGAACTTCTCACCTGATGTGAGAGTATTGAATGTTATCTATAGAGCCAAACATATAAGTTTGACTGCAGATAATCTCACGGATAAAGTTGATATACCTTCTAATTTGTATGGTGCCTTATTAAGCTATGTAGCTTATTTAATCCATAGCAACATGAATACTGAATTAGCTGTTCAAAACTCTCAGAAGTACCTTGCAGAATATCAGAATATTATTCAAGAAGTTATTCAGAATGGAACTATTGCACCAGATAAATTAGCTAATGGTATAAAGTTTTTTAAACGAGGTTGGGTGTGATAGGTAATAAATTAGGTCCTGTCGATAGAACAGTTAATGTTCTTATTGATAGGTCATATCCAGTAGTGAAGGAAGTCTATAAACATCTTGATGACATTGAAGATGTTAATAAGAACCTTCCTACAATTGATAAAGTCGCAAACAATCTTGAAGAAATCCAGAATGTTCAGGATGCAGCTGACGCTCTTATAGATATCCGTGCTTCTTTGGACAACATCAATGAAGTCCAAGATCATGTGAAGCAGATAGATGCAGTAGCTCCTCATGTTGAACAGATAGATGTTGTAGCAAACAATATAGTTAGTGTTGTTAATGCTAAAGCTAATGCAGATAGAGCTCAGGAGTATGCGGATAAGGCAGAAGAATCCGAGACAAATGCAAGTGAGTCTGCAAAGCTTGCCAAGAGATGGGCAATAGATACTGAAGCTATTGAACCAGACCTGTATTCTTCAAGAAAGTATGCACAAGATGCTAAGGTTGCTAAGGGTGAAGGACAGAAGATCCTTGAGAATAACCAAAAGATTGAAGGTTATCTCAAATCCATGGAGAGCGCCTATAAGAGTATCGAAGATAATAAAGACAGCATTCTTTCAGTAGCTGGCAATATTAACAGTGTTGCCAATGTGGCTACCGATCTTAAGGGCGAGCAGATTGATGACGGCTCAAGAGACCTTGGAATGATCGGTAGTGATGGTGGCTCCAACCATCAAGTCGTTACTGGCGGAAATATTAAGAAGGTTGCTGATGACATCCTTTCCGTCAGAAAAGCGGCAGACAATATCGAAGATATTGTTAAAGTAGCTGAAGGTTTGGGAAACTTCCCTACAATGAAGGGAGAACTCTCTGAACTGGCCAAGCAGACAAAGGACAATGCAGATAGGGCTCAAACTCAAGCAGAGATTGCTACTGCACAGGCTGAAAGCGCTTCTTCTTCTGCAAAGACTTCAAAGGTTTATTTAGATAGAACCATAGAAGAAGGGGCTAAAGCTGTTCAAGCAGTTAAAGATCAAGAGTCTTTAAGCAAGCAGTCTGTTGTTGTTACTGGTTCTTCTGAAGTTGCCAAGGTTATTGCTGAAGGTGATAGGCAAGTTAAAAGAGTTACCGATACAGGTACTGCTCAAGTTGGCAATGTAGCTACAGAAGGAACTAAACAGGTTGGATTAGTTACCAATACAGGTACAGCTCAAGTTAAGGCTGTTCAAACTGAAGGTACTACACAAACTGCTAATGCTAAAGCTCAAGCTGATCTAGCAACAAGTAAAGCACAGGAAGCTACCTCTCAAGCTACTATTGCAACTACTAAAGCTCAGGAAGCAAGTGGTTCTGCAACCTTAGCTTCTTCTAAAGCTACTGATGCTAGCCAATCTGCTGCTACTGCTTCATCTAAAGCTACAGAAGCCAGTAATTCTGCAACGCTAGCTCAGACTCATTCTACTTTAGCTGGTAATTGGGCTACTAAGACAGATGGTACTGTTAATGGTACCGAGTATTCTGCTAAATACCATGCCCTTAATGCTGGAACCAAGGCTACTGAAGCTAGTGGTAGTGCTTCCAGAGCTAGTGCTTCTGAAGTTAAAGCTAAGACTTCTGAAACTCTTGCTAAGAACTGGGCTAATAAGATTGATGGTGTTGTAGCTGATGGTGAGTACTCTGCTAAGTACTATGCTCAAAAGGCTAAGACTGATGGTACAGAAGCTGTTAATACAGCCAAAGGCACCGCTTTAAATGAAATCAGTACAGCTAAGACTCAGAGTGTTCAAGCAGTTAAGACTCAAGAGACAACTTCTGTTGGATTGGTTCAACAAGAAGGAGATGCTCAAAAGGCTAAGCTAGATACTCAAGTTATTGAGGCTTCAAATCAGGCTAAAGAAGCTAAGAAGCAAGCTGATATAGCTAAGAGTTATGCTAACCAAGCAGCTACTGGTCAAGTTAATGCTGACTGGAATGAAACTGCTACTGAAAGCAAGGCGTATATCAAGAATAAGCCTGATGTTTATACAAAGAGCCAGACTTACAGTAGAGAAGAAGTTGATGCGAAGCTAGTTGCTGTCTTTGTTTACAAGGGGAGTGTTGCTACCGAGGCAAACCTTCCTTCTTCAGGAGTTCAAGTCGGTTGGACTTATAACGTTGAAGACACAGGAGCTAACTTTGCCTGGAATGGATCCTCTTGGGATGATCTAGGAAGAACCATTGATTTAACTCCTTACGCAACTACAGCTAATGTTAATGCAGCTTTAGCTACCAAGTTAGATACAGCTACATTTAATTCGGAGAAGTCTGCTCTTCAAACAAGTATTGCTTCTAAGCTGGATGCAAGTACTTATACAACGGATAAACCTACTTTTGCTACCAAGACTGATCTTGGAACCAAGCTAAATACCAGTGTTTATAACGTTGATAAAGCTACCTTTGCTTTAAAAACTGAAGTTACTCCTAAGGCAGATAAGACTTACACTGATCAACAGTTGGCACTTAAAGCAGATAAGACTGCTATTGCAGACATGTTGACTAAGACTGAAGCTGTAGGTAAATATCTAGGTATTACAGCTAAAGCTACTAGTGCAAAGATTGCTGATTCTGTTGCCTGGGTTAATGTGACAGGTAAAGAAAAGGTTAGAACTACGGATACACCAATTAAAATGAGTGACTTTGGTGGTCCTATTGATTTAGGAATGATTGGGGAATAAATAGATGGCGGAAATTCTTCCAAATACATCAAATGATATTGGGAATAGAGGTTGTACAAATACAACCTTAGCTCAATTTAAAGGTAAGCCTAGACAAGTCCTTGTGAATATTGAGGATGCTTATCGATTGGTTGTAATGGATGGTTCTACTCTGGGAGGTAAGTTCAAGGCTGCTTCTCTAGATGAACTTAATTCAGTTAAGAATACAGCTAATAGTGCTCTTACTAAAACTTTAGCTGATGGTTATTATCTGGCTAAGACAGGTAAGGCCACTACTGCTGGTACTGCTGATGAGGCTAATGCTTTAACTACAGCTAGATCCATTGGTATTACTGGTGCTGTTACTGGTGCTGGTGTTTCATTTAATGGTACAGCCAATATAAACATCAACACTACAGCTGTGGATGGAACCAAGGTTAGTACTTTTACGGCTGCTACTGCTTTTACTGCAGGTACTGTTGGTGCTGTTCCTGCCCCTTCTGCTGGAGCTCAAGCTAAATTCTTAAGAGGTGACGGTACTTGGCAGGTTCCTACTAATGTGGATACCAAAGTTGTTCAGACTCCGTCCACTACAGCAGGTGAATATGCTCTTTTAGCCAAGGATAATACAGAAGTAACAACAACCACTAGTGGTTCTGTGTTTAGTGCTGGAGTTACTGTTAATCCAAATACAAAAACTATTACTGCTACTACCTTTAAAGGTTCTTTACACGGTAATGCCACCTCTGCCACTAAAGCTACTAATGCAACTAAGGCTTCTCAAGATGCATCTGGAAATGATATTCCTACTACTTATGCAACTAAGGCTGAGGTTACGAGCCTTCAGGATGCCTTGAATGCCACTAGTACGCAGGCCTCCAATGCGATCCCTAAGACTGGTAATCGTGGAGCTCTTGCAGGTTATGCTACGAGTGCAAGTGGTATTCTTGTGGATGCTTTATCTAATGACTATCAATATACCTACCATAATGTTATTGTATCCGATGGAGAGTATGGACAGGCTTGGACTAAGGTTGTTAAGATGTCTGCAGGCACTGTGGCTCTTGGAGGTCAGTGGGCTTGGGTTGGTGGAGAAGCACCTGAACTTAAGTATCCGTGTCTTCTTGTGTGCCACTGGAATCAGGATAAAGGCATTGTAGGTATCGTAGCAGGAGTTGCATAACTATGATTAAATACGAATACAAAGGTAAGCAGTACGACTGGCTCTCGGATATCCGTAAGGATATTTGGGAAACTGATAGAGTGGTCTTTGGTGCATGGGATGATCTCGTTAAAGAACAGTTTGGTGTTACTGAGGTGATGATCCCTGATCCTGTTATCCCTCCTTATGAGCCTACTGATGAAGAGCTTGCTAGACAGGTACGAAACGAAAGAGACCGTAAGCTCGAAGAGACCGACTGGTATATGATGCCTGACTATCCTGCTGATTCTGAGACCCTTGAGCTCGTTAAGAGCTACAGAAAGGCTCTTAGAGACATCACACTGCAGAGTGGATTCCCTAAGGATGTTAAGTGGCCTGTGGAGCCTAGAGTGTTCTGTGAGGATACTGCGGGGACTATGGGTCTTGGACTGGCTAAAGTGGGGATCTAAGGATGGACAATAATGCACTGTTGTTGCTCATGGGTGCTAAGAAGAGTAAGCAAACAATTGGTAAAGCAGGGCAACAGGGGTTTGGTGTAGGGGTCTATGGTGGGTATTCTGCGGATCTTACAACTATGGGATTGTCTCCCATGCAAGGATGTGCAGACCCTGCTAGTGAGAACTACGGCAACTACATGCATACGAATGGGTCAGTGATGGTGTTTATACCTGCATTCTGTTATAGAATCGGCCATACTTCTGCACCTAGTTATAGTAGAGATGGTGCGAATGCCCTAGAAATCAGAGACGCCTCTTTGGGGCAAGGCGACGGGTGGTTTCTCCACCGTGCATTTATTGACGGGGGCAAGCAGAAACTAGGCTTTTTTGTCGATAAATACTTGTGCAGTAAAAAGTCGGACAATTCCAATATCGCCGTGTCGGTGAAAAATGCCGATCAGATTTCCCTGACTAACTCCTCGAGTTACATCAATTCGTCTTCCATGACAGGGTGCAGTGGCTATATTTACGACGCAATCACCCTTGGCCGCGCCCGTGGCGAAGGCTATTCGTGCGTATCCGCGTTCCAATGGTCAGCCCTTTCGATCTTGTCCCTCGCTTGTGGACAGGCTACCACGTCTGCTGACAATTGCGCGTGGTACGATGCTAATCACAAGACAAACTTCCCGAAAGGGTCAAATAACAATTGTAAGGACATCAATGATTCAAGCGTTACATTCTCGGCTCATTCGAGGAATTTGAACTTTGGTAAGACGGGCTCAGGCACTCCTTTTGCCAAAACCACTCACAACGGTCAGGCTTGCGGTGTGGCAGACATGAACGGCTGTATGCTTCAGCCGCTTTTGGGTATTTATCAAACGTCGAGCAGTGGAACGTTTGCGGTTGCGAGGGAGTCGTACAAGATGCACGACTTCACAAAGGCTAACTACAACACGTCATCTAACTTTGATACGATTGAGGGTTTCTATAACGGGAGTGGACATTGGGGTAATGGTTCTAACTGCGCATTCTCAACGGGATCTACGAACACAGAACGTTCTATGTTCGGCGTGTTCCCGTTGTCGAGCGGTGCGAGTGGTGGTGGTACGTCGTTGTTCGGTAATGACCTTGCGAGTTATTACGCCAATAGTAATCAGGCGGTTCTTGCAGCCGGCAAGTACTACGATGGCTCGAATGCGGGGGTGTGGTACCGCAGTGGCGGCTACGACGCTTGGAATAGCAGTGACTACAATGCCGGCTTCCGCGCTGCGGGCTATGCAAAATAATCGCTACTACTAATATTCCCTAGATACTACTGTGTAGAACAACAATCTTCTATAGTGCCCCGAGAGGTGCACTATAAATTACCTCTCAGAATGCTAGGCTTTTCAGTAACTGTAATTGCGCCATACGCGTTTGGTTAAACATACATTGAACTCTTGCCTAGTTTCCTATAAAAAAGCTCCAGATTATCTCTGGAGCTTTTTTTTCTACTTCTTAAACTTTTTTTAAGTTAAGAGGCTATTAGATTAGGAACTGATCTAGATCATCCTTGGTAAGACCATTCTCATCGAGGTACTCTTTGAAGGATCTCTTCATAATGCCTTTACCCGTCCATTCTTCACCATTAGGAAGACGGTACTTGGGAGCAGAAGGCTTACGAGGCTTCTTGGCAACAATAGGTGCTGTAGGGTCATAAAAGCGAACATCAGAAGACCTCAGTCCAAACTGATCTACAATGGCTTGGACCTGAGCAATAGCTTCCTTACGGATCTTATCCATACGCTCATCCAGATCTTCTTGTTCTTTTCTTATCTGTTCAAAGATTTCTTCAAAATTAGACATAGGTGTCTCCTTAAAGTTTGACTCTAGTATACTGAAGTCAAAGTTCAAGTATTTGAACTGGATCAAAGATTCCTAGGATTACTTGGGTTAGTATACAAACCCGTATACAAACCGCTAGACGAGCTTACTCCTAGCTTCCTAGATTCCTTGGGTCAGAGGTATTACACCTCCACGCACGGCTTCTACGGTGACGTGCCGGTTGACGACATCGTGATCGAAAAGGCCGAAATCCTCTGATAGAGCCCGCTCAACACGAGCCTCTGGGGCGCCGAGATGACACGTCCGGCGCCCTTCCGTTCATTTAGACTGGACAAATCCGCCATGGCAGACAAAAAGGTTCCGGCCCTCTGCGGCCTCAAGAGCGTGCCCGAGCTCACCAATCCCGTCATCATCTCCGACGTGCATCTTGCGGCCAACAAGCCCAAGACCATCATGGCGTTCCTGCGCTTCATGAAGAACGTCGCGCCGCGCTTTGCCGAACTCGTCATTCTGGGCGACCTCTTCGACTACTGGCTCGGCGACGACGCCACGCCCGAAGCCGACCCGATCATCGCAGAACTCAAGCTCTACTCCTCGACCGGCCGCCGCGTGCTCATCATGCAGGGCTCCCACGACGCCCTTCTGGGCGCCGACTTCGCCGAGTCCTGCGGTGCCGAGCTCATCGCCGACCAGATCGTCATTCCCGTCAACGGCAATCCGATCCTCTTCGCATACGGCGATCAGTGGTGCGTCCGCGACCAGGTCCGCCAGGCCCGTCGCGCCGTACTGCGCGACCCGATCTGGCAGGAAAGCCTCCTCGCCCAGCCCGCCCACGAGCGCGCCGCCGTCATAGACGAGGCCCTGAGGAAGTGCGCCACCGAAAACGAGGCTCCGAAGAACCCGCGCGACTTCGACGTCATTGAAAGCGCCGTCGCCGAATCGGCCCGCGCCGCAGGCGTCGAGCTCGTCATCCACGGCCACACCCACCACCCCGGCGCCCACGTCAACGCCGTCATCGAGCGCTGGGTGCTCCCCGACTGGGAGTTCGACCTCACCGAAACGAGCTGCAGGAGCGGCTACATCACCTTCATGCAAGGCGGCCGCCCGCAGATTCAGATGATGTGACGTCTGCGCCCGACCGTTCAGGAAGGGATCGACACCTCATGCCCGGACGCCGAAAGGCCTCCGGGCTTTTTCGTCTTCAGGCGCGTCGTTCGTGAAAAAATCCGAACGTCCGCGCATTTTGCCGTAAAATGTCGCATGTTCTCAAACAAGCCCGCTCGTCCGACAACCCCGCGGGACGAGCGGAACGACACAAGCACAAACGGAGAGACCCCTTGAGCAACCTCGAATGCAAGCACCGCCTCTACAAGAAGGTCGGCCTGATCGGCAAGGCCTTCAGTCATGAAGTCCGGCTCGAGCTCATCGAGCTCCTCTCCCAGTGTCCGCAGACCGTCGAAAAGCTTTCCGAGATGCTCGACGAGGACTACAAGAGCATCAGCGCGCACCTTCGCGTCCTCTATCGCGCGGGGCTCGTGACCTGCACCCGCAACGGCCGCTTCCAGCGCTATGGGCTTGCGAGCCCCAAGGTGACGGCGCTTGCCGTCATGATCCGCGAGACGGCCGAGCAGAGCATCGCCGAACTGCCCTGTCTTGAGGCCGAAAGCGGCATTCCCAACGCCTCGCTCGGCATCGAGGACGCCGTCCACTACGCCTCCGAAGGCAAGCTCATCCTGCTCGACGTTCGCCCCGCGGAGGAATTTGCGGCGGGACACCTTCCCCACGCCATCAACATGCCCATCGAGATGCTCGGCAAGCGCATGCACGAGCTGCCCCGAGGCATGGCGCTCGCCGCCTACTGCCGCGGTCCCTACTGCTTCCTCGCGCACGAGGCCGCAGCCATTCTCGAGGCTTCGGGCCGACGCCTGCAGGTGATCCCCTCGGGCGTCATGGAGTGGTCGAGCAGGGGCGCCGAACTCGAGTCCGCCAGCCCCGAGGAATCCCAGAAAAAGCCGCCGCGACGCGGCATCAGAACGCAGGCCTGAGTCCGACGGATCCCTGACGAAGGACATAATGACGAAATCCCGACGCTTGAACAAAGACGGCGGGTTTTTCCTTTGGGAGAGCGTGAACTTCAGAGTTCGCTCATCGCGTGCCTGAGCCTCAGTCCCGCGAGCACGGCGTCATAGTGCGCGTACATCGCGTTCATGTCGCTCGAGAGCCGAGCGTCTCCGCATCGAGCACCTCGGTGTGGGAGACGAGCCCGTGGCGGTAGCGCTCGCGCACGGCGCGCAGGTTTTCGTCGGCCTGCCGATCTCGCGGTTGTAGGCGGACTTCGCGAGGCTGAGCGCATTCTCGCGATCCTTGTCGATGAACATGCGCTGAAAGAGAATGCAGCCGTGGTTGTTGGAGGAAAAGCGGCCGATGATGCGGCGCAGCCTCTCGGGAGGCGTGCCGTCCTGAATGCGCACCATCTGCCTCGATGCTGTCCGTCACCTGCTTGATCGCATGGTCGACCGCATGCCTGTAGAAGTCGATCTTGTTGGAAAAAATGGTAGTAGATCGCCGCCTGCGTGAAGCCGACCTCAAGCGCCACGTCGCGCATCGAAACGCCTGCATACCCGTTGCGGGCGAAAAGCCTCAGCGCGACTTCAAAGAGAATATCCGGATGCTTATTCCGAACGCCTCTTCGAAAGGCGAAGGGCGTCGGCGGCCGAGAGGAAGGCGATGACGGCGCCCCAGATCATGACGACGGGTGCGGTGGTCTCGGCGCAGGGCGCGTTCTCGACGGCGCACGGGCCGATGACGAAGGCGGCGGCGAGCGTGATGACGATGCCGAGCAGCATGTTCATGAGCTGGATGCCCGCCGCAAGGCCTGCGGACGAGAACTGCAGCATGACGCCCGCAAGGGCGCTCGCGAAGCCAAGGACGGCCGTCATGCGCACGAGGTAGAAGCACGGCGCGGCGGCGTCCTTGTGAAACGGCAGGACGAACATGACGGCGATCGTGAGGCCGAGGCCCACGAGCATCATCAGAAAGCCGGAGAGAAAGGCGGGACGCTTCATGTTGAATAAGACTCCAGGAAATTCGGTGCGGGATGCGGGAAGGCGAATTCTACCCGTCCCGCCCCCTCGGCTCAAGCCCTCGATCACCCCTTGCTGCCGGGGATACCGGGCGGGCGCGGGCGGCCCGTGCGGTGCATGTCACCGTCCTGCATCAGGTGGACCGCATCGTTGAGGGTGCCCGTGTGCACCGTGGCGGGGAGGCTTCTCTCGAGCTGCGGCGACTCGTCGGCCTGCTCCTCGCCGCGCCTCTCGACCACCTCGCGGGCCACGCGACCGTTGCCGCCCGACTCGTAGATGCTGACGGTCTCGGGGCCCATGTCGGCGATGACGGAGACGTCCTTCATCTGGGAGGGGATCGTCATCGTGAACTTCACGCCCCGCGAGCCGTTGCGTGCAACCGTGATGTTGCCCGCATGGCGCTCGGCGATGTTGGCGACGATCGAGAGCCCGAGGCCCATGCCGGCCTCGCCCTTGCTTGTCTGCAGCGGCTTGAAGAAGCGCGAGAGCTGCTCGTCCGAGATGTAGGGACCGTTGTCGCCCACCGTCAGGATCCAGGTGTGCTCGTCGCTCGGATAGAGGCAGACCTCGATCTTCGGATCGGGAATGCCCGAAATGGCGTCGGCGGCGTTCTTGAGGAGGTTGAGCACCACGAGCTCGATCTCCCAGCCGTCGACCTCGGCCATGCTGTGCGGATGCATGCGCACCGTCAGCTCGGCGTCGGTCGTGCGCGAGCGCCTGAAGGTCTGGATGGCGTTCTCGATGATGATCGAGAGGTCGGAGACCTTGCGCGGCGGATAGTCGTGCTTGGCGTAGGAGCGCACGCGCTCGACGATCTTGCTCGCGCGTTCGGCCTGCAGGACGATCTCCCTCAGGGCGAGCTCAAGCTTCTCGCGCTCGACGTCGCCGCGCCCGAGGCGCCTCAGAAGGCCGTTGCCGTAGTTGGTGATGGCGCCCAGAGGCTGCTTGAGCTCGTGCGCGATGATGGTCGACATCTGGCCCACGATGCCCGTGCGCTCGAGGTTCGCGATGTGCTGCCTCGACTGCGCGGCCTCGGCCTCGATGCGGTCTCGCTGGCCCAGGGCGTCGCGAAGCGCCCTCGTGCGGCGGCGCACCAGGATCGAGAGCGTCGTCGTGTACGTGAGCACGAGGAAGATCACGAGCATGATGAGCGCGATGATCTCGGCGTGCTCCCTCACGAAGCGCTGGAAGCTCCAGCCCGCAAGGTCGCTGTAGGGACCGATCTTGAGCGTGTAGAAGAGATCGAAGACGGGACGGTTCGTCACGGGCAGCGCCCATTCGGCCCCGTACTTGATGCTCGACATGCCGAGCAGCACGGCGGTCATCGCCTTCTTGAGCGTCGGATCGATGTCGTTGACGGCCGCAAAGACGCGCCCGGGATAGACCTCGGTCGAGTGGACGCAGGAGAGACCGTCCTTCTTCTTGGGATTGAGAACCTCGATCTCGTCCATCGGAAAGGACGGATCAAGCGCGAGCTGCTCGAGCGCGCAGGCGGGCAGAAGCCCCACGCGCTCCCTGCCCGCAAGCACGTATTCGACGAGGTCGCGCTGCGAGTTGTTCGTGAAGGTCGTCCTCGAGAGCAGGTCCTCGTAACCGATGCGGCGGCGCTTGACGAGCTCGCCCGCGCCGACGAGCCAGGCCGACATCGACTTCGGGGTCATGGCGGCGAGCTCGTGCGTGGCGACGTAGGTAAGCGGATCGTGCACTGCGGAGCCGTCGGCGGGCTTTTTGCGGAAGAAGGTCGAGGCCATCGCCTCGCTCGGACTGTCGCCCGTGCCGGGCCACATGACGGCGATCTGCTCGACGCCGCCCATGGCCTGCTCGAGGGCGTAGAAGGACTGGTCCGCGATGAAGAAGTCGACGCCTCCCGTGCGGATCGACTGCGACAGGTCGCGGTCGTTCAGATAATAGATGTTCACGTTCTGCGAGCCGAACATGACGCGGATGAACTCCTTCGTCGCGTTGATCATCTCGGCGTCAGGCTCTGATCCAGGCTCGTTGTGGACCGCGATGCGCATCGGACGCTGGAAGTTCAGCTGTCCCACGGCCTCGGGACGCTCGAGGCCGTCGTCGGGCACTCTGCCGCCGTCGCGGCTGATGATGGGCGAGCGGTCGCGCTGGTGCGGATTGATGATCGCAAGCACGTCCCCCGAGGGCGTGCCCGTGCTCGTGCCCATGCCGAGGTAGGATGCGCTGACGGCGCCCCCGAAGGCGCACGACGCGATCCCGAGGGCCGCGGCGCCTGCAAGAGCCGTCCTGATGATGTGGCTAAGCATAGGTGGGTTTGTGTCGGCGGCAGGCGGGCGTGGCCGTGCGCACTGCAGCCGGGTGAGGCAAAATGTTCGTACGAAAAACTGTCCTAATTGTGCCACCTGCCGACCGAATCATGTCCGAAAAAGCACTGAAGCCTGCGCTGACCGACGTCGGGCTACGATATAACACCAAGCTCGCGGACGTGCTCCCGCCAGACCTCGCCGAGCCGCTCAGGACCTTCGGCATCGAGACGGCCGAGGACCTCTACGAGTGCGCCGCCAACGCGGGCGCCTCGTGGTTCCGCCCCGTCACGGGCATCGACGCCTCGACGGCCACGGCCCTCATGACCTGGCTTCACAGGAACGGCAGGGACGTGGGCGAAGTGACCGAACGCTTTTTCCTGCCGGGCTGCGCGCCCTCGCCCGAATCGCGCTCCGTCGCGACCCAGGCCTCCGACGAAGGCATCGTGCCCATGGAGCGCCTCGTCGTGCCCGAAGGCCTGCGCGGAGACCGGGGCCTCAACAGGGCGCCCGCCATGGCCTGTTCGCTTGACGCCGAGGACGACCTCTCGGCCATCCGCGTCTGGCTTCAGGCACGCGCCTCCAATCCCAACACGCAGGCGAGCTACAGGAAGGAGGCCGAGCGCTACCTTCTCTGGTGCCTGCTTGAGCGCCGCACGGCGCTCTCCTCCGTGAGGGCGGGCGACGCGGCGCTCTTCCTGCGCTGGCTCGAGGGGCTCGGCCGCACCGACGAGAAGGCATGGACGCAGCAGTGGCGCATCCCCCAGAGCCGCTGGATCGGTCCCAAGAACATGCCCCGCACCTCGCCCGCCTGGCGCCCCTTCAACGGCCCGCTCTCCGCAACGAGTCGAAGAAACGCCGTCGTGGTCGTGCGTCAGCTGCACAATTTTCTCAAGAACAGCGGCTATCTCATCTTCAGCCCCTTCGACCAGGTGAGTCCCAAGGTCCCGCTCCTCAAGGGCGAAGGAGCCCCGCAGGCCTTTGCGGACCGCTCGCTCACCGACGAGCAGTGGGCCGAGATCGTCTCCCGCATCGACGATCTCCCCGAAGGATGGCCACGCGAGCGCATGAAGCTCATTCTGATGATGGGCAAGAGCCTCGGCATGCGCGCCTCAGAAATGCTCGACGCGCGCACGGGCTGGATCGTCGAGAGGCGCGTGGGCTTCAAGGTCCGCGCCGCCATCGAGATCGTCGGCAAGGGCGCCAAGGTAAGGCGCCTGCCACTCAACGACGAGCAGCGCACGATCATCGACGACGCGCTCAGGGCCCGCGGCATTGCGGGCGTCGCGGGGTCCGATCCCGAAACACCGCTTCTCGTCAACCTCGGCCGCGGCAGGAACGCACACGGCCCCATGACCCGAAGCGGACTCTACGTCGTGCTCACGAAGTTCCTCGAGGAAGTCGCGCTCGACGTCGCCTCCGAGCGTCCGATGGACGCCGCCAAGCTCCGCGCCTCGTCCACCCACTGGCTCAGGCACACCTTCGCCGTCAACGCCCTGACCGAAATGAGCGTCAACGTCGTGCAGGCCGCCATGGGACACGCCTCCGTGGCCACGACGGGCCGATACCTCTCGCCCGAAGAAGAGGCGATGAGCGAGGCGATGGAGAAGATGAAGGCGCTTTGATTCCGGGAAGGAAAGACGCCCACAGAAGACAACACGGCCCCATCTTCCTTCACGGAAGGCGGGGCCGATTCTTCCGGCCTTAAGAATTAGACCTTGGGTAATCCGACGACGAGGTTCGGCTTCGTCAGAGCGGGATCGGGAAGTCCGGTGGACGCCGCGTTCGCACCGTATCTGGCGCGAAGTTCGTCAATGGGACCGAACGCGATCGCCCTTTGCGGGCAGGATTCAACGCAGATAGGCAGATGTCCCTTTTCAACCAGATGCTTCACATGAAACGTATAGACACCCCAACCCAGAACCGTCAGCATCAAAGCGCCGAACCAACCCCTCCACTTCATCCAGAAGGCCATCATCGGATTGTCCCGAAGATGAGCATATGGTCCGCGCTTGAGCGTCCTGTACAAATCCTTGACCTGACCAAAATCCGTGACCAGCGACCATTTCCCGAACGACGAGGCGGGCATCGACAGCACAGCGGTGCTCACCGCCTTGGCCGTCTCCCCACTCACATGTGCCGCAATGCCGAAGATGGTGCCCGGATAAAGCATCCCGGTCCTGGAACAGCGTTCGTCAAATTTTGGAGATCGCCGACTACTCGAAAGTGTTCTGCAGGGAATCCCTGTTGAGCCAGCTTTTCCAGTTCACACCTGGCGACGACAGCCGCATCTCCCTCGCCCGCCTCCAGACGTTCCAGCGGGGTCGGAGCTATGTAGCTGTTGAAGGTCGTTCGGCTAAGGAAGGCAACCGCGTCAAGTCCTGTTCGTTCGAGCTGCCCCTCAAAAATCATCCGAGTGCCGAAACTATCCTGAGCATCGGACAGAATATGAAGATTCTTCAAGTCCTCAAGATCGTGAACAGAAGACTTTTTCGGTCTAACGACGGCCATGCCACTGACATATGCGGGGTCGGTTGCATCGGCAGACCTGTACGCAGCCAGTTGTTCGGCTAGTCCCTGAGATTGAAGGTCGGCAAAGATGCCGGCCTCGGCGATGAAGGCATGGACATTTTGAAGGCGCACTGCCTCATGAAGTTCTGCGGGAGACATGCATTTGATTCCAATGCGTGCATTGGGCAGCGTGGTCCGCAAATAAGTGAGCGTCGGCTGAAGGGTTTCGATGACAAAGCTCGACGGCAACGTGGGCTGGACGGCAACCGAAAGATAAACGGAGTACTCTGGATCGCGCCCCCAGCTCGAAGAATCTGCGGCGACAGAAACCGACACAGCAAACCATCAGGCACGCCGCCGCAAGGAGACGATTCATCTACGCCGACCTGACCGAAGCCGACTTCATGACGATACGCTCAGACCTAGCCACCGAGCGCCCTGACGTAGACGAGCAGCACGCCCTCCCAGACCTGGCGGGGTGCGAGCGGATGCTCGGCCGAGCGGCGCATTTCGGCGACGGCGGCATTGAGCGAGAGAAGGTTCTTCATCGTCGCATCGGCGGCGATCTTCTCGAGCACGTCCTTCTCGCGGATGAAGAAGTGCGGATCGGCGCCCGACTTCACGCGCAGCAGGTCGTAACACCAGCGGGAAAGATGGAGCGCAACTGCGGGAATACCCATCGAAGCCGAGTAGCCGCGAACGATGCTGTCAGGCGTGAGGCTGCGGCCGCGGGCGAGCAGGTCCCTGAGCGTGGCGGAGGCCTTCGCGTCGAGCGTCAAGCCCGTGATGTCCTTCACGGCGTTGAGCGGCGCGCCGCCCGCCATGGCGAGCGCGACCTCGGGATCGCCCTTGAGGCGCTTCTGGGACGAGAGCCATGCAAGCGCGTCCTCCTTCGACGGAACGCCCACGCGCAGCAGGCGCGACCTCGAGCGGATCGTCGGGAGCACAGCGTCGATGTCGTCGGCCGCAAGAATGAAGACGCACCCCTCGGGCGGCTCCTCCATCGACTTGAGTAGCGAGGCGGCGGCCTCGGCGCGCACCATGTCGGCGGGATAGACGAGCACGCAGCGGCGTCCTCCGCGGCTCGGCGCCATCGTGAGGAAGTCCGTGAGGGCGCGGAACTGATGAATGCGGATTTCGCGCGAAAGCTTCTTCGAGGACGAGGAGGTTTCGGGCGGGGTGTACGGCAGGTCGAGCGCGTTTGCGAGGAATTCGCTCACGACGATGCGGCAGTCGGGATGGCCGTTGGCGTGCATCATGCGGCAGCCCGGGCACTTGCCGCATGGCGAGCCGTCGGCCTTCGGGCTTTCGCACAGAAGGCGCTCGGCGAACCAGCGGGCGAGCTCGAACGTGCCCACGCCGGGCATGCCGTGGATGAGGATCGCGTTGGGAAGCCTTTCGCGCATCGCGTCAAGGCGTGCGGCGGCCTCCTCGAGCCAGGGGTACTGCGTCAGAGCCATTTGGCGAACTCCTTCTCAAGCTGCGCGGCGATCGTCTCGGGCGCCTCCTCGGCATTGACCCTGACGAAGCGCTTCGGATCACGGGCGGCGCGGTCCAGATAGGCGTTGCGCACGCGGGCGAAGAAGTCCGCGCTCTCGCGTTCGAACCTGTCGCCTTCGCCCGCACGGATCGTGCGGCGGCGCGCAGCCACCTCGGGCGCCAGATCAAAGAGCACCGTCACGTCGGGCGCAAAGCCCGCGAGCGTCCAGGCCTCGAGCGCCTCGACGTCCTCGCCCTTCATGCCCTTGCCGCCCGTCTGATAGGCGTAGGTGGCGTCGGTGAAGCGGTCGGAGAGAACCCAGGCGCCGCGCTCAAGCGCAGGCTTGATCACCTTCTCGGCATGCTCGCAGCGGGCGGCGAAGAAGAGCAGCGTCTCCGTGCGCGGCGTCATCTCGTCCGTAAGGAGCAGGCCGCGGATCTTCTCCCCGAGCGGCGTGCCGCCGGGTTCTCGCGTGCGCACGACCTCATGCCCCGCGGCCCTGATGAGGCGCTCGAGCCCGTCGATCTGCGTGGTCTTGCCCGCCCCGTCAATGCCTTCAAAGGAAATAAAGCGTCCTGTCGCCATCTGTGAAACTCCGAACTGAAACTCTCGGGGCCGCGCTCGGACGACCCGCTACGGCATTGTAGCGGATCGGCCCGCGCCGCCACGAAGACGCACATTCAAACAAACGCTCACGACTCGGCGGGCTCCACAGGCCGTGAACCGGCATCCGCCCGCGCTAAAATGTGCCGCACTTCATCCTTCGGAGGCACAAGCCGCCCGAAGGTCCCGAACACTCAACCCAGGACTTCCCGTCGTGACGCAAGAAGAGAAGAAGAACACCGAAGCCGCCGCACCCGAAGCGCAGGAGCCCGCAGAGCAGAACGCAGGCACGATGGCGGCGACCGCCCTGCCCCGGAATCAGAATGAGGCTCAGGATAAGGCTCAGCCCGAAGCGAAGGCTGAAGGCGCGCCCGACGAAAAACCGGAAGAAAAGGCGGGCGAAAAGCCGGCTGAAAAGCCCCGTCGCCGCCGTCGTCCGCTCACGCTCGTCGCGGGCGGCATGCTCGTCGTGCTCTGCGCGGCCATGGGGCTTCGCTGGGAGGCCGACCAGCGCGTCTTCGAGCGTGCGGTCGAGTCCGCCACGCCCGACACCGCCGTGCGCATCACGGTCGAGACGGGCGACTCCGCGCGCCGCGTAATGGAGCGCCTGCGGGAGGCGGGCCTTCAGGTGAAGGACTTCGACATGCGTCTGGCCGCACGCCTCGTGAAGGACCACAAGCTCTCGAGCATCCACACGGGCACTTATGAGTTCAAGCCCGACCTCACGCCCGCAGGCATTCTCGAAACGCTCGCCAGGGGACCGATCGTCGACCAGTCGCTCAGGATTCCCGACGGCGCGCCCGTCTGGGAGGTACTCGCCATCTTCAGGAACGCGACCGCGCTCAAGCAGACGGCCGCCTCGATGCCCGAGGCCGAGCTGCGCCGTGCGCTCGGCATCGACGCGGGCTCGCTCGAGGGATGGTTTGCGCCCGACACCTACCACTACACGTCGGGGAGCGCCGACCTTGCCGTCATGAAGCAGGCCGTCGCCAAGCAGAAGGCCCTTCTGGCCAAGGCCTGGGAGTCCCGCTCCGAGGCCGCTAAGGTGAAGACGCCCTATGAGGCGCTCACGCTCGCCTCCATCATCGAGAAGGAGACGGGCCTTGCCACTGATCGCCACCTCGTGAGCTCGGTCTTCAACAACCGCCTGAGCATCGGCATGCCGCTGCAGACCGACCCGACCGTCATCTACGGCCTCGGCGAGAAGTTCAGCGGCAACATCACCCGCAAGGATCTGCAGACGCCGACCCCTTACAATACGTACGTCATTCCGGCGCTTCCGCCCACGCCGATCGCCGCGCCCACCTGGGCGTCGATCGAGGCTGCGGTCAATCCCGCCGACACCAGGTTCCTCTACTTCGTCTCGAAGGGCGACGGCTCGAGCCATTTCTCGCAGAGCCTCGCCGAACACAACCGCGCCGTCAGGCAGTTCATCCTGAACCGCCCGAAGACGCAGAAGAAGGCCAAGCCCAAGGAACTGCAACCCACGAAGGAAACAGCACGATGAACTGCAACGCCAATGCCTGCACGACCGCCGACGCCGGCGACGACGCAGGCCGATTTGCCCTCACGACGACCGCCCCCTGCTGCCGCGTCACCGAATACGGTCTGATGCGCGTCTCTGGCAAGGACGCCGTCACGTTCCTGCACGGCCAGTTTACGAACGCCGTCACGGGCCTCGCCGACGAAGTCCGCAATGCGGGCTACTGCACCCCGAAGGGCCGCCTTCTCGCCACGTTCCGCGTCTGGATGGACGGCGACGACGTCATGATGCTCGTCCCGAAGGCTGTTGCGCCCGCCTTCTTCAAGCGCCTGCGCATGTACGTGCTCCGCGCCGACGTGACCTTCACGTGCACGGGCGGCGACGTCGTCATGACGGGCGTTCCCGCCGGCGCCGAGGCCTTCCTCGAAGCTGCGGGCCTGCCCGTCCCGGCGCCCAGCCGCGTCGTTCGCCACGACGGCCTCGTCATCGTCGACGCCGAACCTGCCTCCAAAGTCGAGGGCTTCTGCGCAGGAGGCCGCCGTGCGCTCATCATTGCCCCGAAGGACGACGCCCGCTTTGCCGACGCCTCGACGGACTCCGCCCTCTGGTGGGCCTCCGAAATCGCCGCAGGCAAGACCACCGTCTGGCCAGGCTCACGCGAACTCTTCGTGCCGCAGGCCGTCAACTACGAACTTTCGGGCGGCGTCGTCTTCAACAAGGGCTGCTACCCCGGACAGGAAGTCGTCTCCCGCGTCCAGCACATCGGCGAGACGAGCCGCCGCGCCGCCTTCGGCCTCGTGGCCGGCACCGAGGCCCCGCTCCCCGGCGCTCCCGTATACTGCGACGGCGCCGAAGCCGGCTTCGTGACGCAGGCCGTCGCGGGCGAAATCTCGACCCTCGTCGCCTTCTCGTCCCTGCGCTCCGCCCTCACGGGCCGCCTCACGCTCACGCCCGAAGGCGCGCCGATCTCGATCCTGCCGCTGCCCTACAAGATCCCGTCCGCAGCCTGATCGCACTGATCCGCATTCGACCGGCGGCCGTCATCCCTCTGTGGTGACGGCCGCCTTTTCCTTCATGAGCCTCACACTTTCTCCTGCGCAACAGACAGAACATGTTATGTCGGCTTATACGGAAGGCAAAATGGCAAATTCAACCGAGCCATCTTCCGGCTCCCTGCAGGGCGGCCGTGCCGTCCCGTGAGAGGGCTTCCTTTGGATGCGTCCGCGCAACATTCCGGCACCTGCGCCTGAGGGAAAACATGGTTTTGAGCGTTTTTCCAAATTTCCTCTGCTAGACTCAGACAGACAAGGCGGACACAGCGTTCCGCCCGCATGATTCACTTATTCCCAAGCCCATGCAGAAGACCCTCACGTTCACCATCACGCTCGACGAGATCGAGGCGGGGAAGGCGGCCGAAGTGCTCGCAGGGGCCGGACTGACACCCGAGGGCGTGATCCGCCAGCTTCTCGAGCGCACTGCACGCGAAGGTGTCGTGCCGCTGCGCAAGGGGCGTGCCCGTCCGAAGAGGACGGACGGTGGGGACGCAGGCGCGCACTTCGTGCAGGGCGACCTCTTCGCCCGTCCCGATCCCGCAGAGCCCTTCTACTCGTTCAATCCCCCTGCGGCCAAGCCCGAGACGCTTCTGCCCTCGCTCGTCACGCTGCGCGCCCTGCAGGACGCGCAGGCCAAGTTGCGCTGGCGTGAACGCGAGCGCGAAAGCGCCGACGGCTCGATGCTTCAGAGCGGCCCCGACGCGCCGCTCGAGCTTCTCGAAACCAAGCAGTTCCGGTTCGACAAGTCCCTCATCGTGGGCGACCCGAGGCGTTCCGCCATCATCGCCGCCCTTGAGGCGCTCTTCACCGAGCTCACGAACAGGCGCGTACCCGAGGGGCTGCGACCCGTCGGAAACGGCGACAGCCTCTATGCGGTCCTCGACGTAGAGAGCGCTCCGCTCGGCCTCATCCTCCAGATCGGCGGCGCCGAGATCTGCCTCGTGCGCTACGGTACGCCCGAAAGTCTTCTCGAGAATCCGCACGTGCTCGAACATTGATCCCGGATCCCGTCGTCCGCAAACAGAACGCCCAAGCAAAAGGCGCCGACTCCTCATTCGGGAGACGGCGCCTTTTTGTTCCTTCAGAAGCTGCAGCCTCAGTCCTCGACCGTGACAGTCGTGCCCTCGTGACAGACGGTGAGCACTCTGGCGGCGAAGTCGGGCCAGGTCTCGCGGACCTTCGCGACGAAGGCTTCGGCGACGGCCTCGGACTTCGTGGCAGCGATCATGGTCGAGCCCGAGCCGCTGATGAAGAAGGTGGCGGCGCCCGCCTCGAGCGCCATGGCGCGCATGGCGTCGTACTCGGCGATGAGCGTGCGGCGGTAGGGCTCATGCAGGACGTCCGCGCAGGCGGCGCCCACCAGCGCCTCGTCGCCCGTCTCAAGGCCCCTCACCATCGCGATGGCGTGGGACATCGTGTGAACGGCGGCCGAGAGGTCGATGTCGCGCCTGACGATCCTGCGGGCCTCCTCGGTGCGGACCTCGTAGTTCGGGATCACGGCCACGAAGCGCCAGGCGGGATCGGGCGAGAACGGAACGGCGACGGCCCTGCCCTCGTGCATGAAGCTCGCCGTCAGGCCGCCGAGGAAGGCCGGCGCGGCGTTGTCGGGATGGCCCTCGAAGGCCGTGCAGAGTTGGAAGAGGTCGTCGGTCGTGAACGGATTGCCGAGCATCGCGTTGGCGGCGGCCATGCCGCCCGCAATGCAGGTGCTCGAAGATCCGAGACCGCGAGCGACGGGCACCTCGGAGTCGATCACGAGATGCACGGCGGGCACGGGACGGCCCGCCTTCTCGCAGACCATGCGGAAGCCCTGCATGACGAGGTTGTCGGCATTTCGGTAGGCCTCGGGACAGCCCTCGATCACGAGCTCGTCGGAGGGCTCGAACGTGAACTTCGCCTGCAGCGAGAGGGCCATGCCGAGCGAATCGTAGCCGGGACCGAGGTTCGAGGTCGAGGCGGGAACGCGGACGGTGACTTTCATGTGCGGCCTCCCCTGTCAGAATGCGCGCGCGACGGCCGCGCGGATGAAGTCGGCCATGCCCTCGGGACGCACGACGGCCTTGTGGAGCACGGGCATCGAGCGCAGCCCTGCAAGAGGCGCGGGGGCGTTTTCACTCGTGAGCCCGGAAAGCGCGTCCATGTATGCGAAGCCGTCGGGATCGCCTTCAAGCGGCCTGCCAGTGAGCGCGATGTAGACGTCGCGGCAGAACTTGAAGGGGCTCGCCGTCGAGAGCACCACGCACGGCACCGACCTGTCGGCGCGCTCGCGGGCGACCTTGAGGGCCACGGCGGTGTGCGGGTCGACGAGGCGGCCGTCCTTGCGCCAGGCCTCGCGGATCATCGCGGAGGTTTCGGCGTCGTCGGCCCAGCCGCACTTGAAGAGCGAGCGGATGCGCTCGAGCATCTCGCCCTCGACCCTGAAGACACCCTCGTTCCTGAGGTTCTCCATGAGGCGGGCGATGAGCGCCGTGTCGCCCTCGGATGCGTAGTAGAGCATGCGCTCGAGGTTGCTCGAGATCAGGATGTCCATGCTCGGCGTGATCGTCTTCACGAACGGACGGTTGCGGTCGTAGACGCCCGTCGTCAGGAAGTCCGTGAGCACGTTGTTGGCGTTGCTCGCCACGATGAAGTGGCGCACGGGCAGGCCCATGCGGTACGCATAGTAGCCCGCGAGCACGTCGCCGAAATTGCCCGTCGGGACGCAGAAGTCGACCTTGGCGCCCTGTTCGACCTCGTTGGCCTCGACGAGCTGGCGGTAGGCGTCGAAGTAGTAGACGACCTGGGGCACGAGGCGGCCGATGTTGATCGAGTTGGCCGAGGAGAGTTCCACGCCTTCGTCGGCGAGCTCCTGCCTGAGGTCCGAGGCGAAGATCTTCTTGACGGTGCTCTGCACGTCGTCGAAGTTGCCCTCGACGGCGGCGACCGCGACGTTGCGGCCCTCCTGGGTCGCCATCTGCAGGTACTGGATGTCGCTCACCTTGCCATGCGGATAGAAGACCGTGATGCCGATGCCGGGCACGTTCATGAAGCCCGAAAGGGCGGCCTTGCCCGTGTCGCCCGAGGTCGCCGTCGCGATCATGACGCGGCGGCCCGTGTCCTTGAGCGCGGCGCTCATGAGCTGCGGCAGCATGCACAGGGCGACGTCCTTGAAGGCGGACGTGGGACCGTGATGCAGCTCGAGCAGGAATTCGTCGCCCACGCGGGTCACGGGCGTCACGGCGACGCTCGCGAAGTTGTCGGCATAGGCGCGCTCAATGCCCTCGGCGAGCTCGGTCTTCGTGAAGTCGGAGAGCAGGACCGAGAAGACGCGCAGCGCCGTCTCGCGGTACGTGAGGCCCTTGAGCATGTCGGGCGTCAGGACGCAGGTGAGGAGCTCGTCGCTCACATAGAGGCCACCGTCGTCGCACAGGCCCTTGAGCAGGGCTTCGCGGGCATTCACGCCGTTTTCAAGGCTTCTCGTGCTGTGGTAGATCATGGAGGAACTTCTCCGAAATTTGGGAACAATCGGTTCATTGTGGCACAAAGCCTGCAAAAAAACCGCGTTTCACCTCAAGGCTAAAGCCTTCTAGGGCATTTCACCTAAGACATGCGCCCGAAGACGTTGGCAGAATAATCCGATATGATGCATAAGTGGTGTTTTCCGCTCAGGCTTCAATCCTGAAGCGTGAGCGAATCGCCCTTCACGAAAACGGAGCCCCAATTGAACATCGGACTGCTTGGATACGGAACCGTCGGCCGCACCGTGGCCGAACTTCTGGACGAGCGTGACTGCGGGATCAGGATCAGGCACATTCTGCGGCGACCCGGCCACGCGGACGGCCCCCTGATGACCGACTCGTTCGAGGCCGTGCTGAACGACCCCGAGGTCACGTGCATCGTCGAGGCCCTCCCGGGCCGCGACCCCGCCCTCTCCTACATCCGCGCCGCGCTTGCGGCCGGCAAGCACGTCGTCACATCCAACAAGGCCGCCGTGGCCGCCGATCTCAAGGGACTCGCCGAGCTTGCCCGCGCCAACAACGTCTCGCTTCTCTTCGAAGCGAGCTGTGGAGGCGGCATGCACTGGGTCGAGATGATCAAGAAGACCGCCCGCTTCAACGAGGTCTCCGACGTCTCGGGCATCCTCAACGGCACCTGCAACTACATGCTCGACCACATGGAGAGGAGCGGCCTCTCCTTCGAGGAGGCGCTCGCACGCGCCCAGGCCCTCGGCTACGCCGAAGCCGACCCGACGGCCGACATCACGGGCGCCGACGTCCGCAACAAGGCGATCATCTCCGCCTCGCTTGCCTACCGCACCCCCGTCGTGAGCGATATTCCGACGGCGGGCATCGTGGGCGTGACGAGAGGCATCATCGCCGCGGCCCGCGAGCGTGGCCGCAGCCTCCGCCTCATGATGCTCAGCGAAAGGCGCGGCGATCGCTACGCCGTCGGCATCGTGCCGGTGCTTCTTTCCCAGGACGAAATCGCCGCACACGTTCACGACAACCTGAATTACGGCCGCATCACCGGCGACGTGGTGGGCGCCCTCTCGATCGTCGGGCAGGGCGCGGGCGGCAGGCCCACGGCCGACGCCATGATTCAGGACCTGATTTCCCTCGGACGCGGAGAGACCGGCAGGCCGGTTCTCGACCGCCCCCTGACGTACGACCCCGCCCTGCTCTGCGGCACAGGCCACTTCCCGGACGAAGTCCTTCCGGGACGCCCCCTCGCCGAGCTCATCGAGATCGCGCGTCAAAAGCAGTCCTTCCTTGCCTTTGAACCTCAGGCCACGGAGTAATCCAACATGATCAAAATCACCAAATTCGGCGGCTCGAGCGTCGCCGACGCCGAACAATTCAAGAAAGTCAAGGCCATCATCGAGGCCGATCCGTCCCGACGATTCGTCGTCTCCTCGGCCTCCGGCAAGCGCTTCAAGGGTGACAACAAGATCACCGACCTGCTCTATCTCTGCCAGGCCCACGTGACCTATCACGTCGACTATCTGCCGCTCTTCAACATGATCGCCGACCGCTTCCGCAGCATTCGCGACGAGCTCGGCCTGAAGGTCGACATCGAGACCGATCTCGCGAAGATGCGCGACAGCCTTCCCGAAATGTCCGTCGACGAAATCGTCAGCCGCGGCGAGTACTTCACCTCCCGCCTGATGGCAGACTACCTCGGGTTCCCCTTTGTCGACGCCACCGACGTTGTCTGCATCAACTTCGACGGCACCTTCAACTTCAACGAAACCACCGAACGCCTCAAGGAAATCCTCAAGAAGCACGACCGCTTCGTGATGCCCGGCTTCTACGGCCGGCTTCCCGACGGCCACGTCCGCGTCATGAGCCGCGGCGGCTCCGACATCTCGGGCTCCATCCTCGCCCGCTGCATCCAGGCCGACCTCTATGAGAATTGGACCGACGTCTCCGGCTTCCTGATGGCCGACCCGCGCATCGTCGAAAATCCCCGCAACATCGAACAGATCACCTTCTCCGAGCTGCGCGAGCTCTCCTACATGGGCGCGAGCGTGCTTCACGAAGACGCCGTCTTCCCACTGCGCGAGAGGAACATTCCGATTCAGGTCCTCAACACCAACCGCCCGCAGGATCTGGGCACGATCGTGCGCGACAAGATCCCCGCCGACCCGACGGCTCCGCTCGTCACCGGCATTGCAGGCAAGAAGGACTTCGTCTCCATCGAAATCTCGAAGAAGAACATGTCCAACCGCGTTGGCTTCGTGCGCGAGGTGCTCTCCATCCTCGAGTCCTACAACGTCTCGGTCGAGCATCTGCCTTCCGGCATCGACAGCTTCTCCGTCGTGGTCGCCAAGGCCGACGTGAAGCAGAACGTCTACGAGATCATCGCCCGCATCCAAGAGGCAATGAAGCCCGACTCCATCCGCCTCACCGAACCCTTCGCGCTGATCGCGACGGTGGGCCGCAACATGAACTCCCGCCCCGGCACCTCGGGCCGTCTCTTCGCCGCCCTCGGCAAGGCCGGCATCAACGTCCGCATGATCGCCCAGGGAAGCGCCGAGCTCAACATCATCGTCGGCGTCGAAAACAAGGACTTCAACCGCGCCGTCGCCGCCCTTTACGAAACCTTTGCCGCTGAAGCCAAAGAAGTCAGGGCCCAGCAGGCTCAGAACGCTTGACAGGAGACAATCATCATGGCCAGCTACAAAGTCGGCATTCTCGGCGCCACGGGCGCCGTCGGCGAACAGATGCGAATCGTCCTCGCCGAACGCAAGTTCCCCATCTCCGAACTCCGCCTCTTCGGCTCCGCCCGCTCCGCAGGCAAGGTGATCAACTACGAGGGCCAGGACATCGTCGTTCAGGAAGCCAGCCTCGAGGCCTTCAAGGGCCTTGACCTCCTGCTCGGCGCCGCCGACAATCCCGTCGCCAAACAGTTCCTGCCCGAAGCCGCGAAGATGGGCATCCACGTCGTGGACAACTCCAGCGCCTTCCGCCTTGATCCCGATGTTCCGCTCGTCATCCCCGAAGTGAACCCCGAGGACGTGAAGCTCTCCAAGGGCCTCATCGCAAACCCGAACTGCGCGACCATCATCGGCCTCACCGCCGTCAACTCGCTTCACCGCCACGCCCGCATCCGCCGCATGGTCGTCTCGACCTATCAGGCCGTCTCCGGCGCAGGCAAGGCCGGCATCGACGCCCTTGAGGCCGAAGTCAAGGCCGCCAACGGCCAGCGCGCCGAAGGCTCCTGCTTCCCCTATCCGATCGCCTACAACCTGATCCCGCAGATCGGCGGCTTCAACGAAATGGGCTACTCCTCGGAAGAGATGAAGATGCAGAACGAAGGCCGCAAGATGCTCCACGACGAGACCATCCGCTTCGCCTGCACCTGCGTGCGCGTGCCCATCATCCGCTCCCACTCCGAGGCCATCACCCTTGAGTTCGAGAACGACATCACGCCCGACAAGGCCCGCGAGCTCCTCGCCGAAGCTCCCGGCGTCGTCCTCTGCGACGATCCGAACAACGGCCAGTACCCGATGCCGCTCCTTACGAGCGACCAAGACCTCGTCTACGTCGGCCGCGTGCGCCGCGACCTTTCCGCCGACGCCGCGTCCTTCAACCGCTCGCTCACGCTCTTCTGCTGCGCCGACCAGGTCCGCAAGGGCGCCGCGACGAACGCCGTTCAGATCGCCGAGCTCATCTTCGGCCTGAAGTGACCCGCACCTGAGACCTGCTGAGTCCACGGCCCGTCTTCCACTGCGAAGGCGGGCCGCTTCATTTTCACGCATGCGAAACGGCGCCCCTCCGGACAGGAAGGACGCCGCGGCTTGATCCTAAAAGCAAAAGTTGCATGACACGCAAGAAGCTTTCCTCACCCCTCAGAAAACGAGGCGCATCATGCGGTGCGGGATTCCTGCCTCGTCGAACTCGTCGCCGAAGGGCTCGAAGCCGAGGCGCTCATAGAACGGCATGGCCTGCACCTGTGCGGCGAGGTGCACGTCCTTCATGCCGCGCGCCTTCGCGCGCTCGAGGACAGTCTTCATCACGGCCTCGCCGATGCCGCGGCCGCGGAAGGGACGGAGTACCGCGACGCGGCCGATGCGACCGTTGTCGAGCAGCCTTGCGCAGCCCGTGACCATGTGCCTTGCGTCGAACGAAATGAAGTGCTCGGCCGTCTTGTCGTCCTCGTCGAACTCCAGCTCGCGGGGCACCTTCTGCTCCGCGATGAAGACCATGGCGCGCACGCGCTCGGCCTCGTGCTGATAGGTCTTCCAGTCGCCGTGGACGATATTGGGTGCGGTCTGCATGAGTTGTCTCCTCGAATAATCGTGACTGCTCCCCGTCCGATTTGCCAACAAATCGGGCGAGGCTTCCTGCTTCTTCAACACCGCCTGGACGATCGTTCGGGTCTTACATGTCTCCACAGGCTTCGGCTCGTGACGTTACGAGCGCAAGACGGTCAGCCCAGCCGCCTTCAACATTCTTATGCCTTCCTGTTTGATATTCAGAGAGGCGTTTATGTCTCGGTCATGATGAGCGCCGCAATGCGGACACGTCCAGCTGCGTGTTGCAAGGCTCAATTCCTTGAGCTTGTGACCGCAGGTGGAACATGTCTTCGAAGACGGAAAGAAGGTGCCGATCTTTGCAAAGATTCTGCCTTCATGCTTCGCCTTGTATTCGCACTGGCGCATGAATTCAGCCCATCCTGCATCGGCAATCGCCTTTGCGAGATGGTGATTCTTCATCATGCCTTGAATTTTCAAAGTCTCGAAAATCAGCGCTTGGTTATCGTTCACCAATCGTCGAGATGTCTTGTGAAGGAAGTCGCTGCGGCGGCGCTTCACCTTGCGGTGCAGTTTTGCCAGACGCTTGCGGGCCTTTTCACGATTCTTGCTACCTTTCTGCTTTCTTGAGAAGGCGCGTTGCGCCTTCTTAAGCTTCTTTTCGGCTCTCTTGAGAGCCTTGGGAGACTTGATCTTTTCACCGTCGGAGCATGTGCCGAAGGTCTCAATGCCGACGTCGACGCCTACCGTCTTGGTCTGGCGAACGCATGTCGCAGGTACGGCTTCGGGGAGGCCGTCCTCGTAGAGAACGGAAGCCCAGTAGTCGCCGCAGGCATCCATCGAGAGCGTGATGCTCTTGACCTTGCCTTCGATCTTCCGATGCATGACGGCCTTGATCTTCTTCATCTTCGGCACCTTGACGAAGTCGTCGCCTGCCGAAACGCCGGTGCAATGGTAGCTGGACTGTTCGCCGCGTCGGGACTTGAAGCGCGGATATCCGGCTTCCTTCTTGAAGAAGCGGCCATAGGCTTTGTTCAGATTGCGAACTGATTCCTGCAATGCCATGCAGTCGTATTCCGCCAGCCAGGCGTACTTCTTCGACTTCTTCGCAATGGCGATGAGCTTCTTGAGGTCGTGAATCGGGTGAAGATTGACGCCCTTCACCTTGTAGAAATGCGTCTTGAGATACAGCGCCTTGTTGTAGCAGAACCGCACGGCACCGAAAAGACCGGCCAGATATTTCTTTTGGTCGGGCGTCGGATAGAGTCGAATGCGGATGGCGCGGATCATTCGTGACAGAGGAAGGAACGGTATGGAAATTTGAGGAAGCTCTTCAAAAGCCCTCTCTAATTTTGCGCCCCGAGAGCTTTTATCTATTACACAGGCCAAATTTCTGTGCAAACGATTGTTCAGGGTACTTTTGAAGAGCTTCCTTGATTATATGAGGCTTCCTCTTTTAACGTATGCCTCGCATTTCGCCGTCTTTTCCGCCATTCCTCCCCGCCTCACCGAGGCGAGGGTTCCTGGCGGATTGGGCTGAGCCAGACTCACAAATCGCGATCAAGAAATTGTCATCAGGGTCAAGCGCTTCTTCAGTAAGCACCCTATCGGGGGGTTTGCCGATAAAAATCGCCATCGTAACTGCGAAATCTATAGAAAATTCGCAATCGTACCGGCGATTTTTATCATTTTGAGCCCGATGTCAGACAAGTCTGCTGTCTGTGGCGTTGTCTGCCATGGGTTGATCGGCAAACCAAAGCCTCATCAAGTCATCTGGCGTCACGGTATCAATGGGTGCGTCCGGATAGGCAGTCGTGAATTTGCCAGGGCGCGCTTTGGCAGACGAGGAAAGCTTGCATTCAAAAGCTCGGATTCTTTCGTTTTTGACTTCAAGAAAATCGAGCTCATGAGGGTTGTTGCTGGTCGTGCGCCAGAAGTACATGTCGGTAAAGTCGTTTCGAATGCTGTGCAGTTTCACGCGTTCCATGAAGAAGAAGTTTTCCCACAGGGCGCCGCCATCCTGGCTGGGTCTGGCTACCATTGGGCTGAAGTCACCGATGATCGCGTTCCTGACGCCATTGTCGCAGAAGTAGACTTTTTTGCCCTTCTTGAGTTCGTTGCTTAGATTTCGGGAAAAGGAGGGACAAATTTTGATTATGAAGCATTGTTCCAGAAGTTGGAGATAGTCGGCGACTGTGGTTCTGCTCAGGCCGGTGTCGCGTGCTAGGTTGTCATAATTTACTTCTGAGCCTACGTTATAGGCGAGTAGCTTGACGAGGTGCATGAACTTCTCGTTCTGGCGGATCCCCGCAAGTGCAAACAAGTCTTTGTACAAAACGCCATCGCAGTAATTGCGCAGTGTCGATTCAGCATGGTCGGGATCTGTGAAGACGGCTGGATAGGTGCCATAAATCATCAGACGTTCGATGTTCTGGCTAATTTCGCCCCAACCTTTGGCGGCAGCGATTTCCGAGATGGAAAGCGGCCACATTTGTCTATGGACAAGACGGCCAACGGCGCTTTCTTTGACGCCTTTGGCAAGTTCAAGTGAGGATGAGCCAGTGGCAAAGATTTTTTTTCCGAGGTTCAAGCGAACGTTTACATCAACAAGTTGCTTGAGGATCAAACCGATGTTGGGAAAACGTTGTGCTTCGTCGATGATGATCGTATCGGCTTGGCGAAGGGTGAGTTCGACATCAGTTGAAGAGCTGAATTGGAGCTGTCTATGGTCGGTGATGAGATCGCCGTTAAACCAGCGAACGGACTTTTCATACTGTGAAAGTTCAGTCAAAAGCGTCGTTTTCCCAATTTGACGAGCGCCGAAGATAACGACAGCCTTGGGAGGAGTTTCACGGGTGATTTGAGGTTGCAGTTCTCGTTGGATATAGGGCATTTGTAAAAATCTCCATCGTAACTGCGAAATCTATAGAAAATTCGCAATCGTACTGGCGAATTTTATCATTTTTTTGTACGAGAACATAGACTTGAGAGGGTAGGAGAGGCTGTAAAAGTAATTCCTATCTCAGTTGACGGTGCTGATAATCTGCCTGAGAAGTGAAAATCGCAATCGTAACTGCGAAATTCATAGAAAATTTGCAGTTATGCTGGCGTATCTTATTGATTTCAGACGACAGCTCACAGTAAGCACCCTATCGGGTGGTTTGCCGATAAAAAGTTCGAAATCAGGATTGCTCCTGTTTGTCTTGGGACCGAGTAGAATTCTTGGTACAGTCGTACTATCAGGTGCCAACTGTCGGCACCGGCTTTCCAAACGAATTTTAGAGGTGCCCATGAAGGCTCAACATTTTGCCCGCAACATTCTCGCCGCCGCGGTTCTCTCCGCCTTAGGCGCCCATGCAGCCGTTGCCGCAGACTTTTCCGAAGGGGTTTATGAGAACCACGGAGAGCAGGATGTGTACGATAACTTCATCGTGAAGAACACGGATGGGGCGGAGCTGGACAACAGTGCCGGCGTCCTCATCCAGAAGATGGGGGGGAATGTTGGATCCCTGACCGTCAACGAGCAGTTCCGGGTTGATGTTTCGGCCACGGAGACTCACGCCTCGCTGCTCGCTGGTGTTCGTCTCGATCCCCAAAGCCTGCTTAAGCTGCAGGATGAAGCTCTCATCTCGGTGAAGAATACGTCGAAGCCATCTGACGCAGACGCCTCAGCAGGGAAGGTGCCTTCCGCTACTTTTGGCCTTTTTGTCAACAGCTCGACTGTTGAAGCCAAAAACCTTACCGTTGGGGTGGAGTCTTATGAGTCCACAGTCACAAGTGGCGTTTTCGCTTTTGTGGGGGATTTGTCCGCCGAGACCTTGACGATCAATGTGAAGGCTGCTGAGGAAGTTGATCCTGACGTTGAGTCGATTGGTAATGCGTCCCCCGCCTTCGACTACTTGGAAGGTACTTACGGCCTTTATGCCCTGGATTCTACGGTCGAGACTGGCAACATGAACATCGTGCTCGACGCGACCAATTCGCCGTACGCCAAAGGCATCTCAAGCTCGGGCGGGAGCCTGGCCACCAACAATCTGTCGATCAGGGTGAACGCTCAGAACGTGTCAGGTGACGACTATCAGGCCGTGGGGCTTGAAGCTACGGAGGCCAAGGTGTCCGTCACCGAAGCCATGAATGTCGTGGTCGAGTCTCGCAATTCCAAGTATGCCAAGGGTGTTTGGCTCAAGGATGGCGAGCTGACGGCAGGTGACGTGTCGATCACTGTGAAAGGGCAGGCCGACCCTGGAAGCAATTACAAGGCGGATGGTTTCCTTGCGGACGAATCTACTGTGACCACAGGTAGCCTGAACATTTCGGTCACGAACACCGACAAGGCCTCGGGTATCGTTCTGGGCGATTCGGTGACGATGACCGTGAATGATCTGACGATCCTCGCGAAGTCCGACGACCGGGTGGGGGTGGGCATAGACACACATGCAGAAGCCACTGAAAAGAGCACGCTTGTCGTTACAGGCAGGACCGACATCAGGGCTGAGGGTGTCATGGCTCGTGGTTTGGACCTCGAGTACGCCGGGACTGAGTTCAACGGCGAAGCCCGCATTGAGGCTTCCGGTAAGCAGTCGGCCGTCGGCGTTTGGGCCGGAACCCGCACACTGGTGGACTTCAATGATCATGCCGTGATCAAGACGACAGCAACAGGTGGCGAGGAATATGAAGGAGATTCCCGAGCGGTCTTTGTCGAAAACGGTGATCCCGATGGGGAGGCCACCGTACGTTTCTACAACGGTGCTGAGATTGTTTCCGACGGATATGCCTTCTATGGTGATGGGAAGGGCACCAGCGCCAACATCTACCTCTGGAGTCACGAGGATACTGTCACGAACATTGTCGGCGATGTCTACATGACCCAAAAGGCAATGGCCGATATGAACCTGTCCGAGGGCGGCACCTTCACCGGCGCGACTTCGGGTGACGGCTTGATCTACGTCAAGCTGGACAACGGCGCTCGCTGGAACGTGACGGAGGAAAGCAGCGTCACTTCGCTTACCTTGACAGAACAAAGAGACGGCAAGAGTGCCCTTCTTTCCTTCGCGTCTGCAGATGCCACCCTGAATGTGAAGGATCGCTTGACGATTGGGTCGGGCACGACGGTTGTGGAGATGAACAAGCTGCCTGCAACCGGTGAGTCTTACATTACATTCGTCGAAGCCAATTTCATAAACATGAGCTCCGGCAAGATCAATGCCGTCATGTCGGGTGATTTCAACGACGCCTACACGGGTTCTACGAGCGATGCGGTGAACGCCGCTGCGAACGCCATTTTGGGCGATGACCTCTCCAATTCCGTCACTAACGTCTACTTTGAAGAAGGCCGTCTCGCGGGCGCCGTCGAGGCATCCCGCAATGATGACGGCACCTTCACCGTGGTCCAGAAGGCCAACGAGAAGATTGAAGCCGTGAAGACGCTCTCCGTTCTGTCCGCCCTCCAGTGGCGCCACGACATGAACGATCTCATGAAACGCATGGGCGAACTTCGCACAAGTCCCGAAGGCATCGGCGGCTGGGCGCGCGTCTACGGCTCCGAACAGGCTCACGACGGCATCGACATGAAGAATGCCTCCGTTCAGGTCGGCGCCGATGCGGACGTCGGCATGGGCTGGAAGGCAGGTGCTGCGTTCTCCTACACGGACGGCTCCTCCGACATGACGGCCGGAAGTGCTGACCACAAGGCTTACGGTCTGGCGGCCTACGGCACCTGGCTGGGCGAGGGCGGTCACTTCGTCGACCTCATCGCCAAGGTGAGCAGGGTTGAGACGGACTACGGCATCAAGGGCACCAGCGGCAGATTCGAAAACCATGCGTTCAGCCTCTCCGCCGAATACGGCCGTCACTTCGAGCTGGCGGGCGGCGCCTTTGTCGAACCGCAGGTTGAAGTGACCTGGGGTCGCATCATGGGCGACGACTTCCTCAACTCCGAGGGCGTGAGGATCGAGCAGGACGACTTCGACAGCCTGATCGGCCGCATGGGCGTTCGCGCTGGCTTCAATTTCCCGAAGGACAAGGGCCTCGTCTACGCCCGCGCCTCCGTGCTGCATGAATTCAAGGGAGAGAGCGAGGCGGTTGCCAGCCTGGGTGCAAAGAGCGTCCGCATGTCCGACGACATCGGCGGCACCTGGGGTGAATTCGGCGTCGGCGCGAACTTCCGCCTGACGCCCGACACCTACACCTACGTTGACCTCGAAAGGACGACGGGCGGTGAAGTGAGCGAGAAGTGGCGCTGGAACGTCGGCGTGAGGCACGTCTTCTGATGACCCTGGGGGCAGCCGTCTCACGACTGCCTGAATGAGAAAAGAGGCCTCGAATCCCCTGTGGATCGGGGCCTTTCAATTTGGTTCCCATAGGGGAATGGTGTGGCGGGGCAGGGCGCGCGAAATATGAGTTTCAGTGATGCGGCTCAACAGGTTGGCTTTTGTTTACATCAATAGCGGAAGGAAGCTGATGTTAAGTGATGTTAAGTGATGTTAAACGATATAATGGTGCATGAGATAAACCTCACTAGTTCAAAGCCATGACCTCAATCCCTACGAGTGAAACATTGACTATCGAGTTTAAAAGCGACCCTCCGGCAGGTCTGCCCGATAAAACGGTTGTAGAGTCCGTCGTCGGAATGACCAACGCTCAGGGAGGCACGCTTTACATAGGTATTGATGATGATGGTAAGGTAAGTGGCGTCCGCTCGCCGAAATGGTCGGATCCCGAAAAAGTAGTGGCCTTTCTGACTGGCCATACGGTGCCGCCAGTTACGGTTCGCGCCGAGACGCTTTATGCTGAAAATGGCTTACCTTACACGGCAGTGTATGTACCTATGGGTAGGGGATTGACGGCGACTAAGGACGGTCGCGTTATTCAGCGTCGCATGAAGATCGACAAGACACCTGAGAACGTTCCTGTGTATCCGCAGGAATACGCGACAGTTATGTCTGATCAAGGCCTTTTGGACTTTACGGACAGGGTTCTGCCAGAAGCCGTTCTAGATGATTTGGATCCCGTAGAGAGGGTGCGCCTGCGTCGTTTGATTGAGACGTACAAAGCGGAAGTTGGTCTGATGGAGCTCGAGGATGATGAACTGGACAAAGCGCTCGGTCTTGTTAAATTAACACCGGAAGGCTATCGTCCGACCGTAGCTGGCTTGTTGCTCATCGGACGAGAAAAGCGTCTTCTTAAGCTCCTGCCGACTAGCGGCTCAGTTTTCCAAGTGATGAGTGGCACCGATGTGATCGTCAATGATGATATTAACTTGCCCTTGCTTGGAACTTTTGAAGAGATGCTTTTGCGGTTTCGAGCTCGAAATGGCGAGAAGGAATTTTCCGATGGCTTCGTGCGTGTGGCTGTACCTGATTTTTCGGAGCGAGCGTTCCGTGAAGCACTGGTGAACGCGTTTGTTCATAGGGACTATGCCGTCAGTGGAGTTGTCAACGTGTGTATAAGTAATGAGGACATTACTGTTACAAGTCCAGGCGGCTTTATCCGAGGGGTCTCTTTGGAGAACTTGCTCGTCGTTGAACCAAGAGGCCGAAATCCTTTGCTGGCGAACATTTTCAAGCGAATTGGCCTTGCCGAGAAAACTGGGCGCGGCATTGACCGTATTTTTGAAGGCGCTGCCCTTTACGGTCGGCCTTGGCCAGATTATTCGGAGTCAAATGATGGATTTGTTCGAGTACGAGTGATGCGAGCCGAAGCGGACATGGTGTTTTACCAGCGTGTGCTGAGCTATAAAAAGCGCTTTGCGCGCAACCCTTCGACTTTGGCTTTGCTCATCATGTCTTCACTCGAAGACTCTCCGGGTCTCGACAAGGCTGAGCTCTGTCGTCGTACGGGTTTTACCCAGACGCGTGTCGCAGGGCAGATTGAAACGCTTTTACGCGAAGGCGTGATCGAGCTCGTGGGAGACGGTTACAGGCTAGTCAATACTACTGGCTTATCGTCCAACAGCTTACCTGAAGATGCTGGTTCAGAGGCTTCGATTGATGATCCCACGGCAGTCATTTTGCGGTTGGTGAGCGAAAAGCAAGTCATAAGGCGTGACGATGTTGTCAAGGCACTCTCGGTGACACCTCAAAAAGCTTATAGACTTCTCAAAACGATGACCACGGGTGGTTTGTTGACTAGATCTGGAGCCAGAAGAACGACCGTGTATAGATTGCCTGATGCAAGAGAACGCCATTGAAATGCTCTCATGTATTCAGCTCAAAGAATCGGTCTTCGCAGTAGACGAAAAGGTGACGGCGAAACTGTTGCAGGCACCGCTGTAACCGTATGCTTGGCAGTGAAGGCAACAAACATAGGATCTGTCGCCAATTTAACCAACGAACTGATGTTAAGTGACGTTAAGCGATGCTAAGCGGCGTTGGGTGATGCTAAGCACAGCGTGGTTTAACATCAGCGGTTCTGATTTATGGTTTTAACCCTGATAGGTAATCGTCCTGCCAGTGTGGGGCTGTAGTTATATTGAATTGATAATTTCATCTGTTGTGCACGGAGCGTGGAAAAGCTGGCGAGAAGAAAAGCTGCAAGTCAACCATCCTAAATAAAAGGGCTTTTCTCTCAAAGTTGAGCAGTGTTCATGGGCGTTCTTCCGTCTGGTTAGATTCAAAAGAAGGATCTAGCTTCAATATTTCGGGAGGCTTTAAACTGCGCTAAACAAAGCCGGACTAACGGTCCATGATGCTAAGCGCTGCAGTGGTTACCATCATAAGTTCAGAGAGTGATGTTAACCCAAATTTTGAACCAGACTTTTAGAGAGTCTCGTTCAGCTGTCTAAACGATTTGAGCCCGCGTCGGCGCAGCGTTCAGCTACACGGACGGCAATGAGGACTACGCCCGCGGCGCTTCTGTTGAAGATGCCGATGCGACGGCGGTCGAATTCCCGATTGGTGTGAAGATCGCCAAGGCGTTCGACACCAACGGCTTCAAGGTGAGCCCGGACTTCTCGTTCGCGGTCGGTGCCGACTGTTGGCGATCGTGAAAGCGACAGCAACGTTCGCTTTGCGGGTGCAGAAAGCACCTACAACTTCACCTTCGCTGATGACGTCAAGGTTCGCACGAACCTCGGCCTCTCCGCCGAAAAGGCGAACTTCCGCTTCGGCCTCAATGCCGGTTACGACTGGGGCAACGAAGAACGTTCCGCCACGAGGCTGATGCTCAACGCTCGCTGTCTCTTCTGATGGAAGCTTGAACAAGCGGGCCTGTCCCTGCAGCAGGCCCGCTCATCAAGACAAAACCGTCTGGTGAGGAGAATCTCATCGGACGGTTTTTGTTTTTTCGACTGTTGCTGTGAGGGAGGGCATCGGACGGAAGAAGGCGATGGAGGCGCGATCATTTGCCGAATGACATTTCCTTCTCCCAGGTGGCGGTCAAATGGTCGGCAAAGCGTTCGACGGTTGCGGACGGCGTGAGCGCCTTGTGACGGATGAGGCGGAACTTGAGCGTCGGCCCGGCAAGTTCCGGAAGTACTCGGACGAGCGTTCCGCGGCGAAGATCGACATCGCAGGCATAGGCAGGCAGAGTCGCGGCTACGCCGAGTCCGTCCTTTGCCGCCTCAAGGAGAGCGCCGACACTGTCGAACCTGATCGTCATGTTCAGGCGCCGCTTGAGCGGGATGAGCGTATCGTTGCCCATGAGCATGAACGGGCAGACCCAGCTGCTGCAGCCCAGAAGCGGAACCCGGTCGAGATCGTCGATCGTTCGCACCGGATGTTTTTCCATAAAGGCCGGCGAAGCGCACAGGCGGCTAGGAACGGCGCCGAGGTCCCGGTATTCCAGAAAGGCGGACTGCCTGGCATCGGCCCAGATGCCGATGTCGGCGTCGAGTGTTTCGTCGGCGGGCGGGGCGCTCAGAATGCGGACGTCGAAGTCGTACTCCTCGTGGGCCATGCGAAATGAGCCGATGGTGCGCACGAGAAAAGGCAACAGTCCGGAAACCGTCTGAATCCGCACGAGCCTGCGGTTTCGGCGCATGCCTACGCTTGCTGTCACGGCCTCGATGCGCCGGTCGATGTCGGAGAGGACGGGATAGAGGCGCTCGTAGAGTTCGCGCGCCTCGCCCGTGGGAAGAGTGGATCGGGTCGAGCGCTCGAAAAGCGGATACCCGACGCGCTTCTCGAGCGCCGCAATGCGTCGACTGACCTGCGAAACGTCGCAGCCGCAGGCCGTTGCGGCCCGACTCATCGAGCCGCATCTCATCAGTTCACCGAAGATCTGCCATGAGCGAAGATCGGAAAGACTCTCTGTCATCGGAACTATCCCTTGCAAATGCATTGCGAATGCACAATGCCGTCTTGTATCTTAACAACGACGGCGGAAAATACAATGGATGTGACCAATGACCTACCGTCGCCGGCATGCGTGTCTCTGCGGCATGCAACCGGTGACTCCTCGGGAGAATGACCATGACCACCACTTCTCGCAGATCCTTCCTCAAACTGGGCCTCGCGGCCACCGCGGGCGGCGTCGGCCTTGCTCAGGCCAAGCCCGTCTTCGAACCCGCTTCCTTCGACAAGGAGACCGATGTCGTGATCATCGGCACGGGTGCTGCCGGCTCGTCAGCGGCCGCACGCTGTTCGCAGCTCGGCCTCAAGGTCATCGTGCTTGAGAAGATGCCCGTCGGCGGCGGTTCGTCGGTGCTCTGCAACGGCGGCTTCGCTGTCTGCTGCACGGACGTGCAGGAGCGCAAGCGCATCAAGGACTCGCCCGAGCTCTTCGAAAAGGAGCTCCTCACCATGGGCAAGGTCAACGATCCCGAGCTCGTGCACACGTTCGTCACTGCTTCGCTGCCGACATACAAATGGATGCGCGGGCTTGGTGTCGAGGTCAATGACGTCACGACCGGCGCGGGCATGAGCGTGCCGCGCCAACACATGACGCGTCCGCCGCAGATGCTGGGCATTTTCCGTGAAATCACCGAAAAGGCGGGCGGCCAATATCTCTTCAAAACCGCTGCGAGGCGCCTCATCGTCAACGAGGAAGGGCGCGTCACGGGCGTCGAGGCCGAGTCCCGTGGCAAGAAGCTCTCCATTCGCGCCCGCAGAGGCGTGGTGATCGCGGCGGGCGGATGGGCGCGCAGCGAAGACCTACTTCGCCGCTTCTCGCCCGCGGCTGAAAAAGCCCTCAAGCTGGGCGGCATCGGCAATTCCGGCGACGGCTCAAAGATGGCATGGGCATTGGGCGCCGACCTTCTCGACGTCAGTTACACGAAGGCAACGTACGGCTTCAACCCAAAGACCAAGACTTCCGCCTTCGTCATGTACAACGGCGCCATGATGGTCAACCTCAACGGCGAGCGCTACGCCGACGAATCCCGTCCGTACAAGGAGTTGGGCGACATGACGCTTGCTCAGCCCGAAGGCATCGGCGTCCAGATCTATGACGCCGCCATCCATGAGGAGGCGCAGAAGGATCCGCTCGCGCGTACGGACACTCTGAAGAAGAACGGCGAACTCTACAGCGCCGACACGATCGAGGGCCTCGCCAAGGCGATGGGGCTTCCCGCTGACAAGCTCGCCGCGACTGTCCGTGCCTACAACGAAGGTCTCGCAAAGGGCGCGGACGCCTTCGGGCGCACATCGCTTTCCGCTGGCAACGGCAAGCCCGCTCCGATCGTCAAGGCCCCGTTCTACGGATTCCGTGCGACGGCCGTCCTGCTCTCGACCTACTGCGGTCCGAAGATCGACAGTCAGGCCCGTGTGATCAACATCTTCGGAGAACCCATCGAAGGCCTCTGGGCGGCCGGTGAGGGTACGGGCGGCCTGCACGGCGCTGCCTACATGTCGGGCACGTCGGTCGGCAAGGCCGTCGTCTTCGGCAAGATCGCCGCCGAAAGCATCGCCGGCAAGCAGTAAGCCGGCGGAGGCCCGCCCAAGGCCTGCAGGCGTCAAATCCGTGAAATTCGGCCCGCAGTCGGTACGATTGCGGGCCGAATTCGCATACTGCCCGCGATTCCGATGTCCTGACCGATCGTCAAAACGTCCGGAGGACTATCATTTTGAGTGTCGGCACTCGGGCGAGAACCGTTCAACTGGAGGAAATGGATGCAGCATCAGTGGCAGACCTTCACCGATGAGGAGATCATGACGCAGCTGGCCCAGCGCGAGGCGGGCAACTGCTAGTACATGTACGTCAACCAGCTGCGATGGCTCAGCTTTGTTGGTCACGGCCTCAAGGAGCCGTTTTCGCTTCTGGCCAAGGACATCCCGGCGCCTGAGCTGCCGCCCGAGCTCGACGAACTCGCTCAAAAGCGGGCGCTGCAGTATTTCCGCGTTATCCTTCTGACCACAAAGGACGCTGAGAGTCTCAACCTCGAGCCGCAGGATATTTTTCCAGCCGACATCCTTCTCGACGGCCGGCGGGTACCAGTAACGGTGGACTTCATCTGCGCCAGCATCCATTGGTTCACGCTGTACTCGCTCGGGAAGTATCCGCTTCCGCAGGACTGGGCGGATGATTTCGCGGAGTATTTGCGGCTCAGATGGCCCGAATACAAGGGCGAGCCCGTCACGCACGACGTACTGACCTACTGGCTCATGTACTGGGAAGTACACGAGAGAGAGGTTCAGGCGCCGCTCGAGCGTCTCAAGAATGACGTCAAGGGCTTCTACCGGTGTTGCAGAGGCTCTGCTTCTTCACCTGCGGGTGGGCGTCAAGCGCTGGATTCGCGATCGTTCGAAGTGATGGTGAGGCTGATGCCGGTGGGGCGGATACCGGACGAGGAGGACTTGCGGGCAGGGACGGGCGTGCCGTCCGCCGAGGCAGGCAGAGCGGAAGCCCAGTGGCCGAAACAATGACTTCGTTCAGCAGGTGGCCGCTCAGACGCGCAGGGTCGATGGTCGAGGTGCACGAGCACCGGGAACACCATTGAATCCAAACAATGTCGCTAGCCCGCTTTCTCTGCTGCTGGCAGGGATTACAACGGGGAACGGCCATGTCTGTCCCTTGTAAGACCTCATGGAGCCTTGGATCAGGCGCCTAAGCTCAAGGTCATATAGAATGAGGATGCCCGTAGGGAACAAGAAAAAATAGCAGGCTCAGTCGTTGCCAGCACAAAGTAAAGGCATACCTAAGTCAAAGACGGTGTGGGGAAACAATCATGATTAAAAACTTGACCGTAACCAATGTCGGTCCATCACAGAAGCTCGATCTGACTTTTGGAACGCGTCTTAATCTCATCACTGGCGACAATGGGCTCGGGAAGAGTTTTTTGTTGGACCTCATCTGGTACGCCATGACCAGACAGTGGCCCTCTGAAGTAAACCCGCAGCTTACCAACAGCTCGATTGCCCGTCCCTCCTCTCACTCTCACACGGCTGTCCTCAAGGCGGAAATTCTGGGGTCGCAAAAAAATGCCAAGGTGCAAGCGACTTTTTCTGCTGACGACGATCGCTGGATTTTCAATCGCGGCAATCCAGTATCGCCCGGCTTGGTTTTTTATTTGATGGCTGATGGTAGCTTTGCCGTATGGGATTCTGAACGGAATCGCAAGAGCAATGACATCGAGGCTCCCCCTCCCGCCTTCGTCCTGACAAACAAGCAGGTCTTCAATGGTCTCGCTGGTGATGGAGATGCCAAATTATGCAACGGCCTGATTGCCGACTGGGCTGCTTGGTCCGATAGTATCAGTTACGCGGATCTGGCGAAGCAGATGAATTCGGTTCTGCTGGCCTTGTCACCCTCCGGAGAAGCCTACGAAGCCGGCAAGCCGGTTAGAGTTGGCATCAGCGACTCGCGAAGAATCCCCACAATTAAGATGCCGTACGGCATCGAAGTTCCGATCACGCAAGCATCCTCTAGCATCAAAAGAATTGCTGAACTTGCCTATATGCTCGTATGGAGCGTCGCCGAGCACACGGAAATTGTTAATTTGAAAGGCAAGAAGATCGATACTCGCGTGACGATACTCGTTGACGAGGTAGAGTCTCATCTTCATCCACGCTGGCAGCGTTCCATTGTTCCTGCTCTGTTGGAGGCCATCGATGTGTTGTATAAACAACGAGGCGCCTCGGTTAGTACGCAAATCGTTATAACAACTCATTCTCCGTTGGTGATGTCTTCTGTCGAGTGTAAATTCAATCCGAAGTATGACCAATGGTTCGATTTGGATTTGATTGATGGAAATAATGTCTCTCTTACCAATCGTGAGTATATTCCCATGGGGAGCTTTGAAAATTGGCTGACTAGTAAAGCTTTCGACCTTACAACATCCTATTCAATGGATGCAGAGATGGTTTTGCGAAAAGCTAACGAACTCCTTAAGAAAGATTGCGTAAAAAGAAGCGAAATCTCGCAGGTGAGCAGTGAACTAGCAAAGGTTCTTCCAGAAATGGATCCTTATTGGATCATTTGGAATGCGGAATTGAAACGGAGGGGTATCAATTGATTCCTGTAAAGCCGGCGCCGGAGCCCTCAACATTCAATAAGAAGGTCAGGGAACCTGGTCGAGATTTTTTAAAGAATCTGGGTATTACAAAGCAAGGGGATGTAGCAGATAACATCCCGTGGGATAAGGCTCGCTTTTGGGCAAAATGCTACAAAGAACTTGATAGCGCATACAATTACATTTGTTGCTATGTCGGAATGAGGATCAACAATAGCAGTAATAGATTCGAAAGCCATTCAGTCGAACACTTCATTCCTAAAAGTATTAATCCTTGGTTGGCATACGAATGGGACAACTATCGTCTAGCTTGCAGGAAGGCAAATAGTGACCGGGATAAAAAGCCGGTCATAGATCCATTTCTAGTGGGGCCTGATGATTTCAGACTGGATCTATTTACCCAAAAGTTATTCCCTAATCCAATACTATCTAAACAAAAACAACAAGAAGTAAAAGACACAATCGATAACATCGATTTAAATTGCGACTATTGGGTCAAGAACAGGCAAAATTATTACTGCGAATACCTTAAAATGGAATCTGAGGAAGAGGGGAGGAAATACCTTCAAAAAAACGCCCCGATTTTACTCGCTGAACTTCTACGACCCTCTCAAAAAACCACTGTCGTCGAAGACGTCTAGCAACTTTGCCCTCTGGCGCGCTTTCCCGCCAATCGTTCCGCGCATGGCGTCAAGGCGTTTGTTTTCCCTGATTTTCTCGGGACGCTGATTGTGATGCTGTCGCCCTTGCACCGACGCGCTGACCATCGGGTAGATGGAGGCAACGCCCTATACGGGCCGCAGATGATTCATGGACGTGGCAGAGAGACAGCCGTCGACGTATCCCTGACAGGAGAGGAGTGCCGCAGCACACCGTCTGGTGAGCTTCGCAGCAGGGGTGCAGCAGCCGATTTCCCGGATGAACGAAATTTTCGGCAAAGAGATGGCGGCGCATTGCGGCTAAAGTTCCGTCATGTGCCAAGAGGATCACACGCACCCTGGACACTCTAATTCGGGTTAACGCGGAGCTGCGCTCCATGTGAGCGCAGATTTCTGAGTTTGCCCGCTATCTGTGCCCAGGCAGTCCTTGCTGGTAAAAGGAAGGTCGCGCTTTGAGCGTAATACGAGAAAAGCGCTATAATATTACACATAGATCATATTTGGAGATTCGCATGAGCAATCCTAGCCTCTCTATATCATCTCTAGTGTTCTTCCGTAAAAACGCGGGCTTGACGCAGGCAGACATTGCAACAGCTATGTCTATTACACAATCTGCAGTTGCACGACTAGAAAAAAGATTGCTGTCTGATGCAGATGTAACCTTGAAAACTCTGGAACGTTACGCAGAGGCAGTCGGGATTCGTATGCATGTCGATTTCGAACCTAAAGCCCATAAAGCAGGGGTATTCTCAACGGCTGCGGAAGCCATTAACTTTGCCATTCACTCCTCAGCATGTGAAGGCATGACAACGCCGAGTGAAGATATTGACAATCTCTGGCGCCTGGCCAGAGGAGAAATTTCTGCAGACACTTTGATTCAGCAATATATTTCTGAAGCTATTGAAGAGGATCAGAAAATACATGCACGTTGAGTACAATTACAAGTACGACTGCATCGTGGATCCATACACCTATTCAGGCACAGCTATCTTAAGAAACAAATTCAACATTCGCGACTCTTCAGTGCTCAGCAAGGTAGAGCGGCGCATCACGGAAGCCAAGTTGGTTCTCCTCCAGACGCGCCAACTCCCCAGAGGGCATTACGACCTGAAGCATCTGCAAGCTATGCACAAATATCTTTTTGGCGATATTTACGACTGGGCGGGGGAAATCAGATCAGCTGGCTTCATCAGCAAGGGTCAGTCCATCTTTTGTCATAGCGATTTTATCGTTCCATATGCGCAATCACTCTTTAGCTGGATGCATCGAGAAGATTTCAAAGGCATGACAACGGAACAGTGCGCCAAACGGATGGCGTTTTATTTGTCGGAGGTGAATGCCCTTCATCCATTTCGTGAAGGAAACGGTCGCACAACGCGTCTTTTCTTTGATAGCTTTGCGAAAGTAAACGGATGGGATCTCGGAATTGCTCAAATTCCTCATGATGAGTTTGTCGCCGCTATGATCGAAAGCATGAACAGTTCTTTGGAGAGACTAGAAGACGCAATTGGCAAAGTCCTCACAACTGCTCAGCGTTAACGTTTCCCTATTGAAAATCGGGCAAAATATCGGAAGCAGGGAAGTTGCAACCATCCCTTCCGCCCCACAACTCCGGCCAGGCTCACGAAATTCTCGATGTCGAGCCTTCGGCGTCGGAATGGGGGCCCCGCAAGGGGTTCAGACACGACAAAGCCCGGTGTTTCCAGCACCGGGCAGAGTCTTCTTAAAGGAAATCGGGATGCTCGCAACATTCATTTCCTTGTTAGGAAGTTTAGCACAAGCGCAAATCGTTTGGATTGGCGACGTCAACACGAATTTCGCGTCCCAAAGAGTCTCTAATTTGGGTAGAATAATAGGACATGGTCATTTTTGTTGTTTTTTTGGTGCAAACAAAATTATAGCAAGGATGACCATTCTTTTTGGCTACCACACAGCCGTTTACAAGAAAAACCGACCTGCTCGGAGGTCGGTTTTTTGTGGCTCATGCAAAATTCGGGTTAAGAGGCAGACAGCACGAGATGAGCGATGTATCCCGAACGAGTATCCCCGTTTCTGGTCGCCAATCCGTCCAGGCGGTGAAGGACTCGCTTCGGGAGCGTGATGTTGACCCTCTCCGACTTGTCAGAGAGCTTGGAAAGATCCACATCAACCGTACCCAGAATCCATCCTTGGTACTCATCAATCTTCGCGACAGATTCCATGCTTGAAGGCTCAGGGATCGCCTCCCCGTCGTCAATGGCGCATTCAAGCCATCCTTCTACAGCTTCCTTAGCCATTACATAGGCTTCATCCAGCGTATCCCCAGCTGAGAAGCAACCGGGGAGATCAGGGACAACCACGCCATAAGCATGAGTATCGTCGCCTCTTTCGATTACGATTGGATAACGCATAGCGTCCTCTGTTAAGAGTGGGACGGAGTTCCAGAGAACTCCACCCCAGTTCAACATCACTTGAAGCGTATCCCGGCTTGCTTTTCGATACTTCTCACGGTACCGATCGGCAGATCTTTTTTGGGATGGGGAGTGTCAGGATTTCTGTGTCTGGGGAGGTTATTCCAGGGGCAGCCCAACGAGGCTGCCCTTTGTATTTGAGATGCAGTATGCCAGACCTGATGCGATAGCGGGGGCTAAGGTGGAGGGGCCCGCGCGGAGCGCGGGAGGATCCTCCTTAGCCCCCACTATCGCG
>OGJJ01000248.1_pt1 | contig 50952 bp, 39 predicted proteins | sample 1572081 | NCBI WGS metagenome assembly OGJJ01 (sample SAMEA2582122, study PRJEB24529) | metagenome | biome: Human gut stool | place: China | collected 2011
GGGGTTGCCGTGGCTTCACAGATCCTTTGTATCTCCACCACTCTGAATAAAAGGCTATCTTTTATGAAATTTACTGCAACACATACAATATACTTATCATACCAAAATGTCAAGAGCAATTTTTGATAAAAAATATCACCCGTTACTTTTTCATCCCCAATACGTAAATATTCCAAAAAAAGAACCGGGCCTCCACATCGCCCGGTTCTTCCATCGATCATCCTTCAGAATGATCCGTTATTTATTTTTTCTTCTTTCTCTTAACTCCATAAGCTGCACCACCGCCAACAATGATCGCTGCTGCAAGGATTCCAACCCATACGCCGATCGGTGTATCATCGCCGGTCTTTACAGAACGTCTTGCTGTACCGCTGGTATCGTTCGGAGCAGTTCCGCCCGCTGTGCCGTTATTCGGGATTGGAGTGATCCGATCATTTCCACCATGATTTCCACCAGGTGTAACAGTCGGAATCGGTGTCGGCTCGGAAGAAAGACTGTTGGTGATCTCCTTTGTTACAGTATATCGGTTATCATTATTCAGTGTAACCTCGCCCTGACCGGTAACTGTATACTTAAAGGTATCATCATCAACCGGATTTCCATCCTTATCCGTCTCCAGAACAGTATAAGTAACACTGTTGATCTCCTGATCCATTGGAAGATCCACTATTACCTGAACACTATCATTCTGTTTCAGAGTCACTACCTTCTTAAGCGTCAGCTCACCGTTACTCTCAGAGGAGAACAAACCTGCATAGAACGTATCATCCACAGTAGAAGCAACACCATCGATCATCACATTCTTCTTAATGTTGATATATCCGTTACGGCTGAATATATCGGGAAGCTTTGTATAATAGTTATTTACATAAGCCGCTGCCTCAGCAGCACCACTATCTCCACCGATCACAACCTGATTGGACTTCTCTTCACTCTCACCATTCGGCTTCGTTACATTGTAGTAGTAAAGATTCTCATCATCCACCTTGATCTCCGTATTCTGCTGAAGAAGCTTTCCATCCTCATCCAGCTCAAATACATAATAGGTGCCATCCGGAACATCCGTCCATGTAGCTGTACCACTGGAAGCACCATTGATATGGATATCCTTTAAATAATCATCACGGAACGGGATCGTACCTTCCTGATCCGAAAAAACGCCAACCTTATAAGTTACATCCTCTTTCGTTTCCAGAGGAATCACATTGTCGTTCTCATCAACATTATAGATTCTCTTCGTAACCTGGATCTGTGTATGCTGTTTCGTTGAAGTCTTCGGATATGCCTGCACATCATACATCCAGCCCTGCTCCTGATCTGCAAAAGGAACGGAGATCAGCATCGGTGAAACCATAACACTGCTGTTCGCATCTGTCTGCACCACCAGATACATGCCCTCAGCCAGATCGGTAACAGTAATATTACCCTCTGCATCAGAGGTTCTGGACAGACCCCACACATCCACGCTTCCGCTGCTGATCATATCTGCCAGCTGCCCTGCTGCTTCATACCAGCCGTCAGCCGTCGTGATGGAATCAAAATCGATTGCAGCGGCAGCCAGTGCCTCATCCAGCACGAAATGCACATTGCCATCAAAATTCACACTGCCAACCCTGTAGATCGTCAGCCCTACACCTGGCAGCGGAGTCTGATTTCCTTCCTCATCCGCCTGCTGAACCGTCAACGTCAGATTACCCTTTGTTCCAGCTACATAATCCCCGGCGAAAACCGGCTGCAAAACACTCGTGACCAGCATAGCCGTCAGCATCAGAACAGCCAGAAGGCTCCGGAATATTTTCCCTTGCTTTCTTCTATTTTTCATCGCTCTCTGCCTCCTCTTTCCTTTCTGAAAGCTGTTTCATTCTGCGTTTTTTATCCTTGCGGCGGACAATCAGGTAAATCAGCAGAATCAGAATAACAAGCGCTGCCGCACCGCCGGCAAGAACCCTCTTCGGATCCACAACCGCAAGCTTCTGCGGAATCGTTTCGTCATTCTTAGTAACTTCTTCCTCCACATACTTCGTCCGAATACCGCGAACAAGAAGTCTGTGGGTATTCACCGCATAAGGCGTACACGTAACCAGTGTCACATGATCCTCGCCCTCAACAATATCCAGGTCACTGGTCTCATCCGGAAGCACCGTCTTGATCTGATCCACCTTGTAGGCCAGATTCTTGCCAAGAATGTGCAGGATAAAAATATCTCCCTTTTCCATCTGATCCAGATCTGTAAAAAGCTTCGCATTCGGAAGACCTCGATGCGCCGCCAGAACCGCATGGGTGCTCTTGCCTCCGATAGGAAGACTGGTACCCTCCACGTGGCCCACACCCTTTTCCAGCACGGTCTTGCTCAGTCCGTGATAGATAGCCAGCTTTGCTTTGATCTTCGGGATCTCGATACTACCCATCAATCCGTCACCGTTAGGATCCAGGACTCTGTCATAAGGATGACTCAGCTCATAAGTATCCTCTTCCTCAAAAGCATCTACAATGGCATTCACCGGATGCTCGGCATTATACTCCTTCGCCTCTTTCCACAGCCTGTCATAGTCGTTGTCCGAAAGCTCCGTTACCGCTTCCTCGTACTTACTGACCAGCTGTGCGTTACGGTACTGGTTCCACATATCACTGATCGTAGGATAAAGGAACACTCCAGCCCCCGCCAGAAACACCAGGGCGATAAAAATGTTCAGGACAACATTACTCTTTTTCTTTTTTTTCTTTTTAGCCATAAACTATTTCCTGCGTCGTTTTTTGTTCTGAACAGAATTGATACCGGCAACCAGGATCACCGCGATCACAATTCCGATCACAACACAGAGAGCAAGCATCGGAAGCGTCGGATTGGTGATTCCGGTAACCTTCTTCTCTGTTTTCTGAACCGCCTTCGCAGCCTTCATCGGAACTCTGTGTCCCCTCACCAGAAGTCTGTGCGTATTCACCGCATAAGGCGTACACGTAACCAGCGTTACATAATCATCCCCATCCGTGATACCCAGAGACTCTGTCTGCTCCGGAAGAACGGTAAGAATCTGATCCACCTCGTAGGCAAGAGTCTTACCCAGCACATGCAGGTAAAAAACATCTCCCTCTTCCACAAGATTCAGATCTGTAAAAAGTTTCGCACTTGGAAGTCCTCTGTGTGCCGACAAAATACAATGGGTACTCTTGCCGCCAACCGGAAGACTGCTGCCGAACAAATGACCGGCACCCTTCTCCAGAGACTCATCTGTCGTGTAATGATAGATTGGAATGCTCACATCGATCACAGGAATCTCCACATACCCCATCATTCCATCACCATTCAGGTTCAGAAGAGACTCATATGTACTGTCCGTCTGTCCATCCCTCACGGAAAAAGCATCCGGCACACTTTCCTGCTTGATCTGTTCGTTATACTCCTGCGCTGCCTTCCACATGCTGTCAATCTTCTCCGCATTATCATCCGAAGAAACACTGCTGCTATAATCACTGATCAGCAGGCTGTCCCTGTACCGGTTCCAGGCATCACTGACCATTGGATACAGCAGTATGGACAACCCTATCAGAAACAGCAAACCAAGTCCAATATAATTTTTCTTCTTATTCTTTCTCATAGGTTTCTCCATACTGTTGTATTACCATCCGGCCCCCAAAGGGGCCGGGCGGTAATGATTTCTTCAACAGAATAATCAGAAACTATTCTGTTTTAATACTTGCTTTGTCGTTGCTTATAAATAATTTTTGAATTGAATCAATCCGGCAATCAAACGATTACTCCTCAGATCCTTTTCTGCGGCTGATGAAGAAAGCACCAGCAGCGCCAGCCATAACTACAACACCGATGATAGTGAAGAGGTATGTTCCCATGCCACCTGTGGATGGAAGGGAGTTGAGTTTTGTATCGCTCATAGTAGCATTTGTTGCCACAATATCATCTGCAGATTCTGCTTTTTCTTTGCCTGTCGTCAGAGCAATCGTTCCAGATGCATCATTAGTATTAATACTATATCCTCTTGGTGCTGTAACCTCTTTAAATTTATAAGTCCCAAGATCTAAACCAGAGATGGTTACAGTTCCATCAGCACCAGTCGTAATTTCTGTTGCCTCTGCTTCATTAGTTGTCCAACCTGCTAATTTATTATTATCAAATTTAGCATATTTTTTGACTGTTTCATTATTTTTAGTTTCTTCTTTGTAAACCTTAAATCCGGCACCTTCAAGAACCTCTTTGCTCTCACCTGTTTTGGTTATACTGATCCGACCTGTGAAAAGCTCTTCTGTTTTAGAACCATAATTTGGTTTGCTCCAATTATTTCCATCTCCTGCTACAACTGTATTTCCTACATAAGTGTCTGTAACAGTAGCTCCATAAGTAATAGTAATTGTCTTATTTGCATTATCATTAGTTTTTACAAATTCACTCAAATCCAATTCAAAAGAACTACCATCTTTACTTACACTTACATATCTCTCATAAGAAGTGTCACCAATTTTTACTGCTACCTTTAACTCATTCTTATGCGCACCCTCTGTTTCTACATTGTAGCTAGCACCTTTAATTGTATCCTTAATTTTATAAAATCTCTCCTGAGTACTCGGAAGATACGGAACTGTTCCTGTTACGGTATAAGTAACCTGACGTCCAATTTCTACAACTTTATCAGAATCATCTGATGTTTTTTCAATTTTAGTAGGTGTTTTCTTTGCTTCAATCTCTTTATTTTCTAAATTGCTCGGAACACCTGTTGTAATATTATACTCTTTAAATGCAATATATGCAGCCATTGCACTGTATGCATATCCATCTTCTGTACCTTTGATTGCATACACACCAGCACTCGTTACTGTAATCGGTGCAGTTGCTGCTCTTGTTGCAGCACCCATGATACTGGAATCGCCCAGAACTGCTTCTAATGCATTTTCAATCTGCCCAGTCGTTGCTGGCTCAGTACCTTCATATTTTGTATTAGCACTCTCTAATACAATCATTTTCTTGATAATAGTTTGATCATCCTGCTCATTAAAAACTGTTTTATATTTTTCTGCGATAGCAGGTGTTGCAAATGCCCATCCTGTCTCTTTATGAGTATCAGGTACTATAACCTGTAAATAATCAAATGTAGCATTAGTTCCTGCATTCTTAATTCTAATTTGTGCAGTAGGTCCCTCTGCAAATACTGCTGTACACATAGACAGTACCATAACCGCTGCCACTAATAATGCACCAATCTTTTTAAATAAATTTTTCATAAGGTTTGCTCCTTTCTTTCTCTGCATTTTTCTTTTTCGCCCTTCATCGGCCATTTACAATTAATGTGTTACGATCTCTTTGCTTCTTCCTCCCTTCGTTTATTATTTATAAACAACAGGAGTGCAGTTGCAAGAATCGCTACACCACTGATTGTAAATCCATAAGTACCCGGTCCACCGGATTCTGGTAAGGAATATACCTTCGCGTTTTCGAGCTGGTAGATTGCCGGTTCACTTCCACTCTTACTAGCAATAGCACTTCCGTTACTGTCTTGAACTGTTACTGTTCCGCCACTTCCAACTATAATTCTCCATGGCTCTGTCGGACAGGTATAACCGGTTGCCGCTTCTGTTTCATATAACAGATAATTACCAACTGGAAGATTTTTCATTTCGATTTTTCCATTATTTCCGGAAACGATTCCTCCATATCCTTCAACCGAACTCTCAGAAGCTTTTCCCCAGTTTTCATCTGCTTCATATAACGCAAATTTAGCACCTTTTATAGTTATACTATGATCTGCCTTATCAACTTTTTCAAGTTCTACATTTGCTACAGATTTCTCATTGGTAAACTCAGCTACTCCAATTTTTCCGTTTGTTGTATCCGCATTTCCATTTTTCAGAACTTCTTTACTATTTGTGTCTGTTCCGATTGTAAATTTAACTTCTTTACTGCCTAAAACTTTAGACCAACAATTTGTCTTCTCACCAACAGTTGCTTCTTTCAGAGTATAGCTTGAATCCGGTATCTCCGTGATTGTGTAAACACCTCTTGACAATTTAGTCAATGCCGGCGTTTTCTCATCAATTGTTGCTGTCACATTTTTTTCAAGCTCAAAGGTTACTTTTGCCTCAATCTCACTTTGCTTAACCTCAGCTGTCGCTGTTGCGATCTTGTCTTTACCTTTCTTAACCTCAAAGATAAACGTTGCATTCTCTTTTGCTGGAGATTTCAATTTCTTGATAATCTGAATTTGTCCGGCGATAATGTGAATAGTATAAACTCCATATTCCCGTTCCTTATCATCCTGGGAATTATGAGCTTTCAATGTACCATCACCTGTAACTTCTTTTAACCCGTCGTTTTCATAAGTTACCTTCAGATAATACATTTTAGAATCTGGCTCAGGTTTAACTTTCGCCATATTTTCTTTCGAGATTTCTGTTGTACAGTTCTCATCTTCATACCATTTTAATTCAAACTCATCTGGATTAATTGGTTTTCCATCAGCTCCTATTGTATAGGTTACTAAGTTTTCTGTGCCATCTAACTGTTTTACACGTCCCTGCGGTGCATTTTTATTAAACAACGCATTTATAATGTCTTCAGTCGTCGGGACAGTATCACCATAGAAAATAGTTGTTTCTTTATTGTTAACAAACAAATCCGATTTTACATTAACCTTTGGCTGTGGTAAAACGGCTTCTCCGTATCCTGTAGTAATCTTGGAATCCGGTGAAACATTGGTAGGAACATTGTTGCCACCGATGTATTCGTCTTTGGCTCTTACGGTAATGGTTCTACTCCATGTACCTTTTTCAGCATTTGGAATAGTTTGATTCGTCCATTTTACAACTTGGTTTCCGGTACTTTCATCTACGGAAACCACTCCACCATCTCCTAAATTTATTGAACCTCCGGCATTTTTTATCATTTCATTGGTTACGGACTCGCCATCTTTCACGATTACAAATCGCGGATCAATCACATCCTTAATTTCAGCACCAGCAATATCAATATTCTGAGTAATCGTCTGCTGAATTTTTTCAAATATAACTTTCAGCTCATCAATTGATCCAGCCGTATAAGCACATCCCTCTGATGCAATTTTACCAGATAACCAATCCCTTGTAGTATCATTTAATTTGAGTCCTATTGTAAATACTTTAACTCCCGCTTCTCTTAAAGCTGTTGCTTTATTTTCCGAAGCCGTTTTATCGTTTGGAGTAGATGGATCTCCATCTGTAAACAGAATTACATATTGCGGAACATTCTCTCTCTTAGTTTTCAGCTGATTCTGCGCTATCTCTAATCCTGTCTGTGGAGATGTTCCTCCTGATGCATAAACACAATCCGTTGCCTTGATCAAACTATCTTTGGCACTTCCAACTTCTATTAATCCCTTTTCTAAGTTTCCGGACGTATTAAATGTAGCTAACCCTATTCTGCTGTTCGGAGAAGCCGCCGCAGTAGAAGCTATAAATGTTGTTGCAGCCTCTTTTAGACCAGTCAGACTACTATCCAGAGTGTAAATCTTATTTGAGGAATTATCAGGTACTTGTTTCCATAATTTTCCAGTGTAATATATCCACTCATTTAAATAAATCATTGGACATTTAGCATTATAATACTTCCAAACGCTGTATCGTACACCGGTTGTCTCGTCGGTGTAATAGTATACTTTCGATGTATCTAGAGTTGTTTTACAGTCTTTATATCTTCCAACTTTACTAAATCCCTTTTCATCACTTTCATTCCCATCATATAACATACTTCCCGAAGTATCGAATACCATCATAATATCCGCAACACTGTCTTTTTCCTCAGTTGCACTGCTGGTCATCTTTGAATCAGCACTGATAGTAATGTCATAAGTCCTCTTATCCCAATCAGACACTATTGCAGTTTTATTATAATCCATACTGGATTCAATAATCTCCTCCTGCGTGTAATTCATAATATGATACAATGAATCACTTTCTTTTTCTATCTTTGTCTCGCCATCTGCTTTATAAAGAGTTGCCACTGCTTTATTATCATCAGATAACGTAACCTTTACAATCCAAGATTCATGTGATGCTTCATAGCCATCAGGTGCAACGTCTTCTGTTAATGTATATGTTCCAGGTCTTAACCTTGTAAAATTAACAAGTCCTGTTCTATCTACGGATGTAGCAACCTGTGATTCTTGAGTTGCTGAATTTACAAGAGTAAATCGAGCACCACTTAACGCTTTCTGATCCTTATTTACTTTTTTTAATACAAGATCTGTTGTAGGTACATTCGTAACTTCAGAAATACGCGCGGAAGGAAGGGTAAATTCCATCTGGCAGTTTGAAGCACCCGCACCTCGTTCCATATACAGAATAGTCAGAGTATGCTCTTTTTCTTTATCATCATCTTCAACACACTTCCATAGATTTACTTTCTTTGTAGCTGCCTGATGAATTCCACCTAAATCGATTACAATTTTCTCTCCATCCAAAACAACCCATAAATCATCATCACCTGTAAATGTATAATCTAATGGACCTAAGTAATCTCCAATTTTAAAAGTTACATCATATCTCATTCCAAAAAAGTAATTGTGAGCCTTCTCCTTCTCTTCACTACTGGATACTCCGTCCAAAGGGAAGAAATCATTTCCTGCTGTTGCAAGCTGATTTCCATTCTGATCAATTACTTTTGTAAGTTTATAAGAGTCTCCGTTCTGATCAAAAACTACTTTATAATCCTTAATGACTTTTCTTAAATAAGTTTCAGTACCATTAATGTTGACTTTTGCATCTTTATCTACAAAAAATCCTGGCTCGGGGTAATTAAATTTTACTGTTCCATCTTTCGCTACCTCTTTTAATAATCCTTCTGTCCATCTGACATTTGAATCATATCCATTTACATTTACAGTGTCTTCAACTTTTTCTCCGTTTTCTTTATAACCAGAACTAACTCCAAAATTATATTTATAAGGATCATAATTTTGATCCATTGTACCTGATGTTATTTTCTGATTATTATCTTTTGCAGCCTCTCCTAACATATTAAATGAATAATATGTCCCATTTTCATAACCAGCCTTAACTGTATAATCATAAAAAGATGTCGGTCCCTGGAAGTTATCATTACGCTTTGGTGTATAATACACTTTTATCGTACTATCCTGTGCAACTTCAATCTTTTCGTGATTCGTAACTACAACATCATTTACTTTTACTTTTGAAACTTCCCAGTTCTGCGCCTTGGTATAATCATTTATCTTTCCGCCAACTAAGATTGTTCTCTCATCAGCTGAATAAATCTCCTTACCAGTCGTATTATCCAGATGCTGAATTGTTACTTTAACATTTTTTCCACCTCTCTGCACAATTACATACGTAGAAAAATGCGTAGTTTCAAACTCAACATTACCATTCTTATCAACGCTTCCGTCCATGTTCTCAACATTGTCTTCTGCGTCTACATGGTATACGTCTGCGTCTTTGATCTTTTTCTCATCGTTGAGAGTCACTGATACTTTTACCGTATTACCTGGCTGAATCTCTTCGCCGTCTACCAGGAATTTGATATCATAGGAGTGAATCTTCTCGATGGCTTTCTTTTCTTTAATCGCTTCTTCGGTGATCTGGTCTTCGGCTTCCTGGCTGAGCTCTACCGGTGTTACGGAAAGCTCTGCATTGTCCGGAAGGTCTGCCGGATCGGTAAGGGTGACTTTTACATTGACTTCGTCACTCGTGTAATCATATCTGGTGATCTCAGGCTGAATTTCTTCTTCCTGCACATCCTCGACTTCTTCTGCCTCATCACTGCTGTCAACAACCTGTGCCATATCACTTCTTATGTAAGCCTCGGTTCCTTCCCAGGAAACCTTGTACCAGGTTGCTCCGTCCTCTGCTGTTACGGTATCCAGAAGTGTGAGCTGTGTTCCTGCGTTTACAATTGCCAGAGCCTCTGCCTCGACAGATGGGCTGACACGAAGATTCGTATCGTCTCCCAGAACCTCGATCAGGCTTGTCTCACCATTCTCATCTGCTGCCGGAACATCCTCCGGGCTCGCAATATCCTCTGCCGGTTCTTCCACCACATCCGGATCCTCTGCCGGCGCTTCGGTAGGTTCAGCATCCGGATTCTCCGCCGGAGCCTCAGAAGGCTCTGCATCAGGAGTTACCTCCGGATTCTCTGCTGCCGGTGTCTCAGCTGCATCCTGCTCAGGCTCGTCCGAAATATCCATTCCGTCCGTAAGCTCCTCTGATGCGATAGACACCTCGTCCTCATTACCGGAAACAGCTTCCGCCTCGACATCTGCTGTCTCAGGAGAATCCCACATAACGGCAAAAACAGCTGCGTTGCCAGTCTCAACCTGAAGTGTCTGGATCTGTTTGCCCTCGTTGACATTCAGAACCTTCAGATCCTCGTTGGCCTGTAAGGTGTTAACATCAGTATCACCGGTACTGCTGTTATAATGAAGCTTCTCAACGGTTACACTCGTGCTGGCTGCATCGGTAAGCTCCGGTGCTGCCGGTGTCTTGTACTCAAAAGTTACTCTGACTCTGCCATTCGGCTCGACTCTGTTTCCGTCGCCATCAGCAAAATACACATCATACGCAAAAAAACCTCTCAGGCTGCTGCCCTTGTCTGTAGCTGCTGCTGAAAGCTTCTGAGAAACTGTATCATAAGATACGGATGAATTCTCGTTTACGCTGTCAGCCTTCAATGCTGTATTCTGCGGAAGAGCTCCGTCCTCCAGTGCCTCTGCTGTTACTTTAACAGAATCATTTTCATATGTAAGCGTCGATTGCTGCGCCTGTTCCGTTTTCTCCTGGTCAGCGCTGCTTACATCCGGTGTCGATTCTTCGGCCGCTGGTTCAGATGTAAATTCGCCATCTGTAAATATATCCTCCGTTCCATCTCCGAACGCCTCACTCGCGGAGATCGTATATGCACTCGGCATACAGGATACCATCAACGCCAAAGCCACCATAAATGCCAGGAGTTTTCTGATCTTATTATTCCTTAATTTTTTCATACCTTTCCCGCTTTCCTGTGTGTGCATTAACGTGTACTGTATTTCTTATTACTTTACTTCTGTTTATATTCCTTTCTCTTAAAAAAGCTTCATGTTTTTAGCCGGTGAGTAAACAGGTTACACCTTTACAATATTTTACCCTTATGTGATTGTAGTGTCAATATACCAGACATTTTTGGTAAGGATACTGACATTATCAGATGCTATCGAAAATCAGCCTTCAACTCCTCCTTCTTAACTTACTCGTTCACTGGTTCTTTTCGCCTGATTTTTCAATAAAATCTGACTATTCGTGGTATTTATTATACAACACTAATAGTTGTTTTGTAAGGCACTTTTTTTCATAAAAAAGTGCCTCTGTCACTATTTTAACATGAATTTCTTCAGCTCATCCCGCTTCTTGACATTCAGCTTGCAAAAGATATCCGTAAGGTAATGCTTGACAGTATTAATGGAAATCCCCAAATGCTCTCCTATCTCCTTATTGCTCCATCCCCCACTTGCCAGCATGGCAATAGAAAACTCCATCGTCGACAGCTCCCCCGTAACCTTTCTCCGGTTTTCCGGATTATGAAGCGCCATCCAGCCCCTGCTGAAAGAAATCACCCCTTTCGTGATACGCTGATACGCCTCCGGATCTCGATTCCGGATACAAGCCTCGACCAGCCCCCGCAAAAGCCCATGATGCTCAATAAAAGGCTCCAGAAACCCATCCATCTTCGCCAGCTCCCATCTCCGGAGCATCTCCTCCTGCGCCTCCTGCTTATGCTTTCGGTTTATCGCACACACCGCCATCATACAGTGAATATACGTCATACTGATCGGATACGGCCTCTCCGCCATAAACAAAGCAGCCTTACCCATCCCATAAGCACTCCATATCTCCCCGTTAAGATAAGTATGGTGAGCCATCACATACGTGGCAAAAAGCCTCAGCCCCTCAGGAAGCATCCTGCTGTACTCCCCAAAAGCAGGCATCCCATCCGTAGGCAGATGAAGCAAAACCGCCCCCACATACCCCGCCAGAAGACAGGACGCATAAACATCCGCAGGAACCTTTTTCTTCATAGCCAGCTTCAAACAGGACTGGATTCCCTCCATCCCCCGCTTAGCCGCCGCCACATTCCCCAGCGTCAGATTAGAATACCCATACAAAATACACGCCGAAAGCCGTAGCTCAATAACCCTGCTGGACAGATACCCCCTCGTGATCTCACAACACTCCTCAGCCCGCCCCGTAAAATAAAAAAGCTCAGCCCGCGCAATATTCCTCAAATCCACATCCACAAACCCCTCAACAACCTCCCGAGCCCTCCCAGGCTCAAAAGACGAATTCAAAAGCGGCAAAACCATATAATCACACAAACAACCCACTCCCCTTCCAAAACCCAGGCAGCCCCCAAAAAGACCACCCTCAAAACCAGACCAACACAAACATCCGAAGCCATCACACAGCCCGCAGCAACACACATCCGAAGCTCACACAGCCCCCGCAGCAACACACAGCCGCAGCTCTTCACTCAAGCCACTCATCTGCACACATCCAAAGCTCACACAGCCCCTGCAGCAACACACATCCGTAGACCTTCTCTCAAGCCTCTCATCTGCACACATCTAAAGCTCACACAGGCCCTGCATCAACACACATTCGCAGCTCTTCTCTCAAGCCTCTCATCTGCACACATCCGCAGACCTTCTCTCAAGCCTCTCATCTGCATACATCCGCAGCTCTTCTCTCAAGCCTCTTATCTGCACACATCCAAAGACCTTCTCTCAAGCCTCTCATCTGCACACATCCAAAGACCTTCTCTCAAGCCTCTCAAAAAAGTCACCATAACTCCAGATATCAATCAACCAATCAGGCCAACCATCTTTTTCCATAATTATAATCCAAAATCCCCCAAAAATAAATTTAAATATTACACAAAAACTCCACAAAAAACACCACAACACATCCACCCCAGCGCCGATGCCACCCCCTTCGTCAAACCACAAGGAAACTCAGCCTTTGCAGCCATCCAGCGCAGCGCTGATGGCCCATCACCTCCCGGCAAACCACCACCCCTCACACCCCCAAAAAACAGAACGGACAGACTGCCAGCGGGACGGCTGCATGGTCGGGACCCGGTGCGTCGGAGTAAGCCGCTGGTCATACTTGGCGCCTGAGGCTTCTGACGGGAAGGTACTCTGCGGCCACAAGCCGCAGAGTAAGCCCCATCTGTCTGAGCCAGGTACGCATCAGCGTACATGGCGAGTTATGGGGCGCCCTGCACGACAGGCGCCTCAGACGCCTAGAATGACCCGGCGAAACGACCGCACCAAGCACGACCATGCAGCCGCCCCGCTGGCAGTCTGACCGTTCGTCCCTCCCTCCATTCATCCCACAAAAAAAGAGCCCCCAGGCCCAAACACCCAGGAACTCTCCCAAAACCAAACAACATCATCTACCCCTCCGCAGCTTCCTCAACTCCCTCTCCAACCGATCCGCACGCGCCTTCTCCCTCAACGTATTCACCCTCTCTTCACTCCGACCCTGTTCAATCCCTTGACTGATTCCTTGACTGATCCCCTGTTCAATCCCCTTATTAATCCACATCTGCTCAATCTCAAAACTCTTCATATACGCCACCGTAACCTTTCCATCCTCTTTAACAACCCTGACCATCTCCAGCAACTCCCTCAAAACATCATTTACCGCATTCACCTCCCTGGTATCCTCCATAAACCGAAGCAGCGCCGCCAGCTCCTCCGGCACACCCGCACCATCCCCCTTCGTATTCAGAAAAACCGTCCTCAGCCCATCATCATACTCCATCTCCGGAACCTCCTCACACATATTCCGGATCGTATACACCATCCTACCCCGATCAAACGGATCATACGAACAGACAAAGATCACAAAAACCCTCTTAAGCTTCCCAAAACCCTCACCCTTTTTCAAACACCGGCTGTCAATGATCGCATGATAAAACCTCACCCGCTTCGGCAGATCCTTCAGACTCACAACATCATCATTATTATCCGGCTCAATATCAAAAACAGAAGGATCCGCCAAAACATCCATCAGCTCCTCCTCAGCCAGAACATCAAGCCGCGCCCCGCGAAAACCCTCATCCCGGCCACCAAAAGCCCTCTGCGCAACAACCCGCAGCCTCCCGATCTCACGCCCCAGCACCACCTGCAGCAGCAACCTGCAAAACCTCTCACCAATACCAGGAAACGTCATCACCGCGTTAAACAAAAAATCATCCAGAAGATTCATATCCTCAAGCCGCTTTCTCTGCATAAGACTCCTCCTTTCACTATGATGGCAAAAGAAAAAACCTCACACAACCAACCGGCTCCTCCCCGCCATATTTATACAACCAACCATATGGGGATCAGATAGCCGAACGGCCCAGAATGTTCCCAGATATGTATCTTCAGTATAACCACCCCACCATCAAAAGTCAACAAAAACCCTTCGACAAAAACCGCCAAAACCTCATTCCACTGCATCCACCACAGCGCCGATGCCCACACCCTCCCGGGACACCACAAGGAAACTCAGCCCCTGCAACCATCCAACGCAGCGCTGATAGCCCACACCCTCCCAGCACACCACAAGGAAACTCAGCCCCTGCAGCCATCCAGCGCAGCGCTGATGGCCCACCACCCTCCCGTCAGACCACCACACCTCACACTCCCAAAAACCAGAACGGACAGACTGCCAGCGGGACGGCTGCATGGTCGGGACCCGGTGCGTCGGAGTAAGCCGCTGGTCATACTTGGCGCCTGAGGCTTCTGACGGGAAGGTACTCTGCGGCCACAAGCCGCAGAGTAAGCCCCATCTGTCTGAGCCAGGTACGCATCAGCGTACATGGCGAGTTATGGGGCGCCCTGCACGGCAGAAGACTCAGACGCCTAGTATGACCCGGCGAAACGACCGCACCAGGCACGACCATGCAGCCGCCCCGCTGGCAGACTGACCGTTCGTGCCTCCATTCGTCCCTCCCTCCCCACCCACACAAAAAAAAGAGCCCCCAGGCACAAACACCCAGGAACTCTCCCAAAAACGCAAAACTCAAATTTCCAATCATCATCAATCGTTACCAGTCATTACCAGTTGTCACCAACCATCACCCAACACGCAGCCGAAACTTCTGAATCTCCTTCTCACTGGAAACCCTCTCAATCTCAGCCCCAAGACTCCTGAGCTTCTCCTCAAAATTCTCATACCCACGCTGGATATAAACAATATCATCAACAACCGTAACACCCTCAGCAGCCAGCCCCGCAATAACAAGCGCAGCCCCCGCACGAAGATCCGGCGCACTCACACGCGCCCCCGTAAGCTTCCTCACACCATCAATAATAGCAGAGTTCCCCTCCACCTTAATATTGGCACCCATCCGTGAAAGCTCATCCGCATACTTAAACCGGTTCTCAAAAATACTCTCAGTAACAATACTCGTACCCTCAGCCAAAGCCAAAGTAACCGCGATCTGCGGCTGCATATCCGTAGGATAACCAGGATAAGGCAACGTCTTCACATGCGTACGATGAAGCACATGCGGCGCACGGACACGAACCGCATCATCAAACTCCTCAACCTCACACCCGATCTCCTCAAGCTTAGCCGTAGTAGCCTCAAGATGCTTGGGAATAACATTACGAACAGTAACATCACCACGAGTAGCCGCAGCAGCAAACATAAACGTACCAGCCTCGATCTGGTCCGGAATGATCGAATACTCCGTACGATGAAGCGTCTCAACACCACGGATACGGATCACATCCGTACCGGCACCCTTGATATTCGCCCCCATACTGTTCAGGAAATTCGCCACATCAACAACATGCGGCTCCCTCGCAGCATTCTCAATGATCGTACGACCAGCCGCCATAGAAGCAGCCATCATGATATTAATAGTAGCACCAACAGAAACCACATCCAGGAAAATATGGCTTCCATGCAGATTCTCCGCCTTGGCAACAATAGCACCATGACAGATATCAACATCCGCACCAAGAGCACGGAAACCCTTCAGATGCTGGTCGATCGGCCTGCTGCCGATATTACATCCACCCGGAAGCGGAACCTCCGCATGCTTATACTTACCAAGCAAAGCACCCAGAAGATAATAAGAAGCACGGATCTTCTTGATAAACTCATAATCCACGCTGAGATTGCCGATAGTAGAACCGTTGATCTTTACAGTAGACTTATCAATACGCTCAACCTGAGCCCCGATCTCGGAGATCGCCTCAAGCAGAACATTGATGTCCCTTACATCTGGCAGATTCTCGATCAATATAGTTTCATCAGTCATAATGGCTGCTGACAATATCGCAAGCGCCGCATTCTTCGCACCAGCAATATCCACTTCTCCAACCAGAGGATTGCCGCCTTTAATCACATACTGTTCCATAACACACCTCTATTATTTACTCCTCTATGAGCAGAAACTTTCTCTGAATTTACTGCAGGAACAAACGTTCCGCAATACCGTTTTTTAGGTCAGTTGTATATTATAACACATATTTCAGATTTGTAAACAATTTATGACGAAAACCTGTCACAACCCATGACCCGAAACACTCCAGCAAACCGTTTCCACAAGCCAACAGTTACGCCTTATCTCCCCTGTTCTTCAATGCCTCAAGCACAACCTGGAGACTCCCCTCCAGATCCTTATCCTCTTCATCCACCACAATATCCGCATATTTCTCATACAAAGGAACACGCTCATCATAAAGACTCGCCAGCGTCTGTCCCTCCTTGAGCACGACTCCACGTCCCTTAAGATTACCAAGACGCCTGGAAAGAAGCTCCAGCGAGATCTTAAGATACACCACAACACCCTCAGACTTCAGATGCTGCATAGCCTCATCGCAGTAAACCACACTTCCACCGGTAGCGATCACCGTATTCTCCACCTGGATCGAAGCATTCACACGATTCTCGATCGCCTTGAAGCCCTCCGTCCCCTCATCCGCGATGATCTCACTCAGAGTCCTTTTCTCCGCCTTCTGGATCAGAAGATCTGAGTCAATAAACTGGTAACCAAGTACCTTCGCAAGTACGACACCGATGCTACTCTTCCCCGCACCAGGCATCCCTATCAGTGTAATATTATTCATACTGTACCCTTTCATTTTAGCATAACAGCTGCCAAATCTCAACAAACGTTACGGCTCCGCAGAACCTACCGTTTCTCTCTCCCCGACTTTCCCGACATCTTTAACTTCCCTGACATCCCTGGCTTTCCCGACGTCTTTAACTTTCCTGACGTCTTTAACTTCCCTGACGTCCCTGCCTTTCCCGATGTCTTGAACTTCTCTGACATCCCTGGCTTTCCTAACGTCTTTAACTTTCCGGCCATCTCTGCCTTCTCCGATTTCTGCTGCTTCTTCTTTACGCTATAGCCAAAGGTTCCCACTTTCCGGCCACCCGCCAGATACTCCCCATGGGAATAGACCAGAAGACCTGCATCATTGAGACAAAACCTGTTATTTTTATCCATATAAGCTTCATCCGCATGGACCGCAAGCACATCAGCAAGAAACATGTCATGAGACCCCAGTTCCTTCACCTCACGCACCCTGCACTCGATTGAAACCGGAGCCTCCCCGATCATCGGTGCAGAAACAAACTGCGCTTTCTCTTTCGTAAGGTTCAGCTTCCGGAACTTGTCCACATCACGTCCCGAGCGGACCCCGCAGAAATCCGTTGCAAACGCCAGCTCCTCCGTTGTCAGATTGATCACAAATTCACCCGTTTTCCGGATCATATCATAGGAATAACGGGAAGGTCGGACAGAAATATAAGCCATCGCCGGATTGGTACACACCGTACCCGTCCACGCAACCGTTATGATATTATCGTTCCCCTCACCATCGGTAACACTCACCATTACAGCCGGCAGCGGATAGATCATGTTCCCCGGCTTCCATAACTGTTTCGCCATTTTCCGTCACCTCTTATGCATAATCGCTGTTCATCAGCTGAGCAGCCTCCATCATAGCCGGGATCAGCTGCTTCTTTCTGGAAACCACACCTGGCAGACTGAAGGTATCTCCATCCGGTTTCCGCTCAAAAGCGATCTCCGCCATCTGCTGGCTGCCCTCCCCGTAAAACAGAAGCTCTGTAGACTCCTCCAGGATATTCGTCAGCATAAAATAAACTCTCGTGATATCATGACGGCCACACTCACTCACCATAAACGGCATCAGCTTCTCCTTGATCTCCTTAAGCTCCTCGCTGTCCATGGAACTGATCTGACCAACACCAAAGGAAACATTACCCTCACCGATAAACTTCTTGTAATCCTGATAAAAAATCTCCTCCGGAGACTTATCCTTCAGATTACTTCCCGCAGAAAACATCTCCCGGGCAAACTCCTCGATCTTGATCCCCGCGATCAGCGCAAGAGCACTGGCAGCGATCTTATCCGTCTGCGTACAGGTCGGTGAACGAAACATCAATGTATCCGAAATGATAGCCGCACAGAGAAGCCCCGCGATCTTTTCCGGGATCTCCAGTCTCTGCTCTCCGTAGATCTCATAAAGGATCGTGCCCGTACATCCCACCGGCTCATTACGAAAAGCAACCGGCGTCATGGTCTGCAAGGTACCCAGCTTATGATGATCAATGATCTCAAGGATCTCCGCCTTCTCGATATTATCAACAGCCTGATCCACCTCATTATGATCCACAAGAACCACTTTCTTTTTATGCATATCCAGAAAATTACGTCTGGAGATCGTACCGATACACTTACCATGAGGATTGATCACCGGAAACGCTCTGTGACGGTTTTTGATCATAACATCCTGGATATCATCCGTAAAATCCTCGGTATTAAACGTAACCATGTTATCCCGCTTCATAACAAAGCTGACCGGAATACTCTGGTTGATCAGACGCGCAATATTAAACGTATCATACGGAGACCGGATGATCACGATATTCTTCTCATGAGCAAGCTTCACAACCTTCTCGGAAACCACGATATTCAGCCCCACGATGATACAGCTTACATTCTGGCTGATCGCCTGAAGATGATCCTCCTCACGGTCACCCATGATGATCATATCATTTTCCTCAACGTAGCCCTCCAGCATCTTCGGGTTGGCAGTACCGACAAGCACACGCCCCTTCACAAAATATCCGTGCCCGTTACCTTCCACCACTTCACCGCCAACAGTCTCGGCAATTCTCCGATACTGCGTCCTCGCGTTGGAAAGAAGATAACTGTCTGTCGTATCCATATAGGTCTTTGCGATATCACCAATAGTCACAAGCCCCTCCAGACACCCATCCTTATCCCGGATCGGAAGAGAAACGATCCCGTTCTCCTGCATCAGATCCCAGGTATTCTTCAGCGACATACTCTTATCCGCCTGCGGACTGGTCCGAATATCCATATCCTTGACCTGAGTACCGATATTTCCCAGATAAGCCGGCGGCTGTACGCCAAAACGGTTCAGCACATACCTGGTCTCCTCATTGATCTGCCCCGCTCTCTTCGGGATATATTTTTTATTCTGCGTAGTTCTGTTTTTAATATCCGCATAAGCAATAGCCGAACAGATGGAATCCGTATCCGGATTCTTATGTCCGATTACAAATATTCTCTCCGGTTTTTTCATACACATCCATCCTTTTTCATCCAAAATAATTATAATTTAATATTTGCAAACAAAGCACCCAGGGAAGTAGTAGCCTCTTCCCCCGACTCCGGAAGCTCAAAAGACTCCTCTTCAACCTCCTTAGCCATCAGATCCGATGCCTCTTTAATACTCAGGCTCAGCTTACCATCCTTGATCGCGATAACCTTCACCTTAACCTTATCCCCAACATTCAAAACCTCAGAAGGCTTCCGGATCCTCTTCTCACATATCTGAGAAATATGCACCAGCCCGGAAACCCCGTTCCCAAGATCCACAAAAGCACCATACGGCTGCAAACTCTCAACCGTACCCTCAGTCACAAAACCAACCTGGATATTGGAAATCTTATTCCGTCTCTCCACCTCAGCCCTCTCACGAAGAATCTCCCTGGCCGAAAGCACCAGCCTCTTCTTCGCCTTATCAGCCTCGATAACCCGCACCTGGATCGGCTTATTCAGAAACACCTCAGTATCCTCAACAAACTCCAGATCAAGCCTGGATGCCGGAATAAACCCACGGACACCCTCAACATAAGCAATGGCACCCCCGTTAACGATTCCCTTCACAACAACATCCAGCACCTCACCCGAATCCTGAAGCTCCTTCAGCCTGTCCCAGGCAAGCACATCCGCAGCATCCGCTCTGGAAAGAAGAATATTCCCCTGACCATCATCCCTGCGAAGAACCATCGCCTGAACCTCATCCCCCGGCTGAACAGCCTCTTTAATATTAAACCCCGGCACCCGGGAAAACTCCTCCACCGGAATAAAACCCTCAGCATAAAACTTAAGGTCAAGAACAACCCCCGACTCATCCACACTCACAACAGTCCCTGAGATAATATCACCCTCATCGATCCTCTTAAAAGAAGCCTCCAGCTCCCTCTCAAAATCCTTCATAGACTCCGCCATATCCAGACCTCCCATTCAAACAAAAAACAAACCACCGCCGCCCCAAACCAGACGACAGCACTATAATCCTAATCATTATAGCATGCACACCCCACCCGCGCTATATTTTTTTCCACAAGCCCCAGAGTAAGCCCCATCTGTCTGAGCCAGGTACGCATCAGCGTACATGACGAGTTATGGGGCGCCCTGCACGGCAGAAGACTCAGGCGCTTAGTACATCGTTTCGTAAATAACAATACCAATCGCGTAGGATGTGGATTCGAGTGTGCAGGTATAAAAACGCAGGCGTAGCGGGCTACGCCGAGGCTTTTAGACCTGTGCAATCGGATTCACAGACAAGTGAGTGGTATTGTTATTTCGAAAACGATGTACTAGTATGACCCGGCGAAACGACCGCACCAGGCACGACCATGCAGCCGCCCCTCCGGCAGTCCGTCCGTCCCTCCCCACCCACAAAAAAAAGAGCCCCAAAAAGGCCCAAAAACGAGGAGTGCCCCGGTAGTGGCTTACCGGGGCGATTATTATGAAAAAAATTGTATGTGTAATGATACAGATACACACCATTACAGCGTCTTTCGTAACGTTCTTTCGAACTATCCCTATACTACCAGACAAATATGAACAAACAATGAACATCCCGTAAACAATTAGCGCATTTGCACAATTTTTTCCAAAACAACCTCCAACATTTTATAAAAACACCACATTCACAAACAAAACCAAAGTCCTAAATATTGTACATATTGTACATCTCACACAAACAAACCAACAACAACCCCAACAAAAGAGCCACAACCCTCACCCTCTAACTCAAACTCCATCAAAAACACCATCCAAGGAACCAGCCATCACAAACCATCACCGCCGTGAAAGCATCCCCTTAATAAACTCAACCGCCTTCTCAAAAATATTCTTCACATCAGACTTCGTAACACCCATATCCTTCAAAGTACTATAAGCATCACTCACATACCCCTTGATCTGATCATCACTCATCTCGATTCCACGGAACTTACTGATAATATTGACCAGAGAACTCTTATCATCCTCATTAAGACTCACCCCAAAATGATCCGCAGCCTCATCGATCCCCTGAGAAATCTCATCATCCGTGATCTGGTTAGAATCAAAAAGTCCCTTCACATAAACAATGATATCCCCAACCTTATCCGGGTCAGAAGCAAGAGACCCAACCTCATTATCCTTCAGGATCTCCTCCGCCTGACTCATAACAGAACCGGAATCAGACGCCATAACCATCATCGGAGATGTACATGAAATAACACCCGCAACAATCAAAGCTGTAAACTTGTTCAATCTTCTCATAATATTCAACCTCCATACGGGCACCAGCCCTTATCAAAAAAAACTTCCATCAGCCTCATCGACTTCACATTGCCATTTACGGCCCTTTATTACCTTTTACTATCTTTTACTTTTTATTACCTCTTTAACGCCCCTCAGTATACCACACACCCCCACCCCTCTGTAAACCGTAATTTTCCCCAATCCCATCCACACCATTCAGACTATATACATATCGTCAAAAATATATTCACAATATTTTCATATTTTAAACAAACTTTCCTAACATCTCATCAGTAAAATAGAAAATGTAAATTTTTCATTACTTACTTATGTCTGACACCTCAGACATAACCTCCTTTCTATGACGATATATAGATCCGGACAGGAAACCTCTCCAACATTCCCGTCCGGAAACGCAAAAAGAACCCGGAACAGCTGCCCGGGCTCTTTTTGCGTTTATCATATATTAATTTTTCTCATCATAAATACAGTTGGCAAGCATCGCAAACTGCTCCAGTGTCAGCGCCTCACCTCTGATATTCAGCGGAAGGTCACACCTGTTGAACACATCCTCGATCTCATCCTTACTCAGGGAAAAATCTCCGGAATTTCTGATACCGTTCACAAGCGTCTTTCTCCTCTGGTTAAAAGATGCACGGATCAGACGGAACATAAGCCCCTCATCCTTCACATCCACCGGCGGCTTCTCATAACGCGTCAGCTTGATCACCGCACTTCCAACCTTCGGCCGCGGCATAAAACAATTCGGCGGTACATTCGCAACAATCTCCGGCTTCGCATAATACTGCACAGCCAGGGAAAGCGCACCGTAATCCTTGGTACCGGGACCAACCTGCATACGGTCTGCAACCTCCTTCTGTACCATGACAGTGATAGAATCCACAGGAACATTCTTCTCAAAAAGCCCCATGATGATCGGAGTCGTAATGTAATACGGCAGATTCGCAACCACCTTCACAGGCTTACCGCCGTTTTTCTCATCTGCGATCTTTTTGATATCCGTTTTCAGGATGTCGTTATTGATCACGGAAACATTATCCCAGTCCTTCAACGTATCCTTAAGGATCGGGATCAGCGAACTGTCGATCTCCACAGCAGCCACCTCTCTGGCAGCCTCCGCAAGATACTGGGTCATAGTTCCGATACCCGGACCGATCTCCAGTATAAAATCATCCTTCGTGATACCCGAAGACTCAATGATCTTTTCCAGAACATGCTCATCGATCAGAAAATTCTGACCAAACCTTTTCTGGAAAACAAAATGATACTTTTGAAGGACTTCAATGGTATATTTCGGGTTACCAAGATAAGGTCTGGCCATATTTTTTACCTCTGCTTTTTCTTATTTTCAGCTGAAATCCTTTTCAAAAAGTACCGTGTAGCCATCACGGTCCACACGCTTCTTGGAACGCTTGAACAATCCGCTCTGAGCTCTCTCCATAGCCTTATCCAGCATGGTCTTCACAGTACCGATGCACATCGGCTGATCCTCCTTCTGGTTGATCCCGATCAGATTATACAGAGCAAGCATGCCCATCTGGTCAATACGGAATCCATTCTCCATGGTATAGACCTTGGCGAAATTAACAAGTTCATCGTTTGTAAATACAGGAATGTTGATCATGGATGTAAACTTCTTCGCAAGCTTCGGATATCTTGCGATCAGCTTACGCATACCAATCTTTTCATCCTCCAGGATCACGATCATTCCCTTTGTGTTTCCGGTCATAGCTTCCTCAAGCTCATCTGCTGTTTCCTGGGAAAGCTGGTTTGCATCCTCGATAACAAGGAAACCGCCGGCAAGCTTGGATACGATCTCCGGAATATCCTTTCCGTTGAGATCATCCGCAAATATATAGGCAACCTTGGAAGCCTCGATATTCAGCTCTTTACAGATTGCCGGGATCAGACTTGAGATCAGTCTCGTCTTACCTGTTTCTCTGCCGCCCATAACGATCACATTTCCGGTCTGGGAGGTCTTGTCTGCTGCGCCCATCTGCACATCGCAGAGTACATCAAGCAGCTGTTCCTTCATTCCGGGAACTGTAACAAAATAGGTGAAAAGCTTCTTCTCTTCCTCTGTGAGCTCTTTCTTTCTGGAAACGATCTTTGTAGGATCCTTCTCCGGATGGATCGTAGCGATAAATTTCTCAAGCTGCTCTTCCTCGCTGAGCTCCTCTTCCTCATCGTCCTCTTCCATGGCTTCATCAGAATCATCACCGATGGGACTGCTGATAAAGTCATCCTCGTCATCCTCATCCTGGAAGTCAAAGGCGTCATCACTGTATTCTTCTTCCTCATCAAGAAGATTTTCCTCTTCCGCTGCAGCCACCGGTTCCTCATGATGAAGCTTCGCAGAAGGCTCTGCTGCCGACTTCTGCACCTGCTCCTCAGATTCCAGCGAAAGAATCTCCGGAAGCACATCATCTTCTTCCACCGGCTTCTGTACTCCTGACGGACCATTCAGGAACTCTGCTTCTGCAGCCTGAAGATCCTCCTCAGTAACCGGCTCCTCATCTTCATCAAATACGATATCCGGAATTCTGGTATCGGAAGTCTCCGTTACCTCTTCCTCCTGCTGAGCGGAGATCTGCGCCATGATATCCTCGATATCTGCCGCATCCGGCTCCTCCGGAACAAATTCATCAGCCGCAATATCCAGATCCTCAATACCAGCCGGCTCTTCCGTTACGTCGGACTGCTGGACATCCGGAGATTTCTCTTCCTCCGGGATATCGATTCCCTGCTGTGTAGCTGCTGCCAGAATGGTATCCTCCAGGTTGAACTCTTTATCCTTATCCTTCTCGGACCTGTCACCTACAGATGCCGCAATATCCTCGATACTTCCGAAAATTCCGGACGCATCCGGCATCTCCGCAGAACTGCTTGCATTCTCCGGGTCCACATTGATCATGGACTTCGGGATCTTCAGCTCCGGCATACGGATCGTTGCGGAAAAATCAGGCTTGCCTTCCTCATTGAGCGGAACCCCTGCAGGCTTCTCCTCACTTTCCTCATTTCCGGCAGCCTTCTCCTTCATGATCTCTGCAACACTCTGGGACAAAGACATCTCTGTAGCTTTCTCAGCCTCAGCTTCTTCCGCTTCCTGATAAGCCTCTTCTTCCTCTTTATCCTGCTGTTCCTGAGCCTGCAGCTTCATACTTCCGGATGACAGGTTCTCAACACCTGATGCCAGCGGGATCTCATCCACTTCCTGTCCGGAAAACTCTTCCTGCTCTTCAGAAGGCTCATCAGAAGCTTCCTCACTTCCTTCTGCTGCTTCGATCCCCTCAGAATCTGTAAACTCCTCTGACAGTTCTGCTGCCGCAGCAGTCTCAGCCTCCGGCGCTTCAGCCTGTTCCGTCACATCCTCAGAGCCTGTGGAAAACTCTTCCTGCTCTTCATCCTGCGCAGCTTCTTTTTCCTCCATATCCTCTTCCGCGGATTTCTTATGTCCGCCAAAGATATCACGGAATCCCTTGGAAAGCTTCTCCTGGAATGTCTCCGCACTGTTCAGATCCCTCTCATCATCTACCTGGATGGTATCTGTGACCGGTTTTGCCTCCTCATACTCGCCGGATGCTTCCTTGCTCTCCCTGATCTCCTGCGCCTTTTCCGGCGGGATCAGCTTCGGGATAAAACGCTGCTCGTATTTCTCTTTCTCTTCGCCAGTGAGAACACCCATCCGCTGTTTCAGGTCAAGGGCCTTTATCACATAAGTTCCGTCATTGAACCAAAGGATCATCTCATTGCAGAGATCCAGGCACTTCTGCTTGTCTCCTGCCTTGTAATAGAGCTTGGCCAGCTCATAGGACCAGCGCTCCGTAAATTCCTTCTCCTTATATTCCTCAAGAATACGGATCTGTTCATTCAGAGATGCATTCTTCGCTCTGGCGATCTTATATTTCAGTATATACTGGCTGTTATCATTACCTGCCACTTCTCTGTATTCATCAAAGAATTCTGTGGCTTCACTGATCTGTCCCATTTTCAGGGAAACCTCGATCAGACGGTAAAGTATGTTCTTGCCGATCGGCGCTCTGTGGTAGGCAAGAAGAAAAATTTCCTTGCTCTCTTCATAACGCTTGTTGGCCGCGTAGATCTCGCCCACTACACAAAGGGTACGGACGTTTTTCACACGACGCCAGTCAATACTGTCAACAATCTGCATGGCGCCTTTGTAATCCTGGGTCTCGACCAGCTTATTGATCTGTCCCAGCTTAACGCGAAACTCCTCTTTATCCAAAATATTCACCAACTTTCCATAATCAGAATCAGTTTACCATATGCATACGGGCTTGTCAAAACCCTTTAGGCATATAAACATGCCCCTTTACCACCTGAAAAACCCTGTTGATCTTGAACTGATGGCTGACAAAATCATCCAGTCCTGTACAGGTGATCAGAGTCTGTATATCGTGGATGCTTTCCAGCAGATATGTCTGTCTGCTGCTGTCCAGCTCCGAAAGAACATCATCCAGCAGAAGCACCGGTGTATCCCGGATCTTTTTCTTCACCAGATAGATCTCCGAAAGCTTCAGGGAAAGAGCTGCAGTCCTCTGCTGCCCCTGGGAACCATACCTCCGGATGTCGATCCCGTTGACCTTTACGCAGAAATCATCTCTGTGCGGTCCCACAGAGGTCAGCTTCATCCGAAGATCCCGCTCCCGGTTCCTGGAAAGCTTATCCTCAAACTCCGCCGCCGTCACACTTGGCTCGTACAGGATCTCCAGCTCCTCGATCCCGCCGGTAAGGCCTTTATGGAGCCCCCTTGCGATCTCGTTAAGCTCCTCCACAAAGGCTTCCCGCTTCCCGATGATCTTCTTTCCGTAATCGACCATCTGCATATCCCAGACATCCAGGGTACTTTTCAGCCCGGGGTTCATATAACAGTCTTTGAGAAGACGGTTTCTCTGGTTCACGATATGATTGTAGCCGGCCAGCTCCGTGATATAAACACCATCCAGCTGACAAAGCTCCGAATCTAGAAAACGTCTTCTCTCTCCCGGTCCATCCTTGATAATATTAAGATCCTCCGGAGAAAAAAACACCAGATTCACCACCCCCAGCAGCTCCCTTGCCTTGCGGATCGGCAGCCCGTTGATGGCAACTCCCTTTGCTTTGTTTTTCCGGAGGTGCATGTCTATTTTGTATGAAAGCTCGCCCTTCTTCACCATCATTCGGATATGAGATTCCTCATTCTCAAAGCGGATCATCTCCCGGTCCTTGCTTCCCTTGTGGGATTTGCTGGTACCTGCCAGGTAAACCGCCTCCAGGATATTGGTCTTTCCCTGGGCATTGTCGCCATAGAGAATATTGGTGCCCTGATCAAAATTCATCTCCAGCGACTCATAATTCCTGAAATTATTCAGTCTGATGGATTCAATGTACATTCCTTCACCCGATCACATAAATATCTTTTCCATCGTAGGAAATGGTATCTCCAGGATGGATCTTGCGGCCACGGCGGTTCTCCACCTCACCGTTCACCAGTACCAGACCATCATTGATGGCATATTTCGCCTCAACGCCGTCCTCCACAACACCGGCCAGCTTCAGCGCCTGGCCAAGCTTGATAAATTCGTCTTTAATTCTGATCTCCAATTTTTTCTCCTCTTATCTCCGGGGGTATTTTCTCCGTCAGATCAATCTTTTCTGATCTCCTGGCGGTATTTAACCGCATCAGGTAAGTCCTCTGCTTCAATTATGGATATCCGTTTGAAAATCCCCCAAAATACAAATTTCACCGGAAGGGGTAATTTAAATACCCCCTTCCAGTAGTTTACACACGAAACATTTCTCAGAACACGATCGCATCCCCATATAAAATCGGTCAAAAACGGTCACTCATTTTAGGTGTACCTGTTTCTGTCGATCCTGATACCGGCCATCAGGCTGTACGCACCATACGGACGCTTACATATCCTGGCTGCCGATATCAATTCTGTTCACAGCTTCAAGTATGTGCGTCTCACACGTACACTCTCATTCCCGAAGCTGCAGCGCCATCTCTTGTCCCTTATTTCTTATATACCCAGGTTTTATCTGGCCTGATTCTGGTTGATATTTACAGGAAGGATCAGGTAAGTATAGTTCTCCTCATCGTCACGGATAAAGCACGGGGCCTTCGGATTTACAAGATAGATCGTCACGGTTTCATCATCAATAACACGAAGAGCATCGATCAGGAATTTCGGGTTGAAGCCGATCATGATATCCTTACCCTCTTTTTCAATATCGATCTCCTCATTCATGGAACCCATTGCAGAATCAATGCGCAGCTCCATATCATCATCTGTGATGTTGATGATGATCGGTTTTTTGTCAACCTCACGTACCAGAAGTGTGGCACGGTCGATACAATCCAGGAACTCTTTTTTGTTGATCTTCAGTTTTGTCTCATAATCACTGGAAAGCATCTGGTCAATTCTGAAATATTCTCCCTCGATCAGTCTGGAAACTACCATAGTCTGATCAAATTCAAATAAAATATGGTTTTTTGTGAAGTAAATGCTGACCTGATCATCCACTTCTCCGGAAAGGATCTTGCTGACCTCGCTTAAAGTTTTGCCCGGAACTACCACCTTACGGTCAGAATAATCTTTCTTAAGGGGCATTTTTCGGATAGCGATACGATGTCCATCCAGAGAAACTACCTTCAGACAGTTATTTTTGATCTCAAAAAGTTCACCGGTCATAAGCTTATTGTTCTCATTTACAGCAATAGAAAAAATAGTCTGGCGGATCATTTCTTTCAGTGTGTACTGAGAGATCGTCAGTGGTTCATCCTTTTCGATCATCGGTAAATAAGCAAAATCTTCTCCTGATTTTCCGGGGATATTGAATTTTGCTTTTTCACAGGTAATGGTTGCTGCGTATTTATCATCAGTTTTAATGGTAATGTCATTATCTGGAAGTCGTCTGATGATTTCATAGAAGATTTTTGCATCAAGAGCAACTTTACCTTTTTCTTCAATAGTACCCTCAACGATAGTTTCAATTCCCAGCTCCATATCGTTGGTGGTAAATTTGATCTGGTTTGTGGTTGCATCCATAAGAATACATTCCAGGATCGGCATTGTGGTTTTTGATGGAACTGCTTTGAGTGCGATACTTACACTTTTTAACAGACTTGATTTGGAGCAGATGATTTTCATAGTGTGTATAACTCCCTTTCTGAACAAATTGTGGTTTTTATAAATATATTTATAGAAAAAATCCGCCGTAACAGCCGTAGGGGGCCAGATTTTGTGAAAAACTCCCGCAGGCCTGATGTTTTCAGGGGTTTTCCGTTGGGATAACTTTGTGTAAAAGTGGTAGTTTCGCATGTGAATAAACCGGGGATAAAATTACCGCCGCGTTTTGGCAAAAAAGTTGTACACATCTCTCCACATACAATCAACACGTTATACACCAGTAATGTGGAAAACTTCCCTAACCTTGTGGATTAATCTTCTTTTTCAATATATCAATGGTATTTTTTAAGTTATCGTCGTTCTGCAATTCGTTTTCGATCTTTTCAATACCGTGCATAACGGTGGTATGGTCACGGTTTCCGAGAGCTTTTCCGATATTTTTCAAAGGTGTGGATATGATCTCACGGCAGAGATACATGGAAACCTGGCGAGGCATGACGATCTTGGAGTTTCGTTTGTTTCCGCTTAAGTCCGCAGGTGTGACTCCGTAATGCTCTGCAACAACGGAGATGATGTATTCCGGTGTGATCACTTTTTTCTCATCCGGAGAAATAATATCCTTCAGTGCCTGCTCTGCCAGCTCCAGAGTTACTTCCTTTTTTTCAAGCTTGGCTCCGGCCATGACCTTGTTGAAGGCACCTTCCAGCTCACGGATATTGGATTTGATATTGGTAGCGATATATTTGATAACATCTTCACTGATGCTGTAGCCGTTCATTTCTTCATTTTTATGAAGGATCGCCATTCGGGTTTCGTAGTCAGGCAGCGTGATATCTGCGATCAGACCCCATTCGAACCGGGAACGGAAGCGCTCTTCCAGGATTTCCATATCCTTTGGTGGTTTATCAGAGGATATGATGATCTGCTTTTTGGCACTGTGAAGACTGTTAAATGTATGGAAAAATTCCTCCTGTGTGGATTCTTTTCCTATAATAAACTGAATATCATCGACGAGAAGAACGTCGATATTTCTGTATTTTTCACGGAATTTACTCATTGCCGTGTTATTTCCGTTTCGGATGGTTTCGATCAGCTCGTTGGTAAATTCCTCACTGGTTACATACAAAACACGGCTGTTTTCGTCGTGTTCCAGAATGAAATGAGCGATGGAATGCATAAGATGCGTCTTACCAAGACCGGCTCCGCCATAGATAAACAGTGGATTGTAGGTATCTCCCGGTGATTCGGCAACTGCAAGAGCTGCGGCCTGGGCGAATTTGTTATTACTTCCTACAACGAAGGTGTCAAAGGTGTATTTTGGATTTAAATGCGCCTCTTCGTAACGTGTATCCTGAACCTGTTTATCATAAGAAGTGTTTTTTTCTGTTTTTTTGGGGAGATCTTTTTCCAGAACGAAGCGAACCTCGCATTCTTCCATGCCTGTCAGTACACAGATAGTAACCTGGAGAGGTATTTTGTAGCGTTTACTGATGTAATTGACTCCGATCGCTGCCTGCTCAGAGGGAACAACCACTGTTATCAGCTTTCCGTCAACCTCATAAACTTTCAGCGGCTTGAGCCAGGTATTAAAAGGGACATCAGTCACCTCATATTCAGATTTGACAGTTTGCAGGATCTCCTCCCATTTTTCAATAACAGCGTCCATTTTTTCCTCCCATGAGTATTATAATAACCCCAGTCTGCGACTGGAGATAGATATCCTTTTATATATTACAATGAAAATGGGGTTTTCGCAATGGAAAATCCTTGAGATTTTGGGGAAAAGAATGTGGATAATGTGGGGAAATTACTGTGGATTAGGGTGGATTATTGTGGATAAGAGTCCTGTAGGTTTCCATAAGTCGAGAATTGGTGGAAAATGTGGAAGAATTATGTGTATAAAAAAATCCACCTTAAAAATACCGCAAATAAAGGTTTTTTTTGAAAACGATGTGAACAAACCCTCCGAAAAAGTGGATAGATTTCCGGTCAATCCACAAGTTATCCACAAGTTATCCACAAAATGTGGATAATGTTACGTAAACCATAAGCGCTTTCCACATAAGAGAAAAAAATAAATACCGTAAGGTGGGGGTATTTTACAGAACCCTTGATTTTATCGGGTTTTTTGCAATTTTTACTTGACGAAAAGGAGGTTTATTTATATAATTGAAACGATGTTCTGAATGATAAGTTATTTCATAACAATTAAAAATAGATAAAGGAGGTGCTTTACCTATGAAGATGACATTTCAGCCAAAAAAGAGATCCAGAGCTAAGGTTCACGGCTTCAGAGCTCGCATGAGCACAAAGGGCGGACGTAAAGTATTAGCTGCAAGAAGATTAAAAGGAAGAAAACAGTTATCAGCATAAGCTGCAAGACCGCATTTATGTGGTCTTTTCTTCTATCCGGAGAAATATCCGCGCAGGCGGAATCTAATTAAGGAGGATTCGTTTGATCAGATCAGAGTCCTTAAAGAAAAATCAAGATTTTAAAGTTGTATATCAGAACGGAACATCGTACGCAAATCGGCTTCTGGTGATGTACGTGCTGAAGAATCAGCACATGAAGAATCGTCTGGGAATATCAGTAAGCAAAAAAGTAGGGAACAGTGTGGTTCGCCACAGACTCACCAGATTGATCAGAGAAAGCTATCGTCTCAACGAAACAGATTTTGACAGTAACCTTGATATTGTAGTAGTAGTGAGAGCCGCAGCCAAGGGCAAGAGCTTTCACGAGATCGAGAGTGCTTTTCTGCATCTTGCAAGAAAGCATCATATAACAGGGAACGAACATGATAAAGAAATTTCTGATTAAGATGATAAGGCTCTATCAAAAATATATATCGCCGATGAAGAGAACGAAATGTCCTTATATTCCCACATGTTCTCAATATGGTTTGGAAGCAATCGAAAAATATGGCGCGTTTAAGGGCAGTCTTCTTGCGGCATGGAGGATTCTGCGATGCAATCCTTTTTCCCATGGAGGCTATGACCCTGTGCCATGAATTATTTTGTGACTGTTCAGCCTTTTCCCGGGCAGAGCAGTTACCGGACTTTTACAATTGAATAAGAAGTCTAGGAGGAAATGAATTTGGAACTGTTTTTAGCAACAAAAACCGGAACTCCTATTATCGGACAGATCGCGTCTGTGATGGGATGGATCATGGATGGCATATATAAGATGCTTGACGGCCTGTTCGGAATCCAGAACATTGGTCTTTGTATCATTATCTTCAGTATTCTTATCTTTGCCTTTATGACACCGCTGCAGATCAAGCAGCAGAAATTCTCCAAGTTAAGTGCGATCATGCAGCCCGAGATTCAGAAGATCCAGAAGAAATATCAGGGTAAAAAGGATCAGGACTCCATGATGAAAATGAACGAAGAAACCCAGGCTGTTTATCAGAAATATGGTGTTTCTCCAACCGGTAGCTGTGTACAGTTAGCCATTCAGATGCCTATTCTGTTTGCTCTGTATCAGGTTATCTATCGGATTCCTGCTTACGTTGGAAGTGTAAAGAACATTTTTACTGGTGTAGTTGACAACCTGGTAGCTGTAAACGGATACACAGATATCCTGCAGCAGTTTATCACAGACCATTCCATGACACGAGTACGTCTCGTTATGGACAGTGCCGGAAATGCTACAAGTAACTCTATTGTTGATTTTCTGTATGCACTTTCTCCTTCCCAGTGGAAAGAGCTGGCACAGATGGATCAGTTTTCAGGATTTTCTGATGCGATCGCAAAAGCATCCGGCAATATTTCCAAGATGCAGGGCTTCTGTGGCCTGAATATCGCAGACCAGCCGCTGTATTATATCATGGAATTCTTCAAAAATCATGGTTCTCTGTTACTTGCGATCGTAGCACTTCTGATCCCGGTTCTTGCATGGGCAACTCAGATGCTGAACCTGAAGCTTATGCCACAGGCTGCAACACAGCAGGCAGACGGAAATGATCAGGCCAGCGCAATGGCAAACTCCATGAAAACCATGAACATGGTTATGCCTCTGATGTCTGCATTCTTCTGTTTCACATTCCCGGTTGGTCTTGGTATCTACTGGATCGCCAGTGCTGTCGTTCGAAGTGCCCAGCAGTTTGCGATCAATCGTCATCTTGATAAGATGAACATTGATGATCTGGTTAATGAGAATATGAAGAAGATCGAAGCGAAGCGTGCGAAGGAAGGACTTCCGCCGCAGAAGATCACCAATCAGGCTCATCAGTCCGCCAAGAATATCAATAAACCTGTGATCAATAAGGGTAACAGCGGAAACAACGGTGCTTCAGACAGAGCACAGAAGGTTGATACTGCTTATGAGAAGGCAAGAAGTGCAAAACCGGGCAGCATCACAGCCAAAGCAAATCTCGTAAGAGACTTTGATGAGAGAAATAAGAAGAAATAATCAGGAACGGAGGGGTTCGTAATGGAGGATTACATTCAGTTTTCAGCAAAAACAAAGAATGAAGCTATCACAAAAGCGTGTCTTGAGCTTGGAACTTCCAGTGACCAGCTTGATATTCAGGTTATCAGTGAAGGCAGCTCCGGATTCTTCGGAATCGGCAGCAAACCTGCCGTGATCAAAGTTCGCAGAATCGAGCCAGTTTCTGATATGCAGGAGATCGATGAACTGGTAGAGTCCGTGAAACTGGACGCTATCAAAGAAGAGAAGAAATTAGAAAAGCCTTTTACTCCGGATGTAAAGAAAGAATCTGCACCGAAAGCAGCTCCTGCAGAGGAGAAGAAGCCGGTGAAGAAAGAAGCTATACAGGTGGAGAAGGCATCCGAAGAAGCACCTGCAAAGGCAGCAGCACCAAAGGAAAGACCTGCAAGGGATTTCCAGGGCAAAGCAAAGCCTGCACGTGAGAAACAGCCAAGAGCTCCAAAGGAGCGTCAGCCGAAGGAAACACGTGAGAGAGCACCGAAGCAGGGCAGACCGGTAGAGATCCTCAGCGATCCGGAGAAGATCAGAGAGGTTGAGGAGAGAGCAGTCGTATTTCTTCGTGACGTATTCGGCTCCATGGATCTTGGAGAAGTGGAGATCACATCGAAATATAACACTGCAGACGGTTCTCTGGATGTGGATTTTGAAGGTGAGGATATGGGTATCCTCATCGGAAAAAGAGGCCAGACACTGGATTCTCTTCAGTATCTGACAAGCCTTGTGGTAAACAAAGGCGAGTCTACCTACATTCGTGTAAAACTCGATACCGAGGACTACAGACGCCGTCGTAAGGAAACTCTGGAGAACCTTGCAAGAGGAATCGCCTTCAAGGTAAAGAAAACCAGAAAACCGGTAGTTCTGGAACCGATGAATCCGTACGAAAGAAGGATCATCCATGCATCTCTGCAGGGCAACCGCTATGTAGAGACAGTCAGTGAGGGAGAAGAACCTTACAGACATGTAGTAGTAAAACTGAAACGCAATAATTGATGATCCACCGGTAAAGCTGTAAGCCGTATCCCGGAGCGTAAGCTCCGAGGGTACGGCTTTTTTTAGCAGATATGCTCAGATGTGCAATTCATCTCACCACCTGAAGAGGTGGGAGAATTCTTGCTACATTTGTTAAAAAGTTTCCCGGCAGTTAAAAAATCTGAAAGATAATTAACAACAATTCAATTGTGCTATATCTTGAATGCTGTTATGATTTAGTTACAAAAGCTTTTGGAAAATCTGTTAGGAGAGAATTTAAATGAATATTGGCAGTGTGATAAAAAAATACAGAAAAGAAGCCGGATACACCCAGGAAGAGATGGCAAACAGGCTTGGTGTTACAACTCCAGCAGTAAATAAATGGGAAAATGGCAACTCTAAGCCAGACATTGAATTGTTGTCACCTATTGCAAGATTGTTGCATATTTCTCTGGATACCCTGTTGTCTTTTCAAGAAAAATTGACAGATTTTGAAATCGGAGAATTTATTCAGAAGATGGACAAAATGTTTTCAGAGGAAGGTTACGAAAAAACATATCAATGGGCTGTAAATACCATAAAAAAATACCCAAACTGCAACTTGCTTATCTGGCAGATCGCAGTAATGCTCGATTCCCGAAGAATTATTGGTGAATGTGATAATCCAGATAAGTACGATGAACAAATCAATGCCTGGTATGAAATAGCCTTGAATGATGAAGAGGAAAAAATCCAGCACCATGCAGCAGATTCCCTGTTTGGCTTTTATTTAAGGAAAAAGGATTATGCTATGGCAGAAAAATATCTACGTTATTTTTCCGACTATGATCCTGTGAAAAAAGTAAAAATGGGACAATTATATATGCAGCAGGGAAAAACAGAAGATGCATATGAAAAACTTGAAGATGTAGTCTTTTCAACGTATACTACATTAAATCTGACTTTTGGTACCATGATCACCCAAGCTCTTGAAGAAAAGAATCATGAATATGCAAAATATCTTGCAAAAAAAATGAGTATTTTAGCCAATGTATTTGACATGGGAAAATATCATGAATGCGCGGCAATGTTAAATGTTGTTGTTGCCGAAAAAGATGTGGAAGGCACTTTTCAGGTGGCAAAGCAACTCTTGGAGAACGTAGATACCATGGGTGATTTTCGAGAATCAAAATTATATCAGCACATGAAATTCCGGAATACTGAAAATCCGTATGCCAAAGAAATGAAGAAGGCATTACTGGAAGGATTCAGAACTGAAGAAGAATTTTCTTACATGAATGGATATGAACCGTGGGATCAATTTATTCATGAATAAAAGCCCTATCCGCCGTGAACAGAGCATTTATAGATGAGAGATTATTTGGCAGGCGTCACGGCTCCTGCATCTCTTTTAACCCATAGAGTGCGTGGTTGCAACGAAATTTACCACCTCAAATAATCTTACCAACATAATAATTGAAATTTGCATACTTGTAAACAAGTGGGTATAAAAAAATCCTGATTGAATATAATTTAACGCAAAGATAATTTCTGATTGACTTTCCAAGTTATATCGGCTATATTATCTTTAGTGATCAGATTGCAGAAACTCGTGAAGCCTGCGATCGGGGGAGGGTGCCGAGGCCCCTCTCCTTTTTCTTTATCTGGAAATATTTTGCTGAGAGGTACATATGAGCAAACCATTTATTACATATACTACACAGATTGAAAAACTGAAAAGTGAAAAAAATCTGATTATTGTAGATTCTGATTTCGCGGTAGAAGCTCTGCAAAATATCAGTTATTATGCATTGATTGGTGGATATAAACGTCCATTTATTGATATTCATACTCGTAAATATATTAATGAAGCACGTTTTGAAGATATCGTATCTCTTTATGAATTTGATGAAGAACTGCGTGGACTCTTTTTTAAATATTTATGCCGTGTAGAAAGAAGAATGCGTTCGTCCATTTCTTATCATTTCTGCAAAAAGCATGGGGAGCGTCAGGAAGAATATCTCAATCCTAACAATTATAACAATCTTTCAAAAAATAAAAATGGAATCGCAAAATTAATTAAGATGCTTGATATGATGGCGAAACAAAATAGGGATCATGAATACCTTGTTTATCAGCGTAATAAATATCATAATATTCCATTATGGGTGATTATGAATACACTTACTTTTGGTCAGATATCCAAAATGTTTGAATTTTTACCTCAGAATATACAGGGAACAGTTTGCCAGGATTTTGGAAATGTTAAGAAAAATGAAATGATAAAGTATTTGAAGGTCTTAACGCTGTACCGGAATGTATGTGCACACAACGAACGGTTGTTTTCTTATCATACATATATCGACATTCCAGATACATTATTACATAAAAAATTAAAGATTTCTAAAAATGGTTCAAAATACATTTATGGAAAAAATGACTTATTCAGTGTTGTTATTGCTTTTCGCTATCTACTTCCAAGGACAGATTTTATGCTATTTAAAAAGCAACTATTACACATTTTCAGGAAGTACGAAAAACAGAATTCAAATCTTAAGCTGAATGTCCTCTTTGAATATATGGGATTCCCATCAAACTGGAAAGAGATAACAAAATTTCGCAAAATATAAATTCAAATAAAAGTTTTATCTTGTTTATTGCATATTTAGAGTTGTTGCAGTATATTAATAGCAATTGGGGTATGTGTTTGCGGACATATACTTGGAGGAGTCGGGACAATCTGGCTCCTTCTTTATTGACGGTAAGTAATCCATGCAGTATTATATAAATACAAAGTAGCTCTGAATCGGATATTCAGAGTTGTAAAACGGCGGAAATATCATTACTGGTATTTCCGCCACTTCTTTTATACATTCTTCGCACTATTCATCCCATCCACCCAATTACACAAAATCACAATCGTCTCATAATTTACATAGTTCTATGTACGCCACCCTTACGACCGCCAAGAACCTTCTCTCCTTTCAGAACCTCCCACTTGAAATCAGGCATCTCTTCTCTTGCCACAAGAAAATTCCCCGCACGCTGGGTTAACTGTGCAAAATTTACGACAGGATCCGTGGCGCCCTCCTGATAAGCATAAACAGATGCCTCTGCGCCCATAAATCCAATATCTGCCTCACCGGAAATCACAGCAGTCATCGTTTTATCTGCTCCGAATCCCGTCACCAGTGTCAGATTCAGACCTTCCTCCGCAAAATATCCCTTCTCGATCGCAACATACTGGGGTGCATAGAAAACAGAATGTGCTACCTCATTTAAAGTAACTTTGCTCAATTTCTCCTCTTCCTTATCTTTCTTTGATGCAAAAACTGTCATCGGCAGCGCCGTCACCGCCAGCATGACTGCCACCGCCAATGCGATCCGTTTTTTATTTTTCATGTAGATACTCCTTTTTTGACTTCTGATTTTAGCATATGCCAGAAGGACCTGAAGAGTTCGGAACATCATACTGAAATGGAAAGGAATTGCCCCTCCCCCAAAAATATGATAAGGTGAAGCAAATAGAATTTTTCAGGAGGAGCATTCATATGAAATACGACTTCACTTCCATCATTGACCGGCATGGCAGAGATTCCATCGCAGTAGACGGCCTGAAGGGCGATGGTTTCTCTCCTGCCCCGCCGAAAGAAGGCTTCGATGCCATCCCGATGTGGGTAGCAGACATGAACTTCCCTACTGTACCTACCATACAGCAGGCAATCATCGAACGGGCCAGTCACCCGACCTTCGGTTACTTCGAAGCCCCGCCGGAATATTATAAGGCCATCATCCGCTGGCAGGAAACACGCCACGGTGTCACCGATCTAAAGCCCAGACACATTGGCTACGAAAATGGCGTTCTGGGCGGAGTTATCAGTGCACTGAACTGCATCTGCTCCCGCGGTGATAACGTCCTGGTTCACAGCCCGACATACATAGGCTTCACCAAAAGTCTGAAAAACAACGGCTACGAGGCCGTACATTCTCCGCTGGTAAGAGATGAAAACGGCATATGGAGAATGGATTATGCAGACATGGAGAAACAACTCCGGGAAAAGAAGATCCACGCTGCCATTCTCTGCAATCCGCATAATCCCTGTGGACGCGTGTGGGAGCGTTGGGAGCTGGAAAAAGCCATGGAGCTTTACCGAAAACATGATGTCTATGTCATCTCAGACGAGATCTGGTCTGACCTCATCCTGAACGGCCATAAGCATATCCCTAGCCAGTCCGTCAGTGAAGATGCCCGCCAGCGCACAGCGGCCTTCTACGCTCCATCCAAAACCTTTAATCTTGCAGGACTTGTTGGCAGCTATCACATTGTATACAACAGCTGGTGGCGGGATCGTATTTTGAAAGAGTCCAGTCTGAGCCATTATAATATGATGAATGTTCTGTCCATGCACGCTCTGCTTGGCGCTTATCAGCCTGAGGGCTATGAATGGACCGATGAACTATGCGAAGTACTAAGCGGAAATGTAAACTTTGCCTGTGATTACATTGACCGGCACTTTAATGGTGTCAACGTTTCCAGGCCTGAAGGCACCTACATGCTCTTTGCCGACTGCACCGACTGGTGTGCCGCCCATGGCAAAACAATCGAGGATGTGGAAAAAGCCTGCTGGGATGTCGGTGTTGCCGTCCAGGACGGCAGGATGTTTTTCGGTTCCTGTCACCTGAGAATGAATCTGGCCTCCCCCCGTTCCCGCATAGAGGAAGCCTTCCGCCGAATGGATCGGTACGTCTTCAACAGGTAAAAATCTGTTCTGCCATTCATTACAATCTATGCTATAATAAAGCTCATAACACCAGCGTTCCATCCTGTCACTTTCCGGAACGCTGTAAACAGGAGGAAATCAATATGGATATTAAAGAAGAAATCCACGCATTATCAGAAGAAATGCTCACAAATCTTGGCAGACTGGTTGCCATTGACTCCCAGCTCGGTACCCCTTCCGAGGGAAAGCCATTTGGTGAGGGCCCTGCAAAAGCCCTGGAAGAGGGACTGAAGATCGCCGAAGAACTTGGCTTTAAAACCGTAAACCTGGATAACTACTGCGGTTATGCCGAAATGGGTGAGGGCGATGAGATTGTCGGCATCGCCGGTCATCTGGATATCGTTCCTGTAGGCGGAGACTGGACCTACGATCCGTTCCGCCTTACCCGTGAAGGCGATCATGTATACGGCCGCGGGACCACTGATGACAAGGGCCCTATCCTGGAAGCGCTCTATGCCATGAAGCTTCTCCGCGATCACGGCGTGAAGCTGAACAAAAGAGTCCGCCTGATCATGGGCTGCAACGAGGAAACAGGTTCCAAATGTATGGCTCACTACAATCAGGTAGCAGAAGAGCTTTCCTGCGGTTTCACACCGGATGCCAGCTTCCCATGTATCCACGGTGAAAAAGGCCAGCTTGCCATGATCGCCTGCTCAAAAAACACCCGGATCATCTCCATGAACGGCGGTTTTGTATCCAATGCAATGTGTGACACCTGTACAACCATTGTTCCCGATGAGGACGGTCTGAAGGAAAAGCTGGAATCCGCACTTTCCCAGACGAAGCTCCAGGAATATAAGGTAAGCGAAGAAAATGGCAGACTCACCATCTACGCCAAAGGTGTTCCGGCCCATGCCAGCACTCCTCATCTCGGTGTCAATGCTGCAGGAGTAACCTTTGAATGCCTGGCAAAAGCAGGCTTTGAAGATGACTTTGTTGAATTCTATAACTCCCATATCGGCACTGCATGTGACGGCTCCGGCATTGGTCTGAAATTTGCAGATGAATACGGCGATCTGACGTTATGCAACGGAATCGTAAAAACAGAAAACGGTGTCATTTCCTGTACCATCGATATCCGTGTTCCGGTAACTCTTAATGAGACCGATATCCGCAAAATGTGCCAGGACAGACTGGAAGATAAAAACGGTCGTATTGAGATCACACAGATTGTTGCCCCGTTATTCTTCCCAAGAGAATCTCCGCTGGTAAATGCTCTTTACAAAGCTTACACAGATGTGACCGGCGATACCGAGCACAAACCAATGGTCATCGGAGGCGGCACTTACGCAAAATCCCTCAAAAACATCATAGCCTTCGGACCTGAAAAAGAGGGAATTGACTACCGCATCCACGGAGCCGATGAATTTATCCTGGTCTCCGGTATGGAAGAAGCGGTACTGATCTATATGGAAGCGATCAAAAACCTACTTGCGATTTGAAATCAGGAGGATAAGAAATCATGAGTACAAAAGCCGAATACGCTGCAAAATTACACGAGAATGGCTGCAACTGTGCACAGGCAGTTGCCTGCTCTTTCTGCCGGGAATTTGGCATCGATGAAAACGAGATGTTCCGTATTGCTGAGGGCTTCGGCCTTGGAATGGGTGTTATGGAAATGTGCGGTGCTCTTTCCGGTATGGCTATGATCATCGGACTTTCCAACAGCCGCGGAAATACCGAAGAAGGTTCCGGCTCCAAAGGTGACACTTACAAAAAGCTTCGCACCTATGCCGGGAAATTCAAAGAAAAAAACGGCTCCTGCATCTGCCGTGAATTAAAAGGTGTAGAGACAGGCAAGGTCCTCTGCAGCTGCCCGCAGTGCATCACGGATGCGGTTGCTCTTACAGAAGAATATCTTGCGGAAAACAGATAATCTCATAAAATAAAACAGCAGAATTGTATATTCCCTGTAATCCCGGGACATACAGCTCTGCTGTTTTCTGTTCCTATTCGCTTTTCACTGTCAGATCCTTCACCCATCTGTATTTCTTATAATTCAGGTACACAGCCGGGATCTTTACAAATTCATCCAGGCTGATAAGCTTTCTGGTAAAAATGCCAGGGCTCTTTTATTTTCCATTTATTTTTGCCCACGCCTCCTCATCAAACTTACGGTCCTTAAAGTAATATGGCTTGTCCGCATCTGTGATCTCTCAGATAAAACTTTTGTTCTGCCTCTTCTAACTCATACCCGATCACACCGTCTTCCTGAATTTCGCCGGTGACACTCCAAACTGCTCTCGGAACAGATGATAAAAGTGGCTCACATTGGAAAATCCGCAGCACTCACAGATATCCAGGATCTCCCGGTCTGTCTGTGCCAGAAGATAAACTGCATATTTCAGACGTTCCTGATTAATATACTGAGTAGGCGTTTTCCCACAGATCTGTTTCAGCAGCCTGCAGAGATGGCTGGGAGAGCAGGGAGCCAACTCGCACATTTTTTCGTAGCCTTCCTGGAGATTTTCAATCTTTGACATATTTAAGAGAAGCTCTGACAGCCAGGAAGGCATCTGATTCCAGGGATCCCTTTCATCATAAGTGAAGAAATAATCCTCCAGAAGAAGCGCAATGACACACTGCGCATGATATCTTGCGTGCCGAGGATGGCTACTGTTTACCAACTTTCCCGCAGTATCCAGTGCATCCAGAACCTTGCGGAAATTTTCCCCCTCCAGATGTACATAGGCAGGCATCTCACTGTTTATCAGCTTATCCATCTTCTCCTCCTGCTCCAGAAACAGGGAAACATTCCGGAGCACCTGGGTAGAAAAGCCCAGATTCCGGACGCAGAAATTCTCCGAATGATAAAAGTTATAGCTGTGCATATCATTGGGGCGTATAAAAAACAGATCCCCCTTTCTTACTGTCTGCACGGAATCATTGATCATATGATAGGCCGTACCCTCTGAAATGATAAAAAGTTCATAATGATTATGAGTATGTATTGGCACATGCTTGTAAATATCCGAAATCGTATAGGAAAGTCCGGACTCTCTGTTCAGCGGATACTGTTCTTTTCCAAATACCGGTATTTCCATCTTCTCTTCTCCTCCTCGCTTTCCGATATCAATATACTACAAAAATCTGACAGCTGTAAACAAGAAACATCGTGTAAATTGTGATATTCTTTTACCGCATTGAAGGAGATTTTCTTGTTGAAAAAGATTTCTTTGATGCAGATAATTAATTTTTAATTTTTTCAGGGAGGACTTATCATCATGTCATCATCCAAGGCTCGATTTTTTAATCCGGCTGTTGTAGGCCTGATCATGCTCAGCTTTTTTCTGGGTACCAGTGAATATACTGTGATCGGTATCCTGCCGGAAATTGCGGACGGATTCGGGATTTCACTGACTCAGGCCGGAAACATTGTATCTCTGTTTGCCTTTGCCTATGGCCTGGGCACTCCGTTTCTGGCTGCCTATATAGGAAAATACAACCGTTTTCGTATTACCATACTGGGAATCTCACTGTTTGCGCTCTGCAATCTGATCTGTGCCATTGCTGTCAATTACATGGTATTTCTGGTGTTCCGTATTCTTACGGCTGTGGTTTCCGGTACTGTGGTTTCCATCTCCATGACTTATGCGGAAGATGTTGCTTCCATCCCGGAGCATATCCCAGGTGTGATCGCAGGTGTTTTTTCAGGCTTCAGTGTCGCTTCTGTTGTGGGTGTGCCTATCGCTTCCACCATCACGCAAACTTTTGGCTGGCGTGCGGCTTTTATCACGATCTTCGTGGCAACCCTGGCTCTGCTGGCACTTCTGTTTGTGAAGCTGCCGCGACAGAACCGGCTGAAGGCCGGAAGTATTCTGGAACAGTTTAAGCTTTTTCTGGACAAAAGGATCTCCATTGGCTGTGCCATCGTTTTCCTGGCAGGTGCCTCCACTTACTGTTTCTATACTTATCTGACACCGATTTTCCAGCAGGAGCTTCATATTCCGGATTCCATGCTGAGCCTTGCGCTTCTGATCTTTGGTATTGCAGCGATCACCAGCAATGTAAGCTCCGGTCAGGTGGCAAACAAAACCGGCATCCGCATGCTGCCCCTGATCTACATCATCCAAACTGTATGTCTGCTGCTTCTGCCTATTGCCACCCATAATCTGATAAGCGGAGGACTGGTACTGTTTATCCTCGGTGTTGTGATGTATCTTCTGAACTCACCATTGCAGATGCATTTTTTGAAGATCGCTACCAGAGAGCATCCTGCCTGTGTAAACCTGGCATCTTCTTTGATCTCGGTTTTCTTTAACTTTGGTATTGCAGCCGGTTCTGCCATGGGTGGAATGATCGTAAAATATGCTGGACTTCGTTTTGTAGGGATCGGCGGTGCAGTTCCCGGTATCGGAGCGTTCATCTGTGCGATGATCCTGCTTCAGATCATGAAGCCTGGCGCGGATATCCGGTAAATAAAAATACAGTCAGGAAATTATCCGGATCTTATATCTGATATTCCTGACTGTATTTTATTCTCTCAATTTTCTTCTGTTACTGATGTGATTTTACTTTCATATTCTTTCAGTCCCATAATCAGGACTTTCCTGTTTTTCTATTTCATCTCGATTCTAAATAATCTCGCTGCTTTTTCCTGTGGCATCTTCACTACAAGATTTCCATTTTCGATTTTATATTCGCACATCTCTTCCTTCGGATAGATCACGGATACTCTGCTAATCTGATCTGCATTTTCCAGAGGGATCACTGCTTCTGTTGTTCCCGGTGTCCATACGGAAAGATAAGTATTCTTCTCTGCTTTCACTCCGTAAGCAAGAACTTCGGATTTCAGAGTTCCAAAACCAAGTGGGAAGAACGGCACGCCGTCACGGACTTCCTCCCGGATCTCCTTATACAGGGAGATTCCCTCCTTCATACGGTTCATGGAATTTTCTCCCAGTTTCCATACCATACCGCTGATATATGGGCGGAGAAGCATACCATTTACTACATTGTAGATCACATGCTCTTCTTCATCCTCATACGGATATACCCACATACCTCCCTGCTCCGGAGTTACCGCACTGGCTACATTGGCAGCGATATTGGCATTGTAGAGATAATCTGTCTGATCACTGGTAGACTGCAGGCTTAATATCTTCAGCATACCATAATCCATACGCTGTCCGCCGGAACCGCAGTTCTCCACAACAAGCTCCGGATGATCCCGGAAGATTTCCTCATACCACTGGTGGAGGCATTCATAATGCTCACGGATGGCATCTGCACAGCTGTCACTGTTCAGGTCACTTCCATATCCCATAGTTACATTATAGTCCACTTTAAAGTACTCTACACCGTAATCATTGATCAGCCTGTCTACTACATCACGGCAGTATTTTCGTACCTCCGGATTGCGGAAATCCAGCATATAGCGTTTATTGTCAATGTGGCGTTTTCCATGGCGGCAGACAAACCAGTCATCAGGAAGCTTGTTTGCCAGCTCGCAGGCAACTCCCATAACCTCGATTTCCAGCCAGAGTCCCATTTTCAGGCCTTTACTGTGTGCATGATCGCAGACTTCTTTCAGACCATTCGGGAATCTTCCGGATGCTTCTTTCCATTCTCCGACACGGTCCCACCAGAATCCGTCGTCATACCAGCCTGCATCCAGGCAGTAATATTCACATCCAAGCTCTGCTGCCTTGTCAATAATAGAAAGCTCCCGCTCCGTTGTAGGGTCTCCCATCAGGCAGTTCATGTAATCATTAAATACCACGTTCAGCTTCTCATCGTCCGTATTAGGTCTGCGTACTTTTCTCCGATACCTGGTCAGTGCCGCTGCTGCCGGATTCAGGCCGCCTTTTACAACAGCTGCCCCTGCCGGAACGGTTGTAAAGCTTTCTCCCGGTTTCAGATTCTTATACCAGCCATGCTCCTGCTCTGTGGCGCCGCTTAAGGCAAGATACAGATTTCCGCCCTGTGCAGAGCCATATTCTGCCAGCCACTGTCCGGAGCTTTCAATCTGGAAAATATACGTCTCCCCCGTTTCTCTGTCCTCGGCAATTCCCATGGGAAGATACTCACAGGTAGACCAGGTGCCCTTTCCACTGTAACAATAACGGTTCAGGCCATATCCCTGATGATTGAAGCCATCTACGACCATTCCGTTTAAATTCAGCGTTTCTGCATCGTATTTCTGCCACTGTGCCTCACAGCACCAGCTGTTAAATGGCACATAGATATCTGTTTTTTTATAATAAGGCTTCTCGCCGCCTCTGGAGATTCCCTGATACATAAAGGAAGAAACATAAGTCAGCCCCTGATCCTCGCTTCCCTCGTTGATGATCTCTGTCCAGGTCTGTACTGCTGGCACTCCGTCAAACAGGCGCATATGATATACCGCCTTCAGCTTTTCCGGGGAAACCATTACGATCTCCAGCTCTTTTCCGCCATCCTGTTCCTTCAGCTCATGGTTCTCATAAACAAAATCCACAGAGGACTGATTAATGTTGTTTTTGTAAGCATGCATGTTCAGGCTTCCTGTGCCGCTTCTGTGAATCTCAACAGCCGGATAACAGATATCCTCCTTCGGCTCCATAATTGCTTTTTTTACTTCCTGTGAAGAAAAATCTGCCAGCTCTACCACACCGTTTTCCCGGATACGGAACCGGATATCCAGGCCATTCTCATGTAATTCGATCATTTTCATGTTTTCATTTTTATAGCTCATAGAAAATACCCTCCGTTTTTCTGATTCTGATCACAGTATAACATTTGTTTTTTTATGAGGTGACAGGTATCATCCCCTGAATGTAAAAATGCAATATATTGTCGTATTTATTTTTGCGTGATATACTTATTTGCAGACAGCAAAGGGTACATTCAGGCGGGCAGAGTTTTTTAACCGGATATCTGCATCTGTCTGACTCGAAATTTACAGCTGAAATATTTACATTCCATTTCGTAGCATATTCAGGAGGTTTTTCCATGCCAGATATTTTCCAGGACTCTTCCCAATATTTCCATATTTCTGCTTTTTATGCTCTCTCCCTGCCTTATTATCATATGGAGCATCACACACATTCCAGCTATGAGATTATGTATATCACCTCCGGTTCCTGCCGGGTTTTCTGCCTGGACGGCACACAGGACACGGAATTCCCACTGAAATCCGGGCAATTTATCTTTATCCGGCCGGATGTACCTCACAAGCTGGAGATTCCAGACGGTTTTCCCTGCTCGATCCTGAATCTGGAATTTTCCCTTACTTCCGAAAAAAGCCCGGTTGCTCTGGAGCTTCTCTTGAAAAAGGATCCCGGATTTTCCCGGTTCTGGAATTTTACAGACGTCTCCCAGGGCTTCTGCTCCGGCACAGATTCCCGCAGCTTCGGATACAGCCTGAAGGATCTGCTCACATTTTTACAACAAAATTCCGGTCAGATACAAAAAGAAGAATTTCTCTTCTTTCTTCTTTTCAGCCGTATGCTTACAGAGCTTGCATTCTGCGCCCGCTCCAGCCGGAGCACTCAGGGAATCGTCTATCTGAAAAAAGCGCTCCGCTACATTGATGAGCATTATCTGGAAGACATTGATATTCCTGCCATCTCCGCATATGCAGGGATCAACAAATCCTACCTGCAGGCGCTCTTTACAGAAAAAAACGGCTGCACCATCAATACCTATATCAACCGCAAGCGTATGGAACAAGCCGCCTTTCTTCTGTGCAACAGTACTCTGCGCATTACGGATATTGCCTTTTCTTCCGGATGCAACAGCCGGCAGCATTTTGCACATACCTTCGAAAAATTCTATCATATGAGCCCTTCCATGTACCGAAGCCTTCATACCCGGCCTCTCCGTTCGGATACCCAAAAGAAACGCTATCATATGACTGACGGACTGAAGCTGGAAAGTGAACCCTTTCCTCAGGAATAAAACTTACTTCATACCCCTGCACCTTCAGGCTGATACCTGCGATCCAAGTCTGAGCAGCCAAAAAAAAGCGGCCAGGCACGAAGCTCTTATCTCTTCGATAACCTGGCCGGCTTTTTATATTTATTTTGAAAAATTTCTATGGGAGCAGATTCTGCATACTCTTCAGACTGATCGCCAGTGTGGAGGTATTATGCAGAAGTGCGGATGAAGTCGGCTGCAGGATACCTGCAACGCCACAGGCGATAAGGCCTGCGTTAAAGGTAATAATAAAACGGTAATTGCGTCTGATACGCTTCATCAGTGCATTGCTGATCTCTTTCAGAACAACAAGCTCCTGAAGATCATCTGCACCTACAGTAATATCTGCGATCTCCCGGGCAATTTCAGCACCATCACTGATGGCGATACCGACATTGGCTGCGGAAAGTGCCGGAGAATCATTGATTCCGTCACCTACCATGATAACCTTTCTTCCGGCTGCCTTTTCTTTTTCGATGAAGTTGGCCTTATCCTCCGGAAGTACCTCGGAATAATATTCGTCCACTCCCACACGTCTGGCAATGGCTGCTGCTGTACGCTCGCTGTCCCCTGTCATCATAACAATCTTGGAAATTCCTGCCCCACGCAGTGCTTCTACAGAAGCTTTCGCTTCCTCACGAAGGGGATCTTCAATACAGATCACTGCCGCAAGGCGTCCGTCAATGGCAAGATACAGATGAGAATACTCTTCCGGAATATTGTCGAATTTCTCCCTGCCCTCCTCCGGGATCAGACATTTCTCATCTTCAAATACAAAGTGATAGCTTCCGATCACGGCCTTATGGTTTTCGATCGTAGTGGAAATTCCATGCGCTACTACATATTCAACCTTGGAATGCATCTCCTCGTGTGCCAGATGTTTCTTCTTGGCTGCACTGACAACGGCTTTCGCCATGGAATGCGGGAAATGCTCTTCCATACATGCGGCGATACGAAGCATTTCATCTGGATTATTGTTATCAAACGGAACCACGTCCACAACGGTCGGTTTCGCTTTTGTCAGAGTTCCGGTCTTGTCAAATACGATGGTATCTGCCTCTGCCATTGCCTCCAGATATTTACCGCCCTTAACTGTAACTTTGTGTGTACCGGCCTCACGGATTGCGGACAATACGGAGATCGGCATTGCAAGCTTCAGCGCACAGGAGAAGTCTACCATCAGGATCGCAAGAGCTTTGGTAGCGTTTCTGGTAATCAGATATGTAAGAGCTGTCCCTCCAAGAGTATAGGGAACCAGCTTATCTGCCAGATGCTCTGCCTTTCCCTCCAAAGAAGATTTCAGCTTCTCAGACTCCTCGATCATGGTGACGATCTTGTCATAACGGCTGGAACCTCCTACGGTCTTTACGCGGATGGTGATCTCACCTTCCTCCACAACAGTGCCTGCATAGGCAACGCTGCCCTCTTTCTTGCATACCGGTACAGACTCGCCGGTAAGAGAAGCCTGGTTGACCATAGCCTCTCCATCCGTAACACTTCCGTCAAAAGGAATTACGGTACCCATACGTACAACAACCTCATCTCCCGGCTGGACCTCTCCGGACTCTACCAGGATCTCCTGATCCTGTCTCTTCAGCCATACCCTGCCAACATTCAGAGACATGGTTCTTGCAAGATCACCTACGGATTTCTTATGCGTCCACTCTTCCAGGATCTCTCCGATCCCAAGCAGGAACATGATGGAGCCTGCAGTACCGAAGTCCTGACGTAATACAGACACTCCAATTGCAGTGGCATCCAGAACCGGCACCTCGATCTTACGGTGAAGAAGTGTATCAATTCCCTTCCAGATATATTTCAGGGAAGTAGCTGTTGTATAAATGGCATTCAGCGGATATGGCAAAAAAAGCCTTCTTCCATAATGACAGATCACTTTGGAAATCAGCTTCTCCTGATATTCTGCATTCAGTGCTCTCCCTGAGCTCTGCAGCACCTGTGAAGGAACCTCTACATCCTGATAATGAAATTCGCTGATGCCACGGATAACCGCTGCTCTGCTGCCCCGATAATTTATAACTGCATCACAGGTTCTCTCGTATACCTTAGCAGAAGCCACTCCATCAAGGTTCTCGAGATAATACAGCAGCGTATCTGCCTGCCCGTAACTCATTCTCTTCTGAGCAAGATGGATACGAAGCCGGCCTCTTGTCTCATGTTTGATATAAAATTTCACGGAAAATCGCCTCTTTACTCTGCTGTCTCTTCTGCTGTCTCTTCTGTTGCTTCTTCTGTCTCTTCTGCTGTTTCTTTGAATGCATCCTCAGCTACAGTTTCCTCTGCTTCTGTCTCAACATCCTCTACAGCTTCTTCAACTGCTGCTCTTTCCTCATTGATCTCCTTAGCTTCAGCGAAAATATCTTCAGCGTTCTCCTGCAGATTCGTAGCTGTTTTCATAATGCAGTCCTTAGCTCTTAAAACGGCTGCTGTGCATCCTGTGTAAAGCTTCTTCGCATCCTTGCTTGTAAGGATCTTGATTCCTGCTGTTCCGAAAAGAACGCCTGCTGCAAAAAGTCCTGATTTTTTGAATTTAAAGTCTGCCATAATAAGTATCCTCCTGATATATGATTTTTATTTTTTCTGATTTCCGGTGAGGATTTTTTCATGTCCGCCCCGATATTTTCATCATTATAAAATGTCTGTAAGAAAAAGTCCAGTGTTTTTTTTATGTTTTTGATACAATTTGTTGAATTTTCAGTTATTTTTGCCTAACAGTTAATTTTTACTAATAGTTTAATTTGTCTAATTCTTAGTCTGCACAAACCTCTTCTTTCCTATTATATTGTGCCATAGCTTTTCCATACTCACCCGATGTCATGAACAGGCAGCAGTGCCAGGGTACGGATATTCTGCTCACTGATCTCTCCGCAGGCCCGAAGTCCTGCAAGGATCACTTCATTAAGCTTCTGCCCGGACAGATGGCATATCGTATCATCATCCAGTTCTACTGCACAGGCTCCTTTTGTGCTGCATGCCACGCGATACATATTCTTTCGGCTGATAGCACCGATGGACTCCAGTGTATTGATCATACGATATACTGTGGCCACACCGATTCCTGGATCCAGTGCGAAAGCCCTGTAATAGATTTCCTTACAGCAGGAGCACTCTCCCTCCAGGATAATATCCAGAAGGATCTTTCTCTGTCTGGTGATGCGGAATCCCTTCTCCTTCAGTTTCTCTATAATAAGATCCCTCTGCATCTCTGTATGTCGGTAGCATCCTGTTTTTTTCTCTTCTGTTTCAGCTTCTGCAATATGCATTCTGATCCCTCCTTTATTGAGAAAACTTTTCTTTTATCTAATAAGTTAGTATACTCCAACTTCAGTTAGCTGTAAATAACTTATTTGAACTTTTTTTACACATTGAGGATTCTGTGTTACTGTACACTGGAAACCGTCGTTTTGACAAAATGACGAAAAATCCCCTTTCGTTTTTTCGTCAGAATGACAAGAAACTGCCGGAAACTTTGTACGATTCAGCTCTAGCCCTTTTCCCTCATTTTCGATATACTGTTAACCAGCAAAGGAAATTACGTAAAAACAATATATTAATTTTGGAGGGAAACAACAATGGCAAGTTTATCATTATCTCACATTAATAAAACTTATCCGAACGGCTTCCAGGCAGTTAAAGATTTCAACCTGGAGATCGAAGACAAAGAGTTCATCATCTTCGTAGGACCATCCGGATGTGGAAAATCTACAACACTTCGTATGATCGCAGGTCTTGAGGAGATCAGCGGTGGTACACTTAAGATCGGTGACAAAGTCATGAACGATGTTGAGCCTAAGGACCGTGATATCGCAATGGTATTCCAGAACTACGCTCTGTATCCTCATATGA
>OGJJ01000249.1_pt1 | contig 50910 bp, 43 predicted proteins | sample 1572081 | NCBI WGS metagenome assembly OGJJ01 (sample SAMEA2582122, study PRJEB24529) | metagenome | biome: Human gut stool | place: China | collected 2011
TGAATCTTTTTCTTTTCAGATTGTGTACTCTTTCATACTGATGTAAATGACTATGCCAAAATACGTCTTTTAATGCGTCCTTTGACGTACTCAAATGCCTCAACCCCGCATAAACACTAGGTTTATTTATCCAAGCTCTTCATTGTCGGGAAGAGTAATACATCACGGATTGCCGGGCTGTTTGTCATCATCATAACCATACGGTCGATACCGAATCCGATACCACCTGTAGGCGGCATACCGATGCTTAATGCGTTCAGAAAATCTTCATCTGTGTGGTTTGCTTCATCATCACCGGCAGCAAATGCTTTTTCCTGTGCCTCGAAACGCTCTCTCTGATCGATCGGATCGTTCAGCTCGGAGTAAGCGTTTGCCATCTCCCATCCGTTCATGAAGAACTCGAAACGCTCTACATAATCTGGATTTTCCGGTTTTTTCTTTGTTAACGGAGAAATCTCTACCGGGTGATCCATGATGAAAGTCGGCTGGATCAGGTGCTCCTCTACATACTCCTCGAAGAAGAGATTTAAGATATCACCTTTCTCATGACGCTCCTCATATTCGATATGATGCTCGTCTGCAACTTTTTTTGCTTCCTCAGTAGAATGAATCTCGTTGAAGTCTACATTTGCATACTGTTTTACAGCATCAACCATTGTGATACGTGCAAACGGTTTAGACAGATCCATGGTGTGCTCACCGTATGTGAGGATCTCGGATCCGGTTACTTCCTTTGCTACATGACGGTACAGGTTCTCTGTCAGATCCATCATGCCGTGGTAATCTGTATATGCCTGATATAACTCCATCAGAGTGAATTCCGGATTGTGACGGGTATCAAGTCCCTCGTTACGGAATACACGACCGATCTCGTATACACGCTCCATACCGCCTACGATCAGACGTTTCAGATAGAGCTCCAGAGAGATACGGAGTTTCAGATCTTCGTTTAATGCGTTAAAATGTGTCTCAAACGGTCTTGCAGCGGCTCCGCCTGCGTTGGATACCAGCATCGGTGTCTCAACTTCCATAAAACCCTGTCCATCCAGATAACGACGGATACTGCTGATGATTTTGGAACGTTTGATGAATGTATCTTTTACTTCCGGGTTCATGATCAGGTCTACGTATCTCTGACGATAACGTGTATCTGTATCTGTCAGACCATGGAATTTCTCCGGAAGTACCTGTAAGCTCTTGGAAAGAAGAGTTACCTCAGAAGCATGGATGGAAATCTCTCCTGTCTTTGTCTTGAATACTTCACCTGTGATACCAAGGATATCACCTACATCATATTTTTTGAAATCCGCATAGGATTCCTCTCCGATATTATCGCGTGCCACATAAGACTGAATGCTTCCCTGCAAATCCTGTACGTTGCAGAAAGAAGCCTTTCCCATAACACGTTTGAACATCATACGACCGGCGATCGTTACAATCTGACCTTCTAATGTGTCAAAATTGTCTTTGATCTCCATGCTGTGATGTGTTACATCATATTTTGTAATCTGAAACGGATCTTTTCCACGTTCCTGAAGATCCTGCAGTTTCTCGCGACGAACCTTCAAAAGCTGGTTAACGTCTACGTCCTGTCCTTTCTTTTGTTCAGCCATTTTCATTCTCCCTTTTCTCTTAGTTTGATCTCTGGATTTCCAGTACTTTATACTGTAAAACACCTGCCTGTGTCTCTACATTTACAATCTCACCGACTTTTGCACCAAGTAATGCTTTTCCAACCGGAGACTCATTTGAAATCTTGCCTTTCAGGCTGTTTGCCTCAGTGGAACCAACGATCTTATACTCAAGTTCCTCATCAAACTCGCAGTCAAGAATACGTACCTGACAGCCAACGCTGATCTTGTCCAGATCTACCTCATCCTCAACAACAACTTCTGCATGTCTTAAAATTTTCTCGATCTCTTCAATACGTGCTTCGATATCACGCTGCTCATCTTTTGCTGCATCGTACTCAGCGTTCTCTGATAAGTCACCCTGCTCACGCGCTTCTTTAATCTTCTGAGCGATCTCTTTTCTCTTTACTACTTTTAATTCCTGTAATTCGTTCTCCAGTTTCTGTAATCCCTGGTAAGTCAAAAGATTTTTCTTATCCATGTTTGTTGATCCTCCTGATCGTTTTTTATTTATCAATAATTTTGAAGAGTTTTATCCACTTTCACAATCAATACATTATAACCAATCGGTACTTCTATGTCAAGATTTTGCATCTTCTCTTCCTCAGTTTGTACGGCAGTTTCATGAATCTTCCACCGGCGCTTGTAAAAAGGAACATATAAAACCTTTGGCATCAGACGGTCTGTGTACATGATCCCCTGCCGCTCCAGGTCAAGTACCACGTTTGCATGGCTCTCCCGCATCGCATCCAGTGGAAAAATTCTGGTCATGAGACCGTATTCCATCTCCAGCCAGACGGTAAAAGACACAAAATCTTCCGGTCGGTTCGTACAGATTTCCAGAAAATTCAACCCCGGACTCAACTGTCGCAAAATCTGATCCACATCATCGTCCTCGCCAAATACCTGGTCCGGCGTATCCGTGTCAATGATCAGCGGTTTGAAATCGCGATATAACTGTTTTCTGGTCAGTCTGCCTCCCAGTTCTTCTTTTTCCTCCCGGATCACATCCTGTTTCTGCCACAGGATCTGTTCTATGATACTGCGGGTTGCAAAAATCCATGGATTTTCTGTCGTTTCCGGTTCCGGATCATTTGGTTGTTCCTGCACGTTATGCCGTTTTTTCAAAATACGGCAAAGGTATGTCCACATTTTTCGGAAGAAGTTTTTTATTTTGCTGACTTTTCCTGCACAGTTCTGCCATAATCTGTTTTCCCACATTTCCTGTTTTTGATCTTCTTACAGTTTATGTGGAAAAAGTCGTTATTATGATTTTTTTACTATTTGTAATGTCTATGTTATTATAATCTTTTTACTATCTATAACGAAATTTCTACTATTGATTCTTTATCTGTTCCACTTCATCGTATCTGTTTCAGCATTTCTGTGACTTGCATATCATTTCTTTCCATGCACTTTACGCTATGCTTCTTCTGCCAGCCACTGTTCCAGCAATGCTTCCAGCTGTGCATAGCTTTCCACTTCATTGATCTTCCCGCGAAGTTTGGAAGAATTTTTATAACCGGCAGTGTACCATGCGGCATGTTTGCGGATCTCACGGATCCCAATGTAATCTCCCTTGATCTGAAGCTGTAAACGGGCATGTAAAAGCATCATGTCTGCCACTTCCCGGCGGCTTGGTTTCGGCAACTCTTCACCAGTCTCAAGCTGATGCTGGATCTGTTTGAAGATCCATGGATTTCCCTGTGCACCACGTCCGATCATAAAACCGTCACATCCGGTCTGTTCTTTCATACGAACCACATCCTGCGCACACAAAATATCACCGTTTCCGATGACCGGAATGGATACTGCCTCTTTTACCTGACGGATAATATCCCAGTCCGCTTTGCCGGAATAATACTGCTGTCTGGTTCTTCCATGTACCGCTATCGCCGCCACGCCACAGCTTTCCGCGATTTTTGCGATCTCCACGGCATTGACATGTTCCTCATCAAAGCCTTTTCGAATTTTCACCGTCACCGGTTTTTTCACCGCTTTTACCATCTTGGTCAGAATCTCTTCCACCAGCTTCGGATCTTTCATCAATGCCGATCCCTCATGGTTATTCACCACTTTTGGCACCGGACAGCCCATATTGAAATCAAGGATCTCAAAGGGACGCTCCTCGATCTGCGCTGCCATAGCTGCCAGAATATCCGGATCTGATCCGAACAACTGCAGTGAAACCGGATGTTCCTCCGGATGAATCTCCATCAGTAATTCCGTATTTTTATTTTTATAATAAATCGCTTTTGCGCTGACCATCTCCATGCACAAAAGCCCTGCACCCTGTCTGCGGCATAACAAACGAAATGGCAGGTCTGTTACGCCTGCCATGGGTGCCAGTACTAAATTGTTCTCCAGGGTTACATTGCCTATTTTCAATTTATTCATACTGTACTCTTTCCGTTTTTTCTTCTATTTATCCTTGTATCTACGCTTGTTTGTTTTACATTTTCAATGTATCTGATCTGAGATTCTGCATTTTCTGAAATTACTTTTTCTGCTTTTCCAAGATCAGACTTTCCCAAAACTACTTTTTCTGTTTTTCAAAGATCAGACGCATGCCCTGTAAGGTAAGCATCGGATCATAAATATCAATGGCATTGGTCTCTTTTTCAATAATTCTTCCAAGACCACCGGTTGCCACAACTTTGATATTCTCCTTGCCAAACTCTTTTTTCATCTGTTTGACAATGTATTCTGTCTGTCCGATCTGACCATATACCAATCCTGCCTGCATACATGCAATGGTATCCTGCGCCAGAATGCTCTTCGGTTTCTTGATCTCAAATTCCGGCAGTTTGGCAGCCATACTCCACATCGCCTGCGCGGAAGTACGGATACCCGGTGCGATCACACAAGCGGTAAAGGTACCATCTGAATCTACCAGATCAAAGGTAGTTGCCGTACCATAATCAATCACGATCGCCGGTCCACCATACAGCTCATAAACTGCTGCCGCATCCACGATACGGTCTGCACCTACCTGACGTGGGTTTTTGGAAGTCACACGGATTCCGGTCTTTACGCCAGCCTCGATAATAATTGGTTTTGTATTAAAATATTTGATGATGGCACTTGTCAGGGAATGCATAACGTTCGGTACTACGGATGCAACGATGACATCTGTAATTTCTCCAACTTTCACCTGATTATGCTCCAGCAGCTCACACATCACCATACCGTACTCATCTGAGGTACGTGTCTGAATTGTTGTCATTCGAAATGTGGTACGCAGTTTTTTCCCTTCAAATACACCCAGTGTGATATTTGTATTCCCGATATCTACGGTTAAAAGCATTTTTCCAGTCCTCCACTAGCTAGTTTTCAACGTTTATCTGATGAGTCACTTTATAATACATTTCCAGTGATTCCAACAATTCCTGCTTTGTGTTCTGCAGCTGTTTCACTTTCAGAACACTTCCAATCTCATCATACAGCAAATCACCCTCATCTGCCGCCGTCTCAAAGATCAGTTCTCCGTCTTCATCAAATTTCAAGGTAAGTGTACCGCCTACATCTTCTGTATACAATACACACATCAGTTTCAGTTCATCCTGGATTCCCTGCGGTAATTTCTGAAAATCCGGATTCAGATAATATTTTTTTGTATATGCGCTGGATCCACACAGCACTACTTCTTCCTGATTCATAAATGATCATTTTCTCCTGTTATCTATTCTTCTGTCCAGTTCGTCTATTCTGGCAAACAAAGGTACATTCATCACACATATCCATACACACCACGAACGGATACTTCACCGGAGGAAACATGGGCAGTTCCGTCTTCTGTCTGTACCAGAAGCTCCCCACTCTGACTGATTCCCTGCGCGACGCCGGTATACTCCTGCCGCGGGTCAAGCACACGCACACTGCGCCCACGGTTGATAAGATGACTGTTATACTCATTCATCAAACCGGACAGATCCTGTGTTTTCAGATAAAGAGCATAATATTTTTCAAACTCTGCCATAATCTTTGCAGCCAGTTTTGCTCTGCTGATGCGCACACCCGTCAGCAAATACAGGGAGGTAGCTGTCGCAGCCACTTCCTCCGGAAAAATTTCATTGGAAACGTTGATTCCCACGCCGATCACAATATAGTTGATATAATCGATCTGTGCGCTCATCTCTGTCAGAATGCCACAGACTTTTTTGCCATCACATACGATATCGTTCGGCCATTTGATCTGTGTGTCAATTCCAACCACATCTTCAATGCCCGCCCGGACCGCAAGTGCCATCACAAGGGTCAGCATAGAAGCATTTCCCGGTTGAATATCCGGTTTTAACAGCAAAGTCATAAAAATACCTTCGCCGGCTTTGGAATCCCAGGAACGTCCCCGGCGTCCTTTTCCAGAAGTCTGACAATCGCTGAGCACCAGCAGACCGTGCTCTGCACCTTCTTCTGCCAGCCGTTTTGCCTGATTGTTGGTAGAATCGGTCTCATCAAACACCACCAGATGCTGTCCCGCCCAGTCTGTTTCCAGATATTTTTGAAGCTGTTCTTCCGTCAGCAGATCCGGTTCTTCTTTTAACCGATAGCCTTTGTTTCTCACTGCTTCAATCACATATCCTTCTGCTTCTAGCTGACGGATTGCTTTCCATACCGCTGTGCGGGATACACCAAATTTTTCACTGATTTCCTGTCCGGATATAAAATCCTGACAATTCTGCAAAAGTTCCAGAATTTTCTTTTTCACAGTTTTCTCCATCCTATCATACAGTTCATACCGTACGTATTCTGTCTTGTCTTCTATTGGATATTCAATCAGATATGCTCAACGAAGACAACGTACTTTTTTATATTTGGTCAATTCAGAGCATACGCTCCATACGGATGATTATTTCTCAGCTCCGCCAAGGGTTGCATACATAACCGCTTTGATGGTATGCATACGGTTCTCAGCCTCATCGAACACGATAGACTGCGGGCTTTCGAATACCTCATCTGTTACTTCCATTGCATCCAGACCAAATTTGTCATGGATCTCTTTTCCGATCTTTGTATTCAGATCATGGAATGCCGGCAGACAATGCATGAATTTTACCTGCGGTCCTGCATTTTCCATTAATTTTGCATTTACCTGATATGGTGTCAGCTCCTCGATACGGCTTGCCCATACATCATCCGGCTCACCCATGGATACCCATACATCTGTATAGATAACATCTGCACCTTTGGTTCCTGCCATTGCATCCTCTGTCAAAGTGATGGTTGCACCTGTCTCCTCTGCGATGGCACGGCACTGAGCAACTAATTCCTCATTCGGGAAATATTTTTTATTTGTGCATGCAGTAAAATGCATACCAAGTTTCGCACATACGACCATCAGAGAATTTCCCATATTATAGCGGGCATCGCCCATGTATGCAAGTTTAATTCCTTTTAAATGTCCAAAATGCTCTTTGATGGTGAGCATGTCTGCGATCATCTGTGTCGGATGGAACTCATTGGTCAGACCGTTCCATACCGGAACACCTGCATATTTTGCAAGTTCCTCAACGATCTCCTGATCGAAGCCACGATACTCGATACCATCGTACATACGTCCAAGAACGCGTGCAGTATCTGCAATGCTTTCTTTTTTACCGATCTGGGAAGCAGACGGGTCAAGGAATGTTGTATGCATACCAAGATCAAAGGCTGCTACTTCAAAAGAACAACGGGTACGTGTACTATTTTTTTCAAAAATCAGGGCAATGTTTTTGCCTGTCAGTACATCGTGACGAATACCTTTTTTCTTTTTCTCTTTCAGCTCTGCGGATAAGTCAATCAGATATGTAATCTCTTCCGGTGTGAAATCCAGTAATTTTAAAAAGTTTTTTCCTGTTAAATTCATTTCTTTTTTACCTCTCAGTTTATTATCATTCAGCTTTTTCTATTTTCTGCTGTAAAAAATCGCATCTTGCCTGTGTTTCTTCGACAGAAAATGGTAAAACACCTTCTGTCATGTAAAAACTCATGTCAAAGGATATGCGCAATCCGCCTACGCTACTTGCTTGATTTGATTAAAAACAGGGCTGCCGTGCGGGCAGCCCATGTTACTATTCTTACTTTTCTTTTACATCTGCTGCTACTTCTACCAGAGATTTGGCAAGTCCTGCCATACCCTGAATTTCTGACGGAATAATAATCTTTGTTGCTTTGCCGTCTGCTGCTTTTGCAAATGCCTCCAAACTCTTGATCTGAAGAACTGCTGCATCCGGAGAAGCCTCTTTCAGGAAGCGGAGACCATCGGCGTTTGCCTGCTGGATCTTCAGAATCGCTTCTGCCTGACCTTCTGCTTCTTTGACGGTTGCTTCACGTTTTGCCTCTGCACGAAGGATTGCTGCCTGTTTCTCAGCCTCCGCATCCAGAATTGCAGATTCTTTCTTACCTTCTGCAACCAGAATGGTGGATTTCTTCTCACCTTCTGCACGAAGGATTGCCTCACGACGTTCACGCTCAGCCTTCATCTGTTTCTCCATCGCATCCTGAATGGCCTGCGGCGGAATGATGTTTTTCAGCTCTACACGGTTTACTTTGATTCCCCATGGATCTGTTGCGATATCCAGGGAAGCTCTCATTTTTGTATTGATGGTCTCTCTGGAAGTAAGTGTCTCATCCAGCTCCAGATCACCGATGATATTTCTCAGTGTTGTTGCTGTCAGATTTTCAATCGCCATGATCGGATTTTCCACACCATAGGAAAACAGCTTCGGATCTGTGATCTGGAAAAATACGACAGTATCAATTCGCATGGTAACGTTATCTTTTGTAATAACCGGCTGCGGTGCGAAATCAACAACCTGCTCTTTTAACAGAACTCTTTTTGCCACACGGTCGATGATCGGCATTTTGAAATGAATACCAACCTCCCAGGTTCCCTGATATGCGCCCAGACGCTCTACAACATATGCGTTCGCCTGAGGTACAATCTTGATGCATGATGCCAGGATCAAGATAACTACTACGATTAGAATAATAATTGCAATCACTATATTGCCCTCCTTTACACGTTCAAAAAGAATATGTCTGCTTTAGGTAATCGGATTTCAGGAATGTCACAACTCTCTTACTGCAAAATACGCATCATGTAGCACATGACATATGCCTCCCAATTACTCCGGACACTTAACCATCAGTTTTACCCCGCTGATAGAAACAACGCTTACAACGTCATCCTTTTTGAATTTTTGCTTTTCATCCACACTTCTTGCTGCCCATTCCTGACCGCGTATCATCACACGTCCGGTTGACAGAAGATTATCAATCGGTTCTATTACGACTGCTTCTTCTCCGATCAGTGTCTGTGCATTTGTGCGAATGTGCTCAGAATTGAATTTTTTCTGAGCCAGTGGTCGGATCAGCAGAACCAATACCAACGACACAATCAGAAACACGATTACCTGTACAGCGACTCCACCCTGAGCCACGCTAACAAAAAATGCTGCCAGTGCACCGCCTGCAAACCAGATGGTCAGCAATCCCACGGTCGCGATCTCGAGCAGGATAAATGCTACCAGAAGAACCAGCCATATCATTGGCGCTGATAATGAAAACATGTCGATCCCCCTTTTCCTTGTTTTCACCAATATACTATATTTTCTCCCGTTTTACAATAATAATCACAAAAAGAGAGACCACATTCTTGCCGTTTTCCGGCAATTTTTGTAGCCTCTCTGTATAAAGCACGGTAATTCTTAAAAAAATTCAAGAATGCTTCTGTTGACTAATATCACGCACCAGGTCTCGCTCACGTCCAACCTGAATTGCATAAATTGTTTCGCCTATAGCTTTTCTTAATAGAAAATCTGTGTTCCGATCACTGTACCGGATCCGCTTGTTCCTGCATGGAAATATTTTGCTCCGCCTGTATTATCTGCACCACTTAATGCTTCTGCTGCTGCCTGATAACAACTGGATGAGATATTTCCGCTGCTTAATACTCTTGCAAGCTTTCCACTGGAAGCCGGTGTAAACTGACCGCTCTGGTAAATAACACCGGAAATGCTGTTCGGGAAAGATCCGCTTTTTACACGGTTCATGACAACAGCTCCAACTGCAAGCTGACCGGAATACGGTTCTCCGCCTGCCTCACACTGGATGATGGCTGCCAGAAGCTGTGTGTCACTGGAAGAAGCGCTAACTGCTTCAGAGCTTGTTGTAACTGCTGCACTGTCTGAGCCTGAGTTGCTGTTTCCTGCCTGAGCTGCTGCTTCCTGTGCTGCTTTCTGAGCGGCAGCTGCTTCTCTTGCACGGATTTCTTCCATGCTTACGGCATCGTCAATATTTAATGCAACGTCTACATAGTCTGCTGCAACATATGCGGTTGTTCCGTTGCAGTCTACGGAAACCCATCCGTCAACTTCCTCTGCATCTGTGTTTACTGTCAGAGATGCGCCGGAATCGATGACGTCAAGAATTTTTGCATCTGTGTTGGATGCCTCACGAACACGGATACCATCTGCATTCGCGGTTGCCTTTGTCTCACAGTTTTCTTCTGCATAAGTGTGAGCATCTTCGCCAAATACACAATATGCATTATTTACATAACCTTCTACGTCTCCGGATTTTACCTTGGTCCATTCATCACCGGTCTCAAGTACTTCCGCACCGGAGCCTGCATAAAATTTTCCAACTACTTCCGCATCCGCAGATGCTTCTTTTCGTATATTCAATGAACTGTCTTTATCAACTGTTACCAGCATTTTGTCTGCCCACTCAGCAGCTTCTGCCGCTGCCTGTGCGTTCTGTTGTATGATCTGAACAGACTGAACTCCTGTGCTTGCCGCCTGGCTTACACGGTCTGCCACATTTGCATTTACTGTAGCGCTCTCCGTCGTGGTTCCTGTCTCAGCAGCACTTGCAGAAACGGCTGTTGTGACGGATGTGAGTGCCAGAGCTGCTGTAATAATTCCGCTTTCAATAACCTTTCTAAATTTCATTTGACCTCCTGATTCAAACCTTTACAAAATTGCCCGTAAAAATTTGTTAATTGATTTTATAATTTGTTTTGTGTTAGTATTACAATTCCAATTACTAATTATGCATTTCTGTTAAATTTGTTACAGAATTGTTACACAAACGTTGCACGCATTATAACAACCCATTTTCAGGATGTCAACCCTATTTTTCACTTTTTGTGCACTTTTTACCCATTTTTTCCTTGAAAAAAGATGATTTTTATACCAAATTGCACATTTTTGTGCACTTTTTTGGGATTCCATCATCTTTTTCAAAATACAATTTATTACATCATTTACGGAAACATTTCCTGTATGACACTGCCAAATAATTCTTCCTCTGACTTTGTTACAGCATGTCCTCTTTTTGCACTTGTTTCCGGTTCTTTTCTTATGTATTTTTCACGATCTCTGCCACTGTCTGTTGCTCTCTGACTCATGGCAATTTTCATTACATCTTTTGATTTTTCCGTCAGACGGATGATCTGTTTTCTGCATCGACGCACCCCTGCCAGATTGATTATCATCAGTACCACAATACACCCCAGAATACCCAGAATCAGCTCTGTCGTATGCTGTGTATATATCATTTCTGCAAAATGAATCAGTCGATCCATTTCACGCCTCCTTCCCGTCATGGATCCTGTTCATGACATTTTTGTTACATAGCAAGTGTAACAAAAACATACACTTTAGAAAAGGGGCTTTGCGGCTCTTTTCGCCGCAAGTTTCGACCTGTTTCTTCCTATTATAATATTTTTCCAGTTTTTAATACTTAACTGATCAATTTTCATCAAAAACCGGAAGTTAATCAACTCGTAGAGATGATTCTGAAACAGAAAATTCTCTCCTTCTAAGAAAATCTGCTATTACTGAACACTTACAGAAATGGCGGCTCAATTCTGTAAGTGTTGAATCCCTTTTTTGACGAAGAGAAATACTTGTCACCCCATGGGAATAGGTGTATATTTGTAAGAAATGAAGTCAGATATCTGAAACAGAAAGGATTCATCATATGAAAAAAATCATTCTCACCGGCGGTGGTACTGCCGGACATGTTACACCAAATATTGCGCTTCTTCCGCGCCTGAAAGAACTGGGTTATGACATTTCCTACATCGGTTCTTATGCAGGCATGGAAAAAGGACTGATCGAACAGCAGAATATCCCGTATTACGGCATTTCTTCCGGAAAACTGCGCCGTTATTTTGATCCGAAAAACTTCTCTGATCCATTTAAAGTAATGAAGGGATATTTTCAGGCAAGAGCTCTGATGCGCAAATTAAAACCGGATATTGTATTCTCCAAAGGCGGATTTGTCAGTGTTCCGGTGGTTCTGGCAGCAAAACATGCCAAAGTGCCGACGATCATCCATGAATCTGATATTACTCCGGGACTTGCCAACCGTATCGCGATCCCGGCAGCAAGCCGTGTATGCTGTAACTTCCCGGAAACAATTCCACATCTGCCGGAAGGAAAAGCTGTATTGTCCGGTTCTCCGATCCGTGCAGAGCTACTTCACGGAAGCAAAGAAGCTGCTTATACATACACTGGTCTCAACAGTGAAAAACCGGTCATTCTTGTAGTTGGCGGAAGTTCTGGTTCCAAAGTCATTAACGATACTGTCCGCAGTATTCTTCCGGAACTGCTGAAAAATTATCAGGTGATCCATCTGTGTGGAAAAGGAAATCTGGATGCTTCCCTGAATAACACAGCCGGTTATGTACAATATGAATATGCAAACAAAGAGCTGGCAGATATGTTTGCCGTTGCAGAACTTGTAATCTCCCGTGCAGGTGCTAACTCTATCTGCGAATTGCTGGCATTACGTAAACCAAATATTCTGGTTCCGTTATCCAAAAATGCAAGCCGTGGCGATCAGATTCTGAATGCAAATTCTTTTGAAAAACAGGGATTCAGCTATGTGATCGAAGAAGAAGCGTTGTCTGATCAGACACTGACTGATGCGATTCATACTGTATGGGAAAAACGCAAGGATTATATTCATGCAATGGAAAGCAGTGATCAGATGGATGCGGTTACAACGATCACAGATTTGATTGAAAAACTTCGGAAACATTAGATCTTGTTTGGTGTGGCTTATTTGTGTGGCTTAAAATTTACGATATTATGTTTTGATACGAACTTCTGCATTTTGCCTCAGTCGCTAACAATCGCTCCTTGAGGAAAAATGCAGAAGTTCTCAATTTACATCGTGATATTTGTAAATTTTTTGCGCCACACTGCACTGCGTGCCGCATGTATATACATGCTTCTCTAATGATAAAGCAAAAGAGCAAAAAGACTTGTTTTTTATAAATAGTCCTTTTGCTCTTGTTTTTTTACTCTTTTATTAGATGTTTTTCATCAGATTTACCATCTCGATTGCGGAGCAAGCAACATCATAGCCTTTGTTTCCTGCTTTTGTACCTGCACGCTCGATCGCCTGCTCGATGTTGTCAGTTGTCAATACACCAAACAGTGTCGGTACGCCTGTCTCAAGGCCAACCATAGCAGTTCCTTTGCTGACCTCAGCGCACACATAATCATAGTGGCTTGTGGAACCTTTGATAACTGCTCCTAAACAAAGTACTGCATCGTATTTTCCGGAAGCTGCCATTTTCTTTGCAACGATCGGGATCTCAAATGCACCCGGAACCCATGCCAGATCAATGTCCTCATCTTTTACACCGTGACGTACACAAGCGTCCTGTGCGCCGCCAACCAGTTTTGATACGATAAACTCGTTAAAACGTGCTGCTACAATACCGATTTTAATTCCCTCTGCTACTACATTTCCTTCTAAAACTCTCATTTTCTTATCCTCCTGATTTGAATTATTACGTTTATTTCTAATTTTTACTTTATATTTCTACTTCTTTTATCACTCTGTATTTACTTTACAAAATCTCTCCAAACATTCAAGAATGCTCCTGCATTTTACCGGTTGTATTTTATTCATAGTTTGTCATATGATCCATTTTTTCCTGTTTGGTTTTCAGGTAAAAATAGTCAAATTTCTGTGCTTTGATCTGGATCGGTACGCGCTCCTCAATGGTGATGCCATATCCTGCAAGTCCTGTGATCTTAGTTGGGTTGTTTGTCAGCAGACGCAGGCGTTTTGCTCCGATATCACGCAGGATCTGTGCGCCCACTCCGTACTCACGCATATCAGCCGGGAAACCAAGTTTGATATTTGCTTCTACCGTATCATACCCCTGCTCCTGCAGCTCGTATGCTTTTAATTTATTGATGAGACCAATGCCACGACCTTCCTGGCGAAGATATAACAATACGCCTCTACCTTCTTTTGCAATGGCTTTCATTGCTGCATCTAACTGTTCTCCACAGTCGCAGCGGCTGGAACCAAACACATCTCCGGTCAGGCACTCGGAATGTACACGGCAAAGTACCGGCTCACCGTCTGCCACATCGCCCATAACAAGTGCTACGTGATGATCTCCGTTTAAAATATTTTCATATCCATAAATCTCAAAGTTACCATATTTTGTCGGGAGTTTTGCATCTGCTTCGCGGCGGATCAGACTCTCATTTTTAAGACGATACTCAATGATATCGGTAATTGTGATAACGGTCAGATCATGTTTTTCTGCAAACTGCAACAGCTCTGTGGTACGCATCATGGTTCCGTCCTCGCGCATGATCTCACAGCAAAGTCCACACGGTTTTAAGCCTGCCAGTTTTGCCAGATCAACGGTTGCCTCTGTATGGCCGTCACGCACCAGTACGCCGCCGTCTTTTGCACGCAGTGGGAACATATGACCCGGTCTGCGGAAGTCTGCCGGTCTTGCATCGTCTTCCACACATTTCAATGCAGTGTAGGAACGCTCTGCTGCGGAAATGCCGGTTGTGGTGTCTACATGATCGATGGATACGGTAAATGCAGTACAATGATTATCTGTATTCACACTTACCATCTGATCCAGTCCCAGTTTATCGCAAAGCTCACCGCTCATCGGCATACAGATCAAACCTTTTGCTTCGCATGCCATAAAGTTTACATTTTCCTGTGTTGCAAACTCTGCCGCACAGATCAGATCACCTTCGTTTTCTCTTTCCGGATCATCAATTACTAAAATTACTTTTCCGTCTCTCAAATCCTGTAATGCTTCTTCTACTGTTCCAATTTCTTTTGCCATTTTTTTATCCTCCAAGTTTCCCTTAACTTTCATTCATTTAAGTTTTAATTACTTTTCTATCATCTGTTTTTCAATTTACTTGTTTATCGCATTTCTGATTCCTGTAAATTTAGAATCCATATTTTTTTAAAAAGTCTTCGGTGATTCCGATTTCTTTTTTTGTTTCTTCTTCTGCCGCTGCCGGCTGCAACAGTTTTTCCACATATTTTCCAATAATATCGCATTCCAGATTGACGATGTCGCCAACGCCTCTGTCATGCAAAGCGGTTACCTGCTGTGTATGTGGGATGATGGACACTTTAAAACAATGTTCATCCACATAAGCCACGGTCAGGCTGATACCATCGATTGTAATGGAACCTTTTTCTACGATATAGCGAAGCAGGTTCGGCTTTGCTGCGATGGTGTACCAGATTGCGTTGTCATCCGGTTCAATGCTCTGCACCGTTCCGGTGCCATCGATATGTCCCGATACGATATGACCGCCAAATCTGCCGTTTGCCGGCATCGCCCGCTCCAGATTTACGCTTGCCCCAGTACTTAACTGCCTCAGAGAACTTCGGTTCATTGTCTCTGCCATAACATCTGCGGTATAATAACTGCCGCCCATGTTCGTCACTGTCAGGCACACACCGTTGACTGCAATGCTGTCTCCGATCTGACTGCCTTCCAGCACTTTTTTGCATCCGATGGTCAGTACACAGGACCGGGCGCCACGTCGTACATTCTGAATGGTTCCCACTTCTTCAATTAATCCTGTAAACATGTATGATCGCCTCTTTTCAAGTTAACTTTTAATTTTATATCAATTACTGTTCAGGTATTGTTGTCTTATTACTCTTCCTGAACACTATGTAGCAAGTATTCTTTGTTCAAGAAATTCTTTTCACTTTATCTTCGTTTTTTGCATCGTTATTTGACATAGCCAACAATGCAGAAGTCATCGCCCAGACGTTCAATCTCCATATTTTTCAATGTGATCGCATCTGCCATTCGGTCGATTCCCATTCCCTCTACCGGAGAGCGTGCATCCATGCCGCCGATGAGCTTTCCTGCAATGTAAGCATATACTTTATTTACGATACCATCTTCCAGTGCAGAAGCATTTAACGTTCCACCGCCTTCCAGTAAAATACTGTCAATGTTCTGCTCACCAAGTTTTTTCATCAATTCCACCAGATTGACTCCGTGTGCACCTTCCGTGCCGATCAGCTGAATGCCTGCCTCTTTTAACTTCCTGATTTTCTCCTGCTTTCGCTCTGCTTCTAACGCTTCCTGACTGCAGGCAACGATCGTCTCAATTTCTGATGCAGTTTTTACGATCTGACTTGTCAGTGGAATGTGAAGGTTGGAATCGCAAATGATTCTCACCGGATCCACACCGCCTTCCACGCGGCAGTTCAACATCGGATCATCTGCCAACACCGTTCCGATTCCTACCATGATGCCCCGGTAGCGTCCCCTCATCCGATGCACCTGCGCTCTGGCCGTCTCTCCGGTCACCCATCTGGAATCTCCGGTGGCACAGGCGATTTTTCCGTCCAGAGTCATGGCATATTTCATAACCACAAACGGTGTCTTTGTCGTGATGTAATGATAAAATACTTCGTTTAACTTCAGGCATTCCTCTTCCAGAATTCCGGTCTCTACATAAATGCCATGATCCCGCAGGATCTGTACACCTTTACCTGCCATCAGTGGGTTAGAATCCATACTTCCCACAAAAACCCGGGCGATTTTTTTTTCAATGATAATGTCCGTACACGGTGGGGTTTTTCCCTGATGACAACACGGCTCCAATGTCACATACAAATCAGCTCCTGTGGTATCTTCTGTACAGCGGGTCAATGCATTTCGCTCCGCATGAAACTCTCCATATTTCTCGTGATACCCCTCACTGATGATCCGTCCGTCTTTGACTACCACGCAGCCAACCATCGGATTCGGTGATGTATGACCTTCTCCCTTTCGCGCCAGTTCCAACGCCCGTTTCATATATTCTTCTTTTTCCTGCATAAAAAAATCACTCCCTTCAAGCTTCCAGGGATTTTCTGCTTCCATAAATTTTTGCGTTGCCTGATGTATCTGTGTTTCATCGCCTGATGCTCTTGTTAGTTTTATGTAACATTCACATCCCGGCTCCGAAAATTTTTCAGATCAAAAATTTATGGTAAAAGAAAATCCCTGAGATAAATCTCAGGGAGTGAAAATCTTTTTTGTTAAATGGACTTCAAAACATTTGTTTTTCTGTCTCATTTAAGTATTTATTTTCGCTTGTTCTTCTTTCATCCAGACTATACTGTCGGCTTTGGAATCTTCTGCTTACCAGAATCACCAAATCAACGCTTTCACGCTCGCGGGCTATACCGCCGGTCGGGACTCTCTGCTTCGAATTGCATTCGGTTCAGTTCACCCTGCCCTGAAGATTTCTTTGCTTTTTCTGCACATATGATAGCACATACTTTTTTCAAATGCAATAGCTAATTTTTTACTTATTTCTGCCAATACACAGGTTGTTACAGTTCACACGCGCCATTCGCAAAACGCCCTTTCGGGCTTCTCCGTAGCTTTGCTACTGTTTTTGCTCACAAAAAGGCGCTCCCTTCATCACTATGCATCCAGGTAATTCCTCATGCAAGCATGATCATTACCTGAATCCATGTGATGAGTGAACTGTAACCACAAGTTTACTGATCAGAATCAGCACACCGCCCACTACAAAGGGGAAAATAAAGGTTGCCACACGGTAAAGAACCGTGATCGCACCGGCTTTATGCACACCAACTAATACGGCAAAAAGGTTCGTCATAATCAGTTCTACCGCTCCAACTCCTGCCGGTGTCGGAATTACCGCTGCCGACATAACAGACAGCGATGTAATTGACAAAGAATCCAATATTGAAATTTCATTTGTTCCAAACAGAATTAAAAACGGAATACAATACCAGAAGCACAGTTTTGCCAAATTTTTCAACACCATGGAAATTAGCGATGGTACATCCTTCAACAAGCGGGATGTTGATTTTTCCATGATATCACAGCTCTCTTCCAGTTTTTTCAATGCCGAAGTCAGTTTTCCGCTTTTGTTGAACTTACGCACAATCCACAGAATCAACTGATGGGATTTTGCAGATACCGCAAAAATAATCAATGCGATACTGATAATCGCGGTCAACACATATGCAAGCCCCAGATACACGCCATATTCTCTATAATTCACAGACATTACTTTCCAGTTCAAGATAAATAAAAGTCCGCTGAACAGTGCCACACTGACTTTGTGCACCATGTACTGAATCATATAAAGTCCGGTTGCCTCCGAATAGCCAACACCTTTTTTTCCCAGATACACGATTGCTGCCACACCGGAGCCGCTTCCCAGTGTAGATAAACGGTAAAAAGAACAGTTAAAAGCACAGTAAACGGCTTCCCGGAACTTGAATTTTGGATTATATCTGCGCGCCAGTGAATAGGTGATCCATGCCTCAAATAAATGATAGATCACGGTTGCAGCCATAATCGCCACCAGCACCGCAAAAGATGTTTTCTGAAGCTGTGCAACAATATCCCCTGCGGAATCCTTAAATGTATACCAGATGATCAGAAGCAGTATCGCCACAAAAATCAGCTTCGCCAATCGTTTTTTATTTTTCATAAAGATACGTTCTCCTTCCATCGTAACCTATGTATTTTCATCCATCGCATTTTCTCATTATTTTTGCTTAACTTCAAAAAGCTCCTTCACCTGCTGTAAAATAATGTCCATCAGACGCTTGCGCGTCTCCACCGCCGCCCATGCGATATGCGGCGTGATCACAAGTTTCTCACTATCCTTGATGCAACGCAGTGGATTGTCCTCACGCATCGGCTCCGCGCTCAGTACATCCAGGCCTGCTGCCGCGATCTCACCCTGTTCCAGCGCATCTGCCAGATCCGCTTCCACCACGATTGGTCCGCGTCCCACGTTGATAAAAATCGCACTGTTTTTCATTTTTGAAAATGCAGCTGCATTCATCAGCTGTTCCGTCTGCTCCGTCAGCGGTGCATGCACGGACACAATATCAGATGTCTTAAGCAAGGTATCAAAATCTACGCGCTCGTAGCCATCCTCCGTATGGTTTCCGGAAGTGGAATAATAGATCACATGGCAGCCAAAAGCCTTTGCCAGATCTGCCACCCGTCTGCCGATGGCTCCCAGACCAATGATGCCCCATGTCATACCGCAAAGTTCATGAAAATGATTTGCAAAATGTGTAAACATAGCATCATTTACATACTTCTCTGATTTAACATAATTGTCATAATAGGGCATTTTCTCCAACAAATAGAACAGTAACGCAAACGTATGCTGCGCCACACACTCTGTAGAATAGCCTGCCACATTTCTCCACGCAATATTCCTTTTTGCCAGGAACTCCTTGTCCAAATTATTGGTACCTGTAGCAGTCACGCACACAAGTTTCAGCTTTTCTGCCGTTCCGATGGTCCGCTCGTTGATCTCCATCTTGTTGATGATGACCACATCCGCATCCTTCACACGCTCCGGAACCTCCTCCGGCTTACTGCTTCCGTAACGAACCACTTCACCCAGAGACTCAAATCCACTGAGATCAATGTCCGTTCCAATTGAATTATCATCTAAAAAAACTATCTTCATATCTTTCACATTCCTTCTGTACTATCTGCTTCTGTTATCTATCTTATTGTGGATTTCAATGTTTTCCCTGTCACATCTGTTATTTTCTGTAACATTCCTTACATTCATCCATTTTTATCACCCTTTACCAATGATTCTTTTCTGACTTCGCCCATTGTAACTCATTTTATAAAAAAAAGAAAGTGGCAGTCCCACAAAAGGACTATTCCACTTTCTTAATTTTTTATGATCTGATATTCTATTATTTATTTTGCTTTCGGTCTGCGTACTCCGAAAGATACAACAAAACCAAGAACCGTTACGATGATCATCATGAAAATAGTTGTCATGAAAGATCCGCTTGCGTCATACAGTTTACCTGCAATAGTAGAAGCAAAAGATGCAATCAGCAGGTTTGTATTTATCAGTGAGAAGTTCATAGAATAGTTCTCACGTCCGAAGAAATCACTGATGATAGCAGAGTTTGTCGGTGTAACTCCACCATAAGCAAGTCCTCCTACAACGAAACCGATCACGATGAATGCAAAGTTTCCGCTCATCAGAGCAAGTACAAGAATCAGAGCAGCAACGATAAAAATGATCATATCAAGGATCATTGTAAATCTGTGACCTTTTTTATCAAATAATCCACCAAAGATTACACGTCCGATACCGTTGAAAATAGAGATCAGACCTACAACAGTAGCAATGTTTCCATCAGATACAGTAGTTCCAACCTGGCTTGCGATACCACTTGCCTGAGAAACCAGTGCAAGACCTGCAGCACTCACCAGAATAGCCCAGATATAGTAAAACCAGAATGTCGGCATCATAGCCATTTTTCCTGTGTTTACTTCACAAGCCGGCTCACGTACTGCTTTTTTCTGAGCAGATGCAGCACCCGGATTGTAACCAGCTTCCGGTTTTACAAAGAAGAAGCTGCAGATCACCATTACAACTACGATGATAATACCGAGAATACGGAAAGTTTCCTGCCACTTGTCTGTTCCATCAGACGGTGTAACAGCTGCAAACACTTTACCAATGATAAAGCTGCTCAGACCAAATCCCATCAGAAGAATACCTGAGATCAGACCCTGTTTGTCCGGGAACCATAAAGACATGGTACTCATAACTGCGTTATAAGCAAATCCTGCGCCAAGACCACACAAAACACCGAATCCAAGATACAGGGTAGCCGGTGAAGTGCCTGTGGTGGAAGCGATCATAAATCCTGCCAGAAATAAAATTCCTGAAAGAATGATGTAGATCTTCGGACTGACTTTTTTTGCCATCATACCGGCAATCAGACATCCGATACAGAAAAATGCCATAACCATGGTAAATGTCATAGATAACTGTGCTGCTGTCCAGTCCGGACGGGAAGCACCGATAGATTTGGACATAACGGACCAAGCATATACCAGACCTGCGAGAAGCAGAGTGATAACACCGATGATCGCATATACCCAGCGATTCAAGTTTTTCATACTTAATTTCCTCCTAAATATATTACTTATATTCCTTAAAAAACAGAGAAACTTCATTCCCCCCTTGCAACTTTTCTATTATAATTGAAATTCTTATATCTTGCAAGATTTTTTCTTTTAAATTTATATCCCTTTTCTGGTAATTGTGTGTAAATTTGCATATTGCTATCTGACTCCTTATATTTTACACCTGTATTTCTCTTTTCAATACGTCCTCTTAAGTGTTTTATCAACAAACAGTATCTCTTTTTCCCAAATTCTGCTATAATAAGAGCACACCAAATCGCAATGACACAATGATATAAGGAGCAACATTATGGCAAATCAAAATATGAGGGAACAGCTCGCCCTGTCCCTATCAAATGATGTACTGACAGGCGCGCTCGTTCAAAAGAAGAAAGCCGGATACCAGTTTGGTTTTCACATTCACACGACCATTGAAATTTACCGAATAGTTTCCGGAAGCTGCCATATGGATATTGCTTCTGAATCTATTCACTGCAAGGCTGGAGACTTTATCATGATCCTGCCAAACGTTATTCACTCTTTCCGTGTTGATTACAGTGGGGACTGTGAATATCAACAGATTCATTTCCGCCCGGATACCTTCACAAAAATCATCTTGAGTGATGATGGCATTTATCCCATCGGTATGATGCATGCGATCCGTTTTCACTGTCAGACTTACTATAGACAGGAATCTGATCAGGTACTGGATGACTGTGTAAACAAAATTATTTCGCTGCACTCCTCGACAGACAGTTTATTTACTGCTGCGAATATCAACATCGCCATTATGAACATCATGCTTCATATTCTGGACAAAAAGCGGCCGAATCACGATTTTACTGATCCGAACCTGCAAAACAGCTATGTGGCATACACTCTGGATTACATCCACAAAAACTATATGCACAAGATTCTTCAGGAGGACATCGCAAAGGAACTTCAGATTTCCGTCCGTTATCTGAGCAGCCTGTTCAAAAAATATATGACGATCACACTGTCCAACTATATCAATATTTACCGCATCAACAAATCCATTGATCTGATGCAGGATACAGATAAATCACTGACGGAGATTGCTCAGATGGTTGGTTTGAAAGATTCTCAGCATTATTCCAAACTGTTTATGACAGTGATCGGGGAATCTCCTTCCAGCTACCGGAAATCCTATATTAAAAACTATTACAACTAACACACATGCAGAATAATCAGATATCTTTATCAACGATACCTATGATCTGCAATATTTTGTAAAGTGCGGTGATTCTGAGAAGAATATGTCAGCTTACGCTGACCAGAATCACGCACCAAGTCTCACGTGCGTTCGACTTGATTCAAGCACAACAGAAGCGGCTCTCTTTCGAAAGCCGCTTCTTTTTTCAATCAGTACACTATGGGGTAATTCTATATCGGTTATTTACTAATTGAACACTTTATAAATTTTTCCATTGATTCTGATGTCATCGCGATTGGAGAAGTCCACTTTACCATTCTTAATGTACCACCAGCCATTTTCATTCTGGGCAAGTCCATTGTAATTAAAGTTTACTTTTCCGTTTTCGATTCTCCACCAGCCGTTGGCATTCTTTGCTACTCCTGTGTAGGAGAAATCTACTTTTCCATTACGGATATACCACCAGCCGTTTTCATTTTTCTCTACACTGTTGCAATTGAAATCTACTTTTCCGTTGACGATTCTCCACCAGCCGTTTGCATTCTTGGCGATTCCTGTATAAGAGAAGTCTACTTTTCCGCCGCGGATGTACCACCAGCCGTTTTCGTTTTTCTCTACACTGTTGCAGTTGAAATCTACTTTTCCATCAACGATTCTCCACCAGCCGTTGGCATTCTTGGCGATTCCTGTGTAACCAAAGTTTACTTTTCCTCCGCGGATGTACCACCAGCCGTTTTCGTTTTTCTCTACACTGTTGCAGTTAAAGTCAACTTTTCCATTGACAATGCGCCACCAGCCGTTCTCATTTTTTGCAATTCCGGTATAGCTAAAATCTACTTTACCGTTCTTTACATACCACCAGCCGTTTTTGTTCTTTGCAACAGTTGTAACGCCAGTATCTACTTTGTCATTTTTGTAGTAATACCAGTTGCCGTCTGCATCTCTTGTATCAGATAATCCGTCTGCATATGCTTTTAATGTCTGGAATGTAACGTTTCCTGCCTCAGAGCGGTTGCCCTTTGCATCCAGTGCGTAAACTTCTACTTTATAAGAAGTATCCTGATTCAGACCACTGAGTTCGTATGTTGTGCCTGTTACCAGTGCATCGTTGTCTTTTTTACCATTTACATATACATCATATCCTGTTACGCCTACGTTGTCGGTAGATGCTTCCCAGCTGATTGCTGCGCCGCCTCTGGTAATATCTGCTGCTGCAACATTCGCCGGTGCACTCGGAGCTTCTCTGTCTGCCTCAACGGTTGTAAAGGTAACTGCCTCTGATGCCCCTGATTCATTTCCTGCTGCGTCTACCGCTGTAACGGTTACTGTGTATTCTGTATTGTCTGTCAGACCTGTGACTGTATAGGAAGTATCTGTGATCAGTTCATCATTTACTTTTTCATCGTTGACATATACGTTGTAACCTGTAACGGCTACGTTATCAAGTGCTTCTTCCCAACTGATGGCTGCTGTCGACTCTGTTACATCAGCAGCGGTTGCATATTTCGGTGTTTCCGGTACTGTGGTATCTGCTACTGCTTCATCTACATAAGAGATGATCGGTGTAATATGTGCAGACGGTTTTGTAGGATTATTGTTTGATTTTGCAACCACACGGATATAATCGCCTGCTTTTACTTCCAGCGCATCAATAGATTTCCACTCACCTTTCTGACCACTGACAGAAAGTGTTACGCTCTGTAACTCGGTGTCATTGTGCATCAGAGTCAGTGTTGTGCTTCCACCGGAGTTTCCGTTCTGACGCAGATACGGTTCATCATTTCTGATATTAAAAGAAATCACGCCGCTCTTTGGTACACGGTATGCCATTGCAGTATAAATGTCTGATTTTGGCGGTGCAGAAAGCAGACCATGATAAGAGTTTGTATTATTTTTTGCTGCCTCTGCATGACTTGGGGCATCCACGCCCGGTCCATAATAAGTATTTACCTGCCAGTTTGGCCAGTCCGGATCATAGGATGTCATATTATTCCATGTATCTGCACTGTTATTTTTGATCTGTCCAAACCACACATTACCCTGCTGTGCGTTAACATAATCACCAACCCAGTTATAATTATTCTTTACGGCAATAACGTAATCGCTTGTTGTACCATCTTCTGCCGTAATGCGAAGTGTCATTCCATCCGCAATTGTATCAGTGTTTGCCAGTACTTTGTCATCAGAAATTACATTTACGGTTGCGGTACTGCTTGTTTTTACATTCTGTTTTACTTCGCTGACAGTTGCCGGATTCTTCTCGGTAGACGGAATCTTGATTGTTGTTCCTGTCATCATATATACAGTAGATTTTAATTCGCAGTCAGAACTTGCTACAATCGTATATGTTTTGGATTTCTCGCCATAGGAAATTGTTACTGTGCATCCACCGTTTACTACATCATTTTCAGCTAAAACTTTATCACCGGATTTTACCGTAACCTGTGCATTGCTGTCTATCTTAAGATTCTTCAGTAATTCTTTGACTGTTGTATGTTTTGCCAGACCACTGATCTGATCATTTGCCACATTATATACATTAGAAGTAGCAGTTACTGTTACATAATCACTTTCTGCAGCTCCAATCTCCGGGATATCTGTCAGTGCATGTCCGAAGAAATCATGCTCCAGATCATATCCGTTGTTGTCTGTGATCACTTTACCTGCATTAATTGCCGGCGAATCTTCTGCCAGTTTATAACCGTCAAATACAGATGCATTCTCTTTGATATAAGCAATACCTGATGTATTTGAAGATGGACCGGATCCTGCATCTTCCAGAACTTTTGTACCTGCATTTACAACAACGGCATTCTTATCTCCGCTTGGTGTATTTGCAAAGTTATAGTACAGGTTATTGTCATACTGAAGTGTTCCGCCCGGATACCAGTTCTGATTTAACGGCGTTGAGCCACCATAATAGAAAATATTATTCTCGAGCACTGCATTTCCACCGGTACGGTCAAAAATACTCTTAATATTCTCATTCATATAGAATGTATTGTTATAAATATGAGCATCCGGATTGCCTGGTAAATCTAACGGACCTGTCAACTCGTTCTCACTGATATTATAACGGAATGTTGTATTCACAGCCTCTGCTCCACAGAACATGATTGCTCCACGGGAGTTTCCGTGACTGTAATTGTACTGATAGAGTGTTCCGTCTGTCCAGTCTGCATCCCATGCCTGACCATCGCCATTACCATGATAAGCATACTGATTATTATAACATTCATTATACTGGAACACAGAATCTTTACATTTCCAAGGCCAGATTCCGGCTGCTACACGCTGCCAGCCACTTGGATAATCTGTCGGATTCATCTGACGGGAACAATCCTCAGCCACATTGTACTGAACCAGTGGCTGATCTACATACATGGTTGTGATTGCATCACCACCGGCAGCTTTAATGTAATTGTTCTGAATTGTCACATTACTGGAAGCATATTTTTCCAATGCTGCTTCATTCAAATGTGCACTGTTAAGCTGTGCCCATGCATAGGTATAAGCTGCTGCGATACCCCAGCGGTTTGTTGTTACAACACTACAGTTTTCAATTGTCAGATCATTGAATTTGGAAGCGCCGGTAGCATTCTCATCTGTTGGTTTCTCTACAATAAAATAAATACCACCATTTGCCATATGTTTGTTGATAACATTGCCGTCTACATCATGAACATACAGATCATCCAGAACAATATGATCTACCGTACCTTTATCCTTCGCTACACCAGCCACACCGGTACGATCCATAACATTTGCGTCGTTATATTTTAATCCATCGTCTACTTTACTGGTCTCTCTGTCATTTGTCAGCTCCAGACCTCTGATCTCTATGTATTCTACATCTTTCAGCAAAATGGTTGAAGAAACATTTCCCTTCCATTTATGTCCTGTATTATCCAGATGATTTCCATAATCCTGATACCATACACCGGTGCCATTGGCGTCAATTCGTGGTCTGTTGCCTTCACCATAAGTAGAAATCTCTATCGGTGCTTCTGCACTTCCGCTTCCCTGTACATGAAGGTACTGATCTGTAAATACAGATCCCTTCTCCAGAAGTACTTTATCTCCCGGTCCTAACGTAATCTCATTAATTTTATCCAGCGTTTTAAACGCTTTTTTCTCCGATGTTCCATCATTGGCATCATCACCATTCTGAGAACTTACATAATATGTAGTCCCCTGCTGTCCGTCAGCTTCTTCTGCATGTGCGATGTTTGCCGGCATCATGCTTACTACCGTAACACCGGTCAGCATCATTGCAAGTAATCTGCTCGCCCATTTTTTTCTCATGTTTCTTCTCCTCCTAATTGTATGACTGTAATCACCGGATATAATTTTTTTATATCAAATTCCCCATAGTCCAATTGATTACAGTTGTTTCAAAGTAAACTGAGATAAAGCATCCATATCTCCGTCCACTTCAGCAACCTTTGCTTTTTCTTCTGTCATTTCCTCATATTTTGCACGACGCAATTCATCAATGACTGCTGCACGCGCTTCTGACAGATCCACCTCTCTGGCTTCTTCTCCGACAAACCAGTCATCATTATCATAATGTTTCTGAATTTCCTCCTCAGTAAAATTCATATCTTCATTTGATTTATCATTCATATATGTTTCCTGAAGATAATTCAGTTCATAATCCTGATACATTTCTGTGGAATATTCTTTCAATCCATAGACAGTCTCACCTTTTTCGATTTTCTCACTTCGTGACTGATTTTCCTGCTCCATACGGTTCAGCATCCCCTCATAGGTCGCATCTTTAATATAGCCTTTGTCTTTTGCGATATCATATACTGCATGCATATATTTCAACTGTTCAACTGTCTGCTGCGCCAGATATTCATATCCGGTTTTTCCATTTTTATAAGTCGTCGTCCAAAGTTCATCTTCTGAAACATCATGCTTCTCCGAACGAAGGGTTACCATCGTGTTGTACTGCACCAGATTCATGCATTGAATGTACTCTTCTTTACTGATCTGAGTCCCGTTAATTGTCAGTGAAAATGCCGTCTTCTGTGCATGTTTCCAACCTCCGACACAGGTCATAGCAATCACTGCTACTGTCAGAACCAGTACGATCAGCCATTGCTTTTTCTTTCCTTTTTTCATGTAAAATACCCCTGTTTTGTGCTACCTTCTCACTGTGTTTTAGCCTCATTATATCGCTTTCATGCATCAAAAACTTGGTATTTTCAACTTTCTTACCGTCTCTTTTTACACAATTCGGAACACAAAAAAATGGAGCACTGCTCCGCAGATATATTATCTGCGTTACAGCGCCCCACTTCTTCACTTTCCGTTATTACAAACCGCTTCAGAAGTTATTATTTCTGAACTTTACCGTTAACAACGTTGTGTGTTCCGCCATTGTAAGAGAAGTCTACTTTACCATTACGGATGTACCACCAGCCATTTTCATTTTTAGCGATTCCGTTATAGTTGAAGTTTACTTTACCGTTTTCAACTCTCCACCAGCCGTTCTGGTTCTTTGCTACACCTGTGTAGGAGAAGTCTACTTTACCATTGCGGATATACCACCAGCCGTTTTCGTTTTTCTCAATGCTGTTGCAATTGAAATCAACTTTACCATTGACGATTCTCCACCAGCCGTTTTCGTTCTTTGCAATTCCTGTGTAGCCGAAGTCTACCTTACCGTTTGTAATCTTCCACCAGCCGTTCTCATTCTTTGCTACGGTGTTTGCTTTGAAATCAACTCTGCCGTCTGTGATCTTCCACCAGCCGTTTTCATTCTTTGCTACGGTATTTGCTTTGAAATCTACTTTACCGTCTTTTACATAGAACCAGCCGTTTATGTTCTTTGCTACGGTTGTTACATCAGTTGCAATCTTGCCATTCTTGTAGTAGTACCAGTTGCCATCCTCATTTTTCACATCTGCCAGACCATCCTTCATCTGTAATCCGCTCATAGCGTCTTTCAGATTTGCAAGTGCCAGTTTTACATCATACTGAGTCGCATCGGCATTCGCCATAACATCTTCTGCTGCTTTCAGTTTTGCTGCAAATGTCTTCCAGGATTTTGCAGAATACTGTTTCTCTTTGGAGAGAAGTTTGTTTGCGGTTGCAATCTGTGTTTCCAGACTGGATTTATTGATTTTGTTTTCATCGTCACCATCGGTATTTCCGTTTTCTACTTTACTCATAACGCGGATCTCAGATGCAACTGCCCACCAGTTGGTAGATTTTGCTTCTGTTGCAAGTAATCTTACGTTTGTTACATTCTCTACCGGCTCAAACTCTGTGGTCTTCCATCCTGAGGAGTTCTCCCAGCTTCCTTCCTGAACTAACTGATACTCATCAGAACCAGCTGTTTTTACAGAAAGCTCGAATTTTGTGATTGTTGTAAGGTATCCGCCCATAGTCGGTCCCGGTAAATAACGAAGTCCATCTACTGTATGTGCCTCCGGGAATTCGAAATCAATCCAGCATTCTCTGTTTTTGATTGCGGAACTAAATCCATCAAAGTTTGTCATCCAGTGCGTATTGGTATCACCATCAATTGCATATGCCGGGTTACCAAAGTTAGAACCATAGTGTGTACCATTGTCCTGGCTTCCTGCTGTTACTTTCACGCCTGCAACCGGAATGTCCAATTCTTCACCTGCATTTGCAGAAACCTCACGAGTTGACAGATACTCTAATACTGCATTCAAATGACGATAGCATGCTTCAATTTCTTCGGAAGAAGTTTTGTCTCTGTTTAATGCAACATTTGCATCATCAATTGCTTCTGACAATGTCTTCCAATCAGCTTTTGCATATTTCTCTTCATCCAGATCTGCTGCTTTTGCAATCAGTTTCTTTAAGGTTTTTTCTGTAATTCTCTCATCTACACGCTCAATTACAAGGTTATCAAGAACAAGCTCTTTATATCCGCCGAAGTTCTGTGCGCTTCCCTGGGATCCCTGCAGATCTGGTGCTTTATCTGTTGAGTAAATACCAAACCATGTCTGTCCGGAAAGGTCACCTGTGATCTCACAGACATAATGTCCGTCTTTGTTTTTGCCCATGTGTTTGTTCAGTGTATCAACTTCTGTTGCTTCTGAGAACTCACCGCTGCCTACTACAACGCCGTATGTTCCATCACTACCTGCCTGGTAATCAAAACTTACACGATATTTTACACCTGGCTCGAAGCGGAAGTTCTGAGGAATTGTCTGGTATGCAAGAGTCTGTCTCTGTGTCAGACCATTGATCTTAACTGACCAGTTTCCATCCAGAACGTCATCCATCTTCTTAACATCCCAGCCTGCCTGTGTATATGGTCCATGAAGCTCGGACAGATGGATTCTGTTATCTTCTACGCCTTCAATACCGCTGACAACGAATGGGTAGATTCCCTGTACGTTATTTTCGAAATCTTGCTCGAATTTCACGATATTGCCGTCTTTGTCTCTTGTGATATTCTGTGCATCATTTTCTACGATACGAACATCATCAAAGTAAGCATCTCCTTCGCCTGCTGCTTTTGCAAGTGTCAGAGTTACTTTTCCGCTTTCCGGAGCAGTAAAGTATACATACATATTCTGGAAATAGCTGCTTCCGTCAACGGTTGCACTGGAATTACTGTGTGTATATGCTTTTACAAAGTTCTTTGCGATAGAACGCTCTGTATAATTTGTTCCCAGGACTTCATCTCCGCATTTTACGGTCATAGATGCTTTGCTGTCACTTCTGTTGTCCACACCTACGAGTACTGCATACTGCTGACCCGGTTTCAGATCTGTCAGTTCCTGTGTCATAGCTACATCACCGCTCAGTTTCAGCATCGGATTGCTGTACTGACTCTTAGCGATCTCAGCTGTTCCATCACCAACTTTTGCCCAGTTTGTAGCAAGAGAAGCTGCTCCACCGTTAAATCCGGCATCTACGATATGCATTCCCTGGCTCCAAGTTACATCGATATTACCTTTCTCACCTTTGTATACAACATAAGGTACCTCAGCTTCTGCTGTAAGTGTCAACTGGCCATTTACGATATCAACAGTCTGCTCATCTGTCTTACCTTCATCGGTCAGACGATATACTTTAACATTCTTTAATCCGGCCCAGCTGTCCGGAACATCCCATGTCGTTGTGCCGCCCTGTGTATTCCAGTGATACATCTTCTCATCAGCAGATGCTACTTTCTCACCAGTCTCAGCATCCCAGTTCCACGGAATCAGGTAGCTCTCTGTACCACGTTTGTTACCTGCCTGAATATCAGAATCACGACGATCACCAGCAGAAGGTGCACCCTGTGCAACAACTTTTCCGTTTAATGTCATGGTTCTCTCTCTGTAGGCAGCATCAGATGGATTATCGGAACCTCTTTTCAGTACCAGTTTATTTCCATCATCATCTTTCAATGTGATTTCCATATCCGGTGTCCAGTTTGCAGCTCCGCCTGCATTTACCGGATCTCCATCTACCCATTTGATTACTTTGTAATGCTGGATAAATTTGGTTGTTACATCATGTGTGAACAGGTTTGTGATATATGTATCATAGTCGTTACGTCCCTGCCATCCTTCGAAGTCTTTCATGTTGTAACCGCCAAGCAGAGGCATCATTGCAGCTCCGCCGTAAGAAGGATAATCAGCAACCCAAGAGTCTTTCTGATGGTTACGAAGGAAACGCATAACCTCACTGTTCTGACCTTTCTGGTTTGCTCCACCATAAGTTAAGTCAGCTGCCCAGTGCTGGAATGTTGCATCATACTCGTTTGCTACACCCCACTCATTTGCCATACGCCATCCATTGCTGTTGATCTCTTTTGACAGTTTACGTGTCTGCCAGGAGTCATCATCATTACTTCCGGTATTATTTCCCCAGATATCTACATATACGAAATCAAGGTTTGTTCCTACCAGTTTCTCAAGGTCATCAAAACGTGTTTCACGCTCACCGGTTGCCAGATCATAAATACTGTCAAGACCTACGGCCTGATCCAGCCAGTTCCATCCATAGCGGAGGTTACCTGCTGTGTCACGGCGAACATTGTCATCTTTGAACGCTTTTGCTTCCGGATACATCTCGCCGGCATTTACATGGATACCGAATCTTGCACCGTATTTAGCACCCTCTGTCATCAGAGTATTCATGTCATCAGCACCACCGATACGTTTACCGATATCAGCATAATCCGGATGTGCGGAATCGTGACCTTCATTTGCGTAACCTTTTAACAGTACGGACTGTCCCAGACCATCTGTATTCAAAGCTACTTTCTTTACATTATCAAGAGTTGTCAGGAACGGGTTCTGTGCCTGTCCACCAAAGTTCATGGCGATACGGTATGCTACCAGCTCCGGAACTTCTTCACTCTTATATGGGTTGTTCATGATAGAACGGTATGCTACTGCACCATCCTGCCAGTCAATCTGTGCATCCTCATTCATATCACCTGCTATAATTACTTTTGTACGAGGCATTTCTGTCTCTTTTACCATATAAGATCTGTTGTGAGAATCTGTTACTACACGATGATAATACCATGCACAACTGCTCAGTCCCAGAGATACATAATCCTGTTTTTTCTGTGTGGTTGCCTGTACACGGGTATTATGAGATCCTCCGGATACAGTTGTTGATGCTGTGTATCCATCATGCTCGGAATTACTCCATAATCCGGCACTCATCTCATCATTGGATACAAATCCATATGCATAATCTCTGTTGTGTGTTGTATTGTCTTTAATTTCCAGATAGTAGTCACCACTGGTCTTGGTATTAGAAGACATAGAAGCACCTTTGAAGTTAGCACCATTCTGTGAACTTCTTACAGAAACAAGGCTCTGGTTCGGAATCTCGATTGTCTGGATCGGATTTCCATCTACTGTATCCTCCAGATTATTCTTGATATCTGTAATGTTAAATGCCAGTGTATTACCTTCAGCAACCAGCTCAGATGTGATCACTGCATCAATTTTGTCACCTTTGACTGTCATTACATAAGTCGCTTTTGCACCGTCAAAAGTAGCTTTTACATCAGCATCATCCAGCTCTACAGCTGTTCCGTTGATCGTTACTGTATTGATCTTCTCGCTCTGTCCATAGAACACTTTACCAGCCAGATCACCTTTTTTCATATCGTATCTGACAACACTTGGAAATGTCTTGGAAACAACAACATCCATGTCTTCTGTGGAAAGTGTCTCTGTCTCAAGCTGAGCTTCCTGTGTCAGAACGATATTTTCAACATTCACATTCTGCTCACCTACAGTAACATCCTGTGTTGTACTTACATATCCATCACGGATTACGCTAAGCTGATACTGACCCGGTTTTACGTTAATGCTGTAAACGCCGTCCTCGTTTGTTTTTGTGCTCTGTTTTCCAACTGCAACTGTTGCATTGGCAATCGGTTTACCTTCTGCATCTACAACTTTACCACTTACTGCAAAAGTCTTGATCTGATCCACTGTCTTCTGTCCGGTATAGTGAATATTCTTTACAAATACATCTGTCGCATTTCCGCCGTAGCTTCCGCATTTGAATGCGATTTTATTGCCCAGACTACCGATTTCACTGAAGTCTTCATTCTGGAATGCAACTGTATCACCAATCTTAACTGTTACTTTTTTAGCTGCAGTCCACTCGATGTGTACATTTACTTCCTCACCACTGGTTGGTGATGCAATTCTGTCACCAGTATACCACGGACTTCCACTTGCACCGTATTTCTGCCAGAACCATCCGCCTGCATCAAAGCCGATCATCATACCAACAGAATCGGTATTGTATCCAAGATATACACCAAAACGGTTGTTTGTAGCTTCCGTTGCGTCTGTTTTGATTGTAAAATCAAAATATCCATCTTTGGAAAAATCAAATGTGGTTGGATTAACAAACATTGCCGGTTTGGAGCCTGGATTATTTCCATTTCCAACACCTGATTTCAAATGCAGCCATTCGTCCTCTACTGCACAAACTGCATCATCCCCAACTTTATTCTCCAGTGTCCATTCATCATTGACACCATCTTCCAGCTCCGCCTGAACTGCAATCTGATCCTCATTTTGATCAGATGCTTCCATATCCTGATTAGCCTCTGCTGCTTTTGCTGTAACCGGATACAGACTTGTCGGAACCATTGTTCCGATCATTGATGCCGCCATTGCAAGGCAAAGCATCCGGACTACAATTTTTTTCCTCATACTTTTTCTCCTCCTGCATGATCCCCATAGTTGCCTTTGTTACCGGATGTAATAAACTTGTTTCACATCCTTTTATATTTATATAGAGAGCAAAATTCCCACACCTTCGGCATGGGAATTTTACTATATATAATCATTAAAAATGGAAAAGAAGATCCTTCCTCACTGGCAATGGACAGACAGATGTATCTGTTTTCTCCTCATCTGTTTCATGTTCCCCGATCCTTAACATAAGTAATGTCTTTTATCAATTCCGCAGGTACAACCGTCCTACCTTTGCCACAATATACAGTTCAAATATTCAACTTCTTTTTGTCGCTCTGTCTGTTTCACCAAATTTCATTAAGTACTCTTTTTTTCTCGCCTACACCATATTGTTGTCTGCTCTTTAAAGGTGAAAAATGTATGCCAATCCCCATTTTAACATACATGTTCTTTTTCTATGTCACAACAATGGCTCCTCATTTTCACAGTTGCACACATAACACTTCTTAATGAATTTTTTCTTTGGATTACATATTTTTATATATCTGAACTACTTTACGTGTTTCATTATATACCCTTTCCGGATTGAATGCTTGCCGTTTTCACTTGCCCGGGCAGACCTTTTTATACAATTCGGAACAAATAGAAAAGGATCCAATCTCTATTTCTGAAAATCGGATCCTCTTTCTGACTCCATGTATTACACCTCTGTTTTATCCACAAAAACAACTTTATTCCCTGCCAAGTTTGCGATACACGGTCACAATCATGGTAATAAAGCATGCCAGTCCACCGATGGCATTGGAAATCGGCTCCGCAATAAACACACCATGCACGCCCAGTCCAAACAAATACGGCAGGATCAAAGTCAACGGAACTACGATAATAATCTTTCTGAAAATAGAGAAAAACATCGCATGTTTTGCCTTTCCAAGTGCCGTAAACGTCGACTGTCCGCAAAACTGAAACGCCATAAAGAAAAATCCGAAGAAATACAAATGCATTGCCGAAATTCCAAGCGTCAGCGTATCACCACTTCCGCCAAACATCCGGATAAACGCTCCCGGAATCGCGGAAACCAGCCCCCAGACTGCCAGTGTATACACGATCGTAACTCCCGCCATGGTCCGAATCGTCTTTTTCACACGCTCATATTCCTTTGCACCGTAGTTGTAGCCAAGCACCGGCTGACTGGCGCTGGTAAATCCCTGCACCGGCAGAGAAATAATCTCCCGCACAGAATTGATAATTGTCATAATGCCGACATACACATCTCCGCCGTGGGTCTGCAGCGTCGCGTTGCACACCATCTGTACCGTTGAGTTTGTGACCGACATGGTAAATCCGGCCAGACCAAGTCCCATAATTTTCTTCACACGCGCCCCTTGAAGCTGCATAGAACGTCTCTGAATTCGGATCAACGCTTTTTTTCCAGTCAGGAAACGCACCGTCCACACAGCCGCTGCCGCCTGTGAGATTACCGTTGCGATTGCAGCTCCGCGTACCCCCATATTTAGTACAAAAATAAAGATTGGATCCAGCGCAATATTCAAAGCCGCACCGATCACGGTTGTACACATGCCAATTTTTGCAAAGCCCTGTGCATTGATAAAGTTATTCAGTCCCAGACCGAACATAACAAAAATCGTTCCAAGCAGATAAATCGTTATGTACTGTTCCGCGTAAGGCAGCGTTACCTCACTGGCTCCCAGAAGCATCAGCAATGGTCGCTTGAAAATCAGTCCTGCCACCGTCAGTACTACTGCGAAAATCAAAAACAGAACCACGCAGTTTCCAAGAATATATTCTGCTTCCCGTTCATTCTTCTTTCCACGCTCAATGGAAAACAGCGGCGCACCGCCCATTCCCACCAGATTTGCAAATGCGATCACAATCGTAATCATCGGCAGACACACACCAACGCCCGTCAGCGCATCCATGGAATCGCCGCCAATCCGCCCGATAAACATACGGTCCACCACGTTATAAAGAACGTTCATCAGCTGCGCCAGCGTCATTGGAATCGCCAGACGCATCAAAATTTTAATAATACTTCCCTTTGAAAAATCTCCATTCTGTGTCATTTCTGACTGAGCACCTGCTTTCTATATCCCCTCCAAAATACATTTTTTGTGCTTTTTAGTGCCCACAATTACAGCACTTATGAATGCTTTCTGCCTGAAGCTGCATCGGAAGCCATTGCTTTCCGTCCTTTTCATACAACTCACCACTTGCTTTAAATCCAACTGTCTCAAAAAGCGGTACCGCTCCCTGCAACACATCCGCATTGATCATCTGTGCCCCTGACATCATCGCTTTGTCGATCAGCAGACGTACAATAAAATCACCATATTTCTTTCTGCGAAACTCCGGCAGCACAGCCACTTCCTTCATCTGATAGGATGCTCCATCGAAAGAAATCCCGCCGGTTGCAACTGCCGTTTCCCCTTCATACGCCAATGCATACATACAAAACGCATCCGGCTCTTCCTTTATCGAAAGCTGCAGTTCCTGACCTAACACCGCATTGCGGATGTCTGTCACCTGCTGCATCTGCTCATTTTTTTCACTCCCACTTACTAATTTCCCGAATACCATATCCGTTTCCCCCTTCTTCTGTCGTTTCCGTCAAAATCCCACATCCATTGGCAACCTGCCATTCATAAAAGGATTTTTTCGGTACGCCGTATCGTTCCATAACAGACATAATTGTACCACCATGGCACACAATTGCAATCTTCTCCAGACCTTTTTCCCTTGCCTCTGCCACGCATCTCTCATATGCCGCACAGCATCGCCTGCGAAAATCCGTGCCACTCTCTCCGTTTGGAATCAGCATCTGACCATTGCTGTCAATCCAGGCCTGATACAACGGATCATCCTTCAATTCTTTATAATTTTTATATTCAAAATCCCCGAAATCTGTTTCCTGCAGTCCGTCCCACGGCACTTTTCTCTGTTCCGGGAACAAAAGATCCGCCGTGTCCCGACAGCGAATCATCGGACTGACATAAATCAGATCCGCTTCAAATCCAATCCCCTGCTGCTTTCGCATTTTTAATTTTTCTTTTGCATCTGCGGTCAGCCCTTCATCCGTTCTGCCGACATAACGCCGCTCAACGTTACCCTGCGTCTGACCATGGCGAATCCATAAAATCTGCATGTTTCATGTTCCTCTTTATTTATACTAAATGGATATTCGCAATCCATTTGCACCACTTGCTCATCCCCCAGCAGCTGCTCTGTGATTATTCATCTGCAGGATCGAAACATATAATTTTCCTTACTGGTTCAAGATAGACTCTGTCAGTTCTTTCGGTGTTGACACAATCTGTATTGCTCCATTTTCTTTTAAAAACTCTGTAGATTTGAACCCCCAGTTTACACTGATGCACGGAATTCCCGCATTTGCTGCTGTCTGGATATCTACTTCAGAATCACCAATGTAAATACAATTTTCCGGTTTGACATTTAATTCACGCATTGCCTGAAATACCGTATCCGGAGCCGGTTTTTTATGAATAGCAGGTGACTCACCGATAGCAACTTCTATTTCATCCGCAAAGAAATCTTTGCAAAGTCCTTTTACAGCAGCATCAAATTTGTTGGAAACAATAGCCAGTTTATAGCCATGTTCTTTCAACGTATGAAGCATATCAATAATCCCATCATATGGTTTCGTGTTATCCAGCATATGTTCTTTGTAATGCACCGGAAAATCTTTCATGCAGGCATCATAATTTGGATTACTACGTCCGTCCGGCAATGCTTTTTCCATCAGTACATAAATTCCATTGCCAACTTTTTCTCTGATTTCTTCGCATGTATAAACAGGACCTCCATATTTTTTCATACAATAATTCACACTGTTGGTCAGATCCTGTATTGTATTTAATAATGTTCCATCAAGGTCAAATATTGCTGTATTTCGTGTAGACATTTCAAGTTCCTCCTATGCCACTTTAGCCAATATTAAAAGCGAATTGAATTAATCCGTTTGATTTCGTTGCCATTCTAGCAGAAAAAAAAAGTTTCGTCAAAAATAGCATTCAGAGTCATTTAAAAAATTTACTGCACGAAATGGATCTTCCCGATACTTCTTGTCGGTAGTCTCTTTCTTGAACATGGAAATTTTCATGTACTTTTCCATTCCGTGCTGTTCACAGAAGATGTAATTGTTGTAAGATACATGAAGCGGAGATTAACTTTACACTGATCCTCCAGTTCACGCAATGATATATAGCCATTCGCCATAAATCCGAACAAAACTGTTTTCCACATGCTGACCGGGTCATATCTGAGTCTTCCTGTATAATGTTGAGGAATATTTTTCAGATATTTCTCCAGTTCGATTTCTCCCATAAATCTGTCAAAAGTCAGCACTGGATCACAGATGTCCAAATAATCTTGAATTAGCATTGGCAAAACTGCCTGTTTTGGGTTAGAATAGATTATGTTATTAATTTTCATTGCAAGTTAATTATAACAGAAAGAAAGACCTTGAGTTCATTATAAACTCTTGGTCTTTCTTTTTTGGGGGACTATTCTTTTTTCACAGCCCCTTTAAACTTTGTGATCCTGGTATCATCAGATCGCTACGGGAACCTTGTGATCAAATGGATGATACTGATAATTTTCCAGTTTGAAGCTGTCAGTTGTAAACTGGTAGAAATCTTTTATTTCTGGATCAACCCATAAAGTTGGCCCTGGCAGAGGCTCTTTCTTTAAAAGTTCTTCTACCATAGGAATGTGACGGTCATAAATATGTGCATCTGCAATCACATGGACCAGTTCGCCCACTTTCAGGCCGCTTGCCTGGGCAAACATGTGCATCAGCACTGCATACTGGCATACGTTCCAGCTGTTGGCAGTGAGCATATCCTGTGAGCGCTGGTTTAAGATACCGTTTAAAGTGTCTCCGGATACATTAAAAGTCATGCTGTAAGCACATGGATACAGGTGCATTTCACTTAAATCATGATGATTGTAAATATTGGACATGATGCGGCGGCTTAAAGGATTGTGCTTTAAGTCATAAAGGATACGGTCTACCTGGTCGAAATCGCCCTCTTTATAATGGTGCTTTACCCCCAGCTGATAACCATAGGCTTTTCCGATACTGCCAGTTTCGTCAGCCCAGGAATCCCAGATATGGCTTTTTAAGTCGTGTACGTTGTTGGACTTTTTCTGCCAGATCCACAGCAGTTCATCTACTGCAGATTTAAAATAAGTACGGCGCAATGTGATCACCGGAAATTCCTTTGTCAGATCATAACGGTTTACAATACCAAATTTTTTGATGGTATGAGCAGGAGTGCCGTCTTCCCACACAGGGCGGACTTCATGGTCTGTATCCCATACTCCATTTTCAAGAATGTCTTTGCAATTTTTTATAAAAAGCTGATCTGCGTAACTCATGTAGATTAGTGTCTCCTTAGTTTTTCTTTATATCTTCAAGTATATCAAATCTCAGCCATGCAGTACAGCAAAATTTAAGCCAGTACATCGTTTCATAAATAACTGTACCAGGTTAAATGTGTGGTCTGCCGGTTATCTCGTTTAAAACATCTATAGATATCTTCCAATTTTACAGACTACGTGTTATAATTCTTCTGGTAGTTAAATTATAAACAAACAGATAAGGGGCTTTATAAATGAATCTGATCGCAGCAGCAGACGAAAACTGGGGAATCGGAAAAAATGGCGGATTACTGGCACACATTTCCGGTGATATGAAATATTTTCGTGAGACTACGAAAGGAAAAGTAGTAGTTATGGGGCGAAAAACACTGGAAAGCTTTCCAGGGGGAAAGCCATTGAAGAACCGTGTTAATATTGTCCTTACACAAAATCAGGACTTTGCGCCGGAAGGAGTAACGGTCTGCCATAGCATAGAAGAAACCCTGGAAACCCTTAAACAGTATCCCAAAGAGGATGTTTTCATTATCGGTGGAGGGATGATCTACAAGGCATTTCTGCCATGGTGTGAAAAAGCTTATATTACCCATGTTTATCATACATTTGAGGCAGATACCTATCTGCCGGATCTGGAGGCACAGGAGGACTGGAAACTGGCATCTGCTAGTGAACGCTTTACCAATGGACCGGAAGGTGATCAGCCGGCTCTGGACTATGAATTCAGGATCTATGAAAGGCAGTGTCAATGAAATTTCTTGTAACAGCAGATAATAATGGGGCCATTGGCAGAGGCGAACAGCCGTTAGTGACTATTCCTGCAGTACAGCAGGGCTTTTTAAAAGAGACCCAGGGAAAAGTAGTGGTCATGGGGCGGAAAACATTAGAAGGGCTTCCTGGGGGACAGCCATTAGGAAAACGCATCAATGTGGTACTTTCTGAAAATCCGTCCTATAAGATAAAAGGTGCCGTTGTTTGTCACAGCATTGCAGAAACCATGGAATATTTAAAGCAGTTTTCTGAAGATGATATTTATGTGATCGGCGGAGAGAGTATTTTCCGTCAGCTCCTGCCTTATTGCACCACTGTTTATCTGACACATATTGATTATGAATATGATGCAGATGTAAAGTTTCCGGCAGATCTTTGCAGATCCACGGAATGGGAAATGACAGAAGAAGGCGAAGAACAGACCTATTTCAGTCTGTGTTACACGCCGGAAGTTTACGTAAGAAAACAGATTAAATGATCAGGATAAATTATGACAACAGGACATAGCAGAATCTGAAGATTTTTTGGGGGGAATAGAATATGAAAAGTGACGGATCCATTTTTACATTGGAAAATGAAGAGCTTTTGATTACAGTAGAAAGTCACGGCGCTCAGTTGTCCAGGATCTATGATAAAAAAGCGGACAGAGAGATACTCTGGAGTGCCGATCCGGCAGTCTGGAACCGTCATTCACCAATTCTTTTTCCATTTATTGGAAAATCGGTAGATGGAAAATACCGTTATGAGGGAAAGGAATACAATATTTCTTCCCACGGATTTGCACGAGATATGGATTTTGAACCTGTACTCTGTGATATGGACGAGTGTACATATGTATTAAAAGATACACCGGAGACAATGGAGAAATATCCATTTCATTTTGAACTGGAGATCACCCACCGGTTAAAAGGACGTACCATTGAAACTTCCTGGAAAGTGACCAATTTGAATGGAAAGGAAATGCTGTTTATGATCGGTGGTCATCCGGCATTTCAGGTTCCGGAAGGAAAGACTATTTATGATTACACCCTTGTATTTAACAAAGAAGGTGTAAATGCAGGCCAATATCAGGACAGCCTTCATTATCAGGCACCGGATGCAGAAGGATATGAGGACAATGCTCTTCAGGGCGATTTAAAGCTGACAGAAGGAAAAGTTCCTGTAACACCGGGATTTTTTGATACAGCACTTACCTATATGTTTGACAACAAACAGATCAGCAGCATAGGCCTTTTGACAGATGGCAAACCATATGTTACAGTATTGTGTGATGGTTTTCCGTTTGTAGGAGTCTGGACCATGGAAAAGACACATCCATTTGTATGTCTGGAGCCATGGTATGGTGTTTGTGACTCAAAGGATTTCAACGGAGAGTTAAAAGACAGACAGGGAATCCAGAAGCTGAAAGCCTGGGAGAGCTGGGAAAAAGGTTACAGAATCAGGATAGAGTGATCTGCCTGATCTATAATAGAAGTTTTATGAAAAATGTCCATTGGACATAAAACATTTTAGGAGGGAAAACATGTACAAGATTGTAAATGCAGAATGTCTGGCAGACAAGATCTATCTGATGGATGTGGAAGCACCCCGTGTAGCAAGAGCCTGTCAGCCAGGAGAATTTGTTATCGTTAAGATGGATGAAGTTGGTGAGAGGATCCCGCTTACTATCTGCGATTTTGACCGTGAGAAAGGCCTGGTAACAATCGTATTCCAGATCGTAGGCGCTTCTACCATGCGTATGGCAGAACTGAAAGCAGGAGATTATTTCCAGGATTTCGTAGGTCCTTTAGGACAGCCATCTGAGTTTGTTAAAGAAGATTTAGAAGAAGTTAAGAAGAGAAAATACCTGTTCGTAGCAGGTGGCGTTGGTTCTGCTCCTGTTTATCCACAGGTTAAGTGGATGCGTGAGCATGGCATTGATGTAGATGTAATTGAAGGATCCAAGACCAAGAGCCTTCTGATCCTGGAAGATAAGTTAAGGGCAGCTGCAGGAAATCTGTATGTAACTACAGATGATGGTTCCTATGAGCGCAAAGGCATGGTAACAGAGGTTATCAAAGACCTGGTTGAAAATCAGGGCAAAAAGTACGATGTATGTGTTGCCATCGGACCGATGATCATGATGAAATTCGTATGTAAGCTGACCAAAGAACTGGGAATCCCAACGATCGTCAGCCTGAACCCGATCATGGTAGATGGAACTGGTATGTGCGGAGCATGCCGTGTTTCTGTAGGCGGTGAAGTGAAGTTTGCATGTGTAGACGGACCTGAGTTTGACGGACATCTGGTAGATTTCGACCAGGCTATGAAACGTCAGCAGATGTATAAGACAGAAGAAGGCCGGGCTATCCTGAAATTCCAGGAAGGCAAGACACATCACGGCGGATGCGGAAACTGCGGAGGTGAAGAATAATGGATGTATTAAAGAGAGTACCTGTAAGAGAACAGGATCCAAAGGTAAGAGCTACTAATTTTGAGGAAGTATGTCTTGGATATAACCAGGAAGAAGCACAGGAAGAAGCAGCCCGCTGCTTAAACTGCAAGAACGCGCAGTGCGTAAAGGGTTGTCCTGTATCTATCAACATTCCTAAATTTATTTCAGAAGTAAAAGAAGGTAAGTTTAAAGACGCAGCAGCAACCATTGCTGAATCCAGTGCACTGCCCGCAGTCTGCGGACGTGTCTGCCCACAGGAAAGCCAGTGTGAAGGAAAATGTATCCGTGGTTTTAAGGGTGATCCTATTTCTATCGGTAAGCTGGAGCGTTTTGTAGCAGACTGGTCCAGAGAGAATGGTGTTGTACCAGCTAAGCCAGAGACTACTAACGGCATCAAGGTAGCTGTTATCGGTTCAGGCCCTTCCGGTCTGACCTGTGCAGGCGATCTTGCGAAGTTGGGCTACGAAGTAACCATTTTCGAGGCACTTCATGAGCCAGGCGGCGTTCTTACTTATGGTATTCCTGAGTTCCGTCTTCCAAAGACCAGAGTCGTACGTCCGGAAGTTGAGAATGTTAAAAAATTAGGCGTTAAGATCGAAACAGATGTTATCATCGGCAAGTCCGTTACTATTGACGAACTGATGGAAGAGGAAGGTTTCAAGGCTGTATTTATCGGTTCTGGTGCCGGACTTCCTAAGTTCATGGGTATCCCAGGGGAGAACGCAAACGGCGTATTATCCGCAAACGAGTACCTGACCAGAAGCAACCTGATGAAGGCATTCCGTGATGACTATGACACTCCTATTTACTTAGGCAAGAAGGTTGCTATCGTAGGTGGTGGAAACGTAGCAATGGATGCTGCAAGAACGGCTCTTCGTCTGGGTGCAGAAGTACATGTTGTATATAGAAGAAGTGAAGCAGAACTTCCGGCCCGTGCTGAGGAAGTTCACCATGCAAAAGAAGAAGGGGTTATCTTTGATCTTCTGACCAATCCAGTAGAAATTTTAACAGATGAAAATGACTGGGTAACCGGTATGGTAGTACGTAAGATGGAACTGGGTGAGCCAGATGCTTCCGGACGCCGCAGACCTGTAGAAGTAGAAGGTTCTGATTATACCATCGATGTAGATACTGTTATCATGTCCCTTGGTACTTCTCCAAACCCACTGATCTCATCTACAACTGAAGGTCTGGAGACCAACAAGTGGAAATGTATCATTGCTGACGAAACAAACGGCAAGACCACCAAGGAAGGCGTATACGCAGGCGGTGACGCTGTAACAGGCGCTGCAACAGTTATCCTTGCAATGGAAGCTGGTAAAGCTGGTGCAAGAGGTATTGATGAATACCTGAAAGGTAATAAATAAATCTTGAGAGATTAGAAATTTATTTCATGAAAATGACATAGAAGTAAATCAGGGAAAGACTGTAAGAGGGAGAAATCCTTTTTACAGTCTTTTTCTGTAAAGCAACAGGTTAGATGTAATAGTATATATAGTTCAGCCATCAATGTCATTAAGCTATGATGACGAATCAAGATCTCAGTATTAGAAATAATATTGGGATCTTTTTATTTATTTTGCAGTTTTTACAGCTATCTGGATGGCTTCTGCCATTACCTCCGCAGCCAGCGTTCCCGCCATATTTACATCAGCCACGACTCTGGGGCCACAGGAGGCAGCATAGATAGAATCACCGTCTGCCATAGTTCCTACAGGATTGATGCAGCGGGAATAGGCACTTCGGGTCATAGATGCGATCTTATTTAATTCCGCTTTGGAGAAATCTCCATTTGTGATAATGGCACCAATGGTAGTGTTGGAATTTTTGAAAGAGAAAAGATCTGTCTGCTGACTCAGCTTATAAAGCTCTTTTCTGGAGTCTGCAAATCCATCCATACCAGGAAGTTTCGGTCCTGCGATCTTTTCTCCGGTAGATGGATCATAAATATCGCCTAAAGCATTTAAAACAACAACGGCGGCAACTTTAAGATTTCCAGCGCTGACTGCATAGATGCCAAGACCGGTTTTTGCGGCATATTCCCGGCCACAGATCTTTCCTACGCTGGCTCCTGTTCCAGCACCGATGATGCCGCATTTGGGCTGGTTCTTTTCCGCATCTTCACATGCAGCATATCCCATGCCGGCATCCGGCCGCACATCTGCCCGACCGATCCCAAGGTCATAGATACAGGACTGGCATACTAACGGCACTTTTGCAAAGCCGGTATCATAGCCGATCCCATGTTCTTCCAGATAGCGCATTACGCCGTCACTGGCTGCCAGGCCAAAAGCAGATCCACCAGAAAAAACAATGGCATTAATGGGATTATCAGCAGTAACAGGAGAGGTAAGAGGTGTTTCTCTAGATGCCGGGCCGCCGCCGCTGATATCGCAGCCAGCTTTGGCACCTTGATCAAAGCGTAAAACGGTAACACCGGTCATGGCGTTCAGATCCTGGGCATTTCCAATACGAAGCCCTTCAATCTCAGTAATGGAAATTTCTTTTAAAGGTGGAAATAATTTCATAATAAACAGATCTCCCTATAAATCTTTGTATAATATTTTTCCCGGACAAAACTGCCCGGGAAAATGTACTTACATGTTATATTTATTATCTTTTTAATGCAGCTGCCAGTGCTCTGGAAACAGCGCTTCCGATAATGGTGCATGCAATTGCTTCAATAGCGCCCTGAACGCCTACGAACAGGATAACAAAGAACAGTGGATTGGAAGTTCCAAGACCGGAAGCAATATTTTGGATGTAATCTGTATTGAAGAAGAACATTACCAGGGAACTCATAAACAGCAGTGTATTTAACAGTGGGCAGGCAAGACTTGCAATGATAAATGCTCCATTTTTGAAAACTTTCTTAAGTGCAGCAAAGATCAGGCCGCACAGCCAGCCTTCCAGGATACGAGGAACCAGTACGGTAAATAAAAGACCGAATGGATTGATCTGTAATAAAGCTGCACTGAAGGCAGAACCACCGGTAAGAGCCATAATGGCACTGGTCAGACCGAAAGCGCCGCCGCAGATGGCACCGGCTGTTGGACCAAGGATAATGGCACCTACAGCTACAGGCACTGTTAAAAATGTAATGGTAAGTCCCGGAGTGCGCAGATAACCAAGAGGTGAAAATGCCATGACAAAAATAATGGCAACCATAAGGGCTAATTTCACCATAAAAGTGGTCCGTGAATGGGACATCTCAGAAGTTACTGGGTTTGCAGTTGTTGTTTTCATTGTGTTCTCCTTTTCGCTGATAAAACGGCATAAGGCAGAAGCATTTGGCTTCAACTTACCGTGTTCCCCTGTTTTTCAGCTTTCATTTAGTTAATTTTGGGGATACAATGAACGGAAACTTAAGATAAAAAGCATATTTTCAGACCGGATTTTTCATATATGATTAAGATGTGTTGTTATATTATGATACAGAAAAACAGCACTTGGTTACAGCCGTAAAAGGTCTGCACGGGCAGGATCCTGCATAATATAAACAGGTTAAAATAAGTTAAAAAACAGGTATATGAAGATTTGGACTGATGATACATTTTCCTAAGAATAACGTTCAAGTCTAATATAGCATAAATCTGGAAAACAGCAAGTTTTTTAATGTGTGCAAGTGAAAAATACAAGAATAGTAAGAAACAGTAACAAATGCATAAAGCAGGCATTACATTTGACAGAAAATCCAGTAGCATTTCAGAATAAATGTGTTTATAATGTAATGGGTGCCGAAAAAAACAAGCGCCGCGAAAGCGGCATTTGTTTTTTTCAAGCCCATTAACGAACAACCCGTCTGCGTAAGCAGACAGTAGAGCGCGAAAGCGCGGGGGTTGTGAGTTTATAACGTAGTGAACGAACTGTCTGCGTAAGCAGACGATAAAGCGCGTTAGCGCGAGTTCGTGAACGGACCCTAAAAAAATTGCGATGCGTAAGCGAGCATACATACTTAATTCGGGCATACATATCTAATTATTTTTTTATAGAAAGGACACACCATGTATCAAATAGATTTCACCACCCCGATCCACATCCATTTCATCGGTATCGGCGGTATCAGTATGAGCGGCCTTGCTGAGATCCTCTTAGAAGAAGGCTTCACCATCACAGGTTCTGATTCTAAGGAATCCCCATTGACCCGTCGCTTAGAAGAAAAAGGCGCCAGAGTCTACTACGGCCAGAAAGCATCCAACATTGAATCCGAGCCAGGCATCCAGGTAGTAGTTTACACAGCAGCCATTCATCCGGACAATCCGGAATTCAAGGCAGCCAAAGAAAAGAATCTTCCGATGCTCACCAGAGCTGAACTTTTAGGCGAACTGATGCGCAATTACAAAGAATCCGTTGCGGTTTCCGGAACCCATGGAAAAACCACAACGACTTCCATGATCACAGACATCCTTCTGGCAGCTGACACAGACCCGACCATTTCTGTAGGCGGCATTTTAAAAGACATTGGCGGCAACATCCGTGTAGGCGGACCAGACCTGTTTGTAACAGAAGCCTGCGAATACACTAATAGCTTCTTATCTCTCTATCCAACCATAGAAGTGATCTTAAATATCGAAGAAGACCATTTAGACTTCTTCAAGGATATTAACGATATCCGCCATTCCTTCCGCTTATTTGCAGAAAAACTTCCAAAAGGCGGCCTGTTAGTCATTAACAGTGGTATCGAAAACATAAATGAGATCATCTCAGGTTTACCATGCCGTATCGTAACCTTCGGAAAAGACCTTTCCAGCATGTATACAGCCCAGAACATCACCTATGATGAATTTGCAAGACCTTCCTACGATCTAGTTGTACAGGGAGAGATCATCAACCGTATTACCTTAGGGGTGACAGGTGAGCATAATGTATACAATTCCCTGGCAGCCATTGCAGTAGCTATGGAACTGGGCATCGGCTTTGATGCAATTATGGCTGGTCTTAAAAAGTTTAGAGGAACTGACCGCAGATTTGAGAAAAAAGGTGAGATCGGTGGAGTAACCATTATCGACGATTACGCACATCATCCACAGGAAATCGCTGCAACACTGTCAGCAGCTAAAAACTATCCACACAAAAAACTATGGTGTGTATTCCAGCCACATACATACACCCGCACCAAGGCATTTTTGGACGAATTTGCACAGGCACTTTCAGCAGCAGATGAAGTGATCCTGGCAGACATTTATGCAGCCAGGGAGACAGATACGCTAGGCGTAAGTTCTGCTGATATTGCATCCAGGATCGAAAAACTGGGAACACCAGCTCACTATATCCCATCTTTTGATGAAATTGAAACATTTATCCTGGAACATTGTATGCAGGGTGATGTGTTGATAACTATGGGCGCCGGAGATATAGTAAGAGTGGGAGAAAAGCTCCTGGGAGAGTAGTTTGTCCACAATATCCACAATGTTTTCAACATTTTCCAGAATGAAAAAATGTGGATTTTCAGATTAACATAAAAAAATGTCGCACGATTAAGAAATATGAGGTTTTATGCGGGGAAGACAGGTGTATGCCAGTGGGAAAACGGGAAAATCAAAGCCCGATGTCCACATTATCCACAATATCCACATTTGTGGATGTGTAAAAATGCACCTGTTTTCTTTTTTATGTGAATGTGTTATGATGAAAACAGTGAGGAGTGGTAAGGATGAGCAGGATTTTTAAGGACCGGTTGAGTATGGGAGTGACTCCTGTAGCCGATACATTTATTGATACTTATATGGCAGCTGCCAACGGAGAATATGTAAAAGTATATCTTTACATACTTCGCCACAAAAATAAAGAAGATCTTTCTTTAGAGCAGATCGCAGATGCCTTAAATCATACAGAAGCAGATGTAAAAAGAGCCATTAATTACTGGCAGAAAGCAGGGGTCCTGGAACAGGTACAGGAGAGCCCGGCAGAAAGTATATTGATAGAACAAAACCATACCAACTGGTCTATGGACATAGAAGTAACTCCAGCTGCTTCCAAAGAAACTGCCGCAGCCCAGGTACAGTCCCCTGCCTATTCAGCAGAACAGGTAAGCCGTTTGAATAATGATGAGGAATTTTCCCAGCTTTTATACATTGCCCAGAAGTTTTTAAATAAAGCCTTTACACCAAGGGATTGTCAGGTATTTGCCTATCTTTATGACACTCTTGGTATGAATATCGGTCTGTTGGAATATCTGGCAGAATACTGTGCCCAGAATGGTCATACATCAGTACGCTATCTGGAAACAGTAGCATTAAGCTGGCATGAAAAAGGAATACGCACAGCTTTGGAAGCTCAGGAATACAGCACCTCCTATACCAAAGATGCATTTGCGGTCATGAAGGCTTTTGGCCTGAACAGCCGTAAACCGGCAGTGCCGGAGCAGAAGCTGATGGAAAAATGGTTTAAGGACTATGGCTTTGACCGGGAGCTTGTATTAGAAGCCTGCAGCCGGACCATCAACGCCATCCACACTCCAAGTTTCCAGTATGCAGATTCCATTCTCACAGACTGGAAAAAAGCAGGTGTAAAAACATTAGCAGATGTTAAAGGAATGGATGCCCGCAGGGCAGAACGTGCAAACAATGCTGACAAGCGGTTCAGAAGCTATGGAAATGCAGTAAATAACGCACAGAACAACCGAAAATCTTCCAGTAATCAGTTCCATAACTTTAAACAGCGTGACACTGATTATGACGCCCTGATGCTTCAAAATGTAAAAGAATGGATGGATAGTCCGAAATAGAAGCTTTAATTAACAGCACGGATCACAAGGAGAACGACTTATGGCATTAAGTAATTCCCAGTACGACGCCATTATGAGGGAATATGGAAAACGGCAGATGGAAAACCAGCACAGCCAGGAAGCCAGAAAAAAAGAAGTATATGAAAAAGTTCCGGCAGTAAAAGAGCTGGAGGCAGAGATTGCGGAACGCTCCGTTGCCTGTGCCAGAAAGCTGCTGGAGGGCAGTCAGGAAGCTATTTATGAACTTCGTGAAAAGCTGGCAGATTTAAAGGAACAGAAAGCTCTTCTGATCAAGGCAGCCGGTTTTCCAGATGACTATTTAGAACTTCATTACCGCTGCAAGAACTGTAAGGATACTGGATGGGTAGACGGACATAAATGTCACTGCTTTTTACGGGCCCAGATGAAGCTTTTATATGCCCAGTCTAATCTGGAACGGGTGCTGGAGCAGGAGAATTTTGATAAACTTTCTTTCAAGTATTATGACAACAGCCAGATCATTCCGGAAATCGGCATGACCAATGCAGATTACATGAACCGGGTGGTAAAAAGCTGCCTGGATTTTGTGAAAAATTTTGATAGTGAACATGATAATCTGCTTTTTACAGGCAGCACAGGTGTCGGAAAGACCTTTCTAACCAACTGTATTGCCAGAAAGCTGATGGACAGTTATCATTCAGTGATCTATTTTTCCGCAGGAGATCTTTTTGATGTGTTTTCAAAAAATAAATTTGACTACGATCAGACGGAAGAAATGAAGGACACATATCGCTATATCTTAGAATGTGACCTGTTGATCATTGACGATCTGGGAACGGAGTTGAACAACAGTTTTACTTCCTCCCAGCTGTTTTACTGCATCAATGAGCGTATGAATATGAACCGTTCCACCATTATTTCCACTAATCTTTCCCTGACCCAGCTGAGGGATTCATATACAGATCGTGTGACTTCAAGGATCATGCGATATCGTATTATCCCTCTTTATGGCACAGATATCCGTCTGTTAAAAAGATAACCCTTAAGATACCTTGACGGATACAAACGAAAAATGGTATAAAGATATATGCTGGCATCCGTATGAGATAACAAGGTAATGCCGGTTAAAACAGGAGGATAAATATCATGTTATATGAGGAAAAAATCATTGAAACAATTCCGGTAGGTCCTTTAGGCCTTATTCCTTTAAAGAGCTGCACAGGTCTTGGAAAAAAGGTGGACGATTATCTGGTAGAGTGGAGAAGAGAGAGAGAAAGCGAACATAAGTCAACTATCGCATTTTCCGGATATCAGAGAGATTCCTATATTCTGGAAGCAAACACACCAAGATTTGGTTCCGGTGAAGGAAAAGGAACAATTGAAGAATCTGTCAGAGGTGATGACCTCTATATTATGGTAGATGTATGTAATTACAGTCTGACTTATTCACTGTTTGGAATGACCAATCATATGTCTCCAGATGATCATTTCCAGGATTTAAAGAGAATTATCGCAGCAGCAGCAGGCAAGGCACGCAGAATTAATGTTATCATGCCATTCCTGTATGAAAGCCGCCAGCATAAGCGTTCCGGAAGAGAATCCTTAGACTGTGCAATGGCTCTTCAGGAACTTGTGAATATGGGCGTTGAAAACATTATTACTTTCGATGCACATGACCCAAGAGTACAGAATTCCATTCCATTAAAGGGATTTGAGACTGTACAGCCGATCTACCAGTTCTTAAAGCATCTGTTAAAGAACGAGCCGGATCTGCAGATTGACAGCGACCACATGATGGTCATCAGCCCGGATGAAGGCGGTACCAGCCGTGCTATCTATTTCGCAAATATGCTGGGACTGGATATGGGTATGTTTTATAAACGCCGTGATTACACCAAGATCGTAAACGGCAGAAACCCGATTGTTGCCCATGAATTTTTGGGATCCAGCGTAGAAGGAAAAGATGTATTGATCATTGATGATATGATCTCTTCCGGCGAGAGTATGTTAGATGTTGCGAAAGAATTAAAGCGCAGAAAAGCGAGAAAAGTATTTATCTGTGCTACTTTTGGTCTGTTCACCGGTGGACTTGCCAAGTTTGATCAGTATTATCAGGATGGTCTCATTGACCGTATCCTTACTACCAATCTGGTATACCAGACTCCGGATCTGTTAAGCAGACCATACTATATTAACGTAGATATGAGCAAGTACATTGCCCTTATCATTGATAACCTGAACCATGACGCATCCTTAAGCGATCTGCTGACACCAACCAAGAGGATCAATAAGCTTCTTAGCCAATACAAAGAGCAGCAGACTGCTAAGAACAGCGAAAATAATGCTTAGCCAGGAGCGCTGATCTAGTACA
>OGJJ01000253.1_pt1 | contig 50410 bp, 32 predicted proteins | sample 1572081 | NCBI WGS metagenome assembly OGJJ01 (sample SAMEA2582122, study PRJEB24529) | metagenome | biome: Human gut stool | place: China | collected 2011
ATCAATACTATAGGTAAAAAATGCGCAGGATTTTAAAGCGATTTTGAACACCCTACCGTACGCGGTATGTACTTCGTGATGACGTGTAGCGTGTTGATGTACGACATGTATTGTTCTGTATCCAAATCGACGTAGAACAAGCAGGAGTAGATATTGGCTAACGACTTCACAACAAGTTCGTCCTGCATGGTGCGCTCCACTTGCTCAGTAAAGTCCTGGTGGTAGCCCTCCATAATGCGTGTGCCATCCTCCTTCACCGATACCACACCGCCACAACGCGCATAGCGCAAACCCAACGTAGGGTGGTCCCAGCGGTATGTATTCTCAAAATGATCCTGATCGAAAATATCATCAAGCGACATACCCTTCGACAATACATCTGCCGGAGCTATACGCGAATACCAATAGTCGTAGAACTCTTCCTCTGTAAAGCGGCAGTCTTTGTCTACGCCTAACAGCTCGCGCAACTTTGCTGAACCTTGAAGCCGTGGATGCTCGCCCTTGCGCAGAATAATCCTGTAAATGCCAATCTCTGCAGAGTTGAGAATTTCGTCAACTCTGTCCATCTGCATCGGGAGTTTACCGCCATCCAATGTCATCGTTCTGTCTGTCATACTATAACTATGAAATAGTCCTGTCTTATCTTCGTTATAATTGTTGTAATTTTTACACTCTTTTAGTTTGCAAAATTATCAAAAAAACGCGATATACAATCAAACAAAGCACAGAATTTTACGTACGGGGGGGGGATTTTTTTACTTTTTATAAATATTTTAACTCCCTCGGGATTAATAGGATGATAACAATGCAAAAACTGTCGCATTATTACCACGCTACGGCAACATTGTTGTTGTGCTACGGCAACACAGTTATAGTGCTACGGCAACATAGTTGTTGTTGCGCGTATCATAAAAAAAAAGATGGTGTGTCGCTGACACACCATCTCAAGAGTCTTTATTTCTTCAGCATCTTCTTGCCATTCTTGATGACGATGCCTTTGTATGTATCGTTTACGCGCTGACCACTTACGTTGTACATGTAGCCGTCGCGTGCAACATCGGTCTTCACTGCGTTGATGCCAGTCGGAGTGAACGAGCCGTCGAAGTCGAGCACTACTACCGAGCCGTTAGCACCAGTGAGTGTAGCTACGTTGTCCTCTACAGCCACTTCCTTCAGCTCGTTGTCTACGTAAACCTTAGCCTTAGCGAGGTTCTTGTAGTGAACGCGCATTGTCTGTCCCTGGTTGTTGGTGAGTGTGACGCGTGTAGCTTCGCCGTTCTTCCAGTCGATGCTTACGGTTACGTCGCCTACAGCCTTCATGCCGTGCATGTGACCTTCTGTCCAAGCTGACGGGAGAGCCGGCAGGATGCGGATAAGACCAGAGTTGCTCTGCATGATCATCTCGGCGATACCGGCGCAAGCACCGAAGTTGCCGTCGATCTGGAACGGAGCGTGCGAGTCGAAGAGGTTGTAGAACACGCCTGCACCACCGTTGCTGTGAGCGAGGGCGTTGTTGAGGATTGTGCGAGCGTGGTCGCCGTCGAGGGCGCGTGCCCAGAGGTTCATCTTCCAACCCATTGACCAGCCTGTAGCACCGTCGCCACGAAGCTTCATTGAGTTGACTGCTGCGTCGAAGAGCTCTGTGCCCGGCTCAATCTGTGAGAACGGATAGAGACACATGAGGTGCGACATGTGGCGGTGGCCGTTCTCACCTCTTGTGTATGAGCTGTACTTCCACTCGCGCAGAATTTTTGTACCTGTAGGTATAGCCGAACCGAAGTAGCCTGTGTATGTCTCTGTAGCAAGACCCTTGTCGAGCTTAGAGAAGCGGTCCTTCAGCGTAGCGAGGTCGGTAGCCGACACCTCTGCATCGTCGCCGAGCACGTCGATGGCAGCGAGAGTGTTGCTGAAGAGGTCGTAAACGAGCTGCTGTGCGTGTGCAACGCCGTTCTCTGAGTCTGGTCCGTGCTCTGGCGACCACTCGTTCGGACACTCGTATGTGCCGTCAGAAGCCAGTTTGAGGCGATCCATCCAGAACTGCGATGCTGAGAGCATTGCGGGGAACACGCGCTTCAGATACTCGCGGTCGAGTGTGTAGCGGTAGTGCTGCCAGAGATGTGTAGCGTACCAAGCGTTGGCGATAACGTAGTTGTTCTTGAATGCGCTCACACCGCCGAAGATGTTGTTCTCGGTGAAGCAAGTCCAGCCGCGGCTCTGACCCTGCAGCTTAGCCCACTGCTTCCACTGCGGCTGCTTCTCTGCCATCGCCCAGATGTAGTTGAGGAACGGCAGGTGCATCTCGCTGAGGTTTGTAGGCTCAGCCGGCCAGTAGTTCATCTGTACGTTGATGTTCGAGTGGATATCCGAGTTCCAAGCCACGCCGTTGATGTTGTTCCAGATACCCTGGAGGTTCGACGGAGAGTCGACACCGCGTGAAGAAGATATTTCGAGGTAGCGGCCGTAAGCGAAGTAGAGCTGCTCGAGCATGAGAGCGTCTGCGCCACGACCACTGTTGTATGAGTCGATGAGACGGTTGGTTGTCATCTCGTTCTTCGTACCGGCGAGGTCGAACTCGCAACGGTTGAAGAAGCTCTGATAGTCGGCTACGTGCTCTGCGTAGAGGTCTGCCCACGACTTAGCAGCTGCTGCTGCCACGCGGTCAGAGATGGTCTGAGCCAAAGCCGATGTGTTCTTTGTATATGTGCTCTCGTAAGCATCGAAGTCGGTGCCACCACCGAGCACAACCATGATTTCGTCAGCACCGATAACCTCGATACCCTCGTCGTCGGTTGTCATTGTGCCGCCTACCGGCACCACCTTCATGCGTGCGTTGTAGCTGATGGTCTCGAGCTTGCCGCTGAATGTGCCCTCGCCGTTAGCGTATGTCGGGTCGGCTGTGATTGAGCCTGCAGCCATTGTGAAGCGGAAGCTGAGCTTGCCGCCCTTGCTTGCTGTGTAGTGAGCCACTACGACGCGTGCAGGGTTGGAAGCGATGTACTCGCGTGTGTACTCAACACCGGCTGCCGACTTGAACATTGTCTTGCCTGTAGCTGTGGTGAGGTCGAGCAAACGAACGTAGTTAGAAGCTGCCTTGTCGGTAGTAAGACCGAACTCGCCGCTGAGGTCCTTAGCGTAGATCGAACCGAAGTTCTCATACTTGCCGTAGCCCTTGCCGCCCTGTGATGAGCGTGCTGGTGTGCCGCTCCAGAGAGTCTTCTCGTTGAACTGAATCTCGTCTCTGTACACGCCACCGAAGAGGCAAGCACCGAACTGACCGTCGCCGATAGGCAATGCGTACTCCATCCAGTTAGAGTAGCCCTGACCGCCGCTGTAGAGCTTAGCTGTTGTGGCTGGCTCGGTGTACCAGAGTGTGAGCTTGTTCTCAGGCTTGAAGGTCATAGAACCTACTGTCTTGTAGTCGGCTGCACCGAGGTCGGTGTCGGGCTTCACGAACACAACAACGTTGTTCTGGTCGTTGGTCTTCCAGAAGCCGATCGAGTTGCCGTCGCCTGGGTCGCCCCAAAGGTTCACAACGTTGTAGCCCGACTTAGAGTTGGCTACAATCTCCCAGCCCGTACCGTTCTGGGTGTCCGGAGCTACCTGAAGCTTGAAGCCGCCAGGCTGCTCTGATGTGCTCGGACGCAACGGGGTAGGGTTAGCAGCACCAGTAGAGGTAGCGCCAAGGCTCTGCGAGCTAACCACGATGTACTGTCCGTCCTTGTTCTGGAACTGGAAGTTGTTCTGCGTTCCGACGAGACGCCACTGCTGTGAGCTTTCGCCACTGCCTGCGTAGAGGCGGATGCAGTTGTCAGAGCTTACTGACATCACCTTCTCGTTACGCAGGAACTTAACGTAGTAGTAAGTACCACCATCGCCCGATGTTACGAACTCCGGTGTCTTAGGAGCCGCCTTCTTTGAGGCAGCAGCACTCATGCTCTGCACGCCCACGAAGAGGCACGCAAAGAGTGCGATAAAGAATAAAGTAATTCTTTTCATTGTAGATTGGTTTATAATGTAATTTTAATTATTACAGATTGGTTGTAGGTGTAATTCGTTATTACAGATTGGTTGTAGGTGTAATTCGTTATTACAGATTGGTTGTAGATGCAATTCGTTATTACATATTGGTTTATAGTACGCTGCAAAGTTACTGCTTTTTATTGAATTACAGCACATTTCGCACAAAAATATTTAGGAGGGTATGGCATCTTGCCATACCCACGCTGCCATCGTCACATCCATAGGAGGGTATGGCATCTTGCCATACCCACGCCGCCATCGTTCACATATTCACGCGCCCATAATATCAACCCATAGCGTCAGCGGAATGCGTGGGTATGGCAAGGATGCCATACTCTCCTATTATAAGGGGTGCGTGGGCATGGCAAGATGCCATACCTCCTAAGAATGTCTGAGATACAAAGTGTACGAATCATATGGAAGACATTGTGGGTTCTGTATTATATAATTCCATTTTGCATCAAAATCCGCTGCACTCCGTATTATCCTATCAAAGATGCCATGCTGCCACAATTTTCCATCATTGCCTAAGAGTTTGTTTATCACAATAGCGGTATAACCCTTTACCTTGCCAAGCGAATCTACCACCGGCAAGCCACCGAGTGGTGTCAACAACAAGTGTACATGGTTGGGCATCACAACAAAAGAATGTAGCACATACAACTTTCCATCATAAAAATGAATGGCATCAGCCACCACTTTGCGTATAGCCGAATCAGACATATAGCAACTGCCATATCCACTATTCAGCCATTGCTCCATCTTCTGCATTATTCTCCAGTTGTGATTATCGCGCGCTATGGCATCACCAAGTTTTTCCGCTTCATCGTGCATCCGCTTCAACTCATCACGCAGTTCATCTTGTTTCTCTTGAGGAAGCGAGTCGGCAAGACGAAAAGTAGCAAAGACGGTTTTATTCTCTTGAAACCAATGAGGAAGTTTCTTACCCCAAATATTCACATGTTTCTTTTTATTCAAGTATTGTATGGAATCATGAGGGCAATATTTTTCTTTTATCATAATTAGGGTGTATTTATAGTTTTAGGAGGGTATGGCATCCTGCCATACCCACGCTGCTATCGTCACATATTCACGCACCCATAATATCAACCTATAGCATCAGCAGGGTGCGTGGGTATGGCAGGATGCCATACCCTCCTAAGTTACCCTTTTGCTTCGGGGTAGGAGATGCGGGTGTGATAAATCGACTTGAGACGCTCGATGAGCACGAGCTTGGCGAGGGCGAGGTCGCGGAACGTGATAGGACACTCCTTGAAGAATCCCTCGTCGACATCGCTGTCGATGATGCGGTTGACGAGCGTAGAGATGCTCTCCTCCGTGTACTCCACAAGCGAGCGCGACGCTGCCTCAACGCCATCAGCAATCATAAGGATGGCCTGTTCGCGTGTGAACGGGTTAGGACCAGGGTACTGGAACTGCGTTATATCCACCTCTTGGTCGGGATGTTCGTTCTGATACTTTATATAGAAATACTTCGTAGCACCACGGCCGTGGTGCGTGAGGATGAAGTCGCGGATGAACGTCGGGAGGTTTGCCTTCTCAGCCATGCGCACGCCCTCGGTGACATGGCGCATCACGATGCGCGCACTCTCGATGTACGACATCTTGTCGTGCGGATTGACACCTGCCTGGTTCTCGGTGAAGAATACTGGGTCCTCCATCTTACCTATGTCGTGATACAGAGCACCTGTACGCACAAGAAGCGAGTCGGCACCTATCTTATTGGCAATCTCTGCTGCGAGGTTGCCCACGGTGATAGAGTGCTGGAACGTACCCGGTGCCACCTCCGAGAGGTCGCGCAGCAGTCCGCGGTTGGTGTTCGACAACTCGAAGAGCGTGACGCTCGACACGAAGCCAAACATCTTCTCCACGATGTACATAAGCGGATAGCAGAGCAGGAGGAACACGCCGTTCACGGCGAAGTGGTAGTACATATCGGTGTCGATGAGCGAGAGGTCGTTGCTCTGCATCATCTGCATAGCCATGTAGATGAGCGCACTGCCCACAGCCACGAGCAAGCCCGTCTTGAACACCTGCGCACGGCGTGTCAGCTCGCGCAGCGAGTAGATAGCCACGAGTCCGGCTACGAGCTGGATGATGATGAACTCATACTGATAGCGCACGGCAGCGGTACAGATGAGCACCATTGTGACGTGGCAGACGAACGCCGTGCGCGAGTCCATAAACACACGCACGAACATCGGTGCCATAGCCAGCGGCAGGATGTAGACGCTGAGGAAGTTGTGGCTCACCATGAGCGACACGAGCACCGGGAAGAGTGTCACCAACGTGTAGAGCATGGCGATGGAGCGCGGCTTGCCGAAGTAGTCGCGGCGGAAGAGTCCGAGGTAGATGGTGAAGAGTGTCACAAGGATGGCGACGAACACTATCTGTCCGATGAGCATCACTATCTGCTCGCTCTGCGACGCGCTGCGCCGTTGCATCTCGCGCTCGAACGAGTTGAGCACACGGAAGGTATATTCGTCGACGATGTCGCCACGGTCGATCACCTTCTGTCCGCTCATCACCATTCCGCTGGCAGGCGGTATCGACGAGAGGAGGTCGTTGCGCTCGGTCTCCGAGCGACTCTTGTCGTACACGAGGTTCGGCTCGATATAGTTGTTGAGGTTGCAACGCTGCAAGAGGGGGCGTTGCTGCGCAATCACGTCGTCGGTGAAGAGCTGCTCGTAGGCAGAGAGCGTAGAGTAGAACTCCGACAAGCGTATGCTCTGCGCCTTATTGCCGCTAACGATGCGCACCTCGGTGGTAGAGTCGCGATATATCTCGTTGTACGCCGGCGTGTCCATGATGCCACGCTGATATAGCATGTGCAAGCGGTTGGATATCACCTTCACGTACACCGACGGCAAACCAGGGATGCCATTACGATAGTCGTCGACAAAGCGCTTCACCATCTTTGCCTCCACCGTCTTGTCATAATTGTAGTACGGTTGGAAGGTTTCGAGCAGCGAGTCTTCCTGTGCCTTAATCGTAGCATCGGTCTTGTACACCGGGAAGTCGAACTTCGCGATGAACGAGCCGTACATCCACGGCTTACCCACGTCGTACTTGTAACGCTGACGCTCATTATGTGGCAACGCCCACACTATCAGTGCCACCGTCACAACGACGAGCAGCACGCGCACGAGCAAGCTACGCCACGAAAACTTTTTCCATTGATTATATCTATTCATAACTTTTAGGTGTTTTGTTCTTAGGAAAGTGCAATATTACAAAAAAAATCACAAAATACGAAATAATTGCACTACCTTTGCATCGAAAACAAAAAACAACAGAACAAATATGTCAGATAGAAAAGTGAGGGTGCGCTTCGCACCAAGTCCTACGGGAGCGCTGCATATCGGTGGCGTCCGCACAGCATTGTACAACTATCTCTTCGCACGTCAGCACGGCGGCGACCTCGTCTTCCGCATCGAGGACACCGACTCCAACCGCTTCGTACCGGGTGCCGAAGAGTACATCATCGAGTCGTTCCGTTGGCTCGGCATCAAGTTCGACGAGGGCGTGAGCTTCGGTGGCGAACATGGTCCGTACCGCCAGAGCGAGCGTCGCAGCATATATAAAAAATATGTAGACCAGCTGCTGGCTGCCGACAAGGCTTACATCGCCTTCGACACGCCCGAGCAGCTTGAGGCTAAGCGTGCCGAGATACAGAACTTCCAGTACGACGCGCGCACACGCGGCGAGATGACCAACTCGCTCACACTGCCGAAGGAGGAAGTGGAGTGTCGCATCGCCGACGGCGAGCAGTACGTGGTTCGCTTCAAGGTGGAGCCGGGCATCGACGTACACATCGACGACATGATCCGCGGACACGTCGTCATCAAGAGCGACATCCTCGACGACAAGGTGCTCTACAAGAGCGCCGACGAGCTGCCTACATACCACTTGGCCAACATCGTCGACGACCACCTCATGGAGATAACGCACGTAATACGTGGCGAGGAGTGGCTGCCCAGCGCACCGCTTCACGTGCTGCTCTACCGCGCATTCGGATGGGAGGACACCATGCCTACCTTCGCCCACCTGCCGCTGCTGCTCAAGCCCGAGGGCAAGGGCAAACTCTCTAAGCGCGACGGCGACCGCCTTGGTTTCCCCGTGTTCCCACTCGAATGGCACGACCCGAAGACGGGCGACGTTTCTTCGGGCTATCGCGAGAGCGGATACTTCCCCGAAGCCGTTGTCAACTTCCTCGCGCTGCTGGGCTGGAACCCAGGCACAGAGCAGGAGCTCTTCACGCTCGACGAACTCGTAGAGGCATTCGACATACACAAGTGCTCTAAGGCAGGCGCACGCTTCGACTATCAGAAGGGCATCTGGTTCAACCACGAGTACATGCTGAAGAAGTCGAACGAGGAGGTAGCCAACCTCTTCGCGCCCATCGTAGCCAACAACGGCGTTGACGAGACGATGGAGCGCATCACCCAGGTGGTGGCTATGATGAAGGACCGCGTGAACTTCGTGAAGGAGCTGTGGCCTCTCTGCTCGTTCTTCTTCATCGCTCCGACGGAGTACGACGAGAAGACCGTGAAGAAGCGTTGGAAGGCAGACTCAGCCAAGGTGATGAGCGAGTTAGCAGACGTGCTCGAGGGCATCGATGACTTCTCGGTAGAGGGTCAGGAGCCGGTAGTGATGAAGTGGGTTGAGGAGAAGGGCTACAAGCTCGGCGACGTGATGAACGCCTTCCGCCTCACACTCGTAGGCATCGGTAAGGGTCCGGGCATGTTCGACATCTCGGCGTTCCTCGGCAAAGAGGAGACCCTCAAACGCCTGCGCAAGGCCATCGAGGTGCTCGGCTAACATAGGAGGGTATGGCATCCCTGCCATACCCTCCTACGAAAACTCCCACAGATTGCACGGATGTGCAGATTTACACAGAACCTTCTGCTGAGAAGAGTTTCCCACGGATTTCACAGATTTACACAGAGACTTTTAGTAAGAAGGTTCTGTGTGCTCTGCGCATTCTGTGGGAGTTTTTATATACTAACTTAGAGTGTGAAATCTGTGAGAAACAACCAGCGCACCAACCAAGCCATCAATACAAACCAAAGGGGGTGCAGCGGTCTCCGCTGCACCGACCGACGCAGACATCCGTATCGACCGACGCAGACATCCGCATCGACCGACGCAGACATACGCATCGACCGACGCGACATTAGAAGACGTAACCTACGCCTGCCGAAAAATAGTAATTCGCCTGATCAAAATCGGTAACCCAGCTTATTCCAACATTAGCTGAGATATGCTTCTTCACACGGAATATAGCACCCAAATCAAATGCCATTGCATCGCTATTCGATACATCGCGATTATATTCCTTATCTACTCCATTAAGCTTAGCATATCCAGCACCAGCATAAGCATGCATAAACGAAAATACACGCTTCGTGGCACCAATCGTCACAGTAGGCACGGCTGGTTCCGAAACATCAGAACTATTGAGGAACCACAATAACTTAGTATAACCACCCCAGTTCTTACCGAGGAAACCGCCCATAAGACCTAAAGAATAAGTGGTATTTGGCAGCATATCATATTCATCAAACGTTCTATCCAACGTTACTACTCCAGCAACAACATTCAAAAACCAATCCATTTCATACTTTGGCGACAGGCGGAATACCATATCTCCATCCTGCACCTCCAATGTCTTTTTGCGCATACCTGCATATCTTGCCGTTGCGGTGTTCAGCCAACGCGACACCTCAAGGCTGAATGTTCCGTCCGCATCAACCGTTGTGCTCTCCGCGCCGTTAGTAGCCTCAACCGTTGCACCGGGCAGCGGATTGCCATTCTTATCAACAACCGCACCCTTAATGATGCGTGTACTCTGTGCCATTGCTGCCGTCGAAGCCAATACGAGGGCAAGCATTAAGAAAATCTTTCTCATAGTTGTTTTTAATTAGTTATTTAAATCATTTAGTACTCCAATTAAATATCTACCTCATAGCGTCGACAAACACGAAGCTAACCTTGATGCGACGATACTCACCACCCTTGCCGTCGGCAACGACTATATTGTAACGTGGCTCAACCTGCATAGCAGAGAGCGATGTCACATTCGCTTTGAGGTAAGCGCCAACAGCCTGCGCACGCATAAAGGCGAGCTGCTCGTTGGTGCGTATGCCACTTGCCTTGGTGACGGTGATATTGCTGAGGTTGGCATCAAGCCAATAGGGTTCTTTTGTGAACTCGCCATAGCGTCCATCGTAAGCAATGGTGCCAACAATAGGTATGGCGTCTGCCGAGCCAGTGATGCTTACCACCAACTTCTTTCCGGGCACTATATATTGTGCAAAATCTCCGCTGAACGCCTTTGTGATAATATCGAGCGTAGACTTCGCGGCATTCGACTCCTCTATGCGATACTTTCCAGGTGCGAAATCCTCACGCGCAGAGTACTGCGCCGAAACCGAATAGTCGAACTCCACGCAATAGTTGTTGATACGTTCGCCAGCAGCGTTGACATCCGACACGACGCGAGTGTTAACATTAATATTGGTATGGTCGGAGATGAGCTGTTTGTTCTTTGCTTCTTCTACGACATCCTTCTTGATGCGCTGCAATACAATATCCTCACGATTAGCCTGCTGTATGAGTTCGAGCGACACGAAGTTGTCGTCGGTAGCGAGGAAGTCGAGCGACTGCTGTTCGAGATTGTCGAAGACGTACTCCTTACCCGTGGCTTTGTTGCGCACCTTAGCGAATATCACCTCGAAAGTGTCGTTCTTGGTGATGCCGTACTGCACATCGCAGAACTCTAAATTGCCGGCATCGGCGAAGTCGGGCAATTCGTTCTGTGGCACATCAATGTACACCGACTGCATATTGTCGAGCTTGAGCTCAAGGCTTTGGCTTACGGTGTTGTATCTGCCCAAGGAGACTGTAGTGTGCGAGATAATATCACCAGCCAAGCTCGTTGATATTTCGTTAGCAAAGACACGCTTCTGCCGTTTCTTTGTCTCTTCGTTCACACGCTCGCTGTACTGCTCGTCGGTCTCGTCCGCTCCACGCTTGCACCACTCCATCATACGCGCATTCAGTTCGTCGCGCATTAGTCGGGTGTAGTTTGGTTTCAAGCCTTTCAGTATCTTATAACACAACGCCTTGTCAGTATTATACGAGAGATACACCTGATGCTTAGCATCGTTCACGAACTTCACTGTGGACACCTTGCCACGCGGTTCAACGATGGTGCCACGATCTGAGGGATCGTAAAGATTGCAGAACACAATGGTGTTATCTCGACACGCCACGCACATATACTTGCCATCGGGATGAAACGAGAAAGAAGTAGCACCGTCTAAATCTGCAATCGTCGTTTCTAACTTAAAATCAAAAGTATTGTATATGCTTATAGTGTTGCCGGAGAGGATGCCGACAGAGGAGGCATCACTTGAGAACGCCACAGCCTTAACAGCGTCTGTGGCAGGAATACGTGTGCGTATTGTCTTTTGTTCCTGATTGATAATCGCCACTTCGTTGTTACCAATCGCAGCCACGAAATAACCATTACTGCTTGACACCATGTCTGACGGCACAAAGCCGAGAGCCATTTCGCCCGTAACCGTATAGCCCTGCGTATCATAATAACGCACCAGACCGTCGGCATCAGCCACAAGCAAGAGTCTGCTGTCAGCAGAATAGCAGACAGCACGGGCGTTAAGTTCTTTATCGAATGTGTAAAGACGCTTACGCTGAACATTAATATCGTAAATATTCAACAACCATGAATCGTCGTTGCTACTCAGCAAGGCATACGATGCACCTGCAGGATTTACTTTCAGACTCACCACCTTACTTGAAGCCGTAGCAAGCTCAAAACCTTTTAGATTGTATGCCGTCTTTCCGTTACTATAATATGTAGAGAATAGATAGTTATCCATTTTCTGCGGAGTGACGGACTGACGATAGTTAAGGTTCTTGCTCACCTCAACAACATTCTGCGCATGACTGCCTGCGCATGTCAGCAAGGCTGCAAAAAGAATTGAAAAGTTGTATTTAGCCATATCGTTTAAGTGTTATGTTCCATTAGGAATTTACGGTTTTACAACAGCGGCCACTATCTTCTCCACAAACATATCCTTATCACGACGTCTATTGCGCGACAACCACTTCTGGAACGAAGCATAGTCGGTGGAGGGTGGCAACTGTCGACAGTCGATGTCTGCCGTCTTATGGTCGTTGGCACGGGTGAACTGGTTGGGCGAGAAGATAATGTAGAACTGGTTGAAGTCGTGGTCCGACTCGCAACCTAACAACAGCTCTATCATACTGTCTTTCACAAACGGCTCAGCATCTGGCTCTGAAAAGAACGTGTACGTCGTGTCGGCTTTTATGAAGTAGGCACCGTCCGACTGTGCGGGGTACGGCAGCAGACGCTGCGTGGTCATGCTGTTGTTATGGTCGACAAGATACAAGGCGAGGTAGCCGTCAACCGGCGAACTAAAGTTGAAGTACAACTGGTCGCCGTCGTAAAACGTACTGTTGCGCATACGGTTGAGCTTGGGGTCGGTGCCGTTATACATGAACGTGTAGTGCACATCGGGCGGTGTCGACACTATCTCGCGTATTCTTCCCTTCAGCTTCACATCGTAAACAACCATTCCGCCCTCGCGACGTGCGGGCTGCCATATCGTGTCGCCGATGGTTTCAAGCCACTCGCCACGCACGTCCATCTCGCCATACGAGAAGAAGTCATCGGAGCTGGTGCTGTTGTTCTCGCGCATGTAGTTATGGCTCTCGCTGGTCACGATAGTGCCAAACTCGCGCGCAATAGCGTTGATTTGGGCATGGCGCACCGCCTCGTATTCTGCTTCTATGGGCGACATGTTCAGTGGAGCCTCATAGGTGGCAGTGGCTGTAACAACCGCGGTGCGTTGCGCATAGATGTAGCAACAACATAGCACAGAGAGCAACGATAGCAACAAACGTTTCATAGATAGCATATTTTGATTTGTCTTTGAATTTACTTAACCAATGTCATCGTCTTCCAAGCGTCGCCCAGCGTGGCAGGGAACTGTATGCGTGGCGTTTGCACCTTGTTGTTCTTGTCGAGGGCTATGTTCGACACCTGCTGGGTTATCTTCTCCGAAAGGTCGAGGAAGTTGATGTTGCCGCGCGTCTCCTTAAGGTTCTTCAACAGAAAATAGGTGAAATAGCCATGATGCTGCTCGGCATATTGCATGGCAGTCTGGTCGCCCGAGGCGGCACTGAACACGATTGTCTTCTTCTTTATGGGTGCATCCTTTGGCTTTACATACACATAACGCTCCTTGAAAAGCATGTCGCCCCTACCCGTTCCGCCACTGAAACAAGCGTCGAGGAAGACCACCGCACGTTTTATCGGCATAGCGTCGAGCTGGGCATACAGATTGCTGAGCTGATAGCAGAACTCAAAGTCGGTGCCCGAAGCGTCGCACGGCAGCAGATACGCCTCGTTGGTGGACACATTAGGTATGCCATGACCGGCATAATAGACCAACACTTCGAGCTTATCGGGGTTGAGGTTTGCCTTCTTCGTGAGGTAGTTGATCTGTTCCTTCATCTGCGAGAATGTTGCATTCTTACGCACACGTATATTGTCCTCTGGCACGCCCAACACCTTGTTACAATAGTTGGCGAACGAAGTAGCATCGTTGATGGCGTAGTCTACATTAGAGAAGTTGTCGTATTCCTCGTTGCCAAACACCACGGCGTAGGTATTCGTATTGTTACGATTGCTTACCGGCACGTCTATGTCTATATCCGACACAAACACGTCCTCCACCTCGGCGGTCTCCACGCGGCTCACCTCGGTAGTCGGAGTGAAGTAGGTCTCTAACACGGGCACAGCTCCTTTCTGCACCGTCGTGCTCTTCATGGCGGTGAGGGTGGAGTTGGCTTGTTGCAGTCTACTGTTGTCGCCAAGCATACTGTAGCAATAAGCACGCGCCTTGGCGATATTGGCGGCATAGGGGTTAGCCTCAAGCAGGTCTTCCAAGATTGGTGCAGCTGCCACGAAATACTTGCGCGCAGCTAAACGGAGCTCATCGCCTGCGCCCTTTTTGCCTACTGCTGACGCTTTCTTCACAAGCACCACACCTGCATTATAATTGCAGAACGCCAAACCACATGCCACGTCTATGTCATTAGGATGCGTAGCGTAGAGGCGTGCATAAGCCTTTGCTGCATCCTCATACTTATGCTGACGCTGATACAGACGTGCCTGGTTGAGCCATAGGGTCTCATCATTAGGACGCACACGGAAGGCTTTGTCAAGAAAACGCTGAAGATTGGTGTCGTCCTTCATAATGCCTGCCGACTGCAAGCCTGTAGCTATCAGCGTCCAGTCGTCTGGATTCTCAGCCAAAGCCTTCTGGGCTATATACATAGCGTCGGTGTAATTCTTCAAAGAATAGCACGAAAAAGCAAGATTTACGAAAGCCTCCTTGCGGTGTTGTGTGTCTGACGTAGAGAGGTATGCACGGTAATAAGAAATGGCATCGCGATAGTTTTTCTGATTGAAAAGCTTCGTAGCAACAAAAATTGTTATCAACGGATAGTTCTCGCGATTGGTGATGTTATCGTTTGAGAATGCATAAATGAGCGATAGGTCGACGTATGCCTGAGCAAACCTCACCGTCTCTGCTTGGTTGTTGCGCCCAGCATAGAAATAAACTGCATCCTCAAGACACGGGTAAAGGTTCAACAGCATCTTTTTGCAAGAGGCAAAATGCGATGATGTTGAGTCGATACTATTTATAAAGGTCTCACACTGTTTGTAAGCGGAATACAAGGCTTCGTACGATGCCACGCTCTCACCCTGCTGCTCACGCAAACGACGGAAATCGTCATACGCTGACGTTACCGATTGGTTGTCATTTAAAATCGGGGGGGGGGAATTTTGCGAGTGTACTTTCGGCAAACAAGAAAAGTAATATTATCGCACAGTATCTAATCATGTTCTTTAGTTTTTTGTTTAAGTCTTAGTCCAATTAGAACGTATGCAAATGTAGCAATAAAAAATAGAACTCGCAAGAAAAAATAACAAAACATGGGTGCATTTTCGCTTTTCCGCCCAATGCACCCATACTGACAAGCCCCTACGCCTACTGCAACTGCGCGATAGTGTTGCTGACGCGCTCTGCCGAGGTGTACATCAGCGTGCCCTCGTCGGCATCCTTCGCGCCCATATACACGTCGGGGTTGATATACTCCATGCGGCTATTCACCGGCACACGCGCCGAGAAGTGGAACTCGCAAACGCCTGTGACATCGGCAATATGCTTGATGTTCGTCTCCGTAACACCGCAGCCAGCGAGGATAATGATACGGTCGGCTGCCAATGCGTTCAGTTCTTTCAGCAGTGGCACACCTTCGAGTGCTGTGGGCTGCTGACCCGAGGTAAGGACGCGGTCTACGCCAAGCTCGATGAGCTGCGCGAGTGCACGGCGCGGATCGTTACAGCGGTCAAAGGCACGGTGAAAGGTGACGGACATGCCCTGGGCAGCCTCCACCAGCCGGCGGTTGGCTTCCATGTCGAGCGTTCCGTCGGCACACAGACAGCCTATCACCACGCCGTCGACACCCAACGCCTTACACATCTTTATATCCTCCACCATGCGCTCCACCTCAAGCGGAGTGTAGAGGAAATCGCCGCCACGCGGACGGATGATGACATGCAGGCGCGTAGTGGTGAGCACGCGACGCGCCACCTTTATCTCGCCATACGACGGCGTGGTGCCGCCCTCGGGGATGCCGGCACACAGTTCAACACGGTCGGCACCGCCTTCCTGCGCTGCCAGACAGCTCTCTACGCCGTTGGCGCAGACCTCAAATCTATATTTCTCTTTCATAATTATCTAATAGGAGGGTTAGCTTGGTTGGTGCAGCAGAGACTGCTGCACCCCCTTAGGAGGGTATGGCATCCCTGCCATACTCAGGCAACCACCATTGCACCCATAGGAGGGTATGGATAGGTTGGTGGTGCAGCAGAGACCGCTGCACCCCTTAGGAGGGTATGGCATCCCTGCCATACCCAGGCAACCATACCTGCATCCATAGGAGGGCGTGGATAACTTGGTCGGTGCAGCAGAGACTGCTGCACCCCTTTAGGAGGGTGCGTGGGGTGCTTTGGACTGCGTGGGTATGGCAGGGATGCCATACCCTCCTAAGGATGCAAAAGTAATGCTAATGTTTCAATAAGCAAAGAGAAATGCGGGAATTGTGCTACGTTGCCAAATATTATTGCTAACTTTGTGCATTATATTAGCTGATGGTGAAATGGTGGTGTGTTGACATTAGTAATACATATCTCAACATCTCAACACCTCAACACCTCAACATCACAACATCTATAACAAACAAATCATTATGAACAAATCTCTTATTCTCTCGGCAGTTCTCTGCCTCTCGTCGTTCTTCGCTTCGGCAGAAGAAGCCCCCACTCCACGCAAGCAACTTGCACCGAAGCCGCCAATGGGCTGGATGACATGGAACCTCTTCCAGGGAAACATCAATGAGCAGCTCATACGCGAGACAGCCGACGCTATGGTCGAAGGCGGATTTCGCGACGCTGGCTACGAATATATCTTCATCGATGACCTCTGGCAGGGCGGACGCGACCGTCAGAACAACATCATACCCGACCCTGAGAAGTTCCCGTCGGGCATAAAGGCACTCGCCGACTATGTTCACTCTAAGGGACTGAAGCTCGGCATCTACTCGGATGCAGCGCAACTCACTTGTGGCGGATGGACAGCGAGTCTCGGTTTTGAGGAGCAGGACGCACGCACCTTCGCCTCATGGGGCATCGACTATCTGAAGTACGACTACTGCAACGCGCCTGAAGACAGCGCAACGGCACGCCAACGCTACCGCACAATGGCTGACGCACTGCAGAAGTCGGGCCGCGACATCGTGCTCGGCATCTGCGAATGGGGACAGCGCCAGTGTGAGGAATGGTGCGAGGAAGTAGGCGGACAACTCTGGCGCACTTCGTACGACGTGCGCGACATGTGGAAAGACATCGTGAAGGAGGGAGGCATGGGCATCCTCGACATCGTGAACATCACAGCACCGCTCGCCAAGCACGCACGTCCGGGACAATGGCCCGACATGGATATGCTCGTGGTTGGTCTGCGCGGAACGGGCGGACCGTCGAGCGACCTCGGTGGCGTGGGATGCACTCAGACCGAATACCAGACACAGATGAGCATGTGGTGTATGCTCTCATCGGTGCTCGCCATGACCAACGACCTGCGCAACGTATCTGACGACGACCGCCGCATACTGCTCAACAAGGAGATTATCGCCATCAACCAGGATGCTCTCGGCAAGGCTGCGGAGCGCATCGTGAACGAGCCGACGCAGCAGGTGTTCGTGAAACCGCTTGCCGACGGTTCGCACGCCGTGGCTATCCTCAATCCGTCGGACGCAGCACAGCGCGTGAGCCTCAACTTCTCAACCGTCGGGCTCAACGGCAAGTACACCGTGCACGACGTCTGGCAGCACCGCGACATCGCCAAGCGTGCCAACAAATGGAAGGGCACGGTGGCTGCGCACGAAACAAAGGTTTTTGTGTTACGCTAACTGAAAGCCAAGAAAACAAAAGCACACTAACCATAAGAAAACGGCAAAGTTACATAGCAGGGCTTTTGCTTGAAGAATGGCAAAAGCTGATAATGGGTCCTACAAATTAGTACTACGGTTTTGAGACTAATTTGTAGGACCCATATACATCTTCTTTATCGTATAACAACCTTACGGCTGCCCTTAATATAAATTCCCTTACTTGGTCTGAAGACTCTTTCACCTTGCAGGTTGTACAAATACTCTGTTTGGATAATATCGTCGGCAACACGTCCGATAGATGTTGTATTTGTCAGGAAATCCTTGTCTGTAAATACAAGTTCACCTCCCTCATAACACTTCAATATACGTGAACATATGTTAAAAGTAGGTATAGGAATTCTCGGAGCCAATCCATTTTCATCGTCACAGCCTATTCCTTCTACCCAATAAAAAAATTTTCCTATTTTTAATCGTTTACGACGCACGCCATAAGCTTCCACATAATCTACGTCTGTAACCACCTCGCCTAAACGAGTGGCAACATCGCCTTTTTTCAAATTGAAGTCTAAAATTAAAAGTATATTTTCGCCCTCAAAATCAAAATCATATTTTCTGAAAACCTGTCCGTTTTCTTCATAAGCCACAGAATAAGAGATTTTTTGCTCATTTTTAGGTACCGAATCAGTGTATTCTTTTTTGAGCTTTTTAAATATTCTACCGTCCTCTACAGACTCTCCACACACAGTTATCTTGTATGGCCACTTTCCGTCTGCGCCATCAGGCGAACCTTCTATTTCCAACATACAAAGCCATTCTTTACCATCTGTAAGCATTGGCTTATATTCTTGAGCGTATGCTATACTAACAAAAGCCCAAAGTACAAATACTAAGATTTTTTTCATACGCATTTGTTGTTATGTCATTTGAAATTTGAACACCATATATCTATTATTTTGTTTCATTGAAATGGAACACGCCGTCTTCGGGCAGCGTGTACTCCGTCACTTCAAAGTCGAGCTCGGGAAGGGTTTCCTTCTCGGGCTTGAATGGTATTTTGGAGGTATGCACGCGCTCCACCCTCACGACGGCTACGCCTTGCGCAAGAATGCCGAGCTCCCGTGCAGCGCGATAAGAGAGATCGATGATGCGTCCGCGTCCGTGCGGACCGCGATCGGTGACACGCACGATGACTTGTTTGCCGTTGCGCTCGTTGGTGACGCGCAACAGTGTGCCGAAGGGATAGGTGCGGTGGGCGCAGGTGAGGCTGTCGTGATGTAGGCGCTCGCCGCTACTTGTGCGCGAGCCCGTGGCACGTTTAGAATAGAACGAGGCCTTGCCCGTCTGCGTTTGAGCGCAGACAAAGGCAAAGCTTATTGTTGCAAGAATTACTAATATTGTATTTCTTTTTTTCACTTATAATTCAGATGTTTATACTTCTGACTCTTGACATTATACTATGCCCTGAGCCATCATAGCGTTGGCAACCTTCATGAAGCCAGCGATGTTTGCACCGCGAACGTAGTCGATGTAGCCATCAGCACGCTTGCCGTACTTCACGCACTGCTCGTGGATAGAGTGCATGATGTAGTGCAACTTCTCGTCAACTTCCTTCTCGCTCCAGCTCAAACGTATTGAGTTCTGTGTCATCTCCAAGCCTGATGTAGCCACGCCACCAGCGTTGACTGCCTTACCAGGAGCGAAGAGCTGCTCGGCAGCTACGAACTTGTCAACAGCCTCAGCTGTGCAGCCCATGTTAGACACCTCAGCAACGCACAACGGCTTCTGAGCAAGAATCATGTCGGCATCAGCACCGTTGAGCTCGTTCTGTGTAGCGCATGTGAGGTAGATGTCTGCCTTAACCTCCCAAGGCTTCTTGCCTGCAACGAACTTAGAGCCTGGGAACTCGTCCTCGTAAGGCTGGCAGATATCGTTGCCTGAAGAGCGGAGCTCGAGCATGTAGTCGATCTTGTCGCCTGCGATGCCTGCTTCGTCGTAGATGTATCCGTCAGGACCAGAGATGGTGATAACCTTACCGCCGAGCTCTGTAGCCTTCTTCGCAGCACCCCAAGCAACGTTGCCGAAGCCAGAGATAGCGATTGTCTTGCCCTTGAGGTCGAGACCGCGTGTTGCGAGCATCTGCTGTACGAAGTAGAGTGCGCCGTAACCGGTAGCCTCAGGACGGATGCGTGAGCCGCCGAACTCCAAGCCCTTGCCTGTGAGCACGCCCTGATACTGATGTGTGAGCTTCTTATACATGCCGAAGAGATAGCCAATCTCTCTGCCGCCTACGCCGATATCGCCTGCCGGAACGTCCTCATCAGGACCGATGTGGCGATAGAGTTCGGTCATAAATGCCTGACAGAAGCGCATTACCTCTGCGTCAGAACGACCGCGGATAGAGAAGTCGGAACCGCCCTTGCCACCGCCCATAGGCAATGTTGTAAGCGCATTCTTGAAGGTCTGCTCGAAGCCGAGGAACTTCAGGATAGAGAGGTTCACTGATGGATGGAAGCGCAAGCCGCCTTTGTACGGACCAATGGCACCGTTGAACTGAACGCGATAGCCGATATTTACATGTACTTCGCCGTTGTCGTCTGTCCAAGGAACACGGAAAGTGATAATACGCTCCGGCTCTACAAGGCGCTCGATAAGCTTAGCTTTTTCGAACTCTGGGTGCTGGTTGTAAACGTCCTCGATTGAGATAAGAACTTCGCGTACTGCCTGCAAATACTCGGCTTCTCCCGGGTGCTTAGCCTCGAGATCATGCATGATTTTCTCTACGTTCATAGTATAAAAGGTTTTTTAGTTGTTAATAGATTCTTTCGTTGTTTTTAAATATCGTCTTTAGCTGCACTAACGCTTATGGCGTTATGTAACTAAGACTGCGCAAATATAGATTTTTTCGGCGTACCGACCAAATAAAACCAAGAGTTTTTCTGCTTTTTCACTTTCTTTTAGATAGTAAAAGTCGTGTGTTCGCAAACAACAACCTCAGCGTTAACGCAGTAGTTGTTGATATTTTGTCATCGCTCACCGAACGCAATCTGATTGGACGGCGAACGCAATCTGATCGGACGGCGGACGCGAACTGATCGGACGGCGGACGCGAGCGGTGGCACGTTCCCACTACAAACAACCGATATGCAGACACTAAAGAGCCGAAAGCTCCAACAAACACATTGTACAATACGATACCCATTTGTGTACATTTTGCTCATTTGAGCACAAACCGACTAACAAGTTGTAGGTATTTTGCGTGTCATTTTGTTAAAAAGGCTGCCAAACCTTTTATTCCTAAATCTTAATAATGTATCTTTGCATAGAATTTCTTTTTTACAATTCTTTGTACACCTTATTATAACCAATTAAAAAATATGAGAAAAAAGTACACTTTATCAAGGATCGGGGCAGTTGCACTGTTAGCGAGCTACGCATTCGGTGGTGCAAATGCTCAGGTTAGAGCTACGCAGCAGTCAGCCCCAAGCATTAGCAACACAATTATGCGTGTGGCATCCGAGGATGGCCGGAAGCTTTGGGGCAATGTGCTCTTCGACAACAGGTGGGCCAGTATCAGCCAAGACTATTACGCTTACGGATGGTATGAATTCATGGCTAAAGACCCCGTAAAGGTTAAGCAGCTGTATACCGAAGACTTCTTCCGTGCTACGGGCAGTGGAGCATGGATTGGCAACAATCTCTACTTCATCATGTATCAGAACTTCTGGGGTGTTGATATGATATACTATTATAAGTATAACACAGACACGTGGGAGAAACTTGCAGAAAAGTCGATTGACAACAAATCGTTCATAGCCAACGAAACGGCTATTGCGCCCGATGGTTCGACGGTATATGGCGACTTCCTCAATTCGGAAGGAAACGGCGACGAGCTTTGCATTGTCGACTACGAGAAGATGACGCGCACCAAGATTGGCGACTTGCGCCACTCGTATGTGGCAATGGGTGTGACCAAGCAGGGCGTGCTTTATGGTGTAGCTACCGACGGCAACCTCTACAAGATAGACACCAACACAGCAGCAGAGACCTATATAGGCTCAACGGGCAAGCAACTGAAGTTGAGCGATGGTAGCTTCTACTACCAGAGTGGTGAGATAGACCAAAAAACCAACACCTTCTATTGGGCCTGTGTAGAGGCCGACAAGAAGTCGACGCTCTACACTGTAAACCTCACCGACGCAAGTCTGTCGCTTGTTGGCGATTTCGAGGGTCAGAACATGATAACAATGCTCTCTATCCCGAAGCCTGCAGCCGAGGACGGAGCACCTGCCATTGCCGAGAATCTTACATTCGACTTCAAGAACGGCTCGCTCACGGGCGATGTTTGTTTTGATGTGCCTACAAAGACGTTCGCCGGCGACGAACTCAACGGCGATGTCACCTATACCATCACCGACGGCACCGACACCCTTGCCGAGGGTAAGGCAGCAGCAGGCAGCAAGGTACGTCAGAGCGTGACGCTGAAAGGCAATGGCAACGTGAACTTCATCATCACTCTTGCCAATGAAGCGGGACCGAGCCCACGCCTTCTTGGCAGCAAGTATGTCGGTATGGACAAACCGAAATCGGCTCAGAACGTAACTACCACCATCGACCAGAACGGCAAGGTGAACGTCACGTGGAGCGCACCTACAGAAGGACTCTACGGAGGTTATATGGGCGACATCAAATATAACATTGTGAGATACCCAGAAGGAAAGATTGTGCAGGAAGGCTACGCCGGCACATCCTATACAGAGGTGCTTCCTTCCGATGCCGACAAAGCCGTATACGGCTATGGCATCACACCCGTCAACGGCGGAGTGAAGGGCGATGAGGTTGTGAGCAACTATGTGGCTTTCGGCAACGCCATCACGCCACCTTTCTATGGTACGTTTGACGACGCTTCGGAGATGGCACTCTACGAAATAATCGACGGCAACGGAGACGGTGTAACATGGGCTTGGGACGAGCCAAACTGGTCAAACGACAAGGATGCATGTGCAACTACTGCAAAATCGGAGAACGCAGATGCCGACGAGTGGCTTATACTGCCGGCTCTGAAGGTGAAAGCAGGTAGCGTATACAATTTATCGTTCCGTGTCAAGGGCACCTCAAAATGGTATCAGCAGAAGTTTGAGGTGAAGTATGGCAAAAGCGCAACAGCTGCCGGCATGACAGAGACACTGCTGGCAGAGGAGGCTATAGAGCTCTCCGACTATGAGGTGCGCAAAGCCACCTTCACGCCCACAGAAGACGAGGAGTTGTATATCGGCTTCCACGACATCAGCAGTAAGGGACAGCAAGGTCTGAAAATCGACGATATCACTATTGGCGAGGGCATCTCGCTAAACGCTCCCGACAGCGTTAGCAATCTTTCTGTTGTAGCCGCTGAGAAGGGAGCACTGCAAGCCACTCTCTCATTCAAGGCCCCAGAAAAGAATTACAGCGGCAGCAAGCTCGAGAATATAACCAAGTTTCTCATCCGCCGTTCGGGCAAGGTAGTGGCAGAGGCACCATCAGCCAAACCTGGTGCGATAGTGACATTCACCGACAACACCGCAACTAACGGAATCAACATCTATAGTGTGGCAGCTGTGAACGAGAAGGGTGCGGGCTTCTACTGTAAGCCGGTAGCTATATATGTAGGACAGACATCGCCGCTGGAACCCGACAATCGTCGCACAGCCGAGCATCCCGACAAGGTAACATTCACATGGGAGGAGTCGAATGTCGGCAATTACGACGGATATGTTGACCTCTCAGACGTGACCTATGTCATTGCAGAGCGTGGCGGTTCCGACTATTACCCCACCTACACTGAAGTGGCATCGGTTAAGGGTCAAACAACAATAGACATACCAATGGTTACGAACACCGGTGCACAGGTTCTTAAAACACTCTGGATTTCGGCAAAAAACGATTACGGACAGAGCTCATACAAGGCGTTGCCTTCTATCATGCTCGGCAAGCCCTACGATCTTCCGTTCTCTGAGAGCGTGGCTAAGAACCTTCTGCACGGACGTTTGTGGACCACGTACGGCACGGGCAAGTCAGATTTCTGGACCATTGACGAAAAATATCCCGACTGTGTTGACAACGATGGCGGAGCCTTCCACATGATTTCGGAGGCCGATACAGACTGGGCTTATCTCGGAACCGGAAAGATAGCACTCGCCGGCGCTGCCGAACCGAAACTCATCTTCTACCACAAGGCAGAAACCGGCAGCAATGCCAAGATAAAGATTGAAATAGAGTTGCCCGATGGTACGACCGAGGAGGTAGCAAACATTGACGCAGCTAAGGACGAAGGGAAGTGGACCGCTTCTGCCGTTTCGCTTGCCGACTATGTAGATAAGGATTTCGTGTCTGTCAATTTTGTTGCGCAGGCCAACACCGGCAATGTAGTATACGTAGACCGTATGTTCATACGCGATACATACACCTACGATTTGAGTGCAGAGATAGAAGCCCCGGAGACAGCAAGAAAGGGCGAAACGGAGAATGTGAAGGTCACGGTGAACAACTTCGGCTCGAAGGATGCGCGCGGCTATAAGGTAGAGCTATATGCCAACAACAAACTTATTGCCTCTGAGACTCCTGCCGAACCATTGAAGGCATACTATTTCAAGACATTCAACTTTGAGTATCCTATCAGCATCCTTGAGGACAAGGAGGGTGTAGAGCTAAAGGCCGTCGTGGTATACAGCAACGACCTGAACACCGATGACAATGAGGTATCAGCATCCACTAAGTTTGAGATATCAACCAAGCCGCACCCCGACTCGGCTACAGCCACAAAGACAGAGAACGGAGTGGAGGTAGCATGGACAGCGGTTGATTCCGAATCGAAGACTGCAACAGAGAGTTTCGAGTCGTACACGTCATGGAGCACCGATTTGTTTGGCGACTGGAAGTCGGTGGCAAACAATGCGGGAACGACGGGCGGTCCGTTCAAAATGAAGTATCCGTCACAGGGCACTTCGTTTGCATTCACCCTTGCCGACCCACTCGACAGATGGCTCTCTAAAGAGCAACTCGAGCAGGTTCCGGGCTTCAAGGCACACACCGGCAGCAAGTATCTTGCCGCTTTCCACCGTGCCGACAATGGAGGCAATGACGTGACGCAGAACAACTGGCTCTTCTCGCCCGAATTGTCTGGCGAGCAGCAGACAATATCGTTCTGGGTGAAAAACGAGAACGATACCGACCAGAAGATTAATTATCCGGAGACCTTCGACGTGCTCTACTCTACTACTGATAGCAAGCAGGCTTCGTTCACAAAGATTGGTGAGACGCACACCACATCGAAGGGCGAATGGGAGGAAGTAAGCGTAGAGTTGCCAGCAGGCAGCAAGTATTTTGCCATCAACCATAATACAGTGGCAGCTAACTCTTTCGTATTCATGATTGACGACATTACCTACACCTATGGTCCAGGTACCGTGATACTGTATCGCATATATCGTGATGGAACCCTTGTGGGCACAGTACCATCAGACCAGACAACGTTTATTGACAAAACGGCGGATAGCAACACTAAATACGTTTATGGCGTAACAGCGGTTTATTTCGACGGCGAGTCGGAGGCTACCATTGCTACAGACACCACAACCGGCATCAACGGCGTATTCAATGCCGAGAAGACTTTCGATGTGTATACCATCGACGGCATACGCGTTGCTACAAACGTAAGCAACTTCTCAACAATGAAGAAGGGAGTGTACATCGTAAACGGTAAGAAAGTTATAGTTAAGTAGACAAGTAGACGATATGAGCATTAACAAAAGATACACATTCGTTCCTCTTGCCCTCATGTTTCTTGTAGCCGGCGCTTCTGCAGCGCCGCGCTCCAAGACACAGATGAAAGCCGAAGCAACAAAGCTATTAGGTAGCGCAAGAATGCGGGCTGCGGCAAGAGGATCGTTCTCAATCGACACAAAAGCAATAAAGGAGCTGAAAGTGTCAGAGGGCTATGTGGTATATGGTTCTGAAGGCAATGGGTTTGCAGTTATAGCAACCGACGACACTTCACCAGCCATATTAGGATATAGCAACACGAAGTTCGAGCCGAAGTCAACCAACCCCAACTTTGAGTGGTGGCTTTCTATGGTGAACGAGGCGGTGGTCTCACGCGCAAAGGCATCTAAAGTGGCTCTTGTGAACAAGATGCCGAGTGGGTATGGTTATGCCGAGTCAGTAGCAGCTCTTTGCGAGACTCGTTGGGGACAGAACAAGCCATACAACAACCTCTGCCCTACTGCCACCAACGGCACACGCACACTGACGGGATGCGCCGCTACGTCGACAGCTCAGGTGCTTCGCTATCATCGTGCACCGGAGCATGGCATCGGCAGCCGCACCATCTATTATCCTGCCAACAATATGTCGGGCACAAAGATAAGTGCAGACTTCGAAAAGAGCAAGTACGACTGGAACGCAATGCTCGAAACCTACGATTCTAAGTACTCCTTAGAAGAAGGCGACGCCGTGGCACTCATAATGCGCGACCTGGGTGTGGCGGTTGGTATGGAGTATGGCAGCGAAGCCGATGGTGGTAGCGGTGCTCTGCACGAGAATGTGGCTAAAGGCTTGCAACGCTACTATGGCATTGAGGATGCCAAATATATCGTGAGGAAGGATTATTCTGACAATGAGTGGATGCGCATCATTTACGAACAGATTAACAATAAGCAGCCTCTCGTGTATGGCGGATTCGATAAGTCTATGGGTGGCCACTCATTCGTTCTCGACGGATATGACGCAGAAGGTAAGGTGCATGTCAACTGGGGATGGGATGGCAACTACGACGGCTATTACGATATAAACATCCTCGACCCACAGGCATACAAATTCTCAAGCAATCAAGAAGCTGTGATAAACATCACACCAGACAAGACATCATCAACCTTAAAGGGCAGCATTACTCTTGAAGCCGCAGGAACGCTTGCTGCACAAATAGAGGCCGACAAGTTTTACAACTACGACACGCTAACAGTGAGTGGAAACATCAACGCTGCCGACCTGCGCACGCTGCGTAGCATGGCAGGACGTGATGCCGAAGGCAACCGCACCCGCGGACATCTGCGCGTTCTCGACCTTAGTGAAGCTCGTATCATTGCCGGCTCCGACTATTACATGATGGAAAACGGCAAGAAGCTTATTGTAGAAAGAGATGCAAGTCTGCCCGACAAGGTGTTCTCAAAGACGCGATTGGAGAAGATTGTGTTCCCAAATACCGGCATCAGCAGTTTTGGCAAGGGAGTATGGGCATATACGAGCAAGCTAAAGGAAGTGGTGCTGACGGCTTCTGCCGATGCCAACTTTCTATACGAAGACGGGATAGTGTACAATAGCGACAAGACTACTCTTATTGCTGCCTTACCATTTCAGCCGAATGGTGTGGATATAAAGCATGGGGTTATCGATGTGGCCGACTATGCTTTTGCGGGTTGTAACCTTATGCCACGTGTTTCGCTCAGTAGCGATGTAAAGACGATAGGTAAGGAAGCATTTGCCAACTGTTGGTCTCTTACAGAGTTCAAAGTCTTCTCTAAGAATATGCCACAGCTCAATGGCACTAACGTTTTCAAAGGAGCCAACGTTGAGAGTTGCTTACTCACGGTGCGTGCCGGCTCTAAGATGCGTTTCCAGAACACTGCACAATGGAACGACTTTGCTAACATTGTTGAGTTTGGCACTACGATTAAGGCTCGTAATCAGGCTCGCGAATATGGCGACGAAAATCCACAACTCACCTTCACCATTATTGGTGACAAGGTAGAAGGCAAACCCGTGCTTAGCTGCGAGGCTACTACAGAGAGTAAGTGTGGTCGCTACACTATTCATATAGAGCCGGGAACTATCACAGACGAGGCGGTTGATTTTGAAGACGGCTATCTCGTTGTGACACAAGCTCCGCTTTACGTAACCGTTGAGGATGCTACTCGTGAGACTGGTGTGGCGAACCCCGTGTTCAACATCACCTATGACGGATTTAAGCATGAAGAGACGGCAGACGTACTGACTACTAAGCCGGTTGCTTCGTGCATAGCAGATGCCACATCGCAAGCCGGTAAGTACGAAATCACAGTAAGTGGTGGCGAGGCAGACAACTACGAGTTGTTTTACAACAATGGCTGGCTAACGGTAACTCCGTCTACGGCTATCAACGGTGGCAGAGTAACGGAGGAAACAACCTTCAATGTGTACACTTTAGAAGGTGTTTGCGTAAAACACAATGCAAAGAACCTTGATGGTCTTGCAAGTGGTGTGTACGTTGTAGGAGGAAAGAAGATTGTTAAGTAGATTACAAAAAGCGAAGCGCCCTGCGTCCGGTTTTGCCGAACGCAGGGCGCGTGGGTATGACAGGATGCGTGGGTATGGCAAGATGCCATACTCTCCTAAGATTACCAGATCTGTGCACGCTTCTTCTGCGGCACGAAGAGCTTGTCCGACTTCTTCACGTTGAACGCCTTGTACCAAGCGTCGATCTGCGGAAGAGCAGCGTTCACACGAGCCTCTGCAGGTGAGTGTGGGTCGGTCTTTATCTGACGGTCGATGAACTCTGGACGAGCGTTGCCTGCCCATACTGTAGCCCATGAGAGGAAGAAGCGCTGCTCGGGTGTGAAGCCGTCGATCGACTTGTTCAGAGCCGGGTTCTCCTTGAGCACGTTCTGCAGAGCGCGGAACGAGATGTTCAGTCCGCCGTTGTCGCCGATGTTCTCGCCGAGGGTGAGCTTGCCGTTGATTTTCTTGCCGGGCAGAGCCTCGATAGAACTGAAGTAGTCTACAAGCACCTTTGTGCGAGCCTCGAAGTTCTTCTTGTCCGCGGCTGTCCACCAGTCGTTCTGGTTGCCGTACTTGTCGAACTGCGAGCCCTGGTCGTCGAAGCCGTGCGACATCTCGTGACCGATTACGCCGCCGATACCGCCGTAGTTCACAGCCTCATCAACGTTCGGGTCGAAGAACGGCGGCTGGAGGATGGCTGCAGGGAAGCAAATCTCGTTGGTGGTCGGGTTATAGTAAGCATTGACGGTCTGCGGAGTCATTTGCCACTCTGCCTTGTCCACCGGCTTGTTCACCTTGCGCGAGATGTAGTCCTGCGAGAGGAAGGCGCGGATGTTCTGCATGTTCTCGAAGAGCGAAAGCTGCTCGTCTACGTGGAGGTTGGTGTAGTCCTTCCATGTGTCGGGGTAGCCCACCTTCACGATGAAGTTGGCGAGCTTGTCCTGAGCCTGCGCCTTTGTAGCCGGCGACATCCATGTAGCCTCGTCGATGCGCTGCGAGAGAGCCTTCTGCAGGTTGCGCACGAGCTGTATCATCTGCTGCTTCGACGACTCGGGGAAGTACTTCTCTACGTAGAGCTTGCCGATAGCCTCGCCGAGCACGCCGCTCACGAGAGCTGTGGCACGCTTCCAGCGCGGACGGTCCTGCTGTACGCCCGACATCACCTTGCCCAGTTCGAACTCTACGGCGCGGAAGTTGTCGTCGAGGTAGCCGGCTGCCGAGCTGATGGCGTGCGACTCAGCGTATGCCTTCAGGTCGTCGAGCGACTCCTCTGCCAATATCTTCTCCACCTCGTGGATAGGCTCAAGCTGACCCACGTCGATGTGCGAGAACGGAGGGAAGCCCTGCGCGAGGAAGAAGTTGCCCCAGTCGATGCCCGGGAAGTCTTTCACGAGGGCGTTGTATGTCATCTTGTGGTAGTTGGCCTGCACGTCGCGCAGCTCCACCTGTCCCTTACTTGCCTTAGCGATGCGTGTCTCGATGCGCATTGTAGCGTCCGCCTTGCGCTGCGCTGTAGCCTCGTCGTTGCCTGCGAGCACGAGCATCTTCTTGAGGTATTCGACATAAGCCTTGCGCACTGCAACCACCTGAGCGTCGTCTGAGAGGTAGTAGTCGCGCTCGCCAAGTCCGAGTCCACCCTGACCGATGCCTACGAGGTTGTTGGCAGCGTCCTTCATGTCGGCACCTACGCCGGCTCCGAACATAAGACAGTCGAGTCCGCGTGCGTCGAGCTGTGCTGTCACGAGCTGGTACTCGCGACGGTCGGCGATGTCGTTGATCTTCTTCAGAAGCGGCTTCAGCGGTTCTGCGCCCTCGCGGTTGCGGCGCACGCTGTCCATGGCGAGGTTGTAGAGCGAACCTATCTTCTGTCCGAGTGTGCCCTTAGGCTGTGGCTTTGACGAGTACTCCTCGATGAGGGCGAGGATGCGCTTCTGGTTCATCTCGTCGAGGTCGGTGAACGAACCGTTGCGTGCGTGTTCTGCGTCGAGCGGATGCGCCTTGCGCCAGCCACCGATAGCATACTCATAGAAGTCGTTTCCGGGCTTCGCCGCCGTGTTCATATTGGCGAGGTCGATACCCTTTGAGGTCTGTGCGCTTGCCGACATTGTAGCCAGCAGCGAACAAGCGAGGATGATTGATTTTACTTTCATATACTATAATGTTTATTAATATTCTCACTAAGGGGGGCTTCAGAGGGGCTTTCAGGGGGTGCACTTGTCTCAAGTGCACCAACATAGAAGTTGGTCTTCTGAGACAACATCTGCAAATAGGTTGGTGCACTTGAGACAAGTGCACCCCTACAAAGCCCCCTAATGGATACAAAAGTAAGTATTTTGTGAGAAATAACACATACTTGTTAGTAATCGTTAACCATTGCGCAAACGTTTACCTTGGCGTTTGGAAGAAAAACATACATAACTTTGCACAAAAACACACAAATGTTTAATTTTGCAACATAAATAAATTGAAATCTAATAACGACTAAACAATACTATGCAAATTACTTTTAATATCCAGTACAAGACAGTATTCGGCGAAGAATTGCTGCTGAACATCGTTGGCGGAGAGGCTGGCGACCGCACCGTAGCAATGTCTACCGCTGACGGTTTGACTTGGACATGCCAGATAGAGGCGAAGAAGAGCGACAAGCGTGTGGACTATTTCTACAGCGTGCGCAACTGCTGCGGCATAAAGTGCAGCGAGTGGAAAACTGTCACTCATCGTCTCGACCTCAACACAAAGGCTTCGCAGCACATCATCATTGAGGACTGCTGGCACGAGATACCATGCGACACATATTTATATAGCTCGGCTTTCACCGACTGCGTGAACCGCCGCGCCGAGGGTAGCGTGAAGCCACTGGCATACGACAAGGCACTGCGCCTCGTGGTGCGTGCTCCGCAGCTACATTCGGGCGCACGTCTCGCCCTCACGGGCAAAGGCGCAGTCTTAGGCAACTGGGACTTGAAAAAGGCTCTGCACATGACCGAGCACAACCACAACGAATGGATTGTGGACATCGACGGCGACGCACTCGATGCAAACGATAAAGAAGTAGGTTTAGGTAACAATAATAAGATTTGTAGTAAGTTAGTTCACGAACTGGAATTCAAGTTCGTGGCGTTCAGCGACAAAGGCGATGAGATGTGGGAGACGTGCGAGAACCGCACACTCACTCTCAAGCCTTTGGAGCAGAACGAAGTGCGCGTAGTGGCACTCGACCAGTCGTTCTACGCGCTCTGCGACGAGAAGGTGGCGGGCACACTCATCCCCGTCTTCTCGCTCCGCTCTGAAGGAAGCTTCGGTGTGGGCGACTTCGGCGACCTTAAACAGATGGTCGACTGGATGGCAAAGACCCACCAGCGCCTCTTGCAGGTGCTGCCTATCAACGACTCTACATCCACACACACGTGGACCGATTCATATCCATATTCATGCATATCTATTTTCGCCCTGCATCCGCAGTATGCCGACCTGCGCCAGCTGCCAGCCCTGAACGACAAGCTGGAGGCAGACCGCTTCGAGGTGCTGCGCGAGGAACTGAACGCTCTGCCGCAGATCGACTACGAGCGCGTGAACAACGCCAAGCTGAAGTATCTCCGCCTGCTGTTTGAGCAGGAGGGCAAGAAGGTGCTGGCGTCGAAGGAGTTCAAGACGTTCTTTGCCGACTGTGAGCGCTGGCTCGCGCCGTACGCCCACTACTGCTATCTGCGCGACTTCTACGGCACATGCGTATTCTCTGAGTGGCCCGACCACAAGCAGTGGAACGAGGCTGACCGCAAGGCGCTCAGCAACCCGAAGAGCGAACTATATAATAAGGTGGCATTCTACTACTACATGCAGTTCGTGCTCGACCAGCAGATGCGCTCAGCTCACGAGTATGCCCGCGCTCGCGGCGTCATCCTCAAGGGTGACATTCCTATCGGCGTGAACCGCAACGGCTGCGACGTATGGCACGAACCCGAATACTTCCACCTCGACTCGCAGGCGGGCGCTCCGCCAGACGCTTTCTCGGTGAACGGACAGAACTGGGGCTTACCGACATACAACTGGGACCGCATGATTGCAGACGGATGCGAGTGGTGGGTGCGCCGCTTCCAGAACATGGCTAAGTATTTCGACGCTTACCGCATCGACCACGTGCTCGGCTTCTTCCGCATATGGGCGATACCTACCGACTGCGTAGGCGGACTGCTCGGACAGTTCCAACCGGCACTCGCCATGTCGCGCGACGAGATACAGAGCTATGGTCTCAACTTCCAGGAGCATCTGTTCACAACGCCGTTCATAGCCCACTGGGTAGTGGAGCGCGTATTCCGTGAACACACCGAGGAGGTGATAAAGACTTATCTCAACCACGAGCACGATGACATCTACTCGCTCAAGCCCGAATACGACACGGAGCGCAAGATTGAGACTGCGTTCGAGGGCAAGACGACGGAGAAGGATGTGTGGCTGCGCGACGGTCTCTACGCGCTGGTTGACGACGTGCTCTTCGTGCGCGACCGCAAGAACCCCAACCTCTTCCACCCGCGCATCACGGCGCAGCTCAACTTCATGTACGAGGCGCTGTGGGACGGCGACAAGGCTGCGTTCAACCGACTCTATAACGACTACTATTATCGCCGCAACAACAATTTCTGGTATGGCGAGGCGATGAAGAAGCTGCCGATTCTGGTGCAGGCTACCCGTATGCTGGTATGCGCAGAAGACTTGGGTATGGTGCCCGACTGCGTGCAGTGGGTGATGCAGCAGCTGCGCATCCTGAGCCTCGAACTGCAGTCGATGCCGAAGGACTCGAGCGTTAAGTTCGGCTATCTCTCGCGCAATCCGTACCGCTCTGTGTGCACTCTCTCTACTCACGATATGCCTACGCTGCGCCAGTGGTGGGACGAAGACTGGGCACGCACGCAGGAGTTCTACAACTCTATGCTCTACCGTGGCGGTGCCGCACCGCATCCGCTGCCGGGATGGCTCGCTCGCGACATCGTTTCGCAGCAGCTCACCTCGCCGTCTATGCTCTGCGTCCTCTCACTGCAGGACTGGTTCGCCATCGACGAGCGCATACGCCTTGCTGATGCCGACGCCGAGCGCATCAACATCCCTGCCAACCCGAAGCACTACTGGCGCTATCGTATGCACATGAACATCGAGCAGCTCCTCGCCGACCGCGACTACAATGAGCAGGTGAAGGAACTGATTGACGAAGCAGGCAGAAAGTAATTATAGGAGGGTATGGCATCCCTGCCATACCCACGCAGCATTATTGTTAGTAGACGGCGTGGGTATAGCAAGGATGCTATACCCTCCTACAGATACTCCAACTTCTTTTTTTAACGGCTTCTGACCTCCTATAAACCGACCATAACGAAATTATAAGCAAAAGAAACAAATATGACCCTAAAGACCCTTCTCCTTTCCTTCCTTACTACCTGCACGACGCACAGTGCCGTAGCACAGACGTTGGGCGGAGTGGAGTATTCGCCCAAGGCAACGACATTCCATATCACTACGTCGCCCGACGTAAAGAAAGTGAACGTACTGCTGTCGGACACAGACAGCGACAACCCCACAGAGCAGCTCACAAAGCAGATGAAGCGTGTGGGCGCAGGCAAGTGGGAGCTCACCGTGAAGAGCGACCTCAAAGGCAAGTACTACCTCTTCAGCGTGTACAACAGCGCACAGCCCGACAACACGCCCGGCATCTTCGCCAAGGCGGTAGGCGTGAACGGCAAGCGCGGTGCCATCGTCGACCTGCGCGACACCGACCCGGAGGGCTGGGCTGACGATGTGCGTCCGGCTCTCAGCAACCCGTGCGACCTCATCATCTACGAGATGCACCACCGCGACTTCTCCGTCGACCTCTCGTCGGGACTGAAGCACAAAGGCAAATATCTCGCACTCACCGAACCGAAGGCTATCGAGCACCTGCAGCGTCTCGGTGTGAACGCCGTACACATTCTGCCGTCGTTCGACTACGCTTCTGTGGATGAGTCGAAGCCCGACGTGCCGCAGTACAACTGGGGCTACGACCCACTCAACTACAACGTGCCCGAGGGATCCTACTCCACCGATGCTGCTACGCCTACAACACGCATACGCGAGTTCAAGCAGATGGTGCAGGCACTGCACCGGGCAGGCATCCGCGTCATCCTCGACGTGGTGTACAACCACACGTTCGACATCAACGGCTCCAACTTCCAGAAAACCTATCCCGACTACTTCTATCGTAAGACAGCGGAGGGCAAGTACTCCGACGGCTCGGGCTGCGGCAACGAGACGGCGAGCGAGAAACCGCTCATGCGCGAGTTTATGAAGGAGAGCGTGGAGTACTGGATAAAGGAATACCACATCGACGGCTTCCGCTTCGACCTCATGGGCGTTCACGACATCGAGACGATGAACGAGATACGTGCTATGGTAGACCAGATCGACCCATCGATATACATCTACGGTGAGGGCTGGAGCGCAGGTTCTTGCGCCTATCCGCAGGAGAAGCTCGCCATGAAAGCCAACACCAAACAGCTCAACGGCATCGGTGCGTTCTGCGACGATATGCGCGACGCGCTGCGCGGCCCGTTCTCCGACGACCATAAGGGTGGCTTCCTCATCGGCGAGCCTGACGAGGAGGAGAGCATAAAGTTCGGCATCGTGGGTGCCATTGCGCATCCGCAGATAGATATGACGAAGGTGAACTACTCGCGTGAGGCGTGGACTAACGAACCGTCGCAGATGGTGGCTTACGTGAGTTGCCACGATGACATGTGCCTGACAGACCGCCTGCGCGCTACGGTGCCGTACATCACCGACGACGAGCTGATACGCCTCGACCTGCTCGCACAGACCGCCGTGCTCACATCGCAGGGCGTGCCGTTCATCCTCTCGGGCGAGGAGATGCTGCGCGACAAGAAGAGCGTGCACAACTCATTCCGCTCGCCCGACTCCATCAACCGCCTCGACTGGAACAACATGAAGCGCTATCCGCAGGTGTTCGACTACTACGCCGGTCTCATCGCGCTGCGCAAGGCGCATCCTGCGTTCCGCATGGGCAAGGCGGAAGAGGTGCGCAAGCATCTCGAGTTTGTCGACGCACCGAAGGGTGTGGTGGCGTTCCGACTGAAGGACAATGCTGGCGGCGACGCATGGAGAAACATCTACGTGGTGCTCAACTCACAGAAGACTCCGCAGAACGTGAAGGTGGCTGAGGGTAGCTACACCACGGTGGTGGCAAACGGCAAGGTGAACGCCGACGGTCTCGGACTCATCAGTGGCACAACTCTGACGGTTGCTCCGCAGTCGGCATTGATAGTACACGACTAATAATATTATAATTTATGAATATCAAACACATACTACGTAAGAGGGTGATACTTCTACTCGCCCTCTTCTTTTCTTCGACTATTGCTATGAACGCAGCACAGAAGATTGACCGCATTGAGCCTACAAACTGGTTCGTAGGCATGAAGAACCCACAAGTGCAGCTGATGGTGTACGGCAAGGACGTACGCGCTGCCGAGGTGTCGACCGACTATCCGGGCGTGCGCATCGACTCGCTCGTACGTCTCGACTCGCCCAACTATCTGTTAGTGTACCTGAACGTAGGGGATGCTCAGCCGGGCACGATGAACCTGCTGTTCCGCGCCGGCAAGAGCAAGACGAGCGTGAAGTACGAGCTGAAGGCACGCGACATGAAGGGCGAAGAGCGCATGGGCTTCACCAACGCCGACGTGCTCTATATGCTCATGCCCGACCGCTTTGCGTCGAGCGGAAAGTATCTCAACGTGAAGGGACTGAACGCTTACAGCGTGAACCGCAAGGAGCCGTCGCTGCGTCATGGCGGCGACCTCGAAGGCATACGCCAGCACCTCGACTACTTCAACGAGCTGGGCGTAACGGCTTTGTGGTTCACACCCGTGCTTGAGAACAACTCGCCCGACCACGGCAAGAGCAGTACGTATCACGGATACGCTACGACCGACTACTACCGCGTAGACCCGCGCTTCGGCACAAACGACGACTACCGACAGCTCGTGGCTGACGCACACCGTAAGGGACTGAAGGTGGTGATGGACATGATTTTCAACCACTGCGGTTTCGAGCATCCTTGGGTGAAGGACATGCCGACAAAGGACTGGTTCAACACGCCCGAATGGCTTGCGCCGGAGAATCAGGCGAAGGCTGTGAAGACGAAAACCATGGACGGCGACCAGATGACTAACGACAAGTATCTGCAGACAAGCTACAAGCTGACACCAGTGCTCGACCCGTATGCGTCGAAGGTAGACCTGCGCGAGACGGTGGACGGCTGGTTCGTGCCTACAATGCCCGACCTCAACCAGCGCAACGAGCATGTGATGACCTACCTCATACAGAACTCAGAGTGGTGGATTGAGACCGTTGGCATCGACGGCATACGCATGGACACTTATCCGTATGCCGACCGTAAGGGCATGGCACACTGGATGGAGGTGCTGAACACGGAGTATCCCAACTTCAACACCGTGGGCGAGACTTGGGTGACCGAGCCGGCTTACACCGCAGCATGGCAGAAGGACTCGCCGCTGGCAGAAGTGAACTCGAACCTGAAGACGGTTATGGACTTCGCATTCTTCGACCGCATCAACCAGGCGAAGAACGAGGAGACCGATGACTGGTGGAAGGGCTTCAACCGCATATACAACTCGCTCTGCTACGACTATCTGTACGTAGACCCGTCACACGTGATGGCGTTCATCGAGAACCACGACACCGACCGCTTCCTCGGCGAGGGTCAGGACACATTAGCGCTGAAGCAGGCACTGGCTCTGCTGCTCACCGTCAACCGTATTCCGCAGCTCTACTACGGCACCGAGATACTGATGAACGGCACGAAGAGCACCACCGACGGACATGTGCGCCGCGACTTCCCCGGAGGTTTCGCCGGCGACACACGCAACGCCTTCAACAAGGCAGAGCGCACGAAGGAGGAGCAGGCTATGTTCAGCTTCACAAGTCGTCTGCTCCACTGGCGACAGAACAACGAGCTCATCACAAAGGGCAAACAGACACAGTTCATACCGTTCAAGGGCGTGTACGTAGTGGCACGCACGCTCGGCGACAAGGCGGTGATGACGGTACTCAACGGCACATCAAAGACGGCTACAATGTCCGTAGCACGCTACGCAGAGATTATCGGCAACCGCACGGAGGCTACAAACGTACTAACGGGCAGAAAGATAGACCTCACGAAGGACGTGAAACTGCAGCCGAAGGGCGTACTCGTACTTAGTCTGTAGCCATCCGCGTCGACCGATGCAGACATCTGCGCCGACCGATGCAGACATCCGCGTCGACCGATGCGGACATCCGCGCCGACCGATGCGCACGTCTGCGTCGGTCGGTGCGTATCGTTTTAACACAAGACAAGAGTCGTCACATCTTGCCCTGATTGAAACAAAATACCAAACAATAACAATCAAAACAAAACCTAACATGAACAGATTTCTAAAATCAATGGCTGCCATCGCATGTGGCGTGGGCTTTCTGCCCCTCAACGCCTCCGCACAGGGCTGGCCATCACAATACCAAGGCGTGATGCTCCAGGGCTTCTACTGGGACAGCTTCGACGCATCGCAGTGGACAAAATTAGAGAGCCAGGCTGACGAGCTGGCACCTTACTTCAAGCTCGTATGGGTGCCGCAGAGCGCATACTGCGGCGGAAAGTCGATGGGCTACAACGACCTCTACTGGTTTACGAACTACAACTCGTCGTTCGGCACGGAGCAGGAGTTGCGCTCCATGATCGGCACGTTCAAGCAGAAGGGCATCGGCACAATAGCCGATGTCGTAATCAACCACCGCGGAACCGTCAAGAACTGGTTCGACTTCCCAGAGGAGACGTACAAGGGCAAGACGTACAAAATGACCTCTACCGATGTGTGCGCAGGCGACGACAAGGGTAAGGCTGCGGAGGAGGCGAAGAAGCAGGGCGTGAGCCTCAGCGCCAACTACGATACGGGCGAGGACTGGGACGGTATGCGCGACCTCGACCATAACTCCGCCAACGTGCAGAACTGCGTGAAGGCGTATCTCGACCTGCTGCTCAACGACTTAGGATACGCAGGTGTGCGCTACGACATGACAAAGGGCTATGCCGGCAAATTCACGGGCATGTACAACAAGGCGGCAAACCCAACCTACTCCGTCGGCGAATACTTCGACGGCAACAAGACGAATGTCACCAACTGGCTGAACGCTACGAAAGTGGACGGCAAGGTGATGTCGGCAGCGTTCGACTTCCCTATACGCTACTCGGTGCGCGACGCTGCGAACAACGGCAACTGGTCGAAGCTGGCAAACGGCGGCTTGGCTACCGACGTGGTGTACAAGCGCTACGCCGTGACGTTCATCGAGAACCACGACACGGAGAAGCGTAGCGATGCTGCGCAGGATCCGATACGCAAGGACACGCTGGCGGCTAACGCCTATCTGCTCGCCATGCCAGGCACACCGTGCGTGTTTTACAAACACTGGACCGACTGCAAGCAGGAGATAAAGAACATGATACTGGTGCGCAACATTGCCGGCATACACAACGAGAGCAACTGGTCGTGCACGGAGAACTCTGCATCGCGCTACGTCGTGACAACAACGGGTGCGAACATGAGGCTGCGCGCTGCGGTGGGCACCACGGCCAACGCATACACACCAACCGACGACGGATGGGCTCTGGCTGCCGAGGGATACCACTGGCGCTACTTCCTGCCTACATCTGCCGAGACGGTGTTCCCGTCGCTGCCGTCGGGCGAATACCATAACGCGCCGACCGTAACGCTACGCGCTATATCAGCCAACAAGAATGCCCAGATTGTCTACACGCTGGACGGCTCCAACCCAACAGCATCGGGCACAAAGGTGGCTAACGGCACTAAGGTTACGCTCCCCAACGGCAAGTGCACGCTGAAGGCGGCATTGCTCGCGAACGGCAAAGTGGGCACTATCGTGACTCGAACATACGACGTGCGCAAGTTTGAAGCATACACGTTCGCTGTGTATGTGAACACCGAGAACGTGGGCTGGAAGAACTGCTACTTCTGGACATGGGGCGGCGACGACACACACGCACCGGCTAACAACAAATGGCCCGGCGACAACGTGACGACACTGACGGAGAAGAACGGCAAGAAATGGTATAGCAAGCAGTTCAAGATAAACACACCGACCGACTACGTGAACTTCGTGTTCGCAAAAGAGAGCTCGGTGCAGACGGCAGACGTATCGGGCATCACAACCGATGCTTACTTCGAGATACAGAACTCGAAGGACTCGCAGGGACACTATCTCGTGAAGAACGTGACAGCCGACCAGCCTACAGCCATCGCGGACATCACTGTCAGCCACGAAGCAAACGCCACATCTGTAATGGCTATCGACGGCAGAACAGTGCGCCACTTCAACAGCGCAGTGTCTACAACAGAAGCTATCGACGGACTCGCTCCGGGCATCTACATCGTGAACGGCAAGAAGGTTCTCGTGCGTTAAAGACCTTTACTCTCACAATAAAAGAGAAGTTCATGCGTTAATAAGAAGTTCTTACACAACAATTAAAGGAATTTCTTATACAATGACATACATCAGACATCTGCTGAAGGCGTACCCGGTATCGTGCTTCTATATCCTTATGATATTGGTATTGTGCTTCGCAACGATACCGAGTACGCCGCTCGACAACGTTACGCTCATAGACAAATGGGTACACATAGCCATGTACGCCGGCACGTGCGCAACCATCTGGCTTGAGTATCTGCGCAACCATAGCGCAAAACGCCAACCGGTGATGCGCATCGCATCGCCTACGGACAAGCCTGCGCTCAACTGGGCAAAGCTACTGTGCCTTGCGTGGCTCGCACCGATACTGATGAGCGGACTCATCGAGATACTGCAGGAATACTGCACGGGCGGACGACGTAGCGGCGATTGGCTCGACTTCGCAGCCAACTCTATCGGAGCGACACTTGGTGCTCTCGCAGGTATCATAATGGTTTACAGCAAGCATTCAAGGCAGTGAGACTTTCGCAAAACGACAGTGAGACTTTCGCAAAACGAATGTCTCACTTTTCTTTTTATATATACAAGTTTTGAGTACCTTTGCACATTATTACATATAAACCAAGAAAAAACAGTATTAAGTAAATAGAAGTGAAACCAACTTTTCAACTTATTTCGATATTCGTGCTCGCACTGCTCCTGTTCGTGGGCTACTCGAAGGCTCCCGACTATGTGGCTGATGCGTTGCATCTGAAACAGATTGGGCAGGACATCACGACGGCTGACGCAGACACCATGCACGTCGAGGATGCGGCAAGCGACACCATCACCGAACCGGTAGACACCGCACGACAGCGCGTGCTTATCTTTGGTGACTCGATGAGCCAACTGCTCGCTCTGCGCCTGTGCGACTACACCAACGCCAACGGACACTCGCTGACGTGCGTCACATGGAACGGATCGGGCACGCATCAGTGGGCTGCTTCCGACACGCTGCGCTTCTATATGCAGAGGGTGCGACCGACGCATGTGTTCGTATGCCTGGGCAGCAACGAACTGTACACTGCCGACATGAAGGGATGCAGAAAGCGTGCCGAGAGGATACTCGCCAAGATTGGCAACGTGCCGACAACATGGATCGGTCCGCCTAACTGGATGGAGGACAAGGGCATCAACAATATGCTGCAGAGCTTCATGGGCAAACGACGTTTCTTTATGACCAAGGGAATGGAACTCGATAGGCAGGAGGACGGACGCCACCCGACGTATGCGGCTGCTGCAAAATGGATGGATAGTATCGTGGAATGGATGAACAGCGGAAAGGCAGCGCACCCGTTCGTAATGAACAAACCGACAACTCACTCAAGAAGATACACTCAGATAATCATTCCGATGAATCCAGGAAAGGCTACAACAACGGACAGCATAGACGTGAACACCACGGAGGAACCACTACCGAAGCCTATCAGCGAACAAGAGGGTGAACAGAAAACAGAACCAAAGAGCGAACAGAAAGTGGAACAAAAGGACGAACCACATACCGAACCCCACCATACGGCAGCTGATAAAAACAAAGAATGTACTTCAAACAATAAAGAATGAACTATACAGACATAAACATAGAGGTGATGCTCGTGGCGTTTCTCGCTATATACACACTGGTGAAACGCGCCTCACGCACAGCGATGATGCTCTACGTCGTGGCGTTCAACCTCTACTTTGCCTATCGACTGAACGGCAGCGTGATGTGGCTGCTGCCGGCTACAGCGTGCTTCAACTACGCCTTGACGCAGGAGATGGCACTACGCGAAGGACGAACACGCAAGCTGCTGCTCGCTACCGTTGTGGTAGCAGACCTTGCGGTGCTCGCCTACTTCAAGTACGCCACGTTCATACTCAACGATGTCATCGGACTCATGCTGCGCACCAACTTCTCGTTAGGTTCGATAGTGCTGCCCGTAGGCATTTCGTTCTATACGTTCCAGGGAATCAGTCACGCTGTGGATGTCTACCGCCGCCGCTTCACGATGAACACCACGCTGCTCGAATACTTCTTCTACCTCACATTCTTTCCACTGCTCCTCGCCGGACCTATCACACGCGCCGAGAACCTTATACCGCGCCTGCGCCGCAATCAGCAGGCATCGAGCCGCATGGTGTGGAGCGGATTGTGGCTCATCATGCTCGGACTGGTGAAGAAGAACATGGTGAGCGACTACATCGGACAGTTCACCACATGGGTGTTCGATGCTCCGCAGACCTTCTCGGGCTTCGAGAACATGGCGGCACTGCTGGGCTACCCCGTACAGATATACTTCGACTTCTCTGGCTATAGCGACATGAGTATCGGTGCAGCAGCCATACTCGGCTTCTGGCTGCCCGACAACTTCCGCTTCCCCTACCGTGCGCTTAGCCTCACCGACTTCTGGCGACGCTGGCACATATCGCTCTCCACGTGGTTCCGCGACTATCTGTACATACCACTCGGCGGCAACCGCAAGGGCACACTGCGCATGTATGCCAACAACTTCATAACGATGCTCATAGCCGGACTGTGGCATGGCGCGTCGTGGATGTTCGTCATCTGGGGAGCACTGCACGGCTTCGGTCTGTGCGTACATAAGTTCTTCAGTCGCCAGCTGCGCATCACACTCCCCTCCACGTTGTGGGGCAACACGCTGAGCTGGCTCATCACCTACGTGTACGTCTGCTTCGCATGGTCGTTCTTCCGCTCGCAAAGTCTTACGCAGCTCGGCACGATGTACGAGAAGATTGTCGCTGACTTCAGCTGGGCGTATCTCTCACCATTCGTCTACGCACGTCCTCTGTGGACAGTCTGCCTCCTCGGTGCCATGCTCACCTATCTCATCCCCGAACGCACTTACACACGCCTGCAGCTGCGCTTCATAACGCTGCCTTGGCTCGCCAAGTTCCTCCTCTTCATAGTCTGCGTGCAGCTCGCCATCGAAGTGGCGCAGGAGGACGTGCAGCCATTTATCTACGGAGCCTTTTAGGAGGAGAGAGCGAACCTCAGTTCTCTTCAACAAGATTCTTTTAGCAACATCACTAAATACATTTATTTTTAGCGAACGGCTATAAATACAAAAATAGCAAAGAGCTTGTTATGATATGCAACAAGCATCTTTGCTATTCTTTTATTAGAAGCAAACTAACTCTCTTGTAAATAAATGCTACTTTTCCTTTTTACCATTAAAAATCCAGGTATCATCACCTTCAGTTTGGAATGTCATGGTTAGTACTCCATTAATGTACATACCATCAACTACTAAATTCGATTCTGGATTAAGCTTATAAATACCATTTGACTCAGAAATCGTAAAATTGACATTTTTAATATCAATACCATATTTTTCACAAATAAATCTTGTTAGCATCACGGTTGTATTTGAAAGTCTTTCAAAAGCCACATAGCATGGAGCACCAGTATTATCACCAGGATTCCGAAGTGTACCAGCATAAGTTCCTACAATCACAGAAGAAGGATTTTTCTGTTGGCTAACATCATCGTCATCATCACTACAAGACGTAACGGTCATACTCACAAGTGCCACAAGCACTGCCATAAACATGTACTTAATCTTTTCCATTGTTTCAGTTGTTTAATTTATTAATATTTAAATTCGTTTTTATGTTATACTATAAAGACATAACTTTAATTCTTTACAAATTTAGGAAAATAAAAACAAAAGTATTTTGAGCCAAAACGCATAATTCGTCAAACGTATCAGTTGCATCGTGAAATGCAAAAACACACTGTAAAACCTACTCACACTCCGTATCCTCACCTTTAAGATGCGCAACAACATTACGAAGCAAACGCTTGGACACAGTAAGACTTACCGACTTGCCGTAATTGTCGACAAATGTCAGCTTCTCCTTTAGCAGATTGACATGACTGACGTTATGCAAATTAAGAAACAAGCTCCTACCTACACGCATGAAAGCCACACTTGGATCGTCACACTTACATACGTATTCACAAATATCAGCGAGTCCAAATGGCAGCAATACATCGGTACCATTAATGTAGAAAACACGCGAGAAATGATCCTCTGCCTTAAAATAGGCAACAGACTCAAGGTGAACGACAAATAGTTCGTCGCGATTGTACAAGGTTATGTTCATCGTATAGTCAGAAAATATTAGTGATTGTGATTAGTTCTTACTGAAGGATACAAAAAAGGCGGAACCGTTCGTGGCTTGTCCAAACTCAGGTTACCGCCAAGTGACCTCGCATACGCACAAGCACAGAACGGCTCACGCCATAGAGCGTGAACCTTCCATCTACTTGTTCCCGGTATGCGAAAATTGGCGGTATTCGAGTTGGGAGAACAAGAGCAAAAGCTCAAATCCAAAATGTACCATCAATGAGAATTAACTCATCGCGAAAGTTTCGACCTCTAAAGATCCGTTTATTACTTTCTTTTACAGAACACAAAAGTAATAAAAAGTACTGATATTGACGAACATTAAATATCTTTATTTTAAGCCCAAAACGCAAAAAGAGCATATATGCCGTGAATACTCACAAGCCATATATGCTCTTTTGTTATAAATAAAGTATTTATTTACTGTGCATCGGCAACCGTAGAGCCGTCGTAACCCCACTTATAGTAAGAAGCGCCGTGAACGAAACCTGCACCGAAAGCGGTGAAGATAATGTTGTCGCCCTTCTTCAAGTGACGCTCGTGATCCCACAAAGCCAAAGGAATTGTGGCAGCACTTGTATTGCCGTAACGCTGTATGTTCACAACTACCTTCTCGAGCGGAAGATTGATGCGCTTAGCAACAGCCTCGATGATGCGGAGGTTTGCCTCGTGAGGGATAACCCAGTTGACATCTTCTGTAGTCATTTCGTTGCGCTTGAGCACTTCCTCAACGTCGTTACCCATATCGGTAACTGCATAGCGGAACACTGTGCGACCCTCCTGATAGAGGTAGTGCAAACGATGGTCCACTGTGAAGTGTGACGGCGGACAAACCGAACCGCCCGCCTTCATGTGAAGGAACGGAAGTCCGATGCCGTCGGTGCGCAAGAATGAGTTCTGCACGCCTACGTTCTCCTCCTCGGTTGCCTCTACGAGCACTGCGCCTGCACCATCGCCGAACAACACGCAGGTTGCGCGGTCGGTATAGTCTACGAGCGACGACATCTTGTCGGCACCGATAACGATAATCTTCTTATAGCGTCCGCTCTCAATCATGGTAGCGGCAACGTCGAGCGAATAGAGGAATCCGCAGCATGCTGCCTCAAGGTCGAAGGCGAAAGCGTTCTTCAGTCCGAGTTTGCCAAGGACGATAGAAGCTGTTGAGGGGAACTTGTAGTCGGGGGTTGTTGTTGTGACAATGAGCGCATCGATTGTATCGGGGTCTACGCCTGTCTTCTTCAGAAGCTGCTTGGCTGCCTTGCGCGCCATGTAGCTTGTGCCGAGACCTTCCTCTGTGAGGATGTGGCGTTCCTTGATACCGACACGGGTCATAATCCACTCGTCGCTGGTGTCTACCATGCGCGACAGTTCCTCGTTGTTGAGGACATAGTCGGGCACATAGCCACCAACGCCTGTGATTACTGCGTGTATCTTACCCATTGTAATTATTCAGCAACTTCCTTTACGATAGCCACCTTACCACGATAGTAACCGCAAGTAGGGCAAACTGTGTGGTATACATAGTAAGCGCCACAGTTCGGGCATACTGCCAATGTAGGAGCTACTGCCTTATCATGAGTTCTTCTCTTAAGTGTACGTGTCTTTGACTGTCTTCTTTTAGGATGTGCCATTTTTCTTTAATCTTTAATTATTGTTTTTAATTTTTCTAATTCATTCCAGCGCGGATCTACCGCTGCCTCTTCATTCTCGCCACTACTTCGGGTAGCTGAGTGTTCTTCGAGAACCTTTATCATCGCCGCGTTACATTTTCCAGGTGTATGCACGTGCTTAGCGGGAATGTTGAGTGCTATAAATTCGTAGATGAACCATGCCACGTCGAGTACGCCTTCGCGCTCGTCGACGGTGATGAGGTCATCGTCTTCGGAATATTCTTCTCCAAACTTGACGATAAGGCGGTCGTCGCTTTCCACGTCCTGATCCATATCGTCGAGGCAGAGGTCGCACGGAATAACGACCGAGCCTGCGGTGTGGAAGTCGAGCTCAAAATAGTTCTCCGTGCGGCGCACGTTTAACGACACACTGACAGAGCCACGCTTGATTTCGTCCTCGTCTAACGACTCGAAATAAGCGTCGCCCAGGTTGAAATTGAGCGTCGTAAGACCCTCATCCAACTCCTTTAAATCTATCTTAAGCGATTCTAAATTACACATTTGGTGTGCAAAGTTACGAATATTCTGCGAATTACACAACTGATTATCAGAAAAGTTCTATTCTAAAGGTAGTTCCAACGCCCAATTCCGACTTTTTCACGTAGATTTTGCCGTGATGATACTCTTCTACAATGCGTTTGGCGAGCGACAGGCCCAATCCCCAACCGCGTTTTTTCGTAGTAAAACCTGGTTTAAACACATTACCGATATCCTTCTTGCGTATGCCTTTGCCAGTGTCTGCCACCTCGACTACGGCGCGTGCGCCTTCCTTCAGTATGGTGAGCGTAATGGTGCCGGCGCCTTCCATGGCGTCGACGGCGTTCTTGCAGAGGTTTTCTATCACCCACTCGAAGAGCGAGGCGTTGATGCGCACTATGACGTCTTCCTCGGGGAAGCGGCATATCATCTGCACCTTGCGCGATGTGCGGCGGTCCATATAGTCGACCACGTGCTGCATTATCTCCTTCAGATTTGTCTCCACAGGTTCGGGCAGCGAGCCTATCTTCGAGAAGCGGTCGGCGATGAGCTGCAGGCGCTTCACGTCCTTGTCCATCTCGGGTATGAGCGGGTCGTCGGGGTGGGTCTCCTTCAGTATCTCGGTCCACGCCATGAGGCTCGATATCGGCGTACCGAGCTGGTGTGCCGTCTCCTTCGAGAGTCCTACCCACACCTTGTTCTGCTCGGCGCGTTTCGACGTGAGCAGGGCGAATATGGCTATGACAACGAATATCATCACCACACCCAATTGTATATAAGGATAAGAGGCAAGGCGACGCAGCATGACGGAGTCGGCGTAGCAGACATTTATATAATCGTCGGAGCGAGTCACACTATCAGCATCCTCATTAAGTGTAATGCGTATCACTTGACGCTCAAGTAACATTTCCTTACCAAGCTCCTCCACACGCTGCACAGAGTCGGCTTCTGTCCTACATGTCTTCAAGTCAATATTACGGTATGCTTGCACATCACCATTAGAATCGAGTACAATCACAGGGATTGTATTATTCCCGTTTATCACCTTCAACACTAAATTGATGTCGGTGTTCTCGTCAGCATTGTTCAGCGTACGCATCGCCTCTGCCCAAACCGCCATCTTGTTGTGTTCCTCCTTGGCAAGGTCGCGTATGAGGAGATGCGACACGACAAGTGATGCCACGGCGATAATCACCGCAGCGAGCACAAGAAATATCTTCACTCTACGTATTTGGTCGGTCCATTGCATATAACTAATAACGCAGTTACGGGCAGAATATTATTGAAGAAAGAAGGATTATTGCGCTTTCAAACGCAATAATCACCAATGATCACCAAAGATTGCTGTCCACCACTCTATTCACGCCATCTGCTGCAACCGAATCGGCGGCAACAGTTTCTGTGCGTGCGTCTTGGCGTGCGTTGGTCATCACACCGATAACAACAAGCAGCAGCGCAATCAGCGCAACGAGCACGGCGTTCACAACGGCGAACGACTTGCTCTTGCCTGCCAACAGGCGCCTTATCTGGGCGATGTCGGAGGGTCGATGGTCGCGGTCTACATATTCCATGACGATGCACTCGCCAAGTTCTTCTACCGGCTCCATGCTTATGGTGCGGCAGATGTTGGGATGGTCGAGCTGCAAGCCGCACTCACCGCCAAAGCCTGCCACGAATCCTGATGTGAGTCGTTTCTCCTTGTCGTTCATCAGCACGATTCTTTAACAACCCTAACTATCGAAAGTCCGCCGTTGCGACCCGCTACGAACGGCGGTGTGCGCTCGCCGTCACGCTCAAGGAACGGCAGATACAGCGGTTGCTCGGCAATGAAGCAACCCGTAACGAAACTGTCGCCAGGCAACATTTGGTTATGAGGTTGTTGCCCGTGGCGGTCTGCGGCACGACGAAGGCGCGGTAGACGGCGCCGTCCTTATATGGTGTAAGGCTGCGCACGCTGCCGACGACGATTACCGTTAAGGTGGCGAGGTCGACAGTGGCGGAGGTGGCGAGATTGTTCATCTTCACCGACACATCCGCATCTGCGAGTGAGCTTTCGCTATATCCGGCACCTGCCTTGAGCACTATCTCCACCTGACTCATCAGGTGACGTGCCTCGATTTTCACCGGCGATGCCGATGGAGCGGCATCGAGCGTGGAGCCTACAATAAGATCGGACGACTTGTATGCGCCCAGACTGCTTTGGTCGGCACTGACACCGAACGGCATGGCGCTCACGCTTGCCACCGTCTGCGTGTAGGGATAATACATATAGAAGTCGGCATGCGTCTGAGCGTCCTTCCAGTATACTGTCTTTTCTGCGTTCCATGTCGTGGTATAGGTGTACGACATGTTGTCGAGGTGATTGCCCAAGGGTTTCAGCGTCGCCGCGCTGCCGTCTGCATTGCGGTTGACAACGAACAGCCCTATACGGTCGCCACTCTCGAACGCCTCCTCCGTGGCGCGGGTTATCGTGGCGCTAATATTTATAGGTATCTGTGCCGCGGGCTTGTCTGGCTCGGTGGGCGTAGGTGGCACGTCGGGGTCGTCGTGTCCGCACGATGTGCATGCTACGAGAAGAGCCAAAGCAATTAGAAAGACAGGTTTCTTATCATAAGCACTCATATTATTTGCGGTGTTAAAGCTTAACAAATACAAAACAATAAAATACAAGTTCACAATAGTTCACTTTTCACAAAAACAATAGTATGAGCCGATGTTTGCTTGGCTTAGTATGATAGTATATGTGCTTGAAACGGGTATTACCACGCTGCGGTAATTCTGTTTGCACTTCGCCTTTGCGGAATATTTTGTAGCCGATTGCCGCCACAACGACGCTCATTATCGGCGAGATGATATTGAAGAAGCAATAGGGCAGGTAGGTGGTCGTCGCCACGCCGAGCACGGTGCTCTGCGTCATGCCGCAGGTGTTCCACGGCACAAGCACTGAGGTCACGGTCACGGCGTCCTCTGTCGTGCGGCTCAGCAGGCGGCGCTCGTAGTTCTCGCGGTCGTAAACGTCGCGGAACATGTTGCCGGTGAGCAGGATGCACAGATACTGGTCGGCGATGGCTACGTTGAGCATCACGCCGGTGGTGGCTGTAGACGCCACGAGCGACGTGCGACCCTTCACCATGTGGATGAACAGTCGGGTGATACCACCCACCATTCCGCTTGCTGCCATCGTTCCGCCGAAACACATGGCGCAGATGATGAGCCAGATGGTGTCGGTCATACCTGCCATGCCGCGCGTAGACACGAGCTCGGTGAGCATCTGGTTCGATGTGCTCAGCGTCGTCTCGCCGTATACGCTCATCATCGCCGCCTTGAACATCGACGGGTCGATTTCTGCCAACGCCTCGCGCTGGAAGATGAGTCCGCAAGCCACAGCGAGAAGTGTCGATAAGAAGATAGTGACGATTGGCGGGGTCTTGCGCGCGATGAGCACGCCAGTGGCTACGGGCACTATGAGCAGCCACGGCGTTATGTTGAAGCGTCCGTCGAGGGCTGCCATGAACGAGGCTAATTCCTGCGTCTCCGTGGTGTCGATAGTGAGTCCTGCCACCGCGAAGATTATCAGCGCGAGGGTTATCGAGGGCACGGTGGTGAGCAGCATGTAGCGTATATGACTGAATAGCTGCACGCCCAGACTGCCCGAGGCGAGGGTGGTTGTCTCGGAGAGTGGCGAGATTTTGTCGCCGAAATAAGCGCCGGAGATTATCGCTCCTGCCACCCAACCGTCGGCGAAGCCTTGCGCTCTGCCAATTCCCATGAGCGCAATGCCGATGGTGGCGATGGTGGTCCACGATGAACCGGTCATCAGACTGACAAGGGCGCAGATAAGGCAGGTGGACGCCAGGAAGACCGACGGATGGATGATGTGCATACCATAATATATTAAGGTGGGCACTACACCGCTCACCATCCATGCGCCGCCCAAAGCTCCGATGAGCAGCAGTATTATCAACGCACTCGACACGCTCGACACGTTCTTCGTGATAGCTTTCTCAAAACTTGACCACGGCACATTCAGATAGCCCATGCCGATGAGAACGCAGAACGCCGATACGGCTATCAATGTCACCTGCGACGCTCCTGCCAGCGAGTCGCTGCCGAACGCTCGTATCGTCGCAACGAGCATTACCACGAGCAACGCAATCGGTGTGAATGACAGCAACGCCGACGGACGCTTCTTCAAATGCGCAGTTGCTGCGTGTTTAGCGGTTACTTGTCCACTTTTTCTTCCTTCCTTGTGATTCTCCATTGTATTCATCATGAAACATTACGTATATTTATACATCCCATTCACTATTATCACATACAAAGTTACTGTGTTTTCTGCATATATACAACATTTTGCACTATAAAAGCGTATATAATTACAATAAAGAATAAACTAATGAATAAAATATTGTATAGATATACAACAAAATTAGATCTTGCGTACTCAATATATACACTCAATACCATGGGCGCTATCCTGGGCTATGTGATGTTGGGCTTTCTTGCTCTGGCAAGCGGCAAAGCCGAGCGCAGCTCGCGTTAATTGAGTTTTGACTTTACACGCAAACACAAACCTTAGGAGGGTATAGTATCTGCTATACCCACGCTATCACTAACCATAGGAGGCGGCGTGGGTATGGCAGGATGCCATACCCTCCTAAACAA
>OGJJ01000267.1_pt1:0-30000 | contig 49514 bp, 26 predicted proteins | sample 1572081 | NCBI WGS metagenome assembly OGJJ01 (sample SAMEA2582122, study PRJEB24529) | metagenome | biome: Human gut stool | place: China | collected 2011
ATATATAGATAGATTCAAATAGCACTCCCATTCCATCTCTTCGCTCCACCCATCCATTCGTTTTATTTTGATGAATCCGAAATAATCTAAAGTTAATAACTTAATTGTAATTGCTCTAATTCATAGGTTTCTCTTTTATTAAGTTAATAACTTTCATAATGACAATCAGTAATCAGGATAGATTTTTGTTTGATTAAATTAAGTATAAGTAGTAGAACTAATTAATTTAACTATTGCGAAAGAGTGGAGGAGTAGTATGTGCATATACAAAAGAAAGGCAAGTAATTTTTTTTAGAATTCAATTCCGAAGAAAAAGAAATAATTGTGAATTGGATGATCTGTACTAGACGATCCAAGGAGTTTTATGGTAAGTTATTCGTATCTGGAAAAGGGGTAGCAGACCTTTTTTCATGCTTGAACCCTGATGGTCAGGCGATAAAGCATAAATAAAATGCCAGGAGTCTAGGGTAAGTATATGTGGATCACCGGGCGCTCTTCTTTTCTTATGCGTAGCCTCTCCAAGGTTAGGTCGCCTACAGTAGAAAGTTGTATCTACTCTACATAATAGCAGAACGACTCCCCCTTTGAACAGTAAAGAGGGAAAGAAATAAAATAGGGATTGTTGCTCCTCATTGTAATATCCATAATGATGTTAATGTTATGGTAAGAAAGAACGGGTTCATCAAAATGAAATGGAATATTTTGGAGGAATAAATCTGATTGGAAAAAATCCATTTTCTATCATTATCAGGGGAGTTGCTTTGATTTTCAAAATACGAACGCGGGAATAATTGAGATAGCGGATCCAAAGGTTAAATTCAAATTAAAGGTAATTAATTACTAAATTTCTGTGGAATTTTGAGATGGAAGATATGTTTATTTAAACATAAAACGATCTAATTATGAAATTAAACAATTGATACAAGCTGATTACTCAACTCAATTACACTCAATTAATAGTACCCTTAGAGTCCACTTCTTCCCCATACTACGAGTGAAAGGGAAAACGTAAAAACTACCATTAAAGCAGCCCAAGCGAGACTTACTATATCCATGTGAATCATGCCCCCTATCTCGATGAATATGAAGGAATTGTTACATTATTGATCTCTAAAATAATAATAGGGGAATTGGTGGTGCAGAGTCAAAAAAATGAGATTATGACTTAAAGCTATTGACAAACCGATCCAATGGATCCGCTTGTAACAAGTATATATTTCCTATATAGGATTGATTTGTGGTGAGGAAGAATTAAGCACAAGCGCAACAGATACACGTTACCCCTTGGAAGTATCAAGGGGATGTTACTAGGGGAATGGAATGGAACATGTCGTAATAGTAAGATCTATTCTTTGTTTTGTTGCGTTTCATAGGGAAAATATATCTACACTACATATATACCATCAAGATGGATAACTGTCTCTCCCTAAGCTAAACCTTACTATCTCTGTTTCTGTGAAACAATCGGTAGACACCCTATTACATTGCTACATTGCGGGGGTTACCACAGAAAAATTCTTTTTGACTTTCTTCTATAGGGGCCAGTTAACCATTAACTATTGAATGACTGGCTGAGCACTGAAATCCTATCGCGAGTACGGCCTGTATACAAAGTATCTTCAGCCCTCTCCACAACCCCTAGGATTCCCCCGTGGCGAATCCAAGCGAGATCCAATTCACGACTGAATCAGGAGACCCTACAGTGGGCATTGGTAGGGTACTGGTAGGGTATGGTAATTAGGAAAGATTGATAGTTATAGTCTTTCCTATAAGTCAACCCCCCCAGGATCCTTGGAGCAAAGATTTACAGCCCTTCTTTCATAGAACCCGCGTATTTTGAAGCTGATTCTGAAGATAAATAAAGTATCAACAGTTCTTTTCGTCCACCGGGCAGGAATCAGCCCAGTTATATCAGCGAAGCAGGATTCCGAGCCATTTGTTGTGTTGATCAGGCGACACCCGGATTTGAACTGGGGAGAAAGGATTTGCAGTCCCCCGCCTTACCACTCGGCCATGCCGCCAAAAAAGAAATAAAATAGAAATAATAAATGGGCGTAAATACTCTTTTTTGGAGAGGGTTACTGAATCTTTGGTTTTTATTGGATTTGCATCTTCTAATTCTGTTTTCCTTATCCTATCCATCTTTTTACCCAACTTACTCTTCATCTAGTTGAGACCATTTTCTTAGATTTTCTTAGATATATTGTATAGTATCTCAACATAAGACCTAAAAACTTCCCTTTTTATTGATTGCATTGAAAGAAAATAAAGAATAAATTTTCAGTCACAGTCATTTAATACTTAGTTGGAACCATTAACTATTTAACGAATGTGAATTTACGAATGGTTCTTTGGATCTCCAACTGCTTTACCTTAATGTAATTGTACTTAATGTAATTGTAATAAGAAGAAAATAAATCAAATTGATACATGACAAATCAGTATCAATCCAATTCAATTCCAATTAATTATAATAACAACTATGTGTTTATGTAAACCCCAAACAGTAAGATAGCTTACACACCCTTATAGTAAATCATGATCCATTTGGAATAGAAATTCATGATATAGCACGAACGAAATATATATCCAAGTGCAAGTATAAGTGTAAGTATGGGCTAGCGAGATTAGCTAGCTTCGCATTACTTCATCGATACAACTCCTCTTACGTACTGCAATTGTATTCTACTAACAACTAAAATGAAATGGGCGAAATAGATCCCTCCTTTCTGTGAATTATCTTTTGAACAACGGAATCAACGAGCTAAGTGCTAAAATAAAAGCCACCCGGATTTTTCTAATGTTCTGATTATTCTATCTCTCTATCATTTATATAACATAGATATAGTAGATATAGAACAGATCAAATCCCGAATCAATCCATTTTTCTGGTACCCAACCTGATCTGATCATAATATCATAATTGATAGATAAAAGGTAGAAGATATACAAAGAAATTGGATCAAATAGACCATTTGATATTCTCCAATAAGATCATTTTATATTCTCCAATAAGATTCCATAGGTATGGTATCCATAGGTATGGTATCAGTGGCAGAATCCAACTTGTTTCCATGAATGTTTTATCGAGTCATTTAGATTTGCATCTGTTGCTCGAATTTTAGTACAAAATTATCCTTCTCCCTCTGCCCATACATTCCATTTACATATCATATATATATGTATGTGTTTGGGGTTGAATAAAATTTCATGTGATTCAGTAAACGGAATATACATTCCATCATTGCTAGATCGATCTGTATCCGTACGGTTCGGTAAAGAGTGAGCCAATAATGGGATTTTTTCGAAAAACGGGAAACTAAAGATGCTCCGGGATGGTGGAGATGAGGGAATGTTTACAATACCTGGATTTAGTCAGATACAATTTGAGGGATTTTGTAGGTTCATTGATCAGGGCTTGATGGAAGAACTTCATCAATTTCCAAAAATTGAAGATACAGATCAAGAAATTGAATTTCAATTATTTGGGGAATCTTATCAATTGGTGGAACCTTTGATAAAAGAAAGAGATGCTGTGTATGAATCAATTACATATTCCTCTGAGTTATATGTACCGGCGGGGTTAATTTGGAGAACCAGTAGAAATATGCAAGAACAAACCGTATTGCTTGGAAACATTCCTCTAATGAATTCCTTGGGAACCTCTATAGTAAATGGAATTTACAGAATTGTCATCAATCAAATATTGCAAAGTCCCGGTATTTATTACCGTACAGGATTGGATCATAACGGAATTTCTGTCTATACTGGCACCATAATATCAGATTGGGGAGGAAGATCAGAATTAGAGATTGATAGAAAAGAAAGGATATGGGCCCGTGTAAGCAGGAAACAAAAAATTTCTATTCTAGTTCTATCATCAGCTATGGGTTCAAGTCTAAGAGAAATTCTAGACAATGTTTGCTACCCTGAAATTTTCTTGTCTTTCCCAAACGAGAAGGAGAAAAAAAAGATTAGTTCAAAGGAAAATGCCATTTTAGAGTTTTATCAAAAATTTGCTTGTGTAGGCGGTGATCCGGTGTTTTCTGAGTCCTTATGTAAAGAATTACAAAAGAAATTTTTTCAACAAAGATGTGAATTAGGAAGGATTGGCCGACGAAATATGAACCAGAGACTGAATCTTGATATACCCCAGAACAATACGTTTTTGTTACCACGAGATGTATTGGCTGCTGCCGATCATTTGATCGGAATGAAATTTGGAATGGGTACACTCGACGATATGAATCACTTGAAAAATAAACGTATTCGTTCTGTAGCGGATCTGTTACAGGATCAATTCGGATTGGCTTTGGTTCGCTTGGAAAATGTGGTTCGGGGAACTATATGTGGAGCAATTCGGCATAAATTGATACCGACTCCTCGTAATTTGGTAACTTCAACTCCATTAACAACAACTTATGAATCATTTTTCGGCCTACACCCTTTATCTCAAGTCTTGGATCGAACTAATCCATTGACACAAATAGTTCATGGGCGAAAATCGAGTTATTTGGGTCCTGGGGGATTGACAGGACGAACTGCTAGTTTTCGTATACGAGATATCCATCCTAGTCACTATGGGCGTATTTGCCCAATTGATACGTCCGAAGGAATCAATGTTGGACTTATTGGGTCCTTAGCTATTCATGCAAGGGTTGGTGATTGGGGGTCTATAGAGACCCCATTTTATGAAATATCTGAGAGATCAAAAGAAGAACAGATGGTTTATTTATCGCCGAGTAGAGATGAATACTATATGGTGGCGGCGGGAAATTCTTTGGCGTTGACTCGGGGTCTTCAGGAAGAAGAAGTTGGTCCAGCTCGATACCGTCAAGAATTCTTGACTATTGCATGGGAACAGATTCATCTTCGAAACATTTATCCCTTCCAATATTTTTCTATTGGAGCTTCTCTCATTCCTTTTATCGAGCATAATGATGCGAATCGGGCTTTAATGAGTTCTAATATGCAGCGTCAAGCAGTTCCGCTTTCTCAGTCCGAAAAGTGTATTGTTGGAACCGGCTTGGAACGCCAAGCGGCTCTCGATTCAGGGGGTTCGGCTATAGCCGAACGCGAGGGAAAGATCATTTATACCGATGCTGAAAAGATCGTTTTATCAGGTAATGGGGACACTATAAGCATTCCGTTGGTTATGTATCAGCGTTCCAACAAAAATACTTGGATGCATCAAAAACCTCAGGTTCATCGGGGTAAATACCTTAAAAAGGGGCAAATTTTGGCGGATGGTGCGGCTACGGTTGGTGGCGAACTCGCTTTGGGGAAAAATGTATCAGTAGCTTATATGCCATGGGAAGGTTACAATTCTGAAGATGCCGTACTCATTAGCGAACGTCTAGTCTATGACGATATTTATACTTCTTTTCATATCCGGAAATATGAAATTCAGACTCATGTGACAAGCCAAGGACCTGAAAGAATCACTAATGAAATACCTCATTTAGAGCCTTATTTACTCCGCAATTTAGACAGAAATGGAATTGTGATGCTGGGATCTTGGGTAGAAACTGGTGATGTTTTAGTAGGTAAATTAACGCCTCAGACAGCGAAAGAATCATCCTATGCTCCAGAAGATAGATTATTACGAGCCATACTTGGCATTCAGGTATCCACTGCAAAAGAAACTTGTCTAAAGTTGCCTATAGGCGGAAGAGGTCGAGTTATTGATGTGAGGTGGGGCCAGAAAAAGGGGGGTTCCATTTATAATCCAGAAATGATTCGTGTATATATCTCACAGAAACGTAAAATCAAAGTGGGCGATAAAGTAGCTGGAAGACATGGGAATAAAGGTATCATTTCAAAAATTTTGCCTAGACAGGATATGCCTTATTTGCAAGATGGAACACCTGTTGATATGGTATTCAATCCATTAGGAGTACCTTCGCGAATGAATGTGGGACAGATGTTTGAATGCTCGCTCGGGTTAGCGGGAGACCTGCTGGGCAGACATTATAGAATAACACCCTTTGATGAGAGATACGAGCAAGAGGCTTCGAGAAAACTAGTGTTTTCCGAATTATATGAAGCCAGTAAGCAAACAGCAAATCCATGGGTATTTGAACCCGAGTATCCTGGAAAGAGCAGAATATTTGATGGAAGAACAGGAGATCCTTTTGAACAACCTGTTATAATAGGAAAGTCCTATATGTTAAAATTAATTCATCAAGTTGATGATAAAATACACGGACGTTCCAGTGGTCATTATGCACTTGTTACACAACAACCCCTTAGGGGAAGGGCTAAGCAAGGTGGACAACGAGTAGGAGAAATGGAAGTTTGGGCTCTAGAGGGATTTGGTGTTGCTCATATTTTACAAGAGATGCTCACTTATAAATCCGATCATATTAGAGCTCGTCAGGAAGTACTTGGTACCACGATCGTTGGGGGAACAATACCTAATCCTGAGGGTGCCCCAGAATCCTTTCGATTGCTCGTTCGCGAACTACGATCTTTATCTCTGGAACTGAATCATTTCCTTGTATCTGAGAAAAACTTCCAGATTAATAGGAAGGAAGTTTGATCGGAATGAATCAGAATTTTTCTTCTATGATTGATCAGTATAAACATCAACAACTTCGAATTGGATTAGTTTCTCCTAAACAAATACGTGCTTGGGCCAACAAAATCCTACCGAATGGAGAGATAGTTGGAGAGGTGACAAAACCCTATACTTTTCATTACAAAACCAATAAACCGGAAAAAGATGGGTTGTTTTGTGAAAGAATTTTTGGACCTATAAAAAGTGGAATTTGCGCTTGTGGAAATTATCGAGTGATCGGGGGTGAAAAAGAAGAACCGAAATTTTGCGAACAATGCGGAGTCGAATCTGTTGATTCTCGGATCCGAAGATATCAAATGGGATACATCAAACTAGCATGCCCGGTGACTCATGTGTGGTATTTGAAACGTCTTCCTAGTTATATCGCGAATCTTTCAGATAAACCTCTTAAGGAATTAGAAGGCCTGGTATACTGCGATGTGTGATTTGATCGAAATTACGATTTTACAGATTCAGAATGAAAAACTGTCATCCCATTTAATCCGATTGGGATGCCTCTAGCTCTGACATGTCTATTGGTAAGAATAACATGAAGCTCAGAATTTTGGGTGTATTCAATACCTCCAAATGAAAGAGGAATGAATCCATGGTCGACTCCCTAAGAGAGTAATAGGGAATTGCTAGTTGTACCTCGTTAAAATTTTTTCATGTTCTTTCGTGGAACTAGCCATTAGATTCCTTTTAGAATTCGAAATTGATAAAAAAATTCTGTTAAGCAATTAGAAATGAAATATGATGGCACGGTTACAGGAGTCTATCCATCGCATATATGCTTCAAGGAAGAACATGGCATAATCGTCGAGGTAAAGTAGGGACCTAAAGGATCGAACGGAACGATATATAGACAAGTAAATCCTTTGTGAGTTTCAATGTATTCCTTAAGGGGATTCATCATTCGAAGGGAAGTAGACTACTCAAGAATTTCACATTTATGTTGTAATTGAATGACTAATTGAGGAAGTAAAGGGAAGAATGAAATCAATGAGGGTTGGTCCTCACTGGGAACTTGAGTAAGGAGTAGATCCTTGTGGGGTTTTTCTAGAGCAAAATTTGGATTTGGAAGTTACCCTTATTTGGTATAACTACTTAAGCCGGATGAGAGGAAACCTTCACGTCCGATTTTTAGGGGGGGGGAGGGAGGATCCTATAGGAACCTATCCCAATTTTTCTTTTGCTAGGCCCATAGCTAAAAAACCTACTTTCTTACGATTACGAGGTTCATTCGAATATGAAATCCAATCCCGGAAATACAGCATCCCACTTTTTTTTACTACCCAAGGTTTCGATACATTTAGAAATCGAGAAATATCTACCGGAGCTACTGCTATCAGAGAACAATTAGCCGATCTGGATTTGCGAATTATTATAGATCGTTCATTGGTGGAATGGAAGGAATTGGGAGAAGAAGGATCAACCGGGAATGACTGGGAAGATAGAAAAATTGGGAGGAGAAAAGATTTTTTGGTTAGACGCATGGAATTGGCTAAGCATTTTCTTCGAACAAATGTAGAACCAGAATGGATGGTTTTGTCCCTATTACCAGTTCTTCCTCCAGAGTTGAGGCCAATCATTCAGATTGATGGGGGTAAATCAATGAGTTCAGATATTAATGAACTTTATAGAAGAGTTATCTATCGGAACAATACTCTTACCGATCTATTAACAACAAGTAGATCTACGCCGGGGGAATTAGTAATGTGTCAGGAAAAATTGGTACAAGAAGCTGTAGATACACTTCTTGATAATGGGATCCGCGGACAACCAATGAGGGACGGTCACAATAAAGTTTACAAGTCGTTTTCAGATGTAATTGAAGGCAAAGAGGGAAGATTTCGCGAGACTCTACTTGGTAAACGGGTCGATTATTCGGGTCGTTCCGTCATTGTGGTAGGCCCTTCGCTTTCACTGCATCAATGTGGATTACCTCGAGAAATAGCAATAGAGCTTTTTCAGACATTTGTAATTCGTGGTCTAATCAGACAACATCTTGCTTCCAACATAGGACTTGCTAAAAGTAAAATTCGGGAAAAAGAACCCATTGTATGGGAAATACTTCAAGAAGTTATGCAGGGGCATCCTGTATTGCTAAATAGAGCACCCACTTTGCATAGATTAGGCATACAGGCGTTCCAACCTATTTTAGTGGAGGGACGAGCTATTTGTTTACATCCATTGGTTTGTAAGGGATTCAATGCGGACTTTGATGGAGATCAGATGGCTGTTCATGTACCTTTATCTTTGGAAGCTCAAGCAGAAGCTCGTTTACTTATGTTTTCTCATACGAATCTCTTGTCTCCAGCCATTGGGGATCCCATTTCCGTACCCACTCAAGATATGCTTATGGGGCTCTATGTATTAACGATGGGGAATCGTAGAGGTATTTGTGCAAATAGGTATAATCCATGTAACCCCAGAAACCACCAAAATGAAAGAATTGATCATAATAAGTATAGGAAAGGGAAAGAACCCTATTTTTGTAGTTCCTACGATGCACTTGGGGCTTATCGGCAGAAAGGGATCGATTTATATAGTACTTTATGGCTACGGTGGCGACTAGATCAACGTGTCATTGCCTCAATAAATAGAGAAGTTCCCATCGAAGTTCAATATGAATCTTTGGGCACTTATCATGAGATTTATGATCACTATCGAGTAGTAAGAAGTGTAAAAAAAGGAATGCTTTGTATATACATTCGAACTACTGTTGGTCATATTTCCTTTTATCGAGAAATAGAAGAAGCCGTACAGGGGTTTTGTCGGTCCTATTCATATGGCACCTGATATGTGATATCTCTCGGAATCTAGTTCGGTCTGGTTCAACTAATATCATAATTCCTGAATTTGAAAGTGAATCAAGATCGAGGAAAGGAAGTCTTAGTATCACTGACTCAAACCCATTGTCGAATCCTACTCATCAGAATATGGAGGTACTTATGGCAGAACGGGCCGATCTGGTCTTTCACAATAAAGTGATAGATGGAACTGCCATGAAACGGCTTATTAGCAGATTAATAGATCATTTCGGAATAGCCTATACATCACACATTCTGGATCAAGTAAAAACTCTGGGTTTTCAGCAAGCCACCGCTACATCCATTTCATTAGGAATTGATGATCTTTTAACAACACCTTCTAAGAGATGGTTAGTCCAAGATGCTGAACAACAAAGTTTGATTTTAGAAAAGCACCATCATTATGGGAATGTACACGCGGTAGAAAAATTACGTCAATCAATCGAGATATGGTATGCTACAAGTGAATATTTGAGACAAGAAATGAATCTTAATTTTAAGATGACTGATCCTTCAAATCCAGTCCATATAATGTCCTATTCTGGAGCTAGAGGAAATGCATCTCAGGTCCACCAATTAGTAGGTATGAGAGGATTAATGTCAGATCCCCAAGGACAAATGATTGATTTACCCATTCAAAGCAATTTACGCGAAGGACTTTCTTTAACGGAATATACAATTTCCTGCTACGGAGCCCGCAAAGGAGTTGTGGATACTGCTGTACGAACGTCAGACGCTGGATACCTCACGCGTAGACTTGTTGAAGTAGTTCAACATATTGTTGTACGTAGAACGGATTGTGGAAGTACCCGAGGTATTTCCGTGAGTCTTCGAAAGGGGATGACGGAAAGGATTTTTATCCAAACGCTAATAGGTCGCGTATTAGCAAACGATGTATATCTAGGTCTACGATGCATTGCTACCAGAAATCAAGATATTGGGATTGGGCTTGTCAATCGATTCATGACCTCTCGGGCACAGCCAATATATATTCGAACTCCCTTCACTTGCCGAAGTGCATCTTGGATCTGTCGATTATGTTATGGTCGGAGTCCCACTCATGGTGACCTGGTTGAATTGGGAGAAGCAGTAGGTATTATTGCGGGTCAATCCATTGGAGAACCAGGGACTCAACTAACATTAAGAACTTTTCATACCGGTGGAGTATTCACAGGTGGTACTGCAGAACATGTACGAGCTCCTTCTAATGGAAAAATAAAATTCAATGAGGATTTGGTTCATCCCACACGCACACGTCATGGACATCCTGCCTTTCTCTGCTATGTAGACCTATATGTGACTATTGAGAGTCAGGATATTATACATAGTGTGAATATTCCACCAAAAAGTTTTCTTTTGGTTCAAAATGATCAATATGTGGAATCAGAACAAGTGATTGCTGAGATTCGTGCTGGAACATCCACTTTCCATTTTAAAGAGAGGGTTCGAAAACATATTTATTCTGACTCAGAGGGAGAAATGCATTGGAGTACCGGTGTGTACCATGCACCTGAATATACACACGGTAATGTTCATTTCTTACCCAAAACAAGTCATTTATGGATATTATCGGGGGGTCCGTGCAAATCCAGTCTAGTGCCTTTTTCACTCCACAAGGATCAAGATCAAATGAATGTTCAATCTCTTTCTGTCCAAGAGAGATCCATTTCTGACTTCTCGGTGAATAATAATCGAGTGAGACACAAATTGTTTGGCTCGGATCCCCTGGTGAGAAAAGGGCGAAGGATTTCTTATTATGCAGCAGGATCTGAGCGAGTCATATCCAATGGTGATGGGGATTTCATATATCCCGCCATTCTACAAGAGAATTCTTATTTATTGGCGAAGAGGCGAAGAAATAGATTCATCATACCATTCCAATATGATCCGGAACGGGAGAAGGAATTAACGCCTCATTCTAGTACTAGTATCACGGTTGAAATACCCGCAAATGGTATTTTACGTAGAAATAGTATTCTTGCTTATTTCGACGATCCACGATACAGAAGAAGCAGTTCGGGAATTACCAAATATGGCATCATAGAGGTCGATTCAATCGTCAAAAAAGAGGGTCTGATTGAGTATCGAAGACCAAAAGAATCTAGACCGAAATACCAAATGAAAGTAGATCGATTTTTTGTCATTCCCGAAGAAGTCCATATCTTGCCCGGGTCTTCATCCATAATGGTACTGAACAATAGTATCATTGGAGTAGATACACGAATTACGTTTAATACAAGAAGCCAAATAGGTGGATTGGTCCGAATAGAAAAAAAAAAAAAAAGATTGAACTGAAAATCTTTTCTGGGGGTATCCATTTTCCTGGAGAAACAGATAAGATATCCCGACACATTGGCATCTTGATACCACCAGGAGCAAGAAAACAAATGGATAAGGGATCAAAGGGGACAAATTGGGAAGGGAAAAATTGGGTCTATGTCCAACGGATTACACCTATCAAGAAAAAATATTTTGTTTCAGTACGACCCGTAGTGACATATGAAATAGCTGATGGGATAAATCTAGTAACGCTTTTCCCTGGGGATATGTTACAGGAAAAGGATAATTTGCGACTCCAAGTTGTCAATTATATCCTTTATGGGGATGGCAAACCAATTCGAGGAATTTCGCATACAAGTATTCAATTGGTTCGTACTTGTTTAGTATTGAATTGGGACCAAGACAAAAAAGGTTCTATAGAAAAGGTTCAGGCTTCTTCTGCTGAAGTAAGGGCAAATGATCTGATTCGATATTTTATAAGAATTGATTTGGTGAAGTCTCCTATTTTGTATACCGGAAAGAGGAATGATAGGTCAGGTTCAGTGATTCCTGATACTGGGTCATATTGCGCCAATACCAATCTTTTTTCTTCCAAGGTTAAAATTAAATCACTTAGTCAACATCAAGGAACCGTTCGTACATTTCTTAATAGAAATAAAGAAGGCCAATCTCTTATAGTTTTTTCATCATCTAATTGTTCTCGCATCAATGTTTCGAAATATCACAATGTGACCAAAGAATCAATTAAAGAAAAAGAGGATACCCCGATTCCAATTCTTAATTTGTTGGGTCCCTTAGGTACTGTACCTCAAATTCATAATTTTTCCCCATCTTATCATTCAATAACTCATAATGAGATCTTGTTAAATAAATATTTAATACTGGATAATAATAATCCAAAACAGACTTTCCAACTACTTAAATATTATTTAGTGGATGAAAACGGGAGAATCTCTAATGCAAATCCATGCAGTGACATCATTTTGAATCTATTCGGTTCGTGCTTTCTCCCTCACGATTATTATGAGGGGACATCCACAACCAGAATAATTAGCCTCGGACAGTTTATTTGTGAAAATGTATGTCTATCCAAACACGGAACACGCATAAAATCTGGTCAAGTTCTAATGGTTTATCTTGACTCTTTCATAATAAGATCAGCTAAACCCTATTTGGCGACCCGAGGAGCAACCGTTCATGGTGATTATGGAGAAATCTTTTACGAAGGAGATACATTAGTTACATTTATATATGAAAAATCGAGATCTGGTGATATAACTCACGGCCTTCCAAAAGTTGAACAAGTGTTAGAAGTTCGTTCGATTGATTCAATATCGATGAACCTAGAAAAAAGGGTTGAAGATTGGAACGAACATATAACAGGAATTCTTGGAATTCCTTGGGGATTCCTGATTGGTGCTGAACTCACCATAGCGCAAAGTCGTATTTCTTTGGTTAATAAGATCCAAAAGGTTTATCGATCCCAGGGGGTACAGATTCATAATAAGCATGTAGAGATTATTGTACGACAAATAACATCAAAAGTGTTGGTTTCAGAAGATGGAATGTCTAATGTTTTTTTACCCGGGGAACTAATCGGATTGTTGCGAGCAGAACGAGCAGGTCGTGCTTTGGAAGAGGCTATTTGTTACCGAGCCGTCTTATTGGGAATAACGAGAGCATCTCTGAATACTCAAAGTTTCATATCAGAAGCTAGTTTTCAGGAAACCGCTCGAGTTTTAGCAAAAGCCGCTCTCCGGGGTCGTATTGATTGGTTGAAAGGTCTGAAAGAGAATGTTGTTCTGGGGGGGATGATACCCGTTGGTACCGGATTCAAACGATTTGTTCACCGTTCAAGGGAATACAACAACATTCCTTTGGAAATACAAAAGAAGAATTTTTTCGGGGGGGAAATGAGAGATATTCTGTTCCACCACAGAGAATTATTTTGTTCTTGCATCCCAAAGCCAAAGAGTTTCCATAATACATCAGAACAACCATTCTATGCTATGGGATCTAATCCAATCGTTCATAAGAGCGGATTCTTTATTAGCTAAGCTAATATAATGGTCATTTGTTAATAAAGAGAATATCGAAACCAAGGGTAAAGGAATTAATAATGAAGCTTGGACCGTGTATCAACGGTTAACCCCCGGTAGAAGGTTCCATTGGAACAATTATTTATTTCAGGGTACCTCGTCTCTTTTTTTTTTAGAGGAAGTGTGGGGATAAATGACAAGAAGATATTGGAACATCAATTTGGAAGAGATGATGGAAGCGGGGGTTCATTTTGGTCATGGTACTAGGAAATGGAATCCTAGAATGGCACCTTACATCTCTGCAAAGCGTAAAGGTATTCATATTACAAATCTTACGAGAACTGCTCTTTTTTTATCAGAAGCCTGTAATTTAGTTTTTGACGCAGCAAGTAGAGGAAAACACTTCCTAATAGTTGGTACGAAAGATAAGGCAGCTGATTCGGTAGCATCAGCCGCAATAAGGGCTCGGTGTCATTATGTCAATAAAAAATGGCTCGGTGGTATGTCAACGAATTGGTCCACTACGGAAACGAGGCTTCAGAAGTTCAGGGACTTGAGAGTGAGAGCCGAGATGGGGCAACTCAGTCGTCTCCCGAAACGGGATGCAGCAATATTGAAGAGACAATTATCTCACTTTCAAACATATCTGGGCGGTATCAAATATATGACGGGGTTACCCGATATTGTAATCATCATTGATCAGCAAGAAGAATATACGGCCCTTCGAGAATGCGTCACTTTGGGTATTCCAACTATTTGTTTAATCGATACAAATTGTGATCCAGATATCGCAGATATTCCGATTCCAGCCAACGATGACGCTATAGCTTCCATCCGATTGATTCTTAACAAATTAGTATCCGCAATTTGTCAGGGACGTTCTAGCTATATAAGAAGTCGTTGATTAATAATAAGATAAGTCAATTACTTCGCTTCGGGAAACCCAGAGATTCATTGAATCGGTTATTCTTACTATTCCTGAATGTGAAAAAGGAGATTTTAATTGCCGGGGATATATTACGTGATTAATTCATTAATTAATATCTGAAATATATGGTTAAGTTAAATTAGGTAGGAGAGTATCAATGGTTGAATCAAAATAATTCCTTCTTAAGTTCCATTTCTGTCAGAGGGTAATATGAATGTTCTACCATGTTCCATCAACACACTAAAGGGGTTATACGAGATATCCGGCGTGGAAGTAGGCCAACATTTCTATTGGCAAATAGGGGGTTTCCAAGTGCATGCCCAAGTACTTATAACTTCCTGGGTCGTAATTGCTATCTTATTAGGTTCAGCCGCTATAGCCGTTCGGAATCCACAAACTATCCCGACCAATGGTCAGAATTTTTTCGAATATGTTCTTGAATTCATTCGAGACGTGAGCAAAACTCAAATTGGAGAAGAAGAATATGGTCCTTGGGTTCCTTTTATTGGAACTCTGTTCCTATTTATTTTTGTTTCTAACTGGTCAGGTGCTCTTTTACCTTGGAGAATCATACAGTTACCTCATGGGGAGTTAGCTGCACCCACGAATGATATAAATACTACTGTTGCTTTAGCTTTACCCACGTCAGTGGCATATTTCTATGCAGGCCTTACTAAAAAGGGATTGGGTTATTTCGGTAAATATATTCAACCAACTCCAATACTTTTACCAATTAATGTCTTAGAAGATTTCACAAAACCTTTATCACTTAGTTTTCGACTTTTCGGGAATATATTGGCCGATGAATTAGTAGTTGTTGTTCTTGTTTCTTTAGTACCTTTAGTGATTCCTATACCTGTGATGTTCCTCGGATTATTCACAAGCGGTATTCAAGCTCTCATTTTTGCAACCTTAGCCGCGGCTTATATAGGTGAATCCATGGAAGGTCATCATTGAGTACAAATAAGAAATAATAAAATAATGCTTTGAATTTAAAAGAGTCGCTTTTTCTTTTTGAATTTCAATCAATTCCAAATTAAGCCCATGAATCTTATTCCAATAAAATAATTAATTCATGGGTAGCTCAAGATACCCGCTTGAGGAAATGATTGATATATAAATAGATATTTATGATATTGTATGATATAGAGTAGGAACAAAACAGGAAGATATATATGTACGATATTAATATTTATTATATTACGTATTACACTACGGAATTGTAAAAAAGGGGGGAGATTCCCAATTTTTCCTAAGATCCCCCCTTTTTTACAATTCATGTCATACATCGCCTTTATTTGCCCAGTCAATTACGACGATTCATAATTGGGATAATAAATAATTAATTGTTATCCGTTTGGGACGCGCGACGAAACAACAAGAACTATGTTCTGCGGAACCGTTGCTATTTCATTCCATTCTATTCAACAATTGACCAAAATTGGAATTAAGAGGAATTGGATCAATCAATCAAATCTTGATATGGGATGATTCGCTTTGATGAATCTCTTCGTTTGTATCCATGTAAGATAATGACAAAGACAAGAAAGAGTTCACGAATAAGATTAAAAATTAAGTAGGTTAGGTGGGCCGAGCTACATAGCCGTAGCTACATATTATATGTGAACTCCGGTGTATGCTTAGAAGAATGATTACAGGGTCCGATCCGATTCAATAGAAATAAGATGGCGATGGTTTACATTATGGAAGAAAACATGTATATGTGATAGTAGATATTCATATATATGGACTACCCATCCATATTCTTTCATTCCCCATCGACTTTATATAGATATAGATTCCACTTTATTTATATGGATTACGATATATAAGCTCTTCCCTTTTTCGTCTGTGACTGTATATGTGGATTGAATATGAAGTTAAGCCTATGAAAGCATATAGAGAAGATGAAGGAGGGAGGAATTGAAAGAATGGGTTCGGAACAAAGAAATAGAAGAACTAATATGGATTTTCAAAGACTTGGATAGTGAATAAAAACGAGATATTGAAGTAGTTCTGATGATTCAGTGATATCAAATATCATCACTTCTTAACTCAAATTGGGTTCGGAGTTCTTAGTTTAGTTGTATGGATCTTAGTGATGGAATATGAAATAATAAGTAATGTAACTAATTAATATATAATATAAATATATAACATTAATTAGATATAATAATTCATTGGTTTATTTGATTATATCATTAACCATTTCTTCATTTTTTGTTGTGAGGAGCTTACCATGAATCCCCTAATTTCTGCTGCTTCCGTTATTGCTGCTGGATTGGCCGTAGGACTTGCTTCTATTGGACCCGGAGTCGGTCAAGGTACTGCTGCGGGCCAAGCCGTAGAAGGTATTGCTAGACAACCAGAAGCAGAGGGTAAAATACGAGGCACTTTATTGCTTAGTCTGGCTTTTATGGAAGCTTTAACAATTTACGGGCTGGTCGTGGCATTAGCACTTTTATTTGCTAATCCCTTTGTGTAATCCTAGAAACGTGAAAACGTGAAAAATACGTACTTCTTTTATTGCTTTGGCCCTGCCACTTCGCTTCTTCAAATTATATCAACTCAACACTTCACTCCTTATTTAGATCCCCGATAAGACACTCATTAAGTCCCAAGTCTCGTGTCAATTGCGACATACCCTCCTAAACTAAAATAAATAAAAAAGGTAAAATGCTCATTCATTGGACTAAGGGCGGGAAAGAAGAAAGCGAGCGGAAGCGGATCCACTAATTCCTCAAATCAGTACTTCCCCGGAGTATTGGATCAAGGAAGAAGTGATTGTAGGAGTGAAGTGATACAAAAAAGGAAATCTTTTTTTATTTTGTTAGTCCTATTCCTATCCATAAGATAAGAGGAGAGCATATGAAAAATCTAACCGATTCTTTCGTTTTTTTGGGTCACTGGCCATCTGCCGGGAGTTTCGGGTTTAATACCGATATTTTAGCAACAAATCTAATAAATCTAAGTGTAGTGCTTGGTGTATTGATCTTTTTTGGAAAGGGAGTGTGTGCGAGTTGTGTATTTCAAGAATAGGCTGGAACCAACCAGCTGCACTTTATATTTTGCTATTGTAATCTAATAATAGAGAAAGGTGCACGATCTCAACGAATTACTTCTGAATAAATCAATAAGTCCTATGTAAGAACCATAGCATTTCGTGACTCGTTGGTAAATTTGATTCTCTATTAACCAATAATGTGAGACCATTTAGTTAACATGGTTAAAGCTGAACTGTTTGAAGTCTAAGCACAACACGGTACTCTTTCTACCACTGCGTTAGTACAAGATAAGATGGTTTCAAAATGCATAAATCATTTTGTTGGGAATTTATTTGATATAGAACACTCATATCAATAAAAAGATTTGAACCATTGACTGGAAAAACGGGTACCTCGCCCCTTCCTTTTTATCTAATGCTGAATCGACGACCTATGTGTATAAAATGAGAAAGAATTCTTTTGGATGTGAAGAAATAAAAGAAACGACTTTGCTGACAATTACAAGTTTTTTTTGTCTGGTCAGAAGAGCCCTCCAGAGATCCTGGTTTTTCTTGTATCAGTTTTGATATCTGGAATACGAACAGAGAAGAGAGGGTAGGCTCATTAAGAAAGAGATATGGGAATGCCCCATAAGTATAAGTAATTTAATTGAGCGTGAGAGCCAAATGAATCGAAAGATTCATGTTCGGTTCGGGAAGAGATCGTGGAAGTTGTGGAATTGATGGGGAGATAATCTACTTTCATTAAGTGATTTATTAGATAATCGAAAGCAGAGGATTTTGAGTACTATTCGTAATTCAGAAGAACTATGCGGAGGAGCCGTTGAGCAGCTTGAAAAAGCACGGGCTCGCTTAGGGAAAGTGGAAAGGGAAGCGGAAGAGTTTCGAGTGAATGGATACTCTGAGATAGAACAAGAAAAGATGAATTTGATTAATGCCGCTTATCAGAATTTGGAACAATTAGAAAATTACAAAAACGAAACCATTCATTTCGAACAACAAAGAGCGATTAATCAGGTCCAACAACGAGTTTTCCAACAAGCCTTACAAGGGGCTCTAGGAACTCTGAATAATTGTTTGAACGGCGAGTTACATTTACGCACCATCGGTGCTAATATTGGCATACTTGGGGCCATGAAAGAAATAACCGATTAGTCCTTCCTTCTATTCCACTATAGGATAGGTATTATTTTTCTCCTTTTTTGCTTCCTAGAAAGAATTAAGAGATACTAATGGTAACCATTCGAGCCGAAGAAATTAGTAATATTATCCGCGAACGGATTGAGCAATATAATAGAGAAGTAAAGATTGTGAACACTGGTACCGTACTTCAAGTGGGCGACGGCATTGCTCGTATTCATGGTCTTGATGAAGTAATGGCAGGTGAATTAGTAGAGTTTGAAGAGGGTACGATAGGTATTGCTCTTAATTTGGAATCAAATAATGTTGGCGTTGTATTAATGGGTGACGGTTTGATGATACAAGAGGGTAGTTCCGTGAAAGCAACAGGACGAATTGCTCAGATACCGGTGAGTGAGGCTTATTTGGGGCGTGTTATAAATGCCCTAGCTAAACCTATTGATGGGAGGGGTGAAATTTTAGCTTCCGAATATCGGTTAATTGAGTCTCCCGCTCCAGGTATTATTTCGAGACGTTCCGTATATGAGCCTCTTCAAACGGGGCTTATTGCTATTGATTCGATGATCCCTATAGGACGCGGTCAGCGAGAATTAATTATTGGGGACAGACAGACCGGTAAAACAGCAGTAGCTACAGATACTATTCTCAACCAAAAAGGTCAAAATGTAATATGCGTTTATGTAGCTATTGGTCAAAAAGCATCTTCCGTGGCTCAGGTAGTGACTACTTTCCAGGAACAGGGAGCAATGGAATACACCATTGTGGTAGCGGAAACAGCGGATTCGCCTGCTACATTACAATACCTCGCTCCTTATACAGGAGCCGCTCTGGCTGAATATTTTATGTACCGTCAACGACATACCTTAATAATTTATGATGATCTCTCCAAACAAGCACAAGCTTATCGCCAAATGTCCCTTCTATTAAGAAGACCACCCGGTCGCGAAGCTTATCCAGGAGACGTTTTTTATTTGCATTCCCGCCTTTTGGAAAGAGCCGCTAAACCAAGTTCTCGTTTAGGCGAAGGAAGTATGACTGCTTTACCAATAGTTGAGACTCAATCTGGGGACGTTTCGGCTTATATTCCCACTAATGTAATTTCCATTACAGATGGGCAAATCTTCTTATCCGGGGATTTATTCAATGCTGGAATCCGTCCAGCTATTAATGTGGGTATTTCCGTCTCCAGAGTAGGATCCGCAGCTCAAATTAAAGCCATGAAACAAGTAGCCGGCAAATTAAAATTAGAATTGGCTCAATTTGCAGAGTTAGAAGCCTTTGCGCAATTCGCTTCCGATCTAGATAAAGCTACTCAGAATCAATTGGCAAGAGGTCAACGATTACGGGAGTTGCTTAAACAATCCCAATCATCCCCTCTCGCGGTGGATGAACAGATAGTTACTATTTATACCGGAACGAATGGATATCTTGATCAATTAGAAATTGGACAGGTAAGGGAATTTATTTCTCGGTTACGTACCCATTTAACAACGAAAAAGCCTCAGTTCCGAGAAATCATATCTTCTACCAAGGTATTCACCGAGCAAGCGGAAGCCCTTTTGAAAGAGGCTATTCAGGAGCAGATGGAACTATTTCTACTTCAGTAACAAACATAAAGAAATTGGTCATTTCATTTCTTAGTACGACATAAATTGTTGAGAAAAGAAATGGCTCTGATTCGAATCATTCCAAATATGTTTCTTGGAATAGCAATCCAAACAAAATAGATGTAAATAAATTGCGTCCAATAGGATTTGAACCTATACCAAAGGTTTAGAAGACCTCTGTCCTATCCATTAGACAATGGACGCTTCTCGTCCCGATTCTCTTCTTTCTTATTCCTCCTTTCTATTCCCTGTTTGGATAAAAACAGAAACAATCAGATTATATGCGTCTTTCTTAGGGAAAAAAGACGCATATTCAAATCAATGATGGATGTATTATGATTCATATCGAGCGGGTAGCGGGAATCGAACCCGCATCGTTAGCTTGGAAGGCTAGGGGTTATAGTCGACGTCGATTCATCACTATTAACGTCTCTAATTCAAAACCGAACATGAAACTTTGGTTTCATTCGGCTCCTTTATGGAATAAAGGATAGATTCCCCAATTTAGGGCATAAATTAACCTAAACGAAAAAATTGACGATGTATGATATTAGTATGGAAATGGAAAGGTATGGAAAGAAAAGAAGGAAGTCATAGCAAATCGGAATAAGAAAAATTCGATCCATAACACCTATGTCAGCTTTTTTGTCTGAATGTATCCAAAGCTACTTGCTTTCTAGATGATCCCTCTAGAGGAGGGGTATTATAAAAACCCTTCTAGTTACTTCGTTCCCTATTTCTATTGACATGAATCCTTAGGAAAAGAATCTTATTTCTACCGAGCTGAAACAATATATGCCGATGTCCCCGGTAAACCGAAGTCATCGTTTAATAGCTATTTGGCTTCAATCTCCCCTTTACAAAAATCGAAGATCTAGTTACGATTAGAAATACACTTTTGTATCTTCATCCATGGATCTTTTACTCATACTTATCTAATTGGAAAACTCAACAAATTATGCTTCGCAATTCCATAATCCCAGTTTTTGGGATGCAAATCACGAAAATTATATTCTTCCCCAATTGTGGCATTGATAGGAAAGGGTTAAACCCTTATAAGAAATAAAGTTTTTGATCGGAATATGAATGTATCAAACCGAAAGAACCCTTAACTATTTCAGTTGGTAATAGAACGAATCACACTTTTACCACTAAACTATACCCGCTACATTGTGATTATTGTATAGGAATGGCCCGTTTGTCGAACAAGGAGATGAGGCGCGATCAAGATATTGTAAATATTAGAGTGCTGACATGCCCTGTCTCCGGGGATACTTGATGAAATAGGGTAGGGCAAGAGGATAAATAAAAAACCTTTTTGTTTTGCTGTAGAAGTCGTGACTCAGAGGTCCGATAGAATCGGCGAGGTTGGAACAGAAAAATAAGTTTTGTGCAATAACAATAATATATATAGTTAAGTTATAGTTCCATTTTTTTTGCTCAAGCGTTTATTCAAACAAAACAAAGCTTGTCTCTTGAGTACTTGAGGGAACAGACATACACTTTCCCCATTCCAATAAGAAAAAAGCAACGATGAATCAAAGGAAAAATAAGGAAATAACAATATAATAAATTTCCTTCATATCATAGAAATCATATCATAGAAATCGAAATAGCTCTTGTTGCTGCTTCAACTCAATAACATATTGAGTTTTCCAATTTCTCATTTTTTTTTAGGTTGAAAAGGGGGGGGAATGGCCTGGCCAGTGCCTAGCCAGGCCGGGAGAACAAAAAAAGAACCTTTCGGACGAAACGAAATAAAATCAAAGAGGGATCTTTTTTTCCTTTAGAGATACCTGTTTTGAATGGTTGTATAAATAGGATTTCTTATACAATTCATATATATTTCTAGAATAAAGAAAAAGAAATCTCAATCTTTACTTCACACGTCGTGTCACATATGAATTATTCATTTTTTGCAATTTGGAGAGATGGCTGAGTGGACTAAAGCGGCAGATTGCTAATCTGTTGTACGAGCTATTCGTACCGAGGGTTCGAATCCCTCTCTCTCCGTTTCCTACGCTCACTTTATATTTATCTTTCTAATTCTATAAATTCTAATTCTATAAACCCCGAGTCCCTTTGGTTTGGTTGGATTGATGATTTCATTTAGATAAATCAAATGTATGGAATAGATAAAATTTGAAGTTAAGAAGATGGATTTAGAAACCAAACCAAAAAGGAAAGAAAAATCTATTATTCTTTATTCTTCGCGTCCAGGATTACGTCCTGGGTCATTAGACAGGAATCCGAAGATGAAGAGCGAAACAAAGAATATCACCACCGTATAAACGAACAGTTTGAGAGTAAGCATTACAAATCTCCAAGACCTGTTGGGGGAGAAAAAGGGAATAGATTCTCAACCTTTACCTTTGTACCATCTCATTTTTTGACACCAAGAAACGAAGTTCTTTTTAGAAAAGAAAGGAATTAACAGGAATTCAATTCATTTGTATTGTAATAAAATAAGGTTCTGATTCCTTCGTTACCAAAATAATCTCGTCATACCTACAATGCGATTTGTTGATATTGCATTGCGGGGGATCAGAATACCGTATGCGCTCCATGGATGGAGGGTCAGAATGAGGAAATGAGGTGATCCGGATTCACAGAGTCTATCGAAGAATGTTCAATGTTTGAATCGAGGGTTCTTGTCTTAATGCACTACTTATCTCATCTTTCTTGGTAAAATATTTTTTTTTGAATAAATCGTGAATCTTTCTAGAACAGTATCAAGGATCTCATCGAAAACTTACAGCAGCTTGCCACACAAAGGCTAAGAGAAAAAAGAGCACAGGTATGACCGGCATAAAATCCACGATTGGGTTCAAAAAAGCATAAGCCTCGGGCAATTTTGCGAAGAAAAAACCACTCGGCTGAAGGGCAGAATTAAGACAGATACAGATTAAACTAAAGATATTAGGCATAACAAATATTTTGTTCTTAGAATAATATCATTTTTATTGAGTTATTTCTTGATTTGATATAAGGGAAAAAATCAAGAAAGAGGGTAGGTCAAAAAGTCCTTCTTTCTTTGAATTCCCCCAATCAAAGATCCTTCAATTGTCAAATTGAATTATACGGAATCATACTTTCATACAATATCTTAATTATCTTAATTTAATTATATGTAATGATCAATGAATTTAGTTTTATTCCGGATCTACACGTGTCGAATCTCAGCAACAACTCCTTTCTTCCATAGATACTGGGCTGGAATTGACGAACACCCGATACCAATATTAATGTATATTCGTGTTTGAATAGAAACATAAATGGGGCGTGGCCAAGCGGTAAGGCAACGGGTTTTGGTCCTGTTACTCGGAGGTTCGAATCCTTCCGTCCCAGATAAATTCCATCTTAACATAACAAATATTATTTGTTCTCTTTAATCATCTAAATTTCTATTTAGGAGGTTCCTGTTGGATACAATGTAATCGTAATCTATTCTTTATTTCTAGTTTAGTTTTTTATTTCTAGTTTGGTTTTTAATGTGAATGATTCTTTTCTTAATTAGACTTTACCCTTCTATTCTGTTTCCTACACACAGAATTCACTTTCAATGACTGACACACGTATAAAAAATCCATGATTGTGGTATAGGCGTGGGGGGAGCATAGACATAGATCCATTGAGAAGATCTTTTTTTTTTATTTAATTAAAAATTGGATTATTCAGTCTATGTCCGTACCGTTCATATTGGAGTTAGTTAGTCAAAAGAAACTTTATGCTTAAATCCAGGAAATTCTTATTCCTGCATGATCCATTCTGAGTCGCAATGTGAAAGAAACTTCTTCTATCTTCTAACTTTTAATTAATGGTAAAGCAGATATGGTAATCGTATCTCATTTAATAATTAGTCCAATTTATAATTCATTTTATTTGGATTCTAATGGGGGTTCGGGTTCGTGGTACCAATTCCATCAACGGGATTCGAGTTCCTAAGACTGCACTAAAATGAAAAATGGGAATAAAAAACGGATCTGGACCTATTTTGTTTTGCACTTATACGTGTCTGGTACTGGTATAGCACGTAGCTTATACAGCTTATAAGAAAAGAAGATTCTTTTGTTGGTTGACCGGGTATGCATGATTCATAATCCAGATGAAATGTTTTTTAGATATGTGCTGATCAGCAATGGAAGGTATCAATTGAAATATCTGTGGCTATTCCCGATTTCATCAACAAACAATAAAGTTCAATAGGAATAGATGCATTGTATTGTACCCAATTTGCATCTGGTTCTAATGAACTGATGAATAATGGAATTGTAAATCAATTGGTAGGCAGAATCGTGGATTTAATTTACTTGACTTTATCGAACGACTCTGGAAGCAAAAAGCAGAATATGCCGAAAAAAAGCATGCCTCCCTTTTGTATTGTTATTGTTCTATTTCAGTAAGAACAAACAACAAAAAGTCTTTGGTTTCGGTCAGAAATTTCTGTGATGCCTTAAAATATCCACGATTACCCACGGTAACAGCTGTATATATAACATAACCCGATGGATACCGAAAGATCATGCTGCTTTGATTCTGATTTTCTCAATCAGATGAAAGAATGAATCGAGGACGTTCACTTTATCTTATTTTATTTACTGTGTATTTTATTTACTGTGTCTTTTTTATTCATTTTTTTACTTTTACTATATTTATTATTATGTTTGATGCTCATGAACAAAGAAATGAAATTAGTTTTTGATTTGGTTTCTCGTCCCATTTATCTGGTTTAGACAGTTGATGATTTAAGGAAAAGCAAAATTAAATTTAATGATTTAATGTTATTATGATGATAAAAATGAGCAAATTGACGTCTAGGAGATATCCGTAATTACAGTTATTCGTTGTGATTGCACAGACTTGCTGATTGATTCAGAGATCAAATTGAGTCTTTACGGAAGAACTGCTTTCCACCAATAGCAATGATGGCAAAGTACGAGATTTTTTTATGTGAAACCATTTTGAATGAATCCTTGATACTCGATGAAGTCTGAGATTAGTTAATTTATCATTTATCATCAAACCACTTTGGCCTTTTCCGGTTCATTGGAATGGCTTAATCAGTTACTAACTCATTCTTTGCCGGTATTGGAAATCCAATGAAGGATCTTTAGTTTAGCTTAGTCGTTCGAGCAAGAATTGGCTCATTTCATTCATGACTGATCGTCACAAATGATCAGGTTGTTAACTAACTTCTTTTTTATTCGTCTTTCTTATAAATGGTGAAATAAATGATTCATACGCTAGAATTAGGGGGCAAACTGGATACTTGTTAGATATACATATGCGTATGCGTCCATGGAGAATATCAAAAAATAGAATAAAAGATCAATCAATGACTATTCATGATTTAATTCCATATTGAATCAATCCCGTACCGATTCCGAATTATAGGAATGTTTGTTATGGTAAAACTTCGTTTGAAACGATGTGGTAGAAGGCAACGTGCGACTTGAATGACATGATCGGCTGTGGATTTTGACATCCATCATCCTCAATGAGGATGCTCTTGGCTCGACATATTTTGTTCTGTTTCACCATTACTCCACGATGTTGGGTTGTAATGTAAATAAAATAGTACATGATGGAGCTCGAGAATAAATGATTATCAGAGGCAGGATCTAGGGTTAGTGCCAATCAATAATTTGGAACGACTTCGTAAGTCTATCTTCGATATAGAAAAGGTCAAATTGGACCGCGTTTTAAATAAAAAAGTTTGCTGTAATTGGTGAGACTATTTCGATGATAAAGAAGTGTATCACAGGGGAATTAATGGAATTGAATCGTTCGTATGATTCTTCGACGTAAAGAAATAGCCAAAAGGTATGTTGCTGCCGTTCCGGAAGATTAAAGATCACCGAAGTAATGTCTAAACCTAATGATTCAAGGATAAGTGATTCCAAAACAAGAAAACACCATTTTCAATGATTGTCTCAATGGATCATAATAAGTAAGAAATGGAAATATATTCCAGACGAGACAAAAAAGGGGTTATAGACCGCTCAATAAATATTTATTTAAGGATTTTTTAAGGATTTCTTTTTTAGTCCTTTGAGAATTACCCAACTTGAGTTATGAGGACGAATGATATTTTTTTATATTTATATCCATAAATTTTAATCATTCTTTCTCGAGCCGTATGAGGAGAAAACTTCCTATACGTTTCCAGGGGGGGGGGGTATTGCCCATCCATCTATCCCAATGAGCCACCTATCGAATCATTGCAATTGATGTAAGATCCCGAAGAGAGGGAAGAGATCTTCGGAAAGTAGGCTTTTACGACCCGATAAAGAATCAAACTTATTTAAATGTTCCTGCTATTCTATATTTCCTTGAAAAAGGAGCTCAACCCACGGGAACTGTTCATGATATTTCAAAAAAGGCAGAGGTATTTAAGGAACTTCGAGTTCATCAAACAAAATGAAATTAATGAAATCAAAAGATGGCCAGTACCGGTATAATAGCTAGTTATAGTTTTCTTTAATTGTTTCTCCGCCTATATTCATACCTATTCACTATTGTTCCTATATGGTTTGAGATAATGTAAGGACAAAGAATCACAAAGAGTTTCTTTGTCTTTTTATATTTATATGAATATGAGAGGGATAGAAAAAGGATTATATGTAATAACTGAAATCCATGAAATTAGGGGATTACCATTAATCAGATGGTTTTCCTTGGGACTCCTTCAAGAAACAAGAGGTCAATCTTGGGGCCCATAGTGATAGTGAATAAATACGATATTCTTTTTTACCTACTTCTTCTTTACTTCATTTTCATTTCTTGTAGTGCCAATCTAACACAAGGCCTTATCTTATTTATATTTAGTTTCTTTATTGTATTTTGTTTTATTTGATTTCCCAATATTTCGTTTGTATTGACAATGGTCTCTCGAACGAATAGAATACAATAGAATTCGATCGTAGATAAATCGATCTATTCTTGCGGTTTCATAGGTTTGGTTTTTTACTTCATTCAAAGGATTGGTTTGAGGGATCGTCTGTGACACAGGAAGTCTTTTTTATTTACTAAAGCTATACTTATCTGTGAATCTGCTCTTCTTTATTGTATAGTGTATAGATATAGATTTATAGATTTTTTATAATCATAGTTTCTTCTAAACTTGCTGTTATTCTTATGCTTATGTTAGTTCAATGTTTTGACTTGACTGGTTCCGGTAATCAAATCTCTTGATTTTTATTCCGATCGTAATTAGATCCTTATCTGGGTTGCTAACTCAACGGTAGAGTACTCGGCTTTTAAGTGCGGCTATGATCTTTTACACATTTGGATGAAGCGGATTCGTCCATACCATCGGTAGAGTTTGTAAGACCACGACTGATCCTGAAAGGGAATGAATGGAAAAAACAGCATGTCGTATCAATGGATAACTCTGAGAATACTTCATTCTTATCTGGTCATATCAGATCGGTAAAAAATGTCCTTTTGATTCTTAGCTAGAACGGTTCCAAATTCATTCACAGTTGGGTCAAGTGAATAAATGGATAGAGCTATATGGCTCCAATTATAAGGAAAAACCAAAAGCAACGAGTTTCCGTTCTTATCTTAATTCGAACGAATACCCGATCTAATTAGACGTTAAAAATATATTAGTGCCTGATGCGGGAAAGGGCTCTCCTGCGAGTGGATCATTGATTCCTTTTTTTTAATCCTAACTATTCACTGTTCTCCATTAGTTACTGGAGTGTAACCGAATGTGTATAAGAAACGGTGTACTGATAAATAAAATTAACTCATTCCAAAGTCAGAAGAGCGATCGGGTTGCAAAAATAAAGGATTTCTAATACACAATCTCTTGTAACTATACCCAAACACGAACGAGTTGGATGGAAAAAGAGAGGATGCGTTGATTAGACATCTTGTCTCCAGGGTATCAGTTTTTACGATATACCTTGTCAGGACCATATCGCACTATGTATTTATTATTTAATAACCCAAGAAATCCTCCCCCGCATGCGGTTCAAGTTTCATTGCAAACAAATGGATAAATTGCAATACGAATTGCAAGGCTATTTAGAAATAGATAGATACCGGAAACAGCGCTTCTTATATCCACTTCTTTTTCGGGAGTATATCTATGCACTTGCTCATGATCATGGTTTAAATAGTTCGATTTTTTATGAACCCACGGAAAATTTAGGTTATGATAATGACAATAAATCTAGTTCACTAATTGTGAAACGCTTAATTACTCGACTGCATCAACAGAATCATTTGACCATTTCGGTTAATGATTCTAGGTTCGTTGGGCCCAACAGGAGTTTTTATTCTCAAACGATACCAGAGGGTTTTGCAGGAATTATGGAAATTCCATTCTCGGTGCGATTAGTATGTTCCCTAGAAAGAGAAAGAATAGCAAAATATCAGAATTTACGATCTATTCATTCAATATTTCCCTTTTTAGAGGACAAATTATCACATTTATATTATGTTTCAGATATATTAATACCCTACCCAATCCATCTGGAAATCTTGCTTCAAACTCTTCGCACTCGGATACGAGATGCTCCTTCTTTGCATTTATTGAGATGTTTTCTACACGAGCATCATAATTGGAATAGCCTTATTACTTCAAATAAATCCATTTCCATTTTCTCAAAGGAAAATCAAAGATTATTCTTGTTCTTGTATAATTCTCATGTATATGAATGCGAATCCGTATTAGTTTTCCTTCGTAAACAATCCTCTTATTTACGGTCAATATCTTCTCTAGCCTTTCTTGAGAGAACACATTTTTATGGAAAAATAAAACATCTTGTAGTGACGCCTCGTAATGATTCTCAAAGGACCCTGCCCCTCTGGTTCTTCAAGGAACCTTTGATGCATTATGTTAGGTATCAAGGAAAATCAATTATGGCTTCAAGGTGTACTAATTTACTGATGAAGAAATGGAAATATTACCTTGTCAATTTCTGGCAATGTCATTTTCACTTATGGTCTCAACCGGGTAGGATCCATATAAATGAATTATCCAATCATTCTTTCTATTTTCTGGGCTATCTTTCAGGTGTACGACTAACTCCTTGGGTGATAAGGAGTCAAATGCTAGAGAATTCATTTATGATCGATACTGCTATTAAGAGATTCGATACAATAGTCCCAATTTTTCCTCTGATTGGATCGTTGGTTAAAGCAAAATTCTGTAACGTATCAGGGTATCCTATTAGTAAGTCAGTCTGGGCCGATTCGTCGGATTCTGATATTATTGGTCGATTCGGGTGGATATGCAGAAATCTCTCTCATTATCATAGCGGATCCTCAAAAAAACACAGTTTGTGTCGAATAAAGTATATACTTCGACTTTCGTGTGCTAGAACTCTAGCTCGTAAACATAAAAGTACGGTACGCGCAATCTGTAAGAGATTAGGTCCAAAACTATTGGAAGAGTTCCTTACAGAGGAACACGAAATTGTTTCTTTCATCTTACGAAGAACCCGTTTACGTAATGAACGGATTTGGTATTTGGATATTATCCGTATCAATGGTTTGGTCCCCCATTCATAATTGGGCGTGGGATAAATGGAAATCATAAAACTAATGCTAATGATGAGATTCAATTCATAAATATACAAACAAATTGAAAATCTCATCTACTAATGAAGTGCTCAA
>OGJJ01000267.1_pt1:35000-40000 | contig 49514 bp, 26 predicted proteins | sample 1572081 | NCBI WGS metagenome assembly OGJJ01 (sample SAMEA2582122, study PRJEB24529) | metagenome | biome: Human gut stool | place: China | collected 2011
GCTATTCGAAATCTTAGCGAAACACTTGATTTGTTATCTCATGTCTGCTTTTCGTGAAAAAAGACCAATTGAAGTGGAGGGTTTCCTCAAACAACAAGGAGCTGAGGCAACTATTCCATCAAATGATATTGAGCATGTTTCCCATCTCTTCTCGAGAAACAAGTGGGATATTTCTTTGCAAAATTGTGCTCAATTTCATATGTGGCAATTCCACCAAGATCTCTTCGTTAGTTGGGGGAAGAATCAGCACGAATCGGATTTTTTGAGGAACGTATCGAGATTGAGGAACGTATCGAGAGAGAATTTGATTTGGTTAGACAATATGTGGTTGGTAAACAAGGATCGGTTTTTTAGCAAGGTACGGAATGTATCGTCAAATATTCCATATGATTCCACAAGATCTATTTTCGTTCAAGTAACGGATTCTAGCCAATTGAAAGGATCTTCTGATCAATCCAGAGAGAATTTCGATTCCATTAGTAATGAGGATTCGGAATATCACACATTGATCAATCAAACAGAGATTCAGCAACTAAAAGAAAGATTGATTCTTTGGGATCCTTCCTCTCTTCAAACGGAACGAACAGAGATAGAATCAGATCGATTCCCGAAAGACCCTTCTGGATATTCCTCAATGTCCCGGCTATTCACGGAACGTGAAAAGCAGATGAATAATCATCTGTTTCCGGAAAAAATCGAAGAATTTCTTGGGAATCCTACAAGATCAATTCGTTCTTTTTTCTCCGACAGATGGTCAGAACTTCATCTGGTTTCGAATGCTACTGAGAGGTTCACTAGAGATCAGAAATTGTTGAAGAAACAACAAGATGTTTTTTCTTTTGTCCCTTCCAGGCGATCGGAAAAGAAAGAAATGGTTGATATATTCAAGATAATTACGTATTTACAAAATACTGTCTCAATTCATCCTATTTCATCAGATCGGGGATGTGATATGGTTCCGAAGGATGAACCGGATATGGACAGTTCTAATAAGATCTTATTCTTGAACAAAAACCCATTTTGTGATTTATTCCATCTATTCCATGACCGGAACAAAGGGAGATACACGTTGCACCACGATTTGGAATCAGAAGAGAGATTTCAAGAAATGGCAGATCTATTCACTCTATCAATAACCGAGCCTGATCTGGTGTATCATAAGGGATTTGCCTTTTCTATTGATTCCTACGGGTTGGATCAAAAAAAATTCTTGAATGAGGTATTCAACTCCAGGGATGAATCGAAAAAGAACTCTTTATTGGTTCTACCTCATATTTTTTATGAAGAGAATGAATCTTTTTATCGAAGGATCAGAAAAAAATGGGTCCGGATCTCCTGCAGTAATGGTTTGGAAGATCCAAAACCCAAAAGAGTGGTATTTGCTAGCAACAACATAATGGAGGCAGTCAATCAATATAGATTGATCCGAAATCTGATTCAAATCCAATATAGCACCTATGGGTACATAAGAAATCTATCGAATAGATTCTTTTTAATGAATAGATCCGATCGCAACTTTGAATATGGAATTCAAAGGGATCAAATAGGAAATGATACTCTGAATCATATAACTATAATGAAATATATGATCAACCAACATTTCTCGAATGTGAAAAAGAGTCAGAAGAAATGGTTCGATCCTCTTCTTTCTCGAACCGAGAGATCCATGAATCGGGATCCTAATGCATATAGATACAAATGGTCCAATGGGAGCAAGAATTTCCAGGAGCATTTGGAGCATTTCGTTTCTGAACAGAAGAACCGTTTTCAAGTGGTGTTCGATCGATTACGTATTAATCAACATTCGATTGATTGGTCCAAGGTTATCGACAAACAAGATTTGTCTAAGTCACTTCATTTCTTTTTGTCCAAGTCACTTCTCTTTTTGTCTAAGTCACTTACTTTTTTCTTTGTGAGTATCGGGAATATCCCCATTCATAGGTCCGAGATCCACATCTATGAATTGAAAGGTCCGAATGATCAACTCTGCAATCAGTTGTTAGAATCAATAGGTGTTCAAATCGTTCATTTGAATAAATTGAAACCCTTCTTATTGGATGATCATGATACTTCCCAAAGATCGAAATTCTTGATCAATGGGGGAACAATATCAGCATTTTTGTTCAATAAGATACCAAAGTGGATGATTGACTCACTCCATACTAGGAATAATCGCAGGAAATTCTTTGATAACACCGATTCCTATTTCTCAATGATATCCCACGATCGGGACAATTGGCTGAATCCCGTGAAACCATTTCATAGAAGTTCATTGATATCTGCTTTTTATAAAGCAAATCTACTTCGATTCTTGAATAATCCACATCACTTCTGCTTCTATTCTAACAAAAGATTCCCTTTTTATGCGGAAAAGACCCGTATCGATAATTATGATCTTACATATGGACAATTCCTCCATATCTCGTTCATCCGCAACAAGATATTTTCTTTGTGCGTCGGTAAAAAAAAACATGTTTTTTTGGAGAGAGATACTATTTCACCAATCGAGTCACAGGTATCTGACATATTAATACCTAACGATTTTCCACAAAGTGGTGACGAAACGTATAACTTGTACAAATCTCAGCCTCTTTCAACTTATTGTCAGCCTCTTTCAGATATGAATCTATCTGATTCAGAAGGGAAGAACTTGCATCAGTATCTCAGTTTCAATTCAAACATGGGTTTGATTCACACTCCATGTTCTGAGAAAGATTTACCATCCGCAAAAAAACGGAATCTTTGTCTAAAGAAATGCGTTGAGAAACGGCAGATGTATAGAGCCTTTCAACGAGATAGTGCTTTTTCAAATCTCTCAAAATGGAATCTGTTCCAAACGTATATGCCATGGTTCCTTACTTCGGCAGGGTGCAAATATATAAATTTCATCCTTTTAGATACTTTTTCAGACCCATTGCCGATACTAAGTAGCAAATTTGTATCCTTTTTTTATGATATTATGCATGGATCAGATATATCATGGTCAATTCTTCAGATTCCATTGTGGGCGATTCTTCCACGATGGAATCTGATAAGTGAGATTTCGAGTAAGTGTTTACAGAATCTTCTTCTGCCCGAAGAAATGATTCATCGAAATAATGAGTCACCCGTTCCATTGAAGTGGACACATCTGAGATCACCAAATGCTCGGGAGTTCCTCTATTCAATCCTTTTCCTTCTTCTTGTTGCTGGATATCTCGTTCGTACGCATCTTCTCTTTATTTCCCGAGTCTCTAGTGAGTTACAGACAGAGTTAGAAAAGATCAAATCTTTGATGACTCAATCATACATGATTGAGTTGCGAAAACTTCTGGATAGGTATCCTCCACCTGAACTGAATTCTTTCTGGTTAAAGAATCTCTTTCTAGTTGCTCTGGAACAATTAGGAGATTCTCTGGAAGAAATACGGAGTTCTGCTTCTGGTGGCAACATGCTATTGAGTGGTGGTCCCACTTATGGGGTCAAATCAATACGTTCTAAGAAGAAAGATTTGAATATCAATCTCATCGATATCATCGATCTCATAAGTATCATACCAAATCCCATCAATTCAATCACTTTTTCGAGAAATACGAGACATCTAAGTCGTACAAGTAAAGAGATCTATTCATTGATAAGAAAAAACGTGAACAGTGATTGGATTGATGATCAAATAGAATCCTGGGTCGCGAACAGTGATTGGATTGATGATGAAGAAAGAGAATTCTTAGTTCAGTTCTCCACCTTAACGACAGAAAAAAGGATTGATCAAATTCTATTGAGTCTGACTCATAGTGATCATTTATCAAAGAATGACTCTGGTTATCAAATGATTGAACAACCGGGATCCATTTACTTACGAAACTTAGTTGACATTCTAAAAAGGTATCTAATGAATTATGAGTTCAATAGATCCTGTTTAGCAGAAAGACGGATATTCCTTGCTCATTATCAGACAATTACTTATTCACAAACCCCGTGTGGGGCTAATAGTTCTCATTTCCCATCTCATGGAAAACCCTTTTCGCTCCGCTTAGCCCTACCCCCTTCTAGGGGTATTTTAGTGATAGGTTTTATAGGAACTGGACGATCATATTTTGTCAAATACCGAGTGACAAACTCCTATGTTCCCTTCATTACGGTATTTCCGAACAAGTTCCTGGATGACAATAAAGGTGGTCTTATGGATGATATCGATATTGATGATCGTGACGATATCGATATTGATGATCGTGACGATGATGACCTTGATACGGAGCTGCTAACTATGCCGAATGTGCTAACTATGTATATGACGCCGAAAATGGACCAATTTGAGATCACCCTTCCATTAGAATTAGCAAAAGCAATGTCTCCTTGCATAATATGGATTCCAAACATTCATGATCTGTATGTGAATGAGTCGAATTACTTATCCCTCGGTCTATTAGTGAACCATCTCCCCAGGGATTGTGAAAGATGTTCCACTAGAAATATTCTTGTTATTGCTTCGACTCATATTCCCCAAAAAGTGGATCCCGCTCTAATAGCTCCGAATAAATCAAATACATGCATTAAGATACGAAGGCTTCTTATTCCACAACAACGAAAGCACTTTTTCATTCTTTCATATACTAGGGGATTCCGCTTGGAAAAGAAAATGTCCCATACTAATGGATTCGGATCCATAACCATGGGTTCCAATGCACGAGATCTTGTAGCACTTACCAATGAGGTCCTATCAATTAGTATTACACAAAAGAAATCAATTATAGACACTAATACAATTAGATCAGCTCTTCATAGACAAACTTGGGATTCTCGATCCCAGGTAAGATCCATTCAGTATCATGAGATCTTTTTCTATCAGATAGGAAGGGCTGTTGCACAAAATGTACTTCTAAGTAATTGCTCCATAGATCCTATATCTATCTATATGAAGAAGAAATCATGTAAGGAAGGGGATTCTTATTTGTCCAAATGGTACTTCGAACTTGGAACGAGCATGAAGAAATTAACGATACTTCTTTATCTTTTGAGTT
>OGJJ01000268.1_pt1 | contig 49343 bp, 44 predicted proteins | sample 1572081 | NCBI WGS metagenome assembly OGJJ01 (sample SAMEA2582122, study PRJEB24529) | metagenome | biome: Human gut stool | place: China | collected 2011
GATAGGCAGAGTGAATCAATGCTTAATAGAAATGAGGCACATCAGGTTGACCCTTTAACGGTCTGCCAATTCACAGGTCTGAAAGACAAGAATGGAACATCTATCTATGAGGGGGATATAGTTAAGCACAAAGATAACAATGCGGAAAGAATAGGTGATATTAATTGGGATAGTAAAGCTTTCTGCTTTGGGCAAGGTTTATTAGTTCATTACTCTTCTGAAGATATGGTCGTTATTGGCAATAAATTCGATAAAAAGAAATAGCGTATGAAGAAGATTATATTATTATTTGTATCGGTTATATTCCTGCTCGTTTCTTGCAACGAGAACAAAGGAATTAATGTTCCAAAATCAGACTCTATTAATGAAATTAAAGTAGAGAAACTGTTTGTTGCGGATGGTATAACCGTATATCGTTTTTATGATGGTGGCAGAGTGGTTTATTTTACCAACAAAAAAGGCGAGGTAAAGGCTCGCCATGACGAATATGACCCTGCAACAAAAACCATAAGAACAAAGGTAGTAGAAACTTTATGTAACGAAGAATAATTATGGATAAAACAGATTTACATTCATCATTACTCTTCCTGATGCTTAAACTGGAAGAGGCGAAGAGCAACCCGATGATAGACAAGAACTTCATTGTTGCATTAACGGAAGTGCTCAGATATTTCCGTGATAATGGAGAATTGAAGAAAGCCTACGAGAGCAAAAAAGATTCGTTGGCAGACATGGCTAATAGTTCTTTGTTAAAAGCACTAAATGAATATGTTTCCTCCAAAAATCAGGAAGTTGGAGTTGATGCAGAGTTACCTGATATAGATGAACTTATTAAGAAACTCACTTCTGATGAGTTCATCGAAAAGAAAATCAAGGATATTCTTGGTGATCAGGCGAGTAAAGAGGAATAGGCATGGAAAGATTAACTAAGGCTATGGATAAGTATTTGGCGGAAGCTATCGCTGAATGGGATAAAGAGAAGGATGCCGGATCAGGTAGAAGAAAGGTCAGAAACTAAAATAAAAATAGTTATGAAAATAGAAATAACAAAAGTTACAGATTGGGAGCGAGTGGTGGATGCTGCTCGCTTCACACAGCGAAAAGAACCGCTGGGTAAGGAGCCTAGCGATGAGTTCAAGAAACAGATGATTCTCAGCGAGCACTCACCACTGAGATTGCTGGAGTTCGATATTAAGATGTATGGCATACCATACTGGGTGAGCAACCATTTTGTTCGCCACGTTCACGCTCAGCCATTCGGTTCAACCTCCCGACCGGATATTACTGGCTCCAAGGTATCTCGCCACGATATGCGTCAGGACGAATTGGTCAACTTGCAGCTATCCATCAACGCTCAGGAGATCATCAATATCTCCAAGCTGAGACTCTGCTACAAGGCATCCTATGAGACAAGAAAGATATGGATGCAAGTGGTTGAAGAGTTGAGAAAAATCGAACCTCATCTTACTGCTGCTTGTGTTCCACAATGTATTTACAGAGGATTCTGTCCTGAATCAAAATCATGTGGAAAGGTAGATACACATGTCTTTCCTGTTTATAGAGAAAACTACAAACATTTGTTTTTAATCGGTGAACATTAAAAAAAACGAATATGAAATACCCCAATTATAACGTCAACGAGTTTGTGGGAGGTCATACCGAATACACAACTCCCTGCCCCTTCGGAATCCAAGGCAAGTACACCTTGGAAATCCTAATGGTGGGCAGTCTCACTTGCCAGCGATGCAAATACTTCCGAGGTATCAACAAGGAAGATTGCATAGTATCTTGCGGCATCCAATGAAACTATATTACTCATTCATTATAACATATTACACATGACAACAAAGAAGATTTCAATTATTCAGCGCATCACAGAGCGCATCCTTGGCAAGAAGTTCTATATCGCAGTCATTGCCAACAAGGGAACCAGCAACTACTTCGTCAACTCTACCATCTATCGCTCAGAAGAGGATGTTATCGCTTATCAGAAATACATCACCACAGACGATAGAATGAAGGAGAGCTTCGATTTCGTCTGCTACTACTCCTTCCGTTCCAAGTTCGACTTCCGCATTCCTCTTGGCGGCAAGCCATTATCTCTTGAAGAGGCAAAGGAACTTAGCAAGAAATAAGGTATGGGAAAGTTGATTGATCTGAAAGGAAAGCGGTTTGGCAGACTCTATGTCTGCTGCCGCTCCGGCAAATCCAGTAAGAATGGTGTTTATTGGATTTGCAAATGTGATTGTGGTAGAGGTGTTTCTGTCCTATCCTGCAATTTGCTCCGAGGAGTAACCCAGTCTTGCGGTTGTCTCCGATCAGAGAATGCCAAGCTTCGCCTTCGCCAGTACTACGAGAAGAAGGCAAAAGTAAACGGATAATAATCTTTTCTAACCAAAACTTCGTATATTTGCAAAATGATATTCAGTTATATTAAAGACAAGTGCCGGAACATTCAAGGTTTCCTGCATCGAAAAAACTTCGTAGTGCTTGATGGTAGAGCCAATTCTGTTACTCTGTCGCAGGGCATCTACAACCATATTATGCAGATAGAGCGCACAGATGGCTCCATCTTCGTCTTCCGTATCTCCAGTAGAGGAACATACGGATTCTGCCTGAGAGAGGACTGGGAGGAACTTCGCAAGTCTCAGACTATCTTCTGTCCGCTCCAGTATAATCAGGAGCACAAGAAGATTGGTTTCCGCAGCGAACGTCCATCGGTTACAGCCATCCTTGATGATTACAATCTCCCACTCAACAAGATGGTGCGCCTGACCTGCATTCCTCGTAAGAACAGAAATGGCGAGCCGTACTACGAGATCATCCGTCCAAACCCATAACAATACAAATATGATTAAAGAAGTATTATTTCAGGGTCTTTCTCACTCACCTTCCGACCACGAAAGTCAGGAGGGTGAGTTGGGAACTTGCCTGAACCTCATCAACGAGGATGGAGCACTCCACCCTATCCACCAGCCAGTGGTGGTTGATTCTGCCATTACCATACCTGATGGAGCCAGCATCGAACTGATTCACAAGGTTACTCACAATAACAACATTCACTCCCACTACATCATCCGTAATGGTAATACTTGGTATTGGACAGAGAAAGGCGGAAACGGAAGTGAGAACACCATTAGTCTTGGCGATTTCCAAGTCAATGCCGTGAGTGCCATCGGAAACATCTTGTGTTTTGTGGGAGAGGAAAGCACTAAGTATGCCTATTGGAACGGAAGCGATTACACTAGTTTCGACTTATCCGCCATCAACTATAGTGCAGTTATCTCAAACACAAAGTCGGTGGTATGCAATGCTTCCGTTAATCTTGGTGATGATTGGGATTCCGCTTTTGTGTCAAACAAGTATTATTCCAATAAAACAGATACTTCTCTTAAAGGTGCATCCATCATTTTCAATGCTTTGGATGCGCTGATCAATAAGCAGTTGGAGGAGAATGGCACGGAGTATTTCAAATATACCGTTTTTGGTGTAATCGCCATCCGTCTATATGATGGTGTATCATACATCAATATATCAAATCCATTCATTCTTGCACCAGAAACGACTTTCAACAAGTTTATCTGGTATCAGGAGAAAAAGGCTGTTGGTACTAGCACAAGCCTTCATACTCACTCCATCGTTATCAATATGGATATACCCGAAGGTCTTGAAGACCTCATCAGCGGTGTAGATATTTATCTTTCCCAGCCGGAATCATTTATTGATACGGAGAAACAAACCAAAGGTATATCACGCTATAAGTGCTACCTTTGGAACGATAAAATGGCATCAGGAGTTAATTGCGATGCTTTTCAATATCTGTCAGAGGAAGATGTATATCAGTCTTTCGAGAAGAAATCTTTCTATCTGAGCACAAGCATCAGCAAGGATAAATTCGGCACAGCTATTCCTCTCAAACGAGTATTGGAGACCGAGGAAAGTATTTCTCTTGCAGACTTTCAGAGAAGCTCATTTGGCGGTCAATGTTCCATTACATACAACAACCGCTTGCATATCGGAAACGTGAAGAAGACTATCTTCAATGCTTTTGATACCAATATTTTCTCCAGCCGGAAAGTCTCGAATAATCAGATGTACCTGAATGAGTACACTGATCTTGCCCCCAATAAAACACTCTCTACCGATTACATCTGTGATGCAGTATATCAGGTCAGCATCAGCGATAATAGTATCAAGAGAGATATTTACTACAAGGGAAAGCTGCAATACCCTCTCAGCCCTATCTTGGCATATCCTAGCACTCTTGCTACGGCTATGACCATTTACTTCTATCTCCCTAAATACAGCAAATACTACTCAAAGAAAGTTAAGCTGAAACCTTCCGAGACGTTCGGAATGTCTTACTATATCAACATCAGTAAGAACCGCTCGACACCAGTTGCAGCAGATAGACAGACTTCAAATACTTTGAACAACGAGGGATTTGGAGGAAGAACAGATGCACCAACAGAAACAGAAAGTTCAGAGTTGTCTGATTATATGTATCGTTATCACGATGATGCCGGACTTCCAGCCTTTATGCAAGTATATCGCCATAAGCTCATCAAGAGCGGTTCTTCTGGTGGAGACTTTGGAGGTGGCAGCACTAAAGCAAGCGAAACCAGTGGAGGAAACTTTGGTAGCGGAAGTGGAGTCATTATCCCTTCTGAATATACTTGGGATTCTACACCGATTGATACGGGAGACTTCACCGAGATTACGGAAGCCGAATATAATGCTGCATTAAGCAAGACCGACAATCAGAAATATGTATCTCAGCAGCCTAATGTAGTCAAGGTCAGCGAAGCTGAGAATCCGATGGTGTTCCCTGCCAAGAACTCGGTTCAGGTTGGATCATCCATTATCAATGCGCTTGCAGCCAACACCCGACCAATCAGCGAGGGTCAGTTTGGCGAAGCTCCACTCTATGCTTTCACCGATGAAGGTGTATGGGTGTTAATGACCAATCAGGAAGGAACCTACGATGCCCGACAGCCAGCCAACAGAGATATTTGCTCCAACCCTAAGGGTATCTTGCAGATTGATGATGCCGTTCTGTTCCCTACGGAACGAGGTATCATGATGCAGCGAGGCAGGGATTCCGAGTGTATCACAGATGTTCTTGATGGTTATCCGTTCGTCTTCACCCAGATATTCAAAAACGACTATCAGAAGAAGTTACTTGCCCTTGGTGGTATTCCTGAATCTGATACTCAATATATCCGGTTCAGAACATTCCTGCAGAAGGCAAGTCTGATCTATGATTATTACGATAACCGCATCATCGTGTTCAGCCCCGACTACACCTATGCGTATGTGTATTCCTTGAAGAGCAGGATGTGGGGAACGATGCACAACGTGTTCCGTTCCACCGTCAACTCCTACCCTGAGTCTTATGCCATCAATCAGAGCGGAAAGATTGTTGATGTATATGTCAAGGAGCCATCGGGAAGCGTTTCCTATTTCTTCTGTACACGTCCGTTGACTTTCGGTCAGGAGAATATCCACAAGACGATGTTCAAGAGCATCATCCGTGGTTATTTCCGCAACGTTGCAAAAGGTAAGGTTGGTGTGGTGCTTTATGGAAGCAACGACCTTTTCAACTGGTTCTACATCCATTCTTCCGTCAACCAGCTTCTGGATGGTATGGCAGGATCACCTTACAAGTATTTCCGCTTTGCAGTAATGGGCAGTCTCAGCTACGATGAATCCATTCATAGCGTAGGAACAGAGTTTGTTGCCCGACTGCAAAACAAGCTTAGATAAGTTTTTCTTCATAAACATAAATTTATATTAAAACAAAAAGAGCAGCCGTCTGTGAAGATAGCTGCCCTTGCTTTTTCGTTAACCATAAGTCTAGAAAGGATGAAGCCTGATCCTAGCTCTTACCGCAGAGCGGTTGCTGGCATCCTTAATCTTCTGCTTCTTATCCTCAGCCAGTGCCCAGAACCTATCGGCACCATCAGGAAAAACAATCATCAGCCATTCATATAGACATTGATTCACAATATAATCGTGAATATATACCATCATGGTATGCACGCTGGTCTTCGAGAATCCGTTTGGCATTCTCAGAGCCAAATAGTAGGCTTCCTCCTCATTGGTAGGCGAACCGATACACTCTGCCCACTCATTCGAGTCAAATCCGCCACAATACATTTCTACCTTGGTAAAGCGGAAAAGCATTTCCCTGCAATCCTCTACGGCTGAATCCAATATTCTAGCCAGTTTATCACGGTTGCCTTCCTCAGATACGTCAAACACATTCTTCAACTGCTTGGCATCCATATCTTTCTGACTGGCATAAGAGTCAGCAAAAGAAAAAGCCGTATTCTTGATGTCGTATATCAACTCCTTCTTTACCAATTCTATCATCACTTTATATCCCTTATTGCAATGTTTCATATCCTACCATCCTATCTTGTTGGTCTTTTACGCATATAGAGTATGGCATCCATCTTCACCAGCAAAGCGTTTGCCTTGCTGAGATAGTCTTCTGCCTTATCCCTAGAAACTACTAAGCACCAATCTGCAACAATCTTATTTACTACATAGCTGAAAGCTATAGTTTCCAAAGTCTTCACCAATGACTCCTTAAAAAGAGAGCTTACTCTCAGTCCGAAGATCTCCTCTTCTCCCGAATCACTCTTCTCTGTAGCAAGCACGCTCTCTAAGGCTACGGAAACGTCATTGATGGCATCATTCCAAAAGCCTTCCAGCATTTCCCTATCTGCATCCGTCACAAACACTTGATCATACAGACTCTTGCCGTTTGCATCCAAGCTCTTGCCACCGATGTAAGCGGTAGTCTTCGCCACCTCCTCATAGATGCTACTTTTTGTGATTGAAATTGATAAATTTGCCATTCTTATGTTTCCTATAGATGATTAAACCTAAAATGATGAGCAGGGCGCACATCGCTCCCATCGACCACATCGCATACTTTAACTGAAACTGCTCCCACTTGGAGAGCTGCTTCTCTACTGGATAGGGTACTAGGATGGAGTCTCTTCGGATGAAGGAATCCACCCTTGCCTTATACTGGGTCTTCATAACCACCTTCTTGTGCCATCGGTCAACGAAAAGGGTATCTCCCTTCTGTGAACTTGATACCGAATCATGCACGAAAATGCTGTCAGAAGTATGCAGGGTATCGCATTTCACTACGTCACGATATACGAATTTCTCCATCGGGACGTAGGAAGTCTTACATCCCGACATAAGAAATGCTACCAGCAGCATAGCTAAAATGTAGATCAGCAACTGCCACAAATCCGAATCATACCACTTCTTCATAAGCCTATACCTTTAATGCAGCTTTAGCTCTCTTCAAGAATGTTCGTCTGTGCTCCAAGCCGTATGTGCCGCCATTGATGGTCTTGGTGATTGCTAGGAAGCTATCACTATCAGACAGCTCATTCAAGCCGTGCTTCCACCACCACCACATCGCACTCTTGGTTGCGCCCAATGGCTGCTCCAGCAGTTCGGGATGCTCCATGATGTCACCTCTGCAGTACTTGCTCTTCTGGTAAGCCTGATAGTTGGCTCTACCCGTAATCTGAATCAAGCCTCTGCCTCTATACTTGTAGCCATCGCCATCTTTCAGGTTGCCTAGCATATTCTTCAACTTGCCCTCATCATACTTGTGGAAGTAAGCCTTGTTGCCCACCTCCTTGGTATATCTCAGCTCGCTGGTTTCGTGGGCTATCTGAGCCAAGAAATGCGCCATTCGCTTCGGTGTATCAATATGGAAAACCTCGGCATAGCCGTTGATGTAAGGCAGGAAAGCATCCACCTTATCCTTGGCATTCGGCATAATCTCTAAAATCTGTTCTCTTGTTACTTTCATAGTTACTTGCCCTCCTTCACTTGTTGTTTCTGCATATTTACGAGTTCGTTCTTCACCATACTCTCAAAGTTGCCCAACTTAGTCTTAAAATAAACGTTTACCCCAAATATCGCTCCAGAGTAAACCAACGTCTGGCTGACGTACCAGAGTACACCATCCGAAACTACATAATTATTTAGAAAGAATGATAGGAAGGTGAGGACAACACCACTCGCTAACATTCCAATAGCTGCACCATATTGCAATCCTTCACGCATGTTTGGAGTCATATCTTATCTTTATATATTATTAATAATATGCAAAGATAAGATATGTTCCCGTAACTATTATCTTATCCGTTAATGTTGTGCCATATCTTGCTTGTAGGATGCAAGCAGTCAGGGTCTTGGAGGTATTCGATAGTCATCATCACCACCATTTCCTTCAATTCCTCCTCGTCCTTGCTATATTGTTTCAGCAGCTTATGATGGTCGCTTCTGAGCAGATTCATCGTAACCGCCAAGTCAAAGATGTTGTAGTCGGAAATATCATCCTTATGCTGGTCAAAGGCTTTCTTTATCTCCTCGTCCGTAAAGAAAGGAGCCATGTGCTTGGTTCCATCCACATCCTCGTACCACATCTTCTTGATAGCATCATCAGCAAAGTGCTTGTCAAAATGCCCTTCACTTAATACACCATACACCATCGCACAAAGATGATGTACCTCTACATCGCTCAACTTATATGAGAGATACTTACCCATAGCCTTGGCTATACTCAACATCTGTTCAGGAGTCATATCCTGCTGATACTTATCAACGAAATCTACAAAATCCATAATATATAAAAATTAAGAGTTTATGATGCTGCAAAGATACATATATCTTGCGCTGAGCACCATAAACTCCCAAAGATTTCTGTAGCCATCTGAATATCAGAAGAATACAGTTACGATAAAACACCTCCTTTCTTTATTCGTCCTTGAATTTAGTTCTCTTCTCGCCACCCCTCGACCAGATGTCGTTCTTCTTGCGCTTCGCCACCTTGCCGAGTACGTCATTCTCGTAAAGGTCGGGATTGTCTTCCCTGCCTTGGGTCTCCGTAGCAATACCCTTGTTGGCATTGCTTCCTTGGTCGGCATTGTCCTTGCCATTGCCATACCATTTCTTGTCGTTTTCCTTGTCTGATATCATATCTTAACACTAAACATTAATAACTAATCACTATGCCGAAAGCGGTGCGTACTGCTCGCTAGGCTGAACACCCTGACCGCTCATCATCTGCTGCAGCATCGCCTGAGCCTTCGGATTGCTCTGGGATGCCTGATCCACTTGCGCTTGCAGTTGAGGAGAGAAACCTTGTGGAGTCTCGCCATTCTTGATTGCCTCCTGCTGGGATGATACCGACTGCAGAAGTTCGTCACCGAATGGGAAATCACCTACCTGCAACAACTGCTCCAAGGTGATAGCCTGAGCTTGCCACAACTGCATCAGGAAGTCGTTTGCCATCTGACGATATACAGGAGTAGCCGTACTCTCGGTGATATTGATGTCAAACTCTACATCACGAATCTTCTTCGGATCATAGCGAACAATCTGTCCTGCCCTGCCAACGATGTTGAAGTTGCGTGCCACATCATAGAACTGCTGCATATTCTTCACCGTCTTGTAAGCACCATCAATGATAAACTGGCTGAAACTCTCCAAGATGTCAAGCAGCGACATGGTGGCATTCTGTGTCTGCTGGGCATAGAGCGAACCGCTCGTACCCGACACTCCTGGTTTACCCTGCAGCGCACCATTCACGCCCGATATATCCTCGAAAAACTTCAACTGATAATTGAGCAAGTCACCGATACCGATGTTCGTTGAGTTATTGGCTACTTGCTGAGGAACCTGACCACTATTGTTCGGCTTGTATCTTACCACTCCGTTGAATCTACTCCACTCGTCACAGAAATCATCCCAGCTCATATCATCCGGCAGACAATCCTCAGGACATAGCAGCACACCCTTGGCACTCGCCCTCATAATGAAGTCGTACATCGTAATCAGTCTGTTCACATATCTCTGCTGGTCAATCACATCTTCCACGAAGCTATGAATCTCGCCATCAATAAACGGATAGAACTTGAAGCAGTATGGATGCTCTCCGTGGGCATAAGGGGTCTCACCCTCTCTCAGAATGTCACCGAAAGGAGAAAGATAGTAGAAATGCCAGTAATCATCCATAAACCACTCGGCTTCAATCAGCGGAATATCCTCACGCTTCATACCGAGTGACAGACCTCTCTCCAGTCGGTCTTGATTCTCTGCATCTACAATCTCATCACAATCTTCAATGTCAATCTTGAAATCGTCACCATTGTTATAGTCGTGGCAGCGATAGCGTGGCTTACTCTCCTTGCGCCATACCTCAATCACTCGGCAGAGTGAAGGGTTGGCAGGATTCATGAAGTCGATGGTCTTCGGATCAAACTCTCCGAAACGCTGGGTGCAGTCGGCTATCACGAAGTCTCGGTCAGCAGCCAGTCGGTAAATCTCCTTCAACTTCCTTGCTTCGGCAGGAGTCTTGGCAAATTCTCTCAGAACATTGCCGATGGTAATGTCGTGAACCTCGCCCAAGCAACTTACATCCCAGCCACGGAAGTCCCTCATATTGTTATCTATGAAGAAATTGTTCGGATTCACATAGTCTGTCCAGCAATCCAACCTTCCCCTTCGCCATCCATACTTTTTCTTGTAGATAGCCGCACCACTGATCAGGAACTCCTCCATCGTTCGGGCATCCATTTCCGTCTCTCGGTTCAGTTGTCGGTTGCATTGCAGCACAACACTCATCGTTTCGCCATACCGCTTCTCATCCTTATCCCTCGCATTGCAGGTAGGTTCCTTGCTCTGGGAGCGGTACACACCCAGCACATTCTTCACCAGCCTTCTGATCAGGTTGTTCTTCAACGGCTCACTACCCTGCTCACGGATATAGTCTTCCTCTTTGATACGCTTGGTAAAGCCGCACAGATTTTCGATTTCAATGAGGTCTCCCCACTGGTCTCCATAGCAGTACCGCTTGTTTCTCTCCCTACGCTTTCGGAAGTTATCCATATTGTTATAGTATCGTTGTGCTTCCAGCAGGATGGAGAAGGCACGCTCGTATGGCTTGTCGAATCGGTTCTTGGAAGCTTTTACGCTATCCAGTTCCTCTCTGTCCACCACCTTGCTCAGCGACAACAACTTTGTTTTTTCTTTCTTCTTTGCCATGATTACGATGTTGTTGGTTCGACAATATGTGCCAGTTTTCTGGCTACACCCAATAACCCAGCCGCAGTATCGGTATCTCCCATACTCACGCAAGTGAGATAGCCAGCCATATAGAGGATAGAATCTTTCAGGTTGCTCTGTAGATTGATATACCCTGCACCACTGCTTTCCGTGATGATTTCCGGCTGAGCCACATAGGTGAAGTCAACCGTCACGCTATTCGATTTGCTCGTATATAGCTCTAGGTATCTACCGCCATTGGTATGGATGATAGCCGCAATAGGTCGGTCGGGATTGCCCCTCACTCCATATTTGCAGCCCTGATACTTGTAGGCTTCATCATTCTCGGTGATGATTTCGGCATTGCGGTTCCAGTCGCTGGCTCTTACACTGAGCAACCTGATCATATCGGCTGGCATATAGACCGTGCCGACATAAGCATTGTTCTTCGATGCCCAAGATACGCTGATGTTGTCTAGCTTGATTCCATCCACCATATCTATTGGTGCATCGGAAAGAATGATACTTGCTGCATCTACGATTTTACTCTTGATAAGTTCTGCCTGAGAGAGCGTATCAGTATCATCGGGAGTCAGCAAGCCGGAAGACTCTTGGTTTCTGTCCAAGAGCACCTTCACTTCTTTCACCAAATCAGATACAGCATACTTCTTCATTATTCAAGTCCTTCTAGTTCAACACCCTTTTCCTTGGCAATAGACAAGATGTCCTCCTTGGTCTTCAACTTCGAGCGGCTCACACCGAAGGTCTCAGCCAGATAGTCTCTGGCATCCTCAAAGTCTGTCACGATATGGGTCTTCTTCTCCTCAGCCGCCTTCTTCTTGGTCTTGGCAGCCGCTCTCTTCTTGGCTTCGGCAGCTTCCTTCTTCTCGTCAACGGCTTCCACCAAGAAGAACTTGTCATTGAACCAATAATGAGACTCGATAGCCTTCTGCAACTTCTCGTCTCTTGTGCCATAGATACTGCAACCCATAGTCTTGCCATCGAAGACAACTCTCACTCGTTCGTTATCAACCATAACGCTGAACGACAAATCCGTACCAGCTTGATATTTCTTATACATGATTATACCTTATTATATATGTGTTATGAAAAAAGGGATGGGGCTAGTGCCCACACCCCTCTCTATTTAATGAATAATTTGCCGAATTTGCCCTGCATTAAGCAGCAGCCTTGGTCTCTTCTGCCTCAGATGTAGGAACCTTGGCAAGTCGCATACGAGCATGTGCCTTAGGGTACTTCAAGTACAGACAAGCTACCTCCTGAATAACTACTGCATCGGTGTTACGGATTCCAGCCTTCTTCAAGTCGAGAACGTTACGAGTCCAAGACAAGTGTACTCTCTTCACCAAGAACTCAGGGTCAAGAGCGAAGCCGCAGTCACTCATACCGAAGAGGTCGAACAACTCTGAGTGAATCATCAACACCTCACCGAAGTCTGTCTCCCAACTCTTGAACTTCAAGTTCCATACCTCAACGGTGTCCTTCAAGCGGAACTTGTCAGAATCAATCTTACTGAATGCACGGACGAAGTCTGAGCCAGCGATAACCACCTTGCGCTTGTTGCCGATACCAGTACCGACAAACATATCCTTGGAAATATCTACCAGCTCCAAGTCTGTGATAACTCGCTCATTCTTGGTGTAGCCCTTCTTGATCTCATCGGCAGTAGCAATATGACCTACCTCAATATCCTTGCCAGCCATCCACCAGATACCCTTGGTAAACCACTGAGCTGAATTGTTCTTGGTAGTATGCTTGATGCAAGCCATATCACCGAAGAGATAAGAACCCTCCATGGCAAGTCGCATATCATAGATGCTATCCTCCTCGATGTCTGAGAAATCCCAATCCACTCGCTTGTCAGCAATCTTGTCGAAGGTACTCTGCTCAACCTGAATCATGAAGTTCTGGCAGTACTGAATATCAGAATCAGGAAGGTTGTTGAAACGACCAGTCTGTACATCCAGCTCACCGCAGCTCTTTGCCATACGAATCAACTTCTGACCCTGCTTCAAGGCAGGAACACCGATAGGCTGCTTGCTGACCATGTTACCATTAATGGCATACACGATAGGATAGCCTTCTGTGTCCTTACCGCACACACAGAGCACCAAATCAGGAGTAGGAGCATCAGTAATGGTTGAATAAGCGACACCCTTATAGTTAGTGACAGCCTTCACACCAACCACTCGGATGGTATCATCAAGCGTAAACATTTCAGGGTCTTCTACCTTCAAGACCATAGATGTACCAGTACTTGTCTCAGTATTCTCTTTTACTGTGGTTCGGATAGGACGAGTACCGATACTCCAATACTCAACAACAAAGGAGCTTGCCGGCTTGGTTGTGGCATAACGGGAAATCTGATCCACTGGTGTTGCCATCGGGCGAATCTTGATAATCTTCTCGTTGATGTCATTGTTGTAATACTCAATGCCCTTCTCGTTAAAGTGCTCACGACCCTTGGTCTCCGTCTTGATACCATCATTCTGACGAGCCGCACCACCATTGCCAGCTTCACCAGCAGCAGGAGCACCGCCAGCTTCCGCAGGGTGACCACTCTCAGAAGTACCGCCATCAGGAAGAGTAGCCTCAGCCATCAGCACCTGACCATTGACACAAAAAATAACTGCCATCACCATAATGAAAATGGAGAACAGTCGATTAAATGTACTTTTTGTTACTTTCATTATCCTAAATATTAATTAAACATTATATAAATCTAACTCTATCTTATCGGATGCGTGTTCGCTTCTCGTTTCCACGCTCCCAGATGTTACCTCTTCGGGTAGCCCTGCCAAGCGCACCCAGTTCCGGCTGGTTGTCGGTCTTCTTGGTCTCGGCATTCGCTGAGTCAAGGTCGGCAGTACCATCGCCCTTCTTGCGCAGCTCCAAGTTCTTCATGTGCTTGGTGTTCTTACCACGCACCTCACCTTCGTGAGCAGCATCAGCTACATCGGTATCGTGATTCTTCGCCTTGATGAAAGCAGTAATCATATCCTCGGTGAAGATACCTTTCACCACATTGTTCATCGTCTGAAAGCACTGGTCGATAGCTTCATTCACCGCTTCCTCGCCATACTTCTCCTCCAGCTTGTCGAAGACCGCATAGCTGGCTGGCATATTCTTGTCGTACTCCTCCTGCAACTTCTTGCCATCAGACGCATTCTTCAAGAACTCAGACTGAGCATTGGCAATCTCGTCAGCATTATCAGGATCAGAGTAGTAGTCGATAGCATCCTCTCCGTGGGTACGAATCAATTCTGCATAAGGACTCTTGCCAGCCTTCATCGCTTGCAGGAAGGTAGCCGCAGCAGGGTCACTGCCCATCCAGTCAGCCATCGCCTTCTCGTTATCCTTGTAACCTTGCAAAGACTTCTGGTCGGCATCATAATCATCATTGATAGCACCATAGATAGCTTCATCATCCGCATACTCGGTATCGGGGTGACGAGTCTTCAAACGCTCCAAAGCCAAGTCTCTCTTGGTCTTCGTAGCTTGCTGTGCAGCAGCACCAGCATTCTGTTCCGTATTTGTATTATCAGGCATATATATATGTATTAATTTATAAATCAATGCCCAAAAGTAATGCTTTTCCGCCTATAATCAATCTTATCCGTTAACTTTAATTAATCGTATATGAATAATTTGGTTGTTTCAATACTTTTTTGTAACTTTGCATCATAAGAGAATGAAACATAAAGGATCACGATGTGACTTTACACAAGAGCGAAACGCTGACATATTGAGGGCTTACAAGGAAATCATATCAGTAAGAGACAATATCAGCCTCTTGGAGATTGAGCAGAGATTACTGCAATCTTCAAGCAAGCGTTTTTGGGTCTCGGATATCAGGGCTTACAATGTTATTCTGACGATGATCAAAGGGAAATCCTTGAATAACATGAACCCTACCAAGAGAGAAATGTTTCAGGAAATATACCGCAGATTTATTGATTATACCAAGCAGCATCCTTCCATCACCAAGTTGGATGCCATTAGTTACGTGTGCAATCAGGAGGCTCCAAGTTTCTATCTTTCTCCGAAATCAATACACGTAATTCTTCATAAGGTGAGAAAGGAGGAGAAGGAAAGATGTTACGAACTAAGAAAGAAAAGATTGCGCTTTATGCTGGGTACATTATAATAATGTGTATCACATTCCTTGGTTATGATGGGATGGGTCTCTATGATGGTTGCTCTATGCAGAACCGACTTACCTATCCGTTCTTCCATCAGAACGTCTTCCATGCTGCCATCAACCTTTGGGTGCTGCATCAATGCCTGAAAGCCAGACCTTGCGGCATCGTAGATATGGTGGTGTTCTATCTAATAGCCGTAAGCTATTACCCCAGTTCTAGCGTACCCATCATCGGTCTCAGCGGTTTCGTATATGCCTATATGGGATATATCGCCCCATTCGTAGAGAAGAAGGTGAGATACAACATCATTATTCTCTCGTATATATGTGTAGGATTTTTCATTCCTTGCATGGCAGTGGGCATCCACATCTATTGCTATGTATTCGGTCTGTTGTGGGGGTATCTTAATTCTCCGATATGCCAAGACAAGTAGCCATAAGAACCAAGCTGACTGATGCACTAGACAAACATGTATTGAGCATCCTGACAGAGAATGAGAAACGCATCAAGGAAATCAACACTCCTTTCAGCCCGATCAAGGGTGAGGGTTGTGGAGATAAGCGATTCCTGCTCTTCCTGCCAGACTTCCCGATTCAGAAGCAGCACCTCCCGATGAGCATGAAGAAGATTCCGCTCATCAAGATGCTGCTGGAACTGGGTAGCTGCAAGGCGGTGATTGAAGAACTGCATGCGGATATGGATGAGCCATACAACCTTGAAGAGGAAATGGAGCAACTGGTGGAGCAGTTCACCCGAATCAGGATGAAGCACGACCCCTTCTTCTTCTTCGCCATGTTCATCTATATCAAACCGAAAGGTGGAGGTCTCCCCTTCCGTTTTGTGCTGAGAAGACCGCAGCGCAGACTGCTCAGGTGGCTGGAGGAGAGAAGAAAGAAGAACCGCCCTATCCGACTCATCCTCTTGAAGGCTCGACAATGGGGAGGTTCAACGGTTATTCAGATGTACTTCCTTTGGCTGCAAATTATGTGGCAGAAGGGTCTCAACTCGCTCATCATCGCTCAGGTCAAGGACACGGCAGAAACCATCCGAGGAATGTTTGATGAAGCGTTGAAGGAATTTCCGACCAAGTTCCTGCACGAAATGGGAGAAGCCTATTCTGAGAACGAGCCTAAGTTTGTAGGATTTGGTACATCCGGCAATGTGAAGAAGGTTCCTCAGCGATTCTGTAAAATCAAGGTAGGTTCTATGCAGAATCCAACTTCCGCCAATGGTGAAGATTACAACCTCATCCATTGTTCTGAGGTAGGATTGTGGGAGAAGACAGAAGGCAAGTCTCCTGAGCAAGTTGTTCAGAACGCAACCAATGGTGTGCTCTACAGACCATACACCATGATTGTATATGAGTCAACCGCCAATGGTACTGGCAACTTCTTCCATCAGGAATGGCTGGCAGCAGAGAAAGGTGAATCTGTATTTGAGCCGTTCTTCGTACCTTGGTTTGAGATTTACGACCTCTATCATCTTGACTTTGAAAGCAAGAAAAAGAAGGATGAGTTTGCCAAATGGCTATACGACAACCGCAACAACACCAACACGATGTCTAACCGTGATGAGCCGGGTACATACCTTTGGAAATTGTGGCAGATGGGAGCACCATTGGAAGCCATCAACTGGTATATTGTGGAGCGAAAGAAATTCACAGACCATGGAGATATGGCTAGCGGATTCCCTTCTGACCCAGTAGAGGCATTCAAGCACTCAGGAGCCAAGGTATTTGCTGAGGAGAAGGTTGACCAATTCAAGAAAGGTTGCCGATCACCTAAGTTTATCGGTGATGTTTATGGTGATGGTTACAAGGGCAAGAAGTGCCTACAGAACGTGCGATTCACGGAAGACAAGACTGGGCAGTTGTGGATATGGAGCAAGCCGGAGTACTTTGACGATTGCAAGGTGACCAACCGATATTTGGTTGTAGTGGATATTGGTGGTAGAGGTAGTAAGGCTGACTGGTCTGTTATCTGTGTCTTTGACCGATACTGGATGATGGAAGGTGGCAAGCCGTATGTGGTAGCCCAATGGTATGGGCATATTGATATGGACTTGCTGGCTTGGAAGGCTGCACAGATAGCCAAGTACTACGATAATGCACTTTTGGTGATTGAATCCAACACCTTGGAGACGAAAGACAAGGAGCATATCTTGGAAGGCGGTGATCAGTCTGAGTTCATCCTGAATCAAATCAAGGATGTGTATGACAATCTCTATGCACGCAAGCAGAGTGAAGCAGACATCAAGGAAGGTGTTCCACGCAAGTACGGATTCCATACCAATGTAGCAACCAAGCCAATGGTTATCTCTGTACTGGTTCAGGTAGTCAGAGAGCATCTATACGTTGAACGAGACCAGCGATGCCTGAACGAGTTCCTTACCTACGAGCGTAAGAAGAATGGAGCATACGGAGCCATTGATGGTAAGCACGATGATTTGCTCATGACAAGAGCCATTGGACTCCATATCTGCTTCAATGAAATGGAAATGCCGAAGATGATTCAGAATCAGGCTAGAGTTATGAGAAAAAAGGTTTCTGTTTCGGCAGCGACCATCATATAGTTTCAATTTTAATTATACGATTATGAAGATTACTAAGATTTTCAAGCGCATCAAATGCGAGATCATGTACCGCCAAGCTACGGCTAAGGCAGACTATGCAGCCAAGAAGAACAAGGGTGAAATCTACTTTGTCCTACCTACGGAGAAGGGCAACCTGATGATTATGAACCGCCCACTCTTCGAGGCTTTCAAGAAGACCAAACTGGTAGATAAGGATATGAAGTCGAGAGACCTCTTCCGTGATTGTGTCTATCATACCAACTGCAAGAGCGAGAGAGGAAAGCGCAGCCGCAAGCGCAAGTTCCTCAGATGGAAGGGCTTGATTTAATGCCCAAAAGTTAATGGATAAGAGATAGGTAGAGAAAATTCTGCCTATCTTTGCGCTATTATTAATAATTTGTATCAAAATATGATTTATAAAATAGTACAAGGAAATGCTTTCAAGCTTCATATCTTGGTGCGGAAGATGGAAATGTCTAAGGAGTTCAACCGTTTAGTTGACTTCGATATGACACAAGCATCCGATATCAAGGTGGAACTGCAATGCTGCTTCGATGATTCCATCATCGTTCCTACTTCTATCGGTGGCATCGAGCATAATGTGCTGGTATGCAACATTCCATCCACCTTGGAAATCGGAAACTACAATGTAGCCGTTTCGTGGACTTATGAGGGTTATGCGATGAAGAGTGTGGAGCGAAACATCTTGCAGATCATAGAGACCAATCAAAGGGTGAAAGTTCCCGTAGGAGTCTTCCAAGGTGAGACGGTTGGAATGTTCGACCTTCGATATTATATGGTCACCAAGAATCAGTCTGATTGTACATTCGTCTATTCCTTGGATGATGTTACCCTCTCCTCTACTCCTGCTACATTGAAGTTGGGTGAGAAATTTGAAGCAACTCTTACTCCTGCCGAAGGATTCAATATCGGTTTAGTGAAAGTAGTCATGGATGGAGCAGACATCACAAGAGATGCTTACAAGGATGGCAAGATTGAGATTCCAGCCGTATCAGGCTACGTAAGCATCATGGCGAATGGCGATGATAATATCTACTATTACGGAGCAACCGCTGCCAAGAACATGTGCCAGTTCAATATGGATGACCTGACCAAGGTTGTGGGTGACATGGTTGATAAGTCTATCACCATCACAACCACCAAGGACAAGCCATATATCTGGTTTGCCAGCCGTGTTCCTGTTGTCTTCACTCAGTCAGGATTCACGGCAAATCTCAACTCTACTAAGGTAGGAGATATATACTATTATTGGTCAGATGAGTTGAAAGCAGGAGAATATACATATAACGCTAAATTAAAATAATATGGCAGAAGAAGTAAAATTCAACAACACGCTCGTAAGTGGAAGAGCCGATGAGACCTTGACATACACTAAGTATGTGAAGGATGAGAGTTCGGGCAAATCCACCAAGGAGCTTCTTGACGAGAAGGTCAACAAGACCGACCAACTCGGAACTACACAGATTGCCGACAAAGCCGTTACTACAGAGAAATTGGAAAATGAATCGGTAACCACCGATAAACTGGATGCAGCATCCGTCACCACCGACAAGGTAGCAGATGCAAACATCACCACCTCCAAACTTGCCGACTCATCCGTAGAGACCGAAAAAATCAACAACAAGGCAGTAACCACGGATAAGTTGAATGATGGCGCAGTTGATAACTCCAAACTTTCTCCTGAGGCAGTCACCTACGATAAGGTTAAGGATAAGTCTATCATCACCGAGAAGCTCAACGACCGGGCTGTAACAACTGAGAAGGTAGAGGAGAGGGCTATTACAAACCCAAAACTTGGCAACCAGTCTGTTGATGGCAGAGTAGTTCGTGAGGCATCATTGGAGACCAAGCATTTCGCCAACGGATCTGTAACTACGGAAAAAATCAAAGACGGCTCAGTTACAAATGAAAAGGTAGCAGACGATACGCTTGGCATCGAGAAGTTTGATCCAGAGCTTCGTAAAACCATCCAAGCCGCCACTGGTCTTCCTGAGGATTTAAGTCAGATGATCCAAGATGTAGATAAGTCTGTCAAGCAACTGAAAGAGAAGGACACAGACCTCCAGTCTCAGATTAACGATAAGCAGCAGCAAATCACTGCCAACGATGGTGACATTTCTTTGTTGCAGACTCGCAGCACTCAGATGGAGGAAGCCATCAAGGGCATTTCCGCAAGTGGTGGTGCAAGCCAAGCCACAGCAGTAACATACGAGAACACAGAGAGTGGTCTTGATTCTATAACAGCACAGGGAGCTATTGATGAACTTGCAAGAAAGAAATTCAACAAGGAAAATGTTGCCCAAGAGTTCGGTGATTCAAAGGATAAGGTAGTCTCCCAGTTTGCCCTTCCATTCCGTGAAATTGAATCTCCAGAGTTCATCAAAGTAATTGTAGATGCAAATGACCATCTGTTGTTTACCATCAATTTGGATGGTGAAGTAGATTGGGGCAAGGGTATTCCTTCACCTATTAAAGCAAAGCTACAGGAGATTATCAACCAGTGCAAGAAGGATAAGACAGACCTTACAGATGCCATCAATAGTGCAAAAGAAGAGCTGCTGGCAAGCATTACTGCTTTGCAGAAAAGCAAGGTTGACAAAGAGGAAGGAAAGTCTCTCATTGATGATGAAGTAAAAGAGTGCTTTAGAGTAATCGAAAATGAGGAGTTTATCAAAGCTATAGTGGATTCAGATGATAAGGTTCTGTTTGGTTTCTACAGAGACTCAGGCAAACCATATTATCCTCTCAATGAAATGTATCATGTCATTCAGAATAAGGAATACTTTGCTGCTTGGCTTGATGCAGATGATAAGGTGGTTTTTGGTATCAGAAGAGACGGAGAAATCATTGGTCAAATCAATGCAGTCAATGCCTTGAAGCAAGTCATCTCTCAGCTACAAGCAGACCTTGCAACATTGCAGGAGAAGGTAGGTACAATAGATACTAACCTCAAAGAACTTCTTGATATTTTCTCTTTGCAGGAGAATCCTGAGTATATGGCAGTAGAGAAAGATGCAGACGGAAAGGTTCTGTCTGCTACTTATAATGATGGTAGTCACTATTCTCATAACTTGAAATCTGAAACCATTGATGATAAGGTTAATAAAGAACAAGGCAAGTCTCTCATAGATTCTGATGTGGCTGGTGCTCATAGTGCTTTTGAAGACCCAGAGGAGAGGTTCAACATGGAACTTGATTCTGAAAGCAGAGTATTGTCTTATAGAGACAAGAATGGCATTAAGAATGAAAACGTAGGATTCAATACTCCAAATTATTATAAGAATGGAGAGAAATGTGAGTGGATAGAGGAGTCTGATGTTATTCCTATCGTGAAGAAATCAGATGATATTCCATTAAGCATTCTTGATGGTGTATCATATCATAACACCCCAAACTTGATAGTTCCATCAGGTATTCAAAAGACTTTCAACGATGGAACTAATAGTTTTACTCCACCTAATGTTGGCTATGAAATGTCCAATCGCATAGAATGTGAAGCTGGAGATTGGTTTACTCGCACTGGTACTGCTACTGGAATGATTGTTGTTACTGATGAAAATGACAAGAATGGAAAGAGACTGTTTTCTGCTAGCGGAGGTATGCTTGGAAGTACATTCCAGGTTCCATCTGATTTAGTTTGGGTAAAATATATACGTATAGCAGTAGAAGCCTCTGCTGCAAAAGCATGGGAAGTAGTAATCTGCAAAGGAAAGAAAGCATATAAGGGAGAATCAAAAGGAGATTTCCTTACCTTAGATAAACTTCGTGTTATGCAATCAAATATGCCTAAAGATTTGCGCTTTCTTAAAACGTCAAATGGAGACTATTATGAACTTTACATTGACGAGGAAGACTTTTCTGTAAAAGCCAGAAAGATAGACCCATCAGTTATAATAGAGCTTCCAGAGGATTTCCCTGTGTTTAATGCAAAGGGGGATTTCAGTAAATATTTCGACAAATTGATAGTGATGCCCTATGGATATATGGTAGAACAAAATAAAAATGGAGTTACTGCATATCAGGAAATGGGAGTAAATGCTTACTATTATGCCGAGTTCAGAAAGGAAAAATCTCTAAGCGGTGAAGTTAGATTTGTTGCTATGCACCCTTACCTTTCTTACAAAGGAAGAAAGGGAGAAGTTGGGCTGACTATTTATGATAAGGATTTCAATGTCATTGAAACGAATATCAGAACATCCAATATGACACCAGATGCTCATGATTTTGTTTATATAGATGACAATCATGTTATAGTTGTAGGAGCACGTAATAAAAAATATATAACCATTACACAAGGAAGTGAATCTATAAATATCTTGTCTGATGGTTTATATATATCTGAATTGAAAAAGACAAATGGAAGCTGGATTGAGATTGCATCATTCGAGGCTAATGATTACCCTCAACTGCTTACAGATGGTATCAATGAGGGTTACAATCAAGTTAGAACACATTGGAATACTATTCAATTAGATTATGACGGAAATTTAATTGTCAATATGCGTGACATGAATTGTTTCTGGAAAATCAAACGTACAGTTGATAGCAGTGGTAATATCACTATTGGTTCTAAGACTAAGGACTATAATGAAGCTGTTATTGGACGAGTAGGTGGAGTGTATAACTCTGCATATATCAATAGTAAGAGAGTTCTTGATGATGGATTCCAATTTACAGATATTCCTTCTTCTCTTAGAAGTCGTTCTTCTGATGAACCTCCATTGTGGAAATTTTATCATGAGCATGATGTTACTTATTGGGGAAAGAAGAGTATTGAAGGAAATGAATATCCTACATATATACTATTTGATAATAATATGTGGACGGGAGAATCACCTACTTCAAATTATTATGATAATAACCCAAGGAACAATTACAGAAACAATCCAGATGGAAACAATGATACGCATTTCATAAACAGTAAGTCTGATGGAGGTGCTTACGATAGCAAGATGGTTTCTCGCATAGTTCAATTAAGTATAGACTGGGATAATCATATTATCAAAGATTATAAAGTGTATGAAATTGAAAAGAAATATTCCTATACACGAAGTTCTGTTCAAATGTTTAATGAAGGAATCTTGTTAATTTCATGGGCAGACCAAGGCTTTGTCGGGTTGTATGATTTCAATGATGAGGCAACGAAAACAGAAGGAAAACTTCTTAAGAATGGCAAAGAGTTATTCTCTGCGCAAATTAGCTCATATAGAGCACATGGCTATAAATAATTTTTTAAATAAAATGATTATGAACAAATGTTTAGTAACAAAATTAAATGGCACGGTTGATAATGATTCACTGATGCACATTGGCGAGTTCAGAATCAAGATAGGAAAAGTATCTAATCCTACTAAAGATTCACAGTTGATAAAAATTGGTGTTACAAGTGACACGGAACTTAGAATTGTTGGTGATGGTTATTTCACAGACAGCACTCTTACGCAAAACAAAGGTAAGAAAATTACTATTTCCAGAAATGACGAAGTATCAAATGAAGTATATGTAAGTAACGGAGACATAGAGCTTGCAGTTATGAACAAATACAACTTATTTGAAATTTCTATGGCAAGTAGTAAATACAATATGGATAGGGTATATGATTTGGATGCACTGAAATATTCGGCACAATTAAGAAGCCTAGATGCCAATAACTCAAAAGTTTTTGGTAATTTAAATTCATTGTCAAACTGTACCAGATTCAGTTCTATAGTATTAACAAAAACATTAGTAACTGGAAACATTTCAGTATTTGCAGACAAAAACATGGGTGTTGTTAATCTAGCTACAACTGCTGTTGTTGGTGATATTTCAAATTTAAAAAATAGCAGCAACTTATCGTTACTTAATGTTTCAAATACTGCTATTTCTGGAGATATTTCCATTTTAGGTAATAAAAATAACTTGAGATATTTGAGCATAGCCAACTCTGGTTTATATGGTGATATATCTGCTTTCAGAAATAACTCTAATATTAAAGAACTTGGTTTGATTAAGTTAAATTGTACAGGTGACTTGGCTACACTTCCTGACAATATACTATTTATTGACAATACGAAAGGAGGTGGAAAATTTAGTTGGAGCAATTCTACACGACAGAATATCTTAGCAATGTTTAATATTAAAACAGATGATGCCGATAAGATACTTAATGCAATGGCAAATATGGAAGCAAAGTTCCTTAATACTGATTCATGGTATCACACTATATCTTTGATTGGTTCTCGAACCTCAGCATCAGATGCAGCAGTTACAACATTGCAGCAGAAAGGCTACACAGTATCAGTTACTCCTGCATAAGGTATCATAAGTTCAACATTAAAGTAAAGAAAGGAAACAAAATATGAATAAGTTAACAAAGAAGTATAAGGTAGTATATGAGGGAACCAAGATGGTGTTCCCTCTCACAGAAGAAGGTGATAATGCTGAGGTATTCCCATCAGTAAATACCACCTCAGCAGAGTTTGATACATACGCAGAAGCCAAGGCTTACGTAGATGAGCATAACTTGGTGTACGAGGAGCCAAAGTTTGAGTAGATAAGATAGAGGGTAGGTCAGTGGCTTACCCTTTACTTTTATTTGGAAAACTTTGTTTGATACATAGAAATACTACTAAAATAAGTTAATAGTTTAATTTCCCTTTGTTTATTTAATAATTTGTTTTATCTTTGCAATCGAAATAAAACAATTTATAATATGAATAAGATAAAAGAACTTTTAAAAGAAAAAGGCATGAGCCAAAAGGAACTTGCCGAAAAACTAGGTATGACAGAAGTAGGAGTTAGCAAAATAGTAAATGGAACTACTTCTAAAGCTACAATGAAAAAAGTGGCAGACATTCTAGGAGTTGAAGTCGGTGATTTATATAGTGAAGATAGAGTTGTTAAGTTTCGGGGAATATTGGATTTAAATGGAATTGAAATTCCTTGCTATGTTTTAAGTGATGGAACTAGAGTTATCTCTGGTAATGCTATGCAAAAAGCATTGTGTATGATAGATGAGGACGAGGTAAAACCATCAGGAACAAGGTTGACCAGATACCTTAGTCAAAAGACACTTAACCCATTCATTTCTAAGTATTTAGATGGAGGCCAACTAGAGCCGATAAAATGCACAGATGGTAATAGTATCATCAATGGCTATAAGGCAGAAACATTGGCAGATATTTGTGACGCATTCTTGGAAGCTAGAAAGCACGTAACCCTGTCTTCAAGACAAGCTATTATAGCTGCACAATGTGAAATACTAATGAGGGCTTTTGCAAGAGTTGGCATAATCGCCATGGTGGATGAAGCCACTGGCTTTGATAAGGTAAAGGATGATGTCAAAGACAAGTTGCAAACTTTCTTGAATCAATTCTTGATGAAAGAAGCAGCTAAGTGGGTGAAAACATTTCCTGATGAGTTCTTTATGGATATTTATAAGATGAAACATTGGGATTGGCAGAGTACTAGAAAGATGCCAGGTGTTATGGGTAACTGGATTAGAGATATTGTCTATGAGCGTATAGCTCCTATTCTACCTGAATTAGAGAAACTCAATCCAAAGAATGCAAATGGGCATCGTTCTAAGAAATTTCATCAATTCCTAAGCAGAGAGGAAGGACTTCCTAAACTGAAAGAGTATTTTGCATCAATTCATACAATAGTAGTAATGTCTGATTATGATTGGAACAAATTTAAAGTCAACCTAGATAAGGTACACCCGAGAACTGATGTTGAATTGTTTTTGGCTTTCGAGGATTAGAAAATTTAATAGGGGTGGTGCTTAGCACTGCCTCTTTTCTTTTGCAGAAAGCTTAACCCATAAGTTTGAAGAACTTCTCGCACAGACTCCCCATCATATAGCAAGGTTCCTCACAGAACATATCAATATGATCCTGCTCACAGATATGCGCTACTACATGCAGGAGTTCGTGACCGATGGTATTTATAATACTTGCGGCATTGCCCTTACCTATGGCAAGAACGCTTCTCCGTTGGGCAAGGTTGGAATACGTAAGACCTCTGTCTGAACTCTGCTTGGTTAGATGTTCTTTGGCTTCTGATAATGGATTGCCACTGCATCCTATATCAGAAAGAGCATAGCATATCTCATCGGCATCATCCGGCTGATAACCTATGAAACATACTATGCTCCAATCGTACTTCGGGAGTTGTATTACTCTTCTGATCATAACACATCTTCCCAAGGGATAGGCACTCCGTTGTGGCAGCAGTCGGCATAGAATCTGTTGAAGATGAAACCATCCTTCTGGTCGGCATCATCCACCATATCCTTGATGAACTGAGCTAGCTGCTCCTCATCCTTGATGGAAGATTTATAGAAGTCTGCCCTCGCCATATTCGCCACATATACATGGTCGTAGCCTATCTTATTCTTCACCTCGATTCCCTGACCGAGCAGAAGGGCATCCACCTTCTCCTTATCCCAAAACGAGACACTTACATCACGCTTGGAGGAAGGGTCGTACTTATACATCTGCTTCACCGCCCACTCACACATCTTCTTGCTGAAATGATAGCCATTGTATCTGAGATAGGCAACCATTGCCTCAGGTTTGAGGTCATACATATCCAATGGCATTCTGCATTTTCCCATATTGCTGAATATTAAAGGGAGTCTGGTCACGACATAAATGTCTGTGCCAAAACTCCCAAGTTAAACACTAGCGACCGCCACCATTGTAGCCGCCACCACCTCTTTCACCATAGCGGTTCGAGTAGTTCCAATCATCGTTCACGTTGTTGAATCTGCGTCTGTTCTCACGCTCTTCACGTTCCTCATGCTCTCTTCTCCAATCGTCACGATAATCAGGCATACGCTCACCCATACGCTCCTGCTTCATCTTTTTCAGACAAGACATAGCCTTGCTGCCAAAACCAAGCATAGACTCGATGTTGTCATACAAATCATCGAACTTATCTTCTGTAATCTCAATCATTACCATAATCATAAGATATTAAAGTGAATAGATAGGAGATTACTTGCTCATGCTCTGTTGGAGCCATCCCATCATCTTGTCAATCTTGCCCTCAATGCCGGAAACCTTGCCTTCCAGCTTGTTGATTTTCTCGGTCTGTTCCTTCTCCTTGGCTATCTGGGGGTTGAGCTGCAGTAGCATTCCCTCGCAAGATTTTACGACTCTTTCGTGGTAATCTACGCTCTCCAGTATCGCCTTGGATTGTCTCAGCATTGCATCGACCTCGGAACTCATGGCATCCTTGCTATCGCTTACCACAAGATTCTTGTCGTTCGCTATCTGTCCGTTAGCAGGTAGCTGCTTGAAATCCACTTCCTCGTCATTGATCTTCACCTTCACATCAACCACAGTCTCCATAGGCTGAGGAGTGAAGCCATTATTGAAAGAAGGGTATCTCGTCTGAGGGTTGCTCACCGAAACAACCTGACCGATCCGCAAGCTCGGGTTCTCGCCCTTGTCGAGGACATAGAACAAAGAATTAGTTCTTAAACCTTGAAACATAATGTAATCTCCTATTATCTATTCTGTTGTTAAACAATACCCGTCATAAGTTGAAGGGTGTTAGTATCTCGCTCGAACCAGAGCTGAACCACTCCAGTACCCGGCACATCTGCAACCGTCAATGGTTCGCCATTGAACTTGCTCACAGCTTGTGTCGCCCCGTTGGTCTCGAAAAGGATAGGCAGCGTACCAGTCGTTCCAGTCGGAATAGCCTGACGCAGATTTACGAAAATCGTTCCTCTGTAGCTGGCATTCACGAAAGCGTGGTTTTTGAAGGTGAACACCACATCGGAAGTATTCACCTTCACGCCAGTAGAAGCGATAGCTGCCGAGCCATTACGATTCACCCATGTATAAGGTCTTAACCATAACATAGCAGCCTCCTTTCTTTAACCCCAGAATCCTGCATTGTTGGCAGCATTCAGTCCATACAAGCCAGCCTGATAAGCCACGCAGTTAGGAACTGCAGTGAATGGGCTGTAAGGTGTAGTCACAGTCTCCGGCAACTTACACTTGATACCAGCCACCTCGTTCTGCAAACCAGCCAATACCTGATTGATAGGAGCCACCGCCTGACCAACAATCTGAGAGGTCATAGCAGAAGACTTGAAGGTGCTGTTCTCCTCACGGAGGGCATCAATCTTGTTCTGCATTTCCCTGAACTCAGCTTGCTTTTGTCCGTCAACGATGGTCTGAGTACTCTCCTTGATAGCGTTGTGCAAATCACAAGTCTGACGCTGGGTCTCGTAAGCCACGTTAGAGAAGCCACGCTCCTGACCTACTGCCACGTTGTTGATGGCAGTCTGCAAGGTTCCAGTCTGCTGGCAGATAGCCAAGCGGTTCTCGCAGCAGCAGTTTGCAATCTGCTGAGCAATCTGCATATTACCCTGCTGCAAAGCATTGATGGTCTGCATACCGCTCATACCAACCTGATTACCTACACTCTGAACCTGAGAAGTCAAGGCAGAAATGGCATTCTGAATCTGTCCTTCTGTGCAGTTGAGCTGAGTAGCGAGATTACTGAGTGCGTTACGATTACCGCCGATGGCATCCATCAAGAGGCTACGACCGTAGTCATTGTTAATCTCGTTAGCGATACCGCCACGACCGTTGCCGCCGAAGCCGCCCCAGCCATTGCCACCCCAACCCATAAGGAAGAAGAGGAAGATTACCCACATAAACCATCCACCTTCGCCACCGAAGCCATTGTTTCCCTTCATGGCAAGAAGGACATTTGGGTCAACACCCTGCTTCTGGAGAAGGGGTGCAAGAAGACCGAGCATCCCATTGTTAGATGTTGAGCCTTCGTTTCCGAATACATACGTTTTACTTTCCATATTATCCTGAAATCTTTTTTGTTAAACACTAAATTATGATTCTCACTTTGTAACGTTACGAGCACAAAGATACGAATAATATGGATAGAGATTGATAAACTCGTAAAAGGTTCTATAAGTGTGTGATAAGCAAAGATTTATGGTTACGGGAAAGGGCGTAAATATACAGGAGGGGCGATTGGGTCTCTCCTATATATAATAATGTAGCTGATGCTATATGCTTATGCCATACTTTCGGGCTTGCTTGCGGAAGAAAGCTTTCTTGTTGGCGAAGAACCTGATGAGCGATTTGTTCCACTTTTTTTCGTGACCGAACTGGTCGTGGATGCCCTCAGGTATCTTTCCATCGTGAACATACTTCTCGAATGAGGAGATAGACTTCCCCATTTCGTGAGCACACCAGCCCTTGTTGGCTTGGGTATCATTCATCATGGCGGTAAGGAGTGCCACCAGTTCCATATCATTCTCTGACAGACCGCAAGGGATAGGCTTGCCTTCTGCTTGGGCTACCGCTGATTCGTGAGCCTTGTCAGCAAGAGCACGAAGTCCTGCTTCGATGATGCTGTAATTTACTAATTGCGACATAAGCATATATAATTAAAATGAGTGTAATCAGGAACATATCACAATAGTACATCTGATTCGTGATAACGATGGAATCATACATGACGTGAATCACATTGACTCCTGCAATATAGAAAATCGGAATGCGCCACTCTACACACAATCGGTGCAACACCTGACCTTTCCAAAGAGAAATCGGGTAAAGAATGTAAGTGATGAAGTAGAAGAACCAGACAGGTTCCTCGTTCTCTTCGTACCATAGTGTTATCTCCATTTTGTTGTCATAGAACTGAGATATACCATACCATCTGAAAAGCATGACCAATATAGGCGCATACTTGAAATAAAACAAGTCAGTCTTAATCTTGCTTCGTTCAGGGAGTAACTTAGTTATCTCTCCAATTAACTTCTTGACTCGTATGTCTTCGTCTTCATCTTTTTTCATAAGCCTTCATTTTTAAGTTTATAATGATTGGATAATCTTTTGCTGATGTAATCACCTGAGATTCAGATATTCTTAGATGCTGCAAATATAAAAAGAAATAATGGGAACATAACAATTTAGGATATTTTTAATAGTTAAACTTTATAAATACTTACAGATTAACAGATTTACACAAGAAATATAAGTAAAAAGTTTCAGATTGAAAGCAATTATCCCCCGAAAGCCTAGCACTTTCAGGGGATAGTCATATATATATATATATTACTTCTCAGCCTTCGCCTTCTGGTTAGCCACAACCACCTTATTGGCTGGCTCCAGTACGGAGAGGATTCGCTTTCTCAGTTCACGGATTCTCTTCATATCCTCGGCATTGTAGGCATCCTTGCCATCTTCCAAGAAGCCCTTCTTCAACTCGGAAATTTCCTGCTTGTCAAGGGAAATCTCGTCAATGGCATCAATAGCAGCCTTGTTGGTGTTGTAGTAGCCATCGCTCTGACTCGGAGCCGTATCAAGCAAGAGGTCGTATGAAGTCTTGAATCCGTTCAGCTTAGTGTAGAGTTGTTTCAGCTTCAAATCCTCGAAATCATCCTTCGGAGTAGCGTGAGCCTTGTATATATCCTCGGCATTCAACTTGTGAGGTCTGTACTCTTCCCCACTCTCCTCGGCACGTTCCTTCTTCTTGTCTTCCTCATACTTCTTCACCTTCACATCTTCCTGCTTATACTGCTTGTATTCCTCTGAGCCGTAGAACCGCTCCAGCATAGAGTAATCGCCATCCACCTTAGCTTGTTTCTTCAACTTGCTCAGGGTATTGGCTGCACGGTCGTGGTTCTCCTTCATATTCCAGAACTCATCACCCTGCTTCTTGGTGACTGGTCTATCATCTGGGTTGCTCACGAACTTGCTTACCAATGGTATGTCTGCCATCTTGATTTCCTTCGGGTCGTTGAGTAACTTGGTGAGTACACCGAGCACCTGACTGCCCATAGTGTAAGCACCACCGAGATAGGAAGACAAGACGTGATCAACCACCGCTGGGTTGTTCAGATTATATCTTGGGTCTCCAAAAGCATCTATGGCATTCTGCTGCACATCAGGATAGTCGTTTCCGATTGAGTTAACCATCTTTGATACTCGTACCAGCCAATCAGGAGTGCCCACGTATGCCTTGGTGAAGTTCGGGTCATACTTGTTGTACTCTGTCTCCTTGAATAATGGCTTGCCAGTGAAATCAACATTGAAAGCCAACTCAAAGACAGGACGGATAGGGTTCGGCATCAGGCTGACTGCTATGTTGCCATCATATCCAGTCGGGTCAAGCGGAAGCATATCCACTACCTGACCGAGCAAGTCTTCTGCATACTGGCTCCAAGTTTCCTCTGCCAGCTCGCCACCCATCATCTTGGAAGCAATCATATCGCCTATGCCATAGAAGGCACGGAACTCCTGAGCAAGCGGAATCTTCACATATTCGTTGGTAAACGGAATCCACATAATGGCATTGTTTCGTCTATCCCACTTAGAGAACTGCCAATACTTATCCTTATCATCATCACCGCCCAACAGACTCATCAGGGCTGCATTGACAATAGGAACCAGCACACCACTCGCCAACCAAGCTGCAGTAACAGCCGTGAACTTGAAAGGATGATGTTTGGTAAGCGCACCCAAGGTCTGCAAGCTCTGTACCGCTGGGTTGATGAAGAGATAGAGATTTCTAATCATCTGCCAACCATATTCGCCAGTACCCTTGCGGTTGAAGTTCAGGGTCACGTCCTTGGCATCATTAACAGCCTCATCAATGGAACGTCCATACTGAATAGAGGTCATGTAAACCGCAAATCGGTTACTATCCTCGATTGCTCTGTTCAGGAACTCGATACCATCCATGATGGTGTGCCCTACCTTTACTGGGTTCGCCTTCCATCTATCCAAATCCTTCAAGTCATTCTTGAATTTCTTCTTCAAGTCTTCCACATCAAGCGAAGAGACAAAGCCAGTCTCGCCACCATTCATCATGAAGTCATAGAACATCTGTTCCTTTGGTGTAGCGTTTCCGTTGTTTACCTTATCCCTCAACTTGCCGTTCTGATAATCTTTCAGCATGAATCCAAGATTCCAAGAGGTAGCCAGATTCTTTCTGAGCAGATAGTTGTATCTGCCATCCTCACGAATAGCGGTAGAAGCCAGAGTCATTGTCAGGTCTCGGAAGTAGTTAGAAGGAATGAAGAGAGGTGAAAGACTGGTGTAGGCAGCAGCCATCTTTCTGCCCAACCAAGCAGCAGCCCTATCCAGTTTGCCGCTCTGAATCTCTCTTACTCGGTGTGCTCTGGTATTGTTCATCGCCTGAGCCAACTGAGGGTCACCATTCACATAGATAACATACTCCTCGCCATCCTTCATTACTCGCACCTCATGTTCTCTCTCCTCGCTATGAGTCTGAGGATAGGCTATGTTCAATCCGTCTCTCTGCTGGGTAGCATCGCCAGTCTGAGCCAACTGCTCCATCTTCTGCTCGAAAGCATCAATGGCAGCTTTCACCTGATTGCTATTCATCTGAGAAGTAATCTGAGGAGTAGCAGGAATCCACTCCTCGTTGCCGTTGGCATCCGTACTCTTCACATACCAAGCCTTGCTCAGGGTGAGCAGGGAGGTAGGATGATTCTGCGCCAAGAGCATCAGGTGATGCTTCACCCAGTTCTTGTTGTTCAGCAGGATTCCACTCTCTGCCATATTCTCGATGTATGCGATAGGATCATCAGCGATAGAGGTTCGTCCGTGAGCCGTCTTCAAGGTCTGATTGAACGCACCCTTTCCGCCACCGATATAGTCCCATACTTGGTCGGCAGTAGTGCCATCCCAGCCACGGAGAGGAATGTAGTGGCTATACATACCCTTCACATACTCGTAGGCATCCTTGCTCATCATTCCAGCCTTGAATCCATCACGGAGAATCTTCTTGGTGGCAGCATTCGTAGCATTCCAAAGAGCCTGAACCTCGGCAAGATGCTTGGTCTCCACATCTCTTACAAGTCTGTGAGCAGCTTCCTCGAAGTCTGAACCATCGAAGAGTGAAGACAAGCCGGAATAATCGTAGGCGATTCCGTTATCATCATAGCGGTAGTCCATATAGGATGGAGAGTACTTTCCTCGGAGAGCATTATCCTTCTGTCTCCAAGTGGTGAAATCTACCCTGCCAAACTCCAAGTCTGCATCATTTGACACACGATCCAAGTCGTTTTTGTATGCCTTGTATGCAGCACTTCTCTGATTCACATCTTCATAGTCAGCTTCCAGAGATTTCTTGAATGCCATCTGGGCATCACGCTCCAATCCGTGTTTAGCCATCATATAGACTCGCACGTTGTCGTAGCTATCGCCAAGCACCTTCTTCATCTGATGATAATCCTTTCTGAGTGGCTGCAGGAACTCGTTGTTGTACTCCTCAAACTCGTTCTTTCCCTTGCCATGACTTCTGTTCTCGGCAGTATAGGCATCCTCAGCCATATTCAGGCGGTCAACACCTACTTCCTTCATAATAGCTTCCTGAGCCTTACGGATAGCCAGCATACTATCTTGGAAGGCGATACGTTTGAGCACAGAACCACGTTGCAACTCTCGGTTGAACTCACCAAGGGCAGTATCATCACTCAGAAGATGCTGCTCGTAGGTTGGAGCAGTCTTCCAAAGAGCCATCTGCTTGCGGTACTCGTCCACTCTCCTCAGGAAGTCAACGGCACTCTCTCCAGCGTTACGTTGTGGGATGGTTGGTCGCTGGGCATCCTTAGGCAGATTATTATCCTTCTTCCACTGGTTCAAGTCATGCTCAAACTGGTCATAGCGCAAAGAGAATCGAGTATTACCATTCAGACCGAAATCCGTCTCTTCAATATTGTTCATGGAAATATCATCAATCTTCTCTTTGAAATCATCCATGATGTCGTTGATAGCCTTATCCATCTTATCCTTATCTGAAACCTCGAAAAGTTTCTTCCAGGCATCCTTCAAGCGTTGTAAGATGGAACGATCGCCCTTGCGTGCAAACTCATGGGCGGCATTCACAACTTTATCCCAGATAGTCAAGCCCATAGCCTTGCGTTGGCGTAGGTCTGCCATCTGTGCGGTCAGCTCGTACGCATCTGTCAATCCGTATGTATTTTCCTTGAAACGTTCCTTATCGTCCTTTACCTTGTCGTAGATTTCGAGGATTTCATTCACGCCCTCAATTTGCTTAGGGGTAAGAAAACCTTCTGCTTTCCCCTTCTTCACAAGATTGATACTTCCCACAGTAGCTTGGTGAAGCATTTCATGGAGAATTGTATGGGTAAAATCGTTGTCTCTAAGCTCCGTACGTGCCATTCCCTCCAAGAAAAGCTCAATTCTTCTATCCGTGCTGGAAACTCCCTCTCTCTTAGGATTGCGAATATCGGCACCTTCATATACATTAAACTCAACGCCAAGGCGTTTTACTATATCCAGCGCCTTGTCGAACAGTCTGTCTGTCTCGGCGTTTCTACCTCTATCACTTCCCTTATAGTATCTAACAAGGGTTGAAAGAGACATTTCTCCGTCTGATTGCATGCCGAGACGATTTCGGATAGCTTCGATTCTAGCTTCTCTATAGGCAAGTTCTCTTCTATAGGTTGCGATAGCTGCCCTACTTCTGGATAGAGCAAACGACGATTCGCCATTTGCGTTATTTTCACCGCTATTTCCTCTAGAGGCATTCCACCGATGCTGTCTAGTGATTTCTTGTTTTGCTTCATCTTCAAAATATTTAATTCTGTCCTTTAGAGCTTCTCTAGTTGGTACTACAGTTGAACTTTCAAACAAGTAATAATCCAACTCGTCTTCCAATCTAGACAAATCTCTACTAGGAGTTTCTGACTTGATCTTTTCGATTTCATCATCAAACTTCTTTTCAATCTGCGAAGATACGTTTTTATCTACATCTGTAGGAATAACGCGAGAATCTTTAACGTTATTTATCTTTTTAAGACTGAATTTAGGGTCTGAACCAGTAAGCAGAGGAGCAATAACATGCTCCGTTAACTGGGTAGGTATTCCGTTGCCGATGATAGTATGGCTCAGATTTTCAGAGAATGGCATCTTGTAATCATCGCTCACTCCTGATACTCTTGCGAGCACTCTACCCATGGCACGATATACCTTACCATCAGGCATCACAATCACATCACCGCTCTTCGTTCTGAGTGTTGGCAGGAGTTCATCAGCGAAAGCGTGAGGAACCTTTCCGTCAGCATAGGCACTACCCATCACATACAATGGCTTGTCAATGTTTCTCCAGTCAATGCCATCAGCCTTCAAGCGAACGTCCATCCAAGAAGCCACACCATTTTTCTTCTCGGTCAGGGTCGGTATAATATCTGCCACAGCTTCATACCATTCACTCTTGCGTGCCATCTTCTTTGGCTTGGCAGGAAGTTTGCCATCACGAACCGCACGGACAATCAATCTCTCTCGGTTGGTGTAGCCGCCATAGTCAGCAGCGTTATACACATCTGCATCCCAAGTATAGCCGTTGGCATCCAGAGCATCCGTGATAATCTTCATCGCTTCCGAATCCTTATACCCCTTCACATTCTCAATGGTCACCACCTTTGGCTTTACGGAATTGATAAACTCGGCAGTACTAGCAGCAGTCTCCTTGTCAAGTTCCACCTCAGTATGGTTACTCTTCGCCTGAGAGTAGTTCTTGCAGACTGGGCTAGCATGGAAGTACTCCACCTCGCCATCTATCTGCTTCACCAATTCCTTTGGATCAACGTCTCTCACGTCAGCCGTCACAATATGCTGCCCGAAGTTGTTGCGATAAACACCGCTTATCTTCTCGTCATACTCTACTGCCACCACTGGGTCGATGATACCCTTCAAGCCTTCCTCAACAAGACCGCCACCGCTAAAGTATGTTCCAGCCTTAATGAGAGTGCCATCCTTCAGGGAGAACTTAGGTTCCACGCCAGCAATCTCAGCCTTGCGGTTCTCGCCCAGAGCCTGAGCAATATGAATCATCTTCCTATTAGCCATCCTCCAGCCGCTCGGCATATCATCAATGGCAATCTTGATAGCATCATCCACCTCACTAGGAGTGTTCAGACTCTTCAAGTCCTCAACCATATCAGCCGCACCACGCTCGCCAGCGAGAGAGAAACGAATATCATTATTGTCGGCAGAGAAATCACCATTGTTATTCTCGGCAGACTTGATTTGGTTGGCATCCAGAGCGCAATAGGAAATCTTGGTAGGCTCATAGCTATCATCCACTTCTTCAACAAAGATGGCTCCATCATAGCCTTTCTCCTTAATCTTGTCAGCCATGCCCTCTTCATCCATGATACCCCAAAGATTATCCTGAGTGTCCATGCCCACCATGTACTCCCAGCCAGTCACATCTTCGTAGATTCTATCATAGTCTTCGCCAGTCAAATCCATCGGTTTTCTGATATTCAGGAAACATGGAACCACGTTAGCCTTGCCGCCACGATGTCTAGACGAATTGGATGCAAACTCCTCAGCCAAGCCCTTATCAGGAGAGAAGAAGAATCCTTCAGCCTTCACCTTGTCTTCAAGCCCCATGATAAAGCGGACACCTTCCTTCTTCTCAAAGGTGTTGAACTCTGCACTTCTGCCATGCCAAACCACCATAGGTTCACCATTCTCATCCACCACCTTGGAAGCATTCTCAGGGTCATTCTCCCAATCACCAAACCAGTTCTTGAAGTTGGTAGTACGGACGGTTGCCCATTGTTCAGCATCCAGTTTGGTCTTTTCACCATTAGGAGCAGTCATATAGGTTCCGTTAGCCTTGGCACCAGCCACAATCTTCTCCTTTTCTTCTTTCAGAGAGAAACGGATATCACTCTTGCGAGAATTGAAACGCTTTGAAGGAGGAATCACATTGCCCTTATTATCATAAGTAATGATGTCATTCAGCTTACGATTATTCTTGGCATTCTTATATCGGTATTCCTTGCCATCGTCAAAGCCGAACTCATTAGCATCATTGCCATCCCACCATAATTGATTTGCAGGAACTTCATCTTCAATGATACGATATTTTCCATCCAACCTGTTATCACCGTGCATTTCAGCATACTTCTTTGAAGGAGTAACCCAGTCACCATTACGCAACTTACCTTCCTTTACAGAAGTAGGAACGGCACGATAAACCTTAACCTTAACATCTTTCTCGCCATTCTTAATGGCATCAAGTGCATTCTTTATAACATGAGCAGACTCCAATCCATAAGCAGTATTGTTCATATACGCTCTTGGATTGTCAAAATAATCATCAGGCTGCAAGTTATAACCTAATGCAATATCTTCCAAGTTTACATCAGGAGAGTTTTCTATGTCGGCTCTTCTTGCCTCATCAGACTCATATTGAGGATTTGATGGAGCAGTCCACGCTCCCTGACCTTGGTAATCGCTATCAACGTCACCGTAACCATTACGTCTGGCTGATTCATCAAGCATTTCCCTTGCCGTTGATTCATCATTATTATCAATGGCATCCATATAACGCTTATCAAGTTCATCAGTTGGAATCAGAGAGAGTTCATCCAGATGTTTCTGTCTCTTCTCTTCCTCTTCCTGCGCTCTTTTTCTTGCTGCTTCCATAGCATTACGCTGAGCCTCAACCTGCTTTCTTCGTTCCTCAATCATAGCGTCAAGGTCACCAAAGTTCTCTTTCAAGGCTTCATTTATAGGTTTGATGTACTTAATAATATCCTTAAATGAGGAAATCTTGTCTTCATTTGCCTGCAATAAATATCGTTTGATGTTTGCTCTGGCACGTGCAGCCTCAGCAGTAGAACCTCGTTCAACTGCATTCGCATACATAGCAACATCATCCTCATTTACTCCAAACTTTTCTGCAACACTTTTGATTTTTTCATCCTTCAATGAAAACTTTTCGCCATTTTCCTTGGCAGTTTCAGAAGAATTGTCTATCTTTGCAGCAGACAAGTTGACCGTAGGGTCGGAAAGGGCACCGACCTCTTCCTTATTGGAAGGCAGTATGAGGAGTTGCCCGTCCTCACGGTCAGCTTGCTTTTTTATTTTTTGCAATCCTCTTTCGTCAACAAAGTGCCAATGAACGATTTCCACATTATCTTTATTAGGATTTACCTCTAATAATACTGTACGGTTATTGCCCTTCTCGTCCTTCGTGTTGATAAGTACCCAATTATATGGTCTAGTTTTCTTTTGATTCTGACCATACAAATCAGGATTGTACAAAGCAGACTTAAAGATTACTTTACTCAATTCAGGAGTAACGTCCTTATGTCTTATATAATTACGCTCAAAGATATTCTTCTTGATAACAACTGGCTTGCCTTCTGTTCCGATAGCATCAGCAATTTTCTTTGGTAAACTAGGCAATTCTACATTTCTGGTAGGATGCAAGAAGTCTCCATCCGTCAATTCATCAACGGACTTAATCTTATCCAGTTTCAAAGTACCATCCTGATTCAGAGGATTCCCCTGATTATCTTTCAACGAGAACTTGGTGTGCTCTGTGATTTTCATATCCTCAGGCTTGAAGATAACATAGTTGGTATCGCCTTCCTTTGCACCACCAAAGTTACGACCAGCCTTATACTTGATGCCAGTATAGCCAAGAGAAGCGAGAAGCTTGCTTGCTGCCTTATCATCATTGAAGGACGCATCATCCTTAACACTTCTCATTGAGATAGTCTTATAGAAGTTATCAAAGGTTCTATCCTTCTTAAAGTACTCAATATCGTAACTACGCAAAGAAGGTAGTGCTTTAACCACCTTATCTATAAGTTCATCAGTTATAGGAGCATCCCAATCCAGATAGTTGCTGCCATTATTCTCTGGAATTTCAACCTCATACAGATTCTTTGACTCATCAAGGTTAGCCAATTCTTTCTGCCACTGTTTAATCTCGTTTTCCAACTCTGTCTTATATTCTCCCTCACGCATAAACGGAAGTCTTTCCTTTGCTCTAGATATATTGCTTTTGAGTTCTTCTCGTTTCAATCCGTTACTTTGAGCAGCTAAACTTGTGTACCCTCTAGCTATCTTTTCGGAAGATGTAACATAGCCACCCCAACCGAATGCTTGTGAGCCAGCACCTTCGCCCATATGGTCGAAGTCAAACTCTGTGAAGTCAGCACCGCTACCATGATATACCTTTAACGAGAACTTAGGAGCAGCAGCTATCTCCTGATTGATGCTGTTCACAACATCATCAGTAACAATATCGCCATCCTGAATCTGCTGAGGTTCACGACCAGCATTCTTCACAAGTTCCGCTTGCTCTGCTCTGGTCAAGATACGGTTCACCTTCATCGCACCAGTAATCACCCAAGGGTCAGTCTCAGGGTTCGGGTTGGTACGATACATATAATAGCCATCGGTAGGCAGATGTTTCAAGCCAGCCAATGAATGCTGATACTTACCCGAAGGATTGATACCCTCTTGGCGAGCTTCCTCCTGATAATCTACATCAGCAGCATACTCCACCTCAGCGAAGACGAAGTTCTTAGGGAAGAGAGTCTTGTTGCCATCAGCATCCTTGCGGTTGAACTGGATAGCATAAGGCACGACACCAAGATGCCAGCCTGGTCTATAGGCTAGCTTACCACTACCTCCTTGTGTGCCCTTGCCGCCCTGCTTAACCTGAGGTCTGCCAGTCTTGCTTTCTCCTGCAATAGGAGCCGCATCAGCATCGAGCCATACACCCACTGGAGTAGCAGCACCATCAGGGTTCGCTACCATAGGTGGATAGAGTTTGCCATCCTTCAAGACGAATACCTTGTAGCCGACACCCTTCTTCTTAGGTTCAGGTTTCTGACGGAGAGAGAATGAAACATCTTCGCCAGTTTCAGAGTTTGTCACCTCACCATTGGCAGTCTTCACGTAGGCTTGTTCGATAGAGCGGATGATGTTCTTTGTCACATCGCTATACTCAGTACCAAAGAATGCCAACTTAATCTTCTGCAATATCTCATGGATAGCAGCGAGCAGAGGATGAGACATCTTCATAGCGAGAGTGTGAGCCAAGTTGAGATCACGAATCATTTCGCCTACCGCATCAGCAACCACCTCCTCAGCGTAGTAATCTCTAGCACGTCCAGAGAATCCTGCATCGGAATATCTCTTCATCGTCTCGTCTATCGCCTTGTCGAAGGCATCAGAGCCATAGGTATCGAGCACAAGCTGAGTCAACTCATTGTATGAAGCAGGATTCAGTCTCTTGATTTGGTGGGTCATTTCGTGACCGAAGATAAACTGAGCACCTTCCGTGATAGAAGAGTCAAGAGTGATGAAGATTGTACGATGCACGTTGCCATCGGAATCCGTAGTCTCCTGAATCCATCCGTTGCCCAACTTGTCTGAGTACTGCCACTGAATGTTAGCACCCATCATCTTAGCCAGTCTCTCGAAAGTCTTGCGAGTCTTCTGCCCAACGATGTTGTCAACGACCTTCATATCATCCACCTTATTCTTCTCCACGTCAGCAGCACGCTCGGCAGTTGTCTGTTGCTTGCCATTCTCCTTTGCAGAGAAAGGAAGGTCTTCCTCAGGTCTCTGCTCACCGAACACCTTGTTCTGTTCCTCAACCTTCTTGTCAACAAACTCTTTGAACTCTCTAGCAGTATCGGCATCATAGAACGTTGCACCTTCTGTGATTTCGCTATCTATATTAGAAGAGTGTTTGAGGTCACGTCCTGCATTGAACTCCTCTTGCAGTTTCCAAAGTTGGTCAAAGTCTTGCACGTTGTCAGGGAAATAAACTACCTGATTAATATTCTCGCCCTCATCAGGAACAAGAGTGCTAACACCAAAGCCATCTTTGCACATCAAGAACAAATCGGCGTAGCTGTTTGACTTAGATGTAGGGTCTATCTCTAAGCCTTGTTCCTTTGCCCAGTTAGCAAGTTCTATGACATATTCATTGATAGGTTCGCCTTCCTTGTCAAAAGCAGGGAAACCTAATTTCTCGCCATCTTCCATAGCTTTCTGCTGTTCATGGGAAAGTTCAGGAGTATTTATATTCTCATTTGTCTGCTCATTTATCTTCTCATTCTCCTCAGACTTCTTCTCTTCCTCTTCCTGATTAGCCTTCTGCTCCTCAGCGAATGCAGCGTTGTCAGCCGCCTTCTTCTGCTCTTCAAGGATATTTTCAGCCTGAGCGATACGAAGATTCTCAATGTAGTTTCTAGCTTCCGAAGCCTTGAAACCGCTAGTGAGCACACCAATAAGGGCATTGCGAATATCCTGAGTATCGAGAGATTCAAGGTTGGATGGACGATTCTCCCACAGACTATGTACGAGATCATCAATGGTAGTTCCCTTGCCATCAGCAGCGAGGAGCTGAGTCTTGGCAAAGTCTTCCCTGCTCAATCCAGTCTCCTGCTTCACTCCCTTGCTCGTCTCAGTTCCCTCATAGTTGAGAGAGTGAGCACCGAGATTGCTAGCCACATACTCTTCTGCAGTAAGCGGAATCGTATCAGTCACATCAATGCCAGTGCCATCATACAGACGATGCAGGAGAGAGCCGACAACATCTTTGTATAGCTGAGATACTGCCTCTGCATCATCCTTCACCGCACTCTTCAAGCGAGCGAACTTTCTTCTTGCCTTCTCAATGAGTTCCTTTCTTCCCTCAGCAGTATCTTCCACCTTGGCAAGTTGTCGCTCATTATAAGCATCACGGATAGCCACGGCTGAATCATAAGTCGCCTGTGCATCAGCAATCGCCTTCTCCTTAGCTTCCTTTGCCGCCTTCTGTTCCACGAAGTTCTTACCCTTCACGGTCATATTGTTCGCCTTGTCGAGTGCTTTCTTGGCATCAGATACCCATCCACTGATTACGCTATCAGCATCCTCACCAAACTGGGAGTCATACAACTCAGCAGTCTGATCAGCAGTCAACTTCGAGAAATCAGGATTGCCATCCTCCAACATAGGCACGATGGTTCCATCTTCGAGAGTCATAGCAGGAGTACCAGGAGTCTGTTCTGTTGCCGGAGTCTCAGCAGATTCAGGAGCAGCAGCCTCCTCAGCAGGAGCAGCAGTCTCACCCTCTATTGCCGGAGTCTCCACCTCTATCTCACCTCTATTCTCTCCACTATTCTCCTCTATCATTGAGGATTCAGCCATCGCTTGCTTGTACTCATCAAGAGTCATAGTAGTAGCGGTTCTCACATCTTTCTTGTTTACCGCATGAGGAACGAGAGTACCATCACTCTTCAACTCCATCACCTTAGCTTTGGCACCTGAATCACGGATAAGGAACAACTGGGAGCTTGGATATTTTGTATTGCCATCCTTGCCGAGTACATCAACAAGCACCACGTTACCATTATCATTAAGAATCTGGTCGAAGTCAAGAGAAGGCTGAGTCTCTTCCGACTGCTCTGTCTCCTGAGTCTGCTCAGTCTGTTGGGCAGCACGTTCCTTTTCCATCTGCTCACGCTTAGCCTTGGCAGCTTCCAGTCTCTTCAAATCCTCAGCATCCTTTAACTGCTGCAAGTCTGCAAACGAATATGGTATCTGTACATTCTCACCCTTGACAAGTTCTGTAGGTACATTGCCATCAATAGTGATCATAGCCGTACCATCACCATTATCAGCCAACACCTCATAGGTATGTTCTGTACCATCTACATCAGTAACAGAGAACTGGGAGCCGACATCAATGGTTCCATCAACGATGCCAGCAATCTTCTTGATAGCATTTTCTTTCGCATCAGCTACCGCCTGAGCTTTTACATCAGCAGCAGGGAGTTCTTCTATGAGATCAGCGAACATCATAGCATCAGCGTGTTCCTTTCTGCCAGTTGTCGGGTCATAGTAGATAATCATATCATCGCTATTACCAACGTCTATAGAGCCATCATCATGAGTAGCGATATTACCACTAATAATGTACACCTCATAGTCTTCCAAGCCACCAGTTGCTTTAATGGTTGCCTTACGGACGGTTCCACGACTTAGGTCAGTCATATTATCAGTTTCCATAGCCGCCTGATGTGCTGCCATATCAACTTCATCCTGTGCTCCATCCATCACACCCTGATACTTGGCAGTTGATACTTGGTAGTCATAGATAGCCTTGTCAAGTTTATCATCCTGACCAGTCATAGTTTCCAAGTCTTCATCTGCCATATCATGTAGCTGCTCTGGAGTAATATGCAACATGGCTGCAAGTTCATTCGCCTTGTCGTTCTGCTCCAACTGGATATTATGCTTATCAGCATCATCAGCATTATGTCCTTCTGTATAAGCATCATCAAGGTCGTTAGATAATGTCGGAGCGGTATCACCTTCTTCAACCTTATCTTTTGTCTTAGCATCTGATGCCTGATTGAATCCACGAAGTTTGCTAAGGAACATAGCATAATTAATAACTGCACCTTTCTGCTTAGCAGTCATGGAGTCTGAGCGAGTAGCATCCAAGACGGTTTTAGTCAAGTCTGCATTTGTTGTTACATCAATCTTGCTTTTGACTTCATCCCACTTGTCATTAAACATCACCTGACCGAACTTATCTGCTTTGGCAACTTGGTGTTTGATGTTGAAATATTGAACAGCATTTATAGCACCTACAGCAGTTCGAGGAGCCTGCATAAAGCCAACAGAATAGAACATTCCAAGGCAAGTATCAATCTGCTTTTCTCTAGCATCAGGATTCGTAAAGACATTGAAGTCACTCCAACTTCCGTCTCCATCACCCCATGCTGCATGAAGGGCAGTACCAAACTCCTCTTCTGAAATCTCAGCCATCACACCTTGGATTCCAGTTTTGTTAGTTGCGTTGCTCAACCATTTATAGTAAGCATTATTGCCTATCTTTTCAAAGAAAGCAGATACTTTAGAAAGCCCTAACTTTGATAACAACTTAGGTGCTCCAGGTAGATACTCACCGAACATTTCCGAGAAATTTTCTATTGTAGCTGAGCCAAAGCCATCCTTGATAGCCTTACCAAGACTGACACCTTCATTGAACTTCAAATCGCCATTCTTGTCTTGGGTCACACCTCCATTCTCGTTATTCATTCCAACATAACGCTCTATCACATTATTATATGTAGAACCAAGTTGATTGGTTGCTGCCAATGCTGCACTACCAGCCATATCACCGAGCACACGACCAGTATTCTTAGTAAACCATTTACCGAGAGCACCGAGAGCCATTTTCTCTCCAACCTTTTCTCCAGCCTTAGTAAAACCAGTAGTCATAACATTTCTCCAGCCGCTTAACGCAAAGTCTCCCATAAACTTTAAGGAGCGACCGCTCATATCTCCATACAGATAAGCCTTTGTGCCATACTGCTGCTGTTTTGCAGCTTCTCCTTGTTGCTGCTGAATAGCACCAAGCATAGCTTGTGCGGCATTTCCAGCATTGGAACCTTTCTTGATTGTTCCATCTTTTATACCTTTCTTTACTTGTAGCAAATTATTTGCTATAGCTGCATCCATAACACCCTGAGAATATAACTTCGGGTCAAGCATGGTATTAAACATCGCACCAAAATAATTGGAAACATCATTCCACTTATCTTTCAACCAACCAGCATTTTCATTTCTCTGCTTTTGTTCCTTCAACTCCTGAAGCAGAGTGGTACGCAACATCTGATTATAAGCCTTGGCGGTATTATAAGCACCATACTCTACATCAGACAAGCGGTTTGCCTCATTGCTTATAGCTGTATTAAATAAAGAAGGAGCAACTGCTCCACCAGACGCAACAAAAGGAGAACCCTGCAAGTGCATAGACTCATTCAATTCCTTAGAACGTCTGTCTTGATTCTCATTAAGCCACTCTTGTCTTCTCTCCATTTGTCGCATAGCAACATCTGTGTCAGACAAATCAGGGTCAGCCTTATCCAACTCAGAAGGAACAATACCCATATCAACTGCATTGATATACTGCTCCCCCTGCTTATCCAACTGATTCTGATACTGAGCAGCATCATACTCGTTATTAAACTCTACACCATCTGTTGTAGTATAGGTTCCAGTCTTGCCAATTGTCGAATTGTAGTTGAACTCATTCTTCTGTACATTCTGATTCTGCAAAGGGTTCTTTAGATGTGGAGCAACCCTGCCACCATTGAACTTCTTTGCTTGCCCCAGTTTGCTCTGAATGTTTCGTTTAGCTTGTCTTACTACATTATTAGCACTAGCCGAGATTGCTGATGCCCCAGCCGATACACCAATTTTGTTTTCATCAGCATAGAAAGAACCGCCGAAGGCACCACGGAACTCATTGAGATTATTGAATCCCTTTCCCTTCACATTGTGCTTTTTGTAGTTATCAAACACCATTTTCTGATAGCCTTGACCTTCGAGTCTCTTCTGAAACTCCTTAAAGGTAGGCACAGCAGCCTGAAACATATTGTTTGCAACTGCATCATCATATAGAATCTTTTGATTCTGTGCTATCTCTTTTCTTGTTGCCATATTATAATTATTTTATTCCATGAATTGTTCTACCATTAGATGAAGAAGAACCCTTCTGTGCTCTATATGCCTCTACTATTGTCTGTGCATTATGAGGAACACCAGCACGTTTCAAACTCCTAGTAACCGCTCTTACTCCATTAGGGTCTTGAGTAGTTAAACCAGCTAGAGTTTTATTATAGTTTTCTTTAGAAGAACCACCTTTATTTTTTCTTGCCTTTTGTGCTCTAGTCACATTAGCGTCGGCATTCTTCTTACTAGTACTTTCCTGCTCTTTATGATGTCGAACAGTTTCTTTGTTCGCAGACTCCTGATTACTTAATCTACCCTTATTGTATTCATCTTGCTGTGCTATCCTCATTTGGTCTAACATGACTTTTGCTCTATTGACTCTATCCATATTATCGTGATACCTCATCTGCTCGGCAAGAGTCAGGTTATTCTTTCTCGCTTCCTCATCAAGAGCCAATGCCCTCTGATAGCCAGCCTGCCAAGCCGCCCGATTCTTCTCACGCTGTGCATCCATATAAGCCTTTCGCTTGTTGATGGCAGCAGTCATATCCGACTCAGGATTGTGTACCACCTTGGCTCCCTTGCTGGCGAAGATGATGTTGGCGAGTGCCCGAAGACCATCCCCAAAGGCAGCGATACGAGCCTTCCGCTTCTCGTTCTTCTCTCTCTGTGCTCTCTGCTCAGGAGATTCACTATCAGCAGGGTTCAGCATCTTATACATTTCTGCATAGGTCAACTGCTTCTTTTCCGGCTCCAGCTTAGCTTCCGACTTCGGCTCTTCCTTCTTCACGATAGGGATAGAGCCGTTCAGCATACCCTCGGCAGTCTGCTGGTTCATCCTCACCGCTTGCTCATGGGAATCCTTGGGAGGAGTAAGCTGCTCCTCCTTTCCATGGAGCATAGCTTGTGCGGTGTTCATATTGATCTGTTCAGGAGATACCTTCTGAGCAGCATCCACACCACTCTGCTGCTTGTTGAGTACACTCTGTGTAGTCTTCAAGCCATTGTTCGTTCGTAAATAATCTGCCAATCCCATAAGCTATACGTTTACCTTTTGAAGTTTAGCACCCAGACTATTCAGCTCACCCTCAGAAGGGAGACCAGTAGTCTTAGCCTTCAAGCCGAGAACATCATCAGAATTCTTGGCGATACCATTCAACTGATCCTGAGTCACATTCATATTCGGAGCCTTCTTTACACCACCCAATCCACCATCAATGGTGGCAGCGATATTGGCAGCAGTTCCGGCAACACCAGCAGCCACATTAGCAGTACCAGCAGCCTTCTCAGCTTCCAGCCCCATCCTCTTGTTCTGAATAGCATCCTTTCTCGCCTGATACTGACCTTCGATGGCATCCTTGCGAGCCTCATTTGCAGCCACAATCTGAGAGGTCGTGTCGGCAAGAGTCTTGTTGTTTGCTTCCTTCACTGCTGTAGTAGAGTCTTCCGTACCGCCCATCACCGCTTGTCTGCCCTTAGCAGCCTTGTTTCTGTTCTTGATCTGCTCCTGCATCTGAGTGAGCAATCTTACGGTATCGGCACGCTTGGTAGGGTCTTCATTGTACTTCCTATCATACCATGCCTGATTTTCCTTTTCCTGCTGTGCAAGCATCCGCTCCTGCTTTCGTCTAGCTTTTCTGGCTGAAATGCCACCAAAGATACTACTTGCAACACCGAGTCCTGCACCGATTAATGATCCTAACATAAAAATTTATTTTAAACGTTTAAACTGCAGCAAAGATAACTATACCTTATTATATAAGCATCTTATCCATTAACTTAGCGGCAAAAAGTTAATAGATAAGATTTCTATGTGCAGGATTGTGTGTACCTTTGCATCATATTTAGTGAAGGATATGGCTACAGACAGAAATTCAAAAGGTCAGTTCGAGAAAGGTCGGGCGAAATCCGGCGGAAAGCAGAAAGGTTACGAGTCTCCTATCAAGAAGGAGTTTCGTGAGCTGTGTGCCGACTTCACTAGAGATGCTTGGGATGATTTTATGGCGGCATGGTACAAATGCGAGCCGAAGGATAAGGTCAGCACCTTCATCAAGATGCTGGAGTTTAATTGTCCGAAGCTGCAGACCGTCACTCTCGAAGATAAGCGTGAGATTGCAAATGCGCTTACAGAGAAGTTGAAGCAGATGTCTGAGGAGGAAGGTTAATGGGTTCTTAGAAATATTTTGTTCATTTGATCTTATTGATTTGAAATTAAAATTCATAGGCTAAAGGTTTTTGTTTAAGGTTAATAGATTGTTGATAACGGAAGAGGGAATGCGTGAGCACTCCCTCTTATTTTTTCCGTATGTTCCGGCAATCACTATCAGCGACCGCCCCTAGCTCTTCTATCTCCAGCCATATCCGTCTTGGAACCACGATTCACCGATGAAGGTTTATATCTAATTCCTGATTTCGTGTGGCTGGCATCCATACCCTTGCGTGAAGCTGCCCCATACTTCTTATCGTGAACAGCATTGTGTCTGGCGAGTTCCCTACGCTTAGCCTTCTGAGCAGGAGAAGACTCAAAGCGAGTATCATAACGCTTTTTCCGCTCCCTAGCTGCTGGGTGAGTCTGATAATATCTAGCTGATTCTGATACCATAGTTACTCCTTATCTTCCGTCAACGCATCATCAAGATACTTATCAAGAGCCTTAATGCACTTATCAGGAATCTTATTAGCATCCTTGTTTTCTTTGAGATAGTCAATAGTACCGCCTACCCCATAGATGATAAGGAGATTCTTTTGTGAAGAATAAATATACACCCTAATATCGCAAACACAATAGCGAAAAGAGAACCCTTCAATACTTTTTTAATAAAAGGAGATGGCTCTTCAAAATCATCAATGCACATAAATACCCATATACCTAAAGCAGCAAAAACAAAAAAGCAAAGAACTACAGTAACCCCACATAATTCATTCAAGTTACCCAAAACACCTAACCAATATAATTCACTCATAATCTTAAATTTTAATTAATATATCTATCTCCAATAAAGTTCACGATGTTCCTTCTTCAATAAATCCCCAGTTCTACACCACCAGTCATTTGGACTCGCTTTGAGATAATCTTCAAGCACTGGGCAGTTCTCTTCGTGAGTAAGATTTGGATGAGAGGTAGGCTTGAACTGGTGCACACACAGCAAGTCTGCATGATTGCCACCATAAATACTTGGCGGCATAACATCTTTCGCCTGATGCCATACCTTGTTGAGGTCAATAAGGTCTGCCCCATCCAGTTCCTTCAAGGCATCATCAATATTACCCAGCACACGATTCAGGACTTCTGCCCTATCAGTGCCGCCCTTAGCAATTAACCACTTAGCATCACTTAGGGCACTTTTAATCAATTCATTCAATTCCATAAGCCAAAATTTTACTAGTTCAACTATATATACTATCCATTCTTTACCCATCCCCATAGGGAGAGGGCAGCAGCAAGGAAAATCTTTATTTAATTATCAACTACTATAAGCAGTAGATTATTCCCTACCAAAGCCTACATAGAACAAAGTTACCCACTTTGTTTGATTCATCCAAATAGGGGTAGTGTCTTGCGACAGATGGGCACCTGTTGTTAATGGATCGAACAGCGCAGGGTTTACCTAAATGGATATATTCTACTAGACTGAGCAGTTTTATATATCGGTCGATAACCCCGAAGAGGACTGCACGGATTGAACCTCGTATGTCTTGCCAAAAAACTCAGGGATAAAAAAGGAGAATCCCCAAGCCTAGGTAGCGGTCTAGAACTCAGGGATTCCATATCTTGTCGGCTTTCGCCGGAAAGGAGGTCTTCTTTCATTTGTCATTCCGCTACGTTTGACTGGTGCAAAGATAGAAACTTTTTTTTGAACAACCAAATGTGAAGTTTTGTGAAAAACGAGCAAAACTACACTTTATTATACATTTGAAATACACGTATTATACATTTGACTATTTGTTAAAAGACTATAAAAATATTAGTGGATAAAAGCTAGGCTAAACTTCTGAACAGCAATTTGTTATTTTTCTTTTTAGTGCTAGGAAAAAATTTGGTGCTATTTTGGTGCTAGAAAATTTCAGCACCAGCACCAATGCACGCTTAACTATCTGTATAACAACAGAAAAGCCTATCCTCTCGGATAAGCTTTTTCCTTTAATACAAAAACATTATGAATTATTTCTATTAGCGAACAAGATTCGTTTTATT
>OGJJ01000272.1_pt1 | contig 49148 bp, 42 predicted proteins | sample 1572081 | NCBI WGS metagenome assembly OGJJ01 (sample SAMEA2582122, study PRJEB24529) | metagenome | biome: Human gut stool | place: China | collected 2011
TCGCTGGTAGCGGAAGTCTCTTCGGAAGCAGCAGAGTTGGACTGGATAACATCGTTGATATTCTCCACACCCTGGCTGATTTCCTTAACGGAAACGGCCTGTCTGTCGGAAGCAGTACGGATATTTGCAACCTCCTGGATAATGGCATCCAGCTCGTTCATAACTTCGTCCATTGCATCGTTGGTTTCTTTGGTTACTCGGTTACCCACAGAAACCTCATTCATGGATTCTTCGATTAACTTCTTAGACTCTACAGCGGAGTTTGCACTCTGCTCAGCGAGTTGTCTGATCTGATCAGCTACAACGGCGAAACCACGACCGGCTTCTCCGGCACGGGCTGCTTCGATGGAAGCATTCAGGGAAAGCAGATTAGTCTGGGAAGCAATACTTTCGATATCTGCAATAATTTTCTCAATGTTCTGTGTAGTTACGGTGATGTTCTTCATAGCCTCAACCAGTTCTTGCATCTTCTTCTGGCTGTTAGCGGCCTCGACACCAACCTGTTTTGCTTTGTCATGTACGATATCTGTAGATTTGGTATTGTCCAGAACCTGCTGGGTTACTTCATCAACAGTTGCAACCAGCTCCTGGACTGCAGCTGCCTGATTGGTAGCACCCTCAGCGATATCCTGTGCGCTCTCAGCCAACTGGCTGCTGCCTGCGGATACCTGCCCGGAAGATTCCTGAATGCCATGCATGGTGCTGCTGATGGTGTCAACCATTTCGTTTAACTCATCCAATACATTGCGGAACTGACCTACATAGGCTTCCGGACAGCTACTATGTACATCAAAGTTACCATCGGAAAAGTTCTCAACAATAGAAAGTAAATCAGAAACGATTTTTCCTAAAATGCTTGCAGCAGTCTCAAAGCTGTCAGATAAGTCACCCAACTCATCTTCTGCATCATAAGGCTCTCCGATATCGAAATCACCTGTAGCAATTTTCTCGGAAGCTGCCACCAGACTGTGAATAGGATCTACCAGCATTTCCGTAGAAGCCTTGATTACCATAAAGTTGAAGATGAAACCGGAAACAGTAAATAATAAAACCAGTGCAGCACCGATATAACTTCCTGAAATTAACAATCCGACCAGTGCAATGATTGTGACCAGCACAAGAGACAAAAAATTATACTGGAACACACATAAAAGCTTACTTTTAATAGGAAGATTTTTTAATCTCTGTTTGATACGCTTCATGTCTTTTCTCCTTCTATAATAATGTCACTATATGAGATATATTCTAATTTCTTGTCAGTGGATAGTCAAGGAGAGAAATGTAAAAATTTTGTTTATTTTGAAAAAACAGGAGCGGGTAAGCTGTCAAAAGGAGTCAAGTATTCAGAATGCGTAGTCATCGTTTTAGCGTATAAAAAGATAAGCCGTATACGCAATATAAAGGAAGATACATACCGCCCCTTCTAAGCGTGACATGCTTTTTTTCGTGCGGGCGAAAACAAGCAGTACCATGGCACTGATTAGCAACAAAATGCAGTCGATGACAGATTCATCAAGGACAGAAAGCGGGGAGATCACCGCAGATATACCCAGGATAAACAAAATGTTGAAAAGATTGGAGCCAATGGCATTACCCAGTGCCAGACCGCTGTCTCCCTTTCTGGTGGCAACGATGGAGGTGACCAGTTCGGGAAGAGAGGTGCCGATGGCGATGATGGTCAATCCGATGAAATTCTGGCTTACCCCAAAATTCGTGGCGATAATGCAGGCCTTATCCACGACCAGATCTCCACCGAAGATAACCGCAAGTAATCCACCAATCATAAAGAAAATACTTTTCGGCAGAGAAAGAATTTTGCCTGCATCTTCTTCCGTGCGGTTTTTCATGGCAGAGATAATCATGACGACCAGATAGGCTGCCATTCCCAGTAAAAGAAGTATGCCCTCCGGACGGCTCAACGTGCCATCCAGAAACAGGATGCAGAGAATGAAAGTTACAAGGATGTTGAGAGGCATATCCCGTTTCATAATATCCAGGTTGGTCTGGAAACCGGAGAGAAAGGCACAGATGCCTACTACCACCAGTCCGTTGAAAATATTGGATCCCACCACATTGCTGATAGCGATGTCGTTACTTCCTGCCAGTGCGGCATTGATACTTACCGAAGTTTCCGGCGCACTGGTACCCATAGCCACAATGGTTAATCCAATGATCACGCTGGGAACCTTCAGAATTTTTGCCAGAGAAGAGCTGCCTTCCACGAAGAAGTCCGCTCCCTTGATTAAGAGAAAAAAACCGACGAGCAACCATACATATTCCATAAATTTTCCTTTCCTGCGATAAACGGACAAAAAAAGAGACCTATATCGCATCAAAAAAATGATTGATAAAAGTCTCGTTATCTCAATAATAACCGGCCTTACGGCGTGATGACGATTACTATTCCATCCGGAAAAGCTTATGGATGTCAACTACTCCCTCTTATAGATATTCTTATTGTATGCAAAGAAATCCGGAGTGTCAACAAATTCTTTTCGACAAAGAGTGACAGCAACAAAAAGGAAAACAGCCGATCTTACTCCGGTGAAGAAAGGGTAAGCCCAATAATGTCATCCATAGGAATGGGAAGCCCATCCGTCATAATAATCATTCGTTCATAGGAAGCGATACGCTTTACGGTGCCTTCATGGGTCACATAAGCCCCTCCGGCTTTAAGGACATCGGGCTGGAAATAGGTGATGCTTACAACCGGAGAAGAAGGAAGCCTTTCTGCAAGGATTTGAAGCTGCTCGTTCAGAGCCTGCTTTTCATACTCATCCAGTTCAATCCTCTCATCGGTGAGCCGCGCCGTCTCCTTAATGGCGGCATCGTAACCTGTGAGTGCTGCAAAAGGGGAAAACTGGGCAGCCCGGTCCTCCATGGACATCTGCGGTCGGGTCTGGGAAACATGATGAGGCAGATGGAGGATATCTTGATAAGTTTCGCTCATGCCTTGTGCCCTCCAATCTGCCGGTTTCTATCCTTGGCGGTAGCCCCTTCCTGGAGACTTATCCCCCGGAGAATCGCATTTTTCCCAAACTTTTTCTTGATGGCCAGTGTGGATTCCTGAATTTTCCGCTCTTTTTCCAATTCTGCTTCTTCTTTCTCTTTCCGCGCTTCCTCTGCGGCATAATCGGTGAAAAGAGAAAGCTGTTCAAAGCCTCCGTCGGGCAAAGGCGCAGATGCTTCATCCACCACACGGTTTGCCACGATATTCAACCGGCGAATCAATAGGTGGGGATTGACAATCTCATCATATAACCGGGTGGCAGCCTGTAAAATCAGTTTGGAAGAGGAGGTATACTTCTCGAGATTGATCGTGCCGTGGGCATGCTTGGGAATCCGGCGTCCGTAGCGGTCAATGGTGACTTCACCGTGATATCCCTTCCGTCGTCCGTCATCCTTCAGATTTTCAATATCATAGCCAACGGTGATTACCAGCTGATCCGTCACCAGCCTTTTGTCCACCAGATCCAGGGCAAGAAAATCTGCCATTTCCTGCAGAACCAGGCGGGCCTTGTCTGCCTCGTAGGGGCAATGGAGAACCTGACCGGAGCCGATACTGCTTGCACTGGGCTTATAGGCTTTGATCGCTTCGATTGTGCAGGGCTCCCAGCCCCAGGCATGGTCGATGAGCAGCTCCGCGTTTTTTCCGAAAAGCTGATAAAGTAAATCTTCATTTTTTACGGAACAGCGGGCAATATCGCCCATGGTAAACATACCGTATTCCTCCAGTTTGGAGGCGTAGCCCCTGCCCACTCGCCAGAAATCCGTGAGAGGGCGGTGTCCCCAGAGGGTGTGGCGGAATGTCATCTCGTCAAGCTGGGCAATCCGCACACCGTTTTCGTCTGCCGGAATATGCTTTGCCACGATGTCCATGGCGACTTTACACAGGAATAAATTCGTCCCGATTCCGGCTGTGGCGGTGATGCCGGTGGTCTTTAACACATCCAGAATGATTTTCCGGGCCAGCTCCTGAGGCGACAGCTTATAAGTAGCCAGATAATGAGTGACATCCATAAACACCTCATCAATGGAATAGACCACGATATCCTCCGGTGCGATGTACTTCATGTAAATTTCGTAAACCCGGGAACTGCATTCCATGTAATGTGCCATCCGGGGCGGGGCAATGACAAAATCGATCCCCAGCTCCGGAAAAGCGGCAAGCGCGGAAGCAGAGGCAGAGGTTCCTGTAAATCTGCCTCCGGGAGCCTTGGCGCGCCGCTGGATATTGGCTTCCCGGATTTTCTGACGTACCTCAAAAAGCCGGGCACGTCCGGGAATTCCGTAAGCTTTCAGGGAAGGTGTTACTGCCAGACAGATGGTTTTGTCCGTTCGGCTTTCGTCCGCCACCACCAGATGGGTGTCCAGGGGATCAAGCCCTAATCCCAGGCACTCCACGGAGGCATAGAAGGATTTTAAATCAATCGCAATATAAGTATGATTTTCGTAATCAGACAGCGGCATCTTTGCCTCCTTACCGGAAAAATAATGGGTAAAGAGTCGGCAAGCGACTCTTTGCTTTCTATGGGTCAGCCTTGAACAGCCTCCCGCCTGCATCAGTTTTGATGGGATTACTCATTATTATAAACTCCTTTTTGTAATTTAAAACCACTGAAACAAACAAAAAGCATCCGCACACATCTTCTAAGACCTAATGATGTGTGGCGAATGCTCTGTGCATTCCTACCCGGTGGCAGTAGTGTGAAATCTCCATGCTTCACACAAATATGTGGTTATTTTACTGGAAAAGATTTGATTTGGCAAGAGCGTTCCTCTGCAATTCCCCAATTTGATGTTGACGTTGACGTTCAATGCAGATACTATATTAGTAATGCTAGTACTTGGGAGGTACATGATGAGGTACACAGATTTTTTAGAATGGTTAAAAACGGAAAAGGGAATGAATATCCGTTCTGCCCGTGATGTGATTTCGAGGAGTAAAAGGACATTGGGGCTGACAAAGCAGCCGGAGATCGACGAGGAATCTATGCAAAAACTGGTAGATTCTATAGAGTATCATGATTTTTCATCATGCATTAAATCCCAGTTAAAAAGATCAATAACCTTGTATCAGGAATTCACGAATTCTGTACAGAAACCAAATAATACAAGGGAGGAAACACAGTGAATGCTTTATCCCTGTTTTCAAGTGCGGGAATCGGCGAATATTATTTAAAAGATATGGGAATAGATGTAGTTCTGGCGAACGAACTGATGCCCGTCCGAGCTGCAACACATCAGCTTTTATATCCGTCGTGTGAGGTCATCAATGCGGATATTGTATCGGAAGACACCAGGCAAATGATTCTTTCAAAAAGCCGGGGGAAAAATATAAAAGTAGTGCTTATTACGCCGCCTTGTCAGGGTGTCAGTACGGTCGGAAAAAACAAATCCGACAAGTCCATTTTCCAGGATCCCCGTAATTATCTGATATTGTCCGCACTGGATATCATTGATTGCATCAAACCTGACTTTTTCCTGATTGAAAATGTCCCGCGTTTTCGTGATATGAAACTCCCTTATGAAAATCAGAAAATCAGTCTGGAACAGCTTTTAAAATTAAAATACGGAAAAGAATACTATGTAACCTGTGACATTTTAAATGCTGCTGATTATGGAGTACCCCAGACGAGATATCGCGTGGTGTACCGCGTGTGGAAAAAGAAATATGGATGGAAGCTTCCAGAGAAAGAAAGACAAATGACTTTAAGGGAAGCCATTGGTGATTTGCCCTCTTTGGAAGCCGGAGAAAAAAGCGGGATAAAGAATCATTATGCCAGGAAACATACTTCCAATCATATAGAATGTATGCGTTACACACCCACCGGGAAATCAGCATTTGAAAACCCGGAACATTATCCGAAAAAGAATGATGGAACCCGAATTAAAGGGTACGGAAATACCTACAAAAGGATGCGTTGGGATTTCCCAGCGCCTACAATCACCATGAGAAATGAAATTATATCCTCACAGGAAAATGTTCATCCGGGACGGCAGCTGCCGGATGGTTCCTGGAGTGATGCGCGAATTCTTACTTTAAGAGAACTTCTGATCGTCTCTTCTTTACCTGGGGATATGGACATACCGCAGAATCTTTCTGAAACGCAGTTTCGCCAGTTAGTCGGGGAAGGGGTGCCTCCCAGAATGTTAAAAAAGATATTAGAAGGAATGGACTATGAAACACAGCATTAATGCGGCTTCTCTTTTTTCCGGTGGAGGAATAGCGGAAACCTATTTTGAGGAAGTAGGAATCCATGTGAAGGTTGCTAATGAACTCCTGCCGGAAAGGGCAGAGTTCTACAGGCAGACTCATCCACAGACAGAGATGATTTGTGGGGATATTTCTGATCAAACTGTTTTTTCCAGTGTCATGGAGAAGGCTAAGAAATATGGAGTGAAATTTTTATTAGCAACACCACCATGCCAGGGAATGAGTACGCTGGGTAAGAGACAGTATGAATCCGATACGCGCAATTCACTGATTAAGTATGTCATTCAAACAATTGATGAATTAAAACCAGATTATGTCCTTATCGAAAATGTGCCTAAATTTTTAGAACTTTTGTATGATGAGGATGGCTCTGTTTATTATCAGGATACGGCGACAAGTCCCAAACCGTATCCTATTGTGGATTTGCTAAAACATTTATATGAATCGGAATATGTGGTTGAATCCAGAGTGTTAAATGCAATGAATTATGGAGTACCGCAAAGCAGGCCACGGGCAATTATTAAGCTGTACCGTAAGGAACTAAAATGGGAGTGGCCCACAGAGGAGAGCCATATTGTTACGTTAAGGGAAGCTATTGGCAATTTGCCCTCCTTAGAGGCAGGTGAAAAATCCAATCTTAAGTGGCATAATGCCTTAAAGCATAATGAGCGGCAGATTCTGGCATTGAAGCATACACCGGAGGGTAAGAGTGCAATGAAAAATGATATTTTTTACCCCAAAAAGGAGGATGGTTCAAGAGTTAAGGGATTTCATAATACTTATAACAGAATGCGTTGGGATGAGCCGGCACCGGCAAGGACAACCAATAATCATTTAATGAGTGGACATAATAATGTGCATCCAGGGCGACTACTGCAGGACGGAACCTGGAGTGATGCACGGGTATTGACACTAAGGGAATTGATCATTGTTTCTTCATTGCCCTTGGATTGGAATCTGCCTGAGAACTATCAAGAGGCTAAAGTAAGAATTATGATAGGAGAAGCGATACCACCGTTATTAAGTAAAAAAATAGCGGAACAGATATTTAGGGGGGATACCTGATGGAATATGATCACAGTTCTACAAAAGAAAAATGGACTTTGATGATGTACATGAGAGATTTTGACTTGATGTGTACCTATGCTTATGCTTTACGGGTGTCCAATAAACTGTCTGCGGAAAACATTGATGACATTCTTTCGGAAATGGAAAGAAAGGGAATTTACAATCCTAGAAACGGAGGCAGTACTTTTACAGGAAATTTCAAATCCATTCAGATTGCCTGGTACATGTTTGGCTATTATCATAAAGCAAGAGAGCAGGGAAAAGAGAAAAAAATGGTCTTTTCCCCGTTGGGAAATTTATTACTTGATAATTTGACAGACAGAGATAAGGTATCAAAAATATTTGCGACGATGCTGTTTGCGAACGGCTTCCGGCAGCCGTTCAGTCAGATGAGTGCAGCGTTTAATATTTTTGCTTATCGCCTAATCTTCCGGTTATTGCGGGAAGAGCGACTGGACGGAAAGTTGTATGATGACGAAGTGTTCTATCTTGCCATGTTTACGAAAGTAATTACAGAGGAAACATACGAAGAACTTGTGCAGGATATTTTAAAGCTGCGAAGCCGTGATCCCAAGGAAAAATATCAGGAATTTAAAAGAAACGAGAGAGTTTGTGGATTGGCGTGTCACGAATGGAGATATACGAAGGGTTTGATGGAGGCTGCAGGAATTCTTGACCTTCACGGGGGAGAATGGATTGGAGATCTGACCTACGGTACGATGAATCCTAAAACCGGAAAGCCAAACGCAATCCGTAAATATCGTACAGAATATGTCACGCTGGCTACAGATTTGGTTCCTTTGGTAGATAAACTATTAGAAGCATATCCCTATTATGCAAAACCTTATCCGGACGAAGAATGTGCTCTCAAATTTAATAATAATATTGTACTGGAACTTTATTCCTTTTATCCACCGGAATTGTTGGAAGAACTGGGAATGGACACAGAGGAAGACAAGGCAATTGCAGACATGCTGAAAAAGGCAACAGATATCAATTATTATTCCAGGGAAGAGACGGAGGGAGGAAGAAAGTTTGAAGTTGCAATGAAAGATGCCTTTAATATGTTCACGGATGTGGAAGCGGAACGGATTGCAGGAGCAGGGAATCCGGATATTGAATGTATTTATTATATGGAGAGTGGTGATGTTAAAAAGTTTGATATAGAGGCAAAAGCGAGAAAAATAAAATTAATAGAAATGAATCCTCGGCGACTGCGGGATCATAGAATTATGATTCATTCAAAATATACGATGATTGTGACACCGAATTATACGATTGGAGTGTTAAAAGATATTGCGGATGAGGAAGCAGTTATCGTTAAATCTGCGTCGCTTGCTAATTATATTTATCAAAGTATTTTAAAGAATGGCAGAGAAATTTCCTACACTGCTTTGGATCAAATTATTCAGTCGAATATAGGAAAGGATATTACAGATATCATAAATACATATGTGTCCGATCACTTTGGACATGCGATGGAGGATCTGAAAGTGAAAAAGTCACCGCCAATAAGTATAGAAATGGATGTGCCACACCAAAGTACAGGATATACAACATTGCCAAGGCAGAAATACTATATAGATTCCACTGATAACTGAAAACTGAGGGAGTACCGTTACTGTCAGTGATGCCGTCAGTGAAACAGTGGAATCCTTTGCGGATATGCCTATTATGTTTTGCCTGGCAGATCTGTCTTGCAATGTCCAGACTGACGGTTTTTGAATTGGATAGTTCATTGCTTTCAGTATTGCAGAAGGTTATAAAGGTAAAATCAGACTGCATTGCCCTCGCTGTGGAACGGAAATAAAAAGCTTATGATGAAAACGGAGTGGTTGATTCGTGCTGCAGCCGAAACTGCTTTGGCGTAATCTGATAATGCTTCTTAAAGGTGCGGATCAGGTGGCTGCAATCGGCAAATCCGGTTTCATTGGCGATATAATTCAGATCATAGTCAGTGAAGAGCAACAGATTTTCCACTTTGCTGAGCCGTACAAATTCAATGTACTGCTTACAGCTTTGCCCGTAATGCTTGTGAAACAGCTTGGCAAAGTAGGAGTAACTCATGTGGTAATGATGGGCAAGCTCTTCCACATTGATATTTTCCTGCGAATGTTCATCAATATAAACCAAAACATCATGAATGTTCAATTCTTCATTTTCCGAGATCGATTTTGATTCAAAATGGATTCCCCTATCATGCCAGTTCCGCAATATTTTCAGAATTAACATGGACAACAGCGAGTAAATGTAAGCGTTATAGCCATATCGTTTCTCCTGTGATTCCTTTATGATGGTTGCGAAGAGTTCCGTGAGATCCAGAGCGTCCAATTCCTCCGTGGTAAAGATGATGGGAGGACATTCCGCTTTCAGTACCTGATGAAAGGCATAATTCAAATTGGGAAAATAACTTCCGATTAATGGAATCCGGTTGAGATTGAACTTGACGCAGGCATACTGAAAAAAATCGTTATTTTCCGAATAGATGGAGTGCATCGCCTGAGGCGGCAGCAGGATGACCTGGCCGGGCGTTAACTGATAAGAGATATCGTTACAGTTGACGGTGACGGTATTTTTCTGCATGTAAAGAATTTCCACAAAGTAGTGCCAGTGTGACTCTACGGGAAGCCCGAAATTCTCTGTGTTGCAATAGAAAGCTTCAATCGGAGAATGCAGAATATCTCCGAATTCAAACAGTGTTTTCATAAATAAATGTGATACCTGTCCTTTCATTCAGAATAGAAATGTTCTATTTCTGTGTGATTGAATTATATCATGTCCGTATACAAATTGGTACAATATCCAAAATGTAAATGAACCTTTTGGAAAGGTATGGTTATGGATATGAAAACAAAGAAAAATCAGTTTCCCAAATCGAAATTACAGTGGGTATGGGAAAATATGCAAGGAAGCCGTTGGATTTTTATGATAGCAGTGGCGGGCACGCTGCTTTATAACATCCTACAGCTGACGGTGCCGTATTTTTCGGGACAAATCGTGGACTTGTTTCTTACCGGAGACAATGCTGTGGAAAATATGCAGCTCCATAGAGATGTATTCTATCGACTTCTGACAGCTATGGTGGGATTGACGATCTTCCGGGCTCTTATTACATATGGGGATTGCATGCTCTACGAGATTGTCTCCCAGAGAGTGTTGTTTCGCGTCCGCAATTTCCTTTATGACAAAATCCAGCGCCAGGACATGACCTTTTACAGTACCTATCGAACCGGTGATCTGATGACCCGTATGACGGGAGATTTGGATTCTGTCCGGCATATGATTGCCTGGGTAGCCCGTATGGTGATAGAATCTTTTACCCTGTTTGGAACCGCTGCTATCTTTTTCTTTTCAATGAATTGGAAAATGGCGTTGTGCATTTTGATCATTTCGCCTTTTGTGTTCTGGATCATCTATCTGTTTCGGAATAAAGTGGCACCCATGCATGCCCTTCTGCGGGAAAAACTGGCGCAGATGAACACCTGTGCCCAAGAGAATATTTCCGGAAACCGTGTGGTAAAGGCATTCGCCAGAGAAGACTATGAGATTGCAAAATTTGACCAGGCGAACCAGGACTACTGCAAAATCAACAAAGCCACTGCCATGGTATGGTTGAAATTTTATCCGTACGTGGAGAGCATCGCCAACCTGATGCCGGTGGTTCTGCTCGGTGTAGGCGGTGTTTTCCTGATCAACGGAAGCCTTACCATGGGAGAATATGTATCTTTTTCCGGGTTGGTCTGGGCCATCGCCAATCCTATGCGGCAGATGGGAAATATTATGAACGAATTTCAGCGTTTCGCAGCGGCATCCCGGAAGATCATGGAGATTTATTACTCCGAACCTAAAATAAAGGATAGGGAAAACGCCATTTCCCATCCCGGAAGATTTCAAGGAAAAATTGAATTCAAGGATGTTTCTTTTCAATATGAGGATGGAGACATTCCGGTACTTCACGATATCAGTTTTACGGTAAACCCCAATGAAACCGTGGCAATTATGGGAGAAACCGGGTGTGGCAAAACTTCCCTGATTCATCTGATTCCCCGGTTCTATGAGCCTGTCAAAGGAGAAATCCTGATTGACGGAATCCCGGTGGAAGATCTGAAACTTGTTGATCTCAGAAAGCAGATTGGACTGGCAACCCAGGATGTACTGCTATATTCCGATACCATTGAGGGAAATATCGCTTATGGTGACAGCCATATTACCCAGGAGGAAGTGGTGAAGTTCGCCAGATATTCCGCTGCTTCTGACTTTATTGCCAAAATGCCGGAAGGCTATGACACGATTGTAGGGGAGCGGGGAGTAGGACTTTCCGGTGGACAGAAGCAAAGAATCTCCCTGGCGAGAGCTTTGGCAGTGAAGCCTTCCATTCTCATTTTAGATGACACTACATCGGCGGTGGACATGGAGACAGAGAAGCAGATCCAAAATTCTCTGAAAGAGTTGGATTTCCCCTGTACAAAGATTATTATCGCCCAGAGAATTTCCACAACCAAGACAGCAGACAAGATCATCGTCCTGCAAAATGGTTATATCGTGGAGAGCGGAACCCATGAGGAGCTGATTGCAAAGCGGGGTTATTATTATGAACTGGTCAAATTACAGACCGGATTGGAAGAACTTTAGGAGGCATGTATGGCACGAAATACCTATAAACAGGATGAGACCTTAGAGGAACCCTTTGACATCCGACATTTACTGCGGGCATCCTCTTATATAAAGAAATACTGGAAGCAGATGGTACTGGCAATTACCCTGAGCGGAATCGGCGGAGCCTTTGGCTATGTAGCGCCTATGGTCATTCAACGGGCACTGGATGTTGCCATTCCCGACAAAAATCTGCAGCTGCTGTTTTCCCTGGTGGGAGCCTTGGTGGGGATTTATATAGTCAGCGTTATTTTTACCACGATTCGCAGCCGTATTATGGTAGAAGTGAGTCAGAACATCATCTATGATATTCGGAAAGATCTGTTTGGACATTTACAGGAATTACCTTTTCAGTACTATGATGATAGACCGCATGGAAAAATTCTCATCCGTGTAGTGAATTATGTAAACTCAGTCTCAGATATGCTTTCTAATGGACTGATTAATATTGTGCTGGAAAGCTTTAACCTTTTGTTTATTGTCATTTTTATGTTTCTGGTAGATGTACAGATGGCACTGGTGGTTTTGTGTGGCGTACCGGTTCTCATGCTTTTCATGTTCTGGATTAAAAATAGGCAGAGAAAGGCATGGCAGGCTGTTTCCAACAAGAATTCCAACTTAAATGCTTATCTGCAGGAAAATATTGTAGGAGCCAGAATCACGCAGATTTTTGCAAGGGAAGAAGAAAATGAAAAAATTTTTGAGAACATTTCTGAGGATTGCAGACATACCTGGTTTAAAGCTGTCAGCTATGCCAATATGGTATGGCCGGGGATTGATTCTATTTCTGTCTGCGTCCGGGCAGCCATTTTCCTCTTTGGTCTGGTGATTTTCGGACAGGGTAGTAAATCGGTGGGAACCATTGTGGCAATTTCCAGCTACGCTTCCTATTTTTGGCAGCCCATTATGAATCTGGGAAATATTTTTAATAATTTTATCAATAATATTGCTTATCTGGAGAGAATTTTTGAGACCATTGATGAGCCGGTGGCGGTGAAGGATTGTGAAAATGCAGTGACAATGCCGCAAATCCGGGGGAAGGTTACCTTTGACCACGTAGTATTTGCCTATGATGAGAGTAAAACTATTTTAAAAGATGTGTCCTTTACGGTGAATCCCGGAGAAAGTGTAGCATTGGTAGGACCTACTGGCGCGGGAAAGAGTACGATTGTCAACTTAATTTCCCGTTTTTATAACGTAAATGGAGGCAGAGTTCTGATTGATGACCAGGATATCTCTCAGGTGACCATTCGTTCTCTCAGATCACAGATGGGAATCATGATGCAGGACAGCTTTATTTTTTCCGGAACCATTGAAGATAATATCCGTTATGGAAAACTGGATGCTGGTCTGGATGAAATTATTCATGCCAGCAAAATCGTGTGTGCAGATGATTTTATCAGCAAAATGCCGGATGGTTACCAGACAGAGGTACGTGAGCGTGGTTCCATGCTGAGCCAGGGGCAGAAACAGTTGATTTCTTTTGCAAGAACGCTGCTGTCCGATCCGGCTATTCTCATTCTGGATGAGGCAACTTCCAGTATTGATGTACAGACGGAGAAAGCACTTCAGGTAGGTCTGAATGCCATGCTGCAGGGACGCACCTCCTTTATCATAGCCCACCGGCTTTCTACAATCCGAAACTGTGACAAAATTATGTATATTGACGATGGTGGTATTATGGAAGTAGGAACCCACGATGAACTGATGGAAAAGAAGGGGTATTACTACAGGCTGTATACCTCCCAGCTGGAGGAGGTCAGCTAGAAACGGAGAACATAATGGAACCAAAGAAAGTCACAGATTCAATGACGGAGCAGGTACATGTAGTGATTTATCCGGATATTAACGGATTCGGACGGCTGTTTGGAGGACAGCTGTTAAAGTGGATTGATGAAGTGGCGGGGGCTACTGCCAGACGCCATTGCGGACACAACGCCACCACTGCAGCCATTGATAACTTACAATTTAAGGCAGGAGCCTTTATTAACGATGTGTTGGTACTCACCGGGCGGGTAACCTATGTGGGGAAAACCTCCATGGAAGTCCGTGTGGACACTTACAAGGAAAATCCCGACGGCACCCGCCATCCCATCAACCGTGCCTACTTTGTCATGGTCAACATGGGAGAGGACGGCAAGCCTACGGAAGTGCCGCCTCTCCTGCTAAACCCCGATGATCCGGCAGAGCAGATGGAGTGGGACAATGCCATCAAGCGCAGAGAACTGCGTTTACTGAGACGACAGGAAGGGTTTTAACAAACAAAGAGTCGGCAAGCGACTCTTTGTTTTTATCCCTAAAGTATCTCTTTAATCACGTTTGTCAACTCATCAGCCAGAAGCTTGTGACTTTCCAGGCTTAAATGCATCCAGTCGTAAGGATACATTTCAATGCCTGGAATGGAGCCTGCATCCAGGAAATGACAATGCAGACGGTCAGCCACATCCTTAAACTCCTTCGCCAGACCACGGGAACGCTCTACGCATTTGTCGCCCATCTCGCCGGCAACCGCGGTCTTGGCATAGTCAGGATGGATAGGAGGCGGAGCAACTAACAGTACATTAGGTGCGCCTCTCCAGGCTGCGTGGGTGTCGATGGCTTTCTGTGCCAGACGTTCCAGTCCCTTTCCGATGATAAAGGAATTGGCATTGAAACGATCCTTGGTGTCGTTGGTACCCAGCATGATAATGACCAGATCCAGAGGCTCATGGGTCATCATGCAGGGATAAATGGCATGCAAGCCACACAGTCCCTCGAAAACCGGGTCCTCAAAAGAAGTGGTTCTTCCACTGAGACCTTCCTCAATGACATAGTAATCATCACCGAGATTTTTCTGCAAAAGTTTGGGCCAACGCTCATTCACATCGAAACGTCCATTGGTTTTGGAATTATATCCATGGGTATTGGAATCTCCGAAACATAAAATATTTTTCTGCATATTACTCAGTCCTTTTTCTCTAATAATTTCTCAGCCAGACTGACGGCACCCATCAGACCAGCGGTGTTACCCAACTTTGCGGGAACAATTTCCACATGGGAAAGTCCTGGAGAAAGCTGCGCCTTGACCTGTTTCTTTACCTGGGATAGCACATAATCCTGCGCCATGACGCCACCGCCCAGAATGATGCGGGAGGGGTTAAAGACACAGGTTAAAGTCACCAGTCCGGTGCATATATCACCAATCCAGGCATCGATGACAGCCTTGATTTCAGGACGCTCCATAGCAGCGAAAATTTTTCTGCCATTATCCAGAGTCTCGTCAACAGCCAACGCCCGTTTTACCAGTGCGGTGGTGGAGGCGCAGCGTTCGTAACAACCCTCCAGGGTATCAGTTCCATCCTTGACCTCCGGGTGAATCACAATGCCGCCGAAACTGCCGGCAGAGAAGGATGCACCGGGATAAACCTGTCCGTTGATGATGATACAGCCGCCCACGCCGGTTCCGTAGGTGAGGCAGAGAAAATCCGAGCAGCCTACGCCGGCTCCGGCGCGAAGTTCGCCCAGACCGGCGGAGTTTACATCGTTCTCCACTGTCACGGGAACATGGAATTCATTTTCCATAATGCCTCGTACCGGCATGCCGGTATAGCCGGGAATGTTGCTGTTGGCGTAAAAAATGGTGCCATTTGTAGTATTGACTTCTCCGGCGGTGCTGATACCGATGGCGTCAAAACCGGAATAAGTGTGGAGGAGCTGTTTTACCCGCTCCATCAGATGGGCACCGCCCTGGGATGCCTGGGTGTCCCATTCTTTCATGTCTGTCAGTTCTGTTCCGTCCCAAAGTCCTGCTTTGATGGCAGTACCGCCAATATCCACTGCGACAATTTTCATAAGAAGTTACTCCCTTATTTCTGGATTGCGGAGACAAATCTTGCGGTAATCTCAGCGGGTCTGGTGATGGCACCACCCACAACCAGTGCAAAAGCACCAGCCTCTAAAGCCTTCTTTGCCTGTTCCGGGTAGTGGATGTGTCCTTCCGCGATAATTTTTGCAGGACATTTCTCAGAAAGCTCATGGATGAAATCGAAATCAATATCATCGATGCCCTTAGTTTCCGGTGTGTAACCCCGCATGGTAGTTCCTATGAAATCCGCCCCGGCCTCTGCGCAGGCGATACCTTCCTCCAGAGTAGCACAGTCTGCCATTACAAGCTGGTCAGGGTATTTTTCTTTGATTGCAGCGATAAACTGGGGAGCAGTGCTTCCGTCAGGACGCAGTGCACTGGTTCCCTGAACAGCCAGAATATCTACGCCACATGCTACCAACTCGTCCACCTCTTTCATGGTAACGGTGATGTACATGGGAGTTCCCTCGTAGTCTTTTTTGATGATACCGATAACGGGGAGGTCAACCACTTCTTTAATCTGGGTAATATCCCGGACAGTGTTGGCACGGATACCCACAGCGCCGGACTGTGCAGCAGCTTTTGCCATCAAAGGCATAACGCCGCCTTCTTTTGTATACAAGGGCTCATGCTCCAGCGCCTGACAGGAGACGATGAGTCCTCCTTTAATCTGTTTACATACTTCTTCTTTGTTCATGATAAAATCTTGCCTTTCCTTTCGGTAATTAGAATCGGAGAAATCCCAAGGCAGAAAAACCTTGGGACTCTCCATATTTATGAGGGGTAGTTAGGAAATCGCTATTTTAATGACCGCTTTCCGCACATGGGTGCAATTCCGGTTGATACAGCTGGGCTTGTGATATTCCATAGGGAAAAAGATGGCAAACCGTCCATCTCCCAGAGTTCCTGTACAGGTGGGAGTTCCAGTTACCAGACCACAATCCCTTTCTTCACTGTATTCCTCTGCGGTTTCGCCGGAAAGGGCACATTCCCAATACTCACCACCGGTGATGTTAATTTGTAAGTCGGCATATTTTTTGTGATATTCAAAGGTGGCACCTTCTGCCTCACGTAAATCTGCCTCCATGACATTGACGAAAACATGGTCACCGTCAATCACGGTTTTTCCGTCGGGGAGTTTGCTTAAATCCGTCTTTAACAAAAAATCAATCGCGGTGTCCAGATTGGGCTGCATCCCACGATAGAGGGTTATATTTTTGATAGAATCTGCAATCATAGTGTGTCCTCGGATTAAAGTTCCGCAATCGCTGCTTCAATCATCTTCTGTGCTTCAACGACAACCGCTTCATCCTCCGGTGTCAGGGGAGCGAGAGGAAGTCTTACACTGCCAAGCTCCAGACCGTACATTCTGTGGAGAATTTCTTTCATTACGGCATACAGATTACCCTTTGCTTCACACATCTTATAGATAATAGCATCAGCTTTGTACTGGATTTTCATGGCGTCAGCGAAATTGTTCTCGCGAATCAGCTCATCCATTTTGACGAACAGTTCCGGCATAACCGCGTAGGTTCCACCGATTCCACCATCAGCGCCGATAGCACGTCCGGAGACAAACTGCTCATCGGGACCGTTGAACACAACGAAACCGTTCTCACCACGCTGGCGGACACCTTCTGCCTTGAACAGCTGGATGTCCTGGGTAGGCATAGAAGAGTTCTTTACAGCGATAACATTGGGATTTTTCAACATTTCCTTTAACAGGTTCATGGATAAAGCAGTTCCGGCAAGCTGGGGGATATTGTAGATGACAAAATCCAGCTCCGGGGCAGCAGCGCTCATTGCGTTCCAGTACTCTGCAATGGCATATTCCGGTAAGTGGAAATAAATGGGAGGAATGGATGCAATAGCATCTGCGCCTACACTCTGGGCATGAGCAGCCAGTTCTACACTGTCTGCTGTATTGTTACAGCCTACATGGGCGATTACAGTGAGTTTGCCCTTTGCCTCTTCCATAACGGCTTCCAGCACTTTTTTACGCTCATCTACATGCTGGTAGATACACTCGCCGGAAGAACCGCCTACATACACACCCTTTACACCTTTGGAAATCAGATGACGGGTTAAAGCCTTTACACTTTCTACGGAAATATTTCCATCCTGGTCATAGCAGGCATAAAATGCCGGAATGACGCCTTGATACTTTGTAATATCTTTCATTTCTATATGCTCCTACATTTAAATTTTTAGCCTTTTACGGCACCCATTGCAATACCCTTTGTAAAGTATTTCTGGAAAATCAGGAATACGATGATAATAGGTACGGCAGCCAATGCAGCGCCTGCCATAATCAGACCGAAGTCGGTGGCATTTTCTGCCTGCAGCTTTGCAATACCAAGGGAGATTGTCAGATTGCTGGTGCTGGATAACATAATCAACTGCATGAAGTAATCGTTCCAGCTATTGATAAAGGTAAAGATAGCCAGTGCACCGATACCGGGTTTGATCATAGGCACGATGACGCGGACAAAGGTTTTTGCTTCGCTGGCACCATCAATCTGTGCCGCCTCAATCATTTCGGTAGGAACACCTTCGGAGAACTGTTTCATCAGGAATACACCGAAAGGCCAGCCGACGATGGGGAATACAACAGCCCAGATGGTATTGTACAGATGTAAATTGGACATTTCACGAAGCAGAGGGATTAAGATAACCTGCTTCGGTAAAGCCATTGCACATACAATCATGGTGAACAGGAACTGGCGTCCTACGAATCTCTTTTTTGCCAGGGCATATCCAGCCATGGAAGCGGTAATACAGGTAAGAATCATGGACAGTACAGCCATGAATACGGTATTGATTAACCAACGGATGGCAGCGGGTACGGAAGGACCGGAGACAACCAGCTTCAAGTCACCGCTTCCGGTAAACAGGCTGCTGAAAGGAATGGTAAACTGAAACAGCGGTGCAGTCTGACGGCTGAACAGCTTCTGATAGTTTGCCAGGGTCCACTCCTCAGGCCACCAGATGGGGGTAGTGGAGTTGATGGCTGCACCGGTTTTAAAAGAACCTGTGATAATCCAATACAACGGGAAAGTAAATAAAACTGCTAAAATTGCAATAATGATAATGCTGAAAATTTTATATGCAGAAGGATGATTTGCTTTTTTTTCTTTTTTCATTTTTTCTCCTCCTTCTAATCATTCTTATTTCCCAGTTTAAACTGGATAGCGGAAAGGATAGCAATCATAATGGCAAGAACAACGCCCATTGCATCACCATAACCGTAGCGATACAGTTTAAATGCAGAGTAGTAAATGTAGTACATGATCGTGTCTGTGCTGTGGTTCGGTCCGCCGGATGTCAGCAGCTGAATCAAAGCGAAACACTGGAAACTGTTAATTGTGGTAATAACGAGAATATATAAAGTGGTCGGCATAATCTGCGGCCATTTAATTTTCCAGAAGGCCTGAAGCCTGGTGGCACCGTCTACGTTGGCAGCCTCTACCAGAGATGCATCCACGTTGCCGAGCGCTGATACATATAAGACAATTGGCTGACCTACGGAAGTTGTGAGCAGAATGATAATGATGCAGGCAAGAGCATAACGCTCATCGCCAAGCCAGTTAATGTTCTTGTCGATAAGACCGGTTGTGGTTCCTATATAGTTGAAAATTCCATAGTAATTGTTAAACATCCATTTCCAAACAACGGTAACCGCTACGGAACCGGTTACAACAGGAAGATAAAAGATAATGCGGAATAAAGAAGTTGCCCATCCTTTTAGATCTACAATAACAGAGGAGACCCAAAGAGAAAAAGCACAGGTAATCGGAACAGAAACAATTACAATAATGAAGGTATTTTTCAATGCGCCGAGGAAAATCTTATCCTGGAATAACTCTTTATAGTTGGCTAATCCTACAAATACATCTTTGGCGTTCATGGTGGAGTCAAAGAAGCTGGTCCACACGCACAAAACGATGGGATAGATAACGAATCCCAGGAAGAAGATTAAACTGGGAAGCAGAAACAGATATGCGGCAGTCGTTTCTTTGCGCACTAACACACGACTGCGTTTTGATGGTTTCACTGCTGATTTCACGGAAAACACCATCCTTTCAGTTACTTTTTGATGAAAAAGCCCTCCTCCGGAAGTCCTGAGAGGAGGGCTCTTAGTTTCTTTATGGATTAAATTTATAAAAACTTATTGAGCTGCTGCTGCGTTTGCAGTAGAAACGAACTCACCCACTGCGGTCTGAACATCTGCGCCGCTGCCAACCTGCTGGAGCATATTCCACCAAGCGGTACGAGCTTCGGTCCAGCCGGGAGTTACCTGATAGTAGTCACCAAGGTAAGGCATCAGTTTGCTGTACTCCTGCATGGTAGGAACATCGCTGTAAAGACCGGTTAAATCTGCGCCTTCAACCGTGTCACGTACAGGGAAGTAGGTGGAGGACAGAACTGCATCAGCGGTTCCCTCTGCACTGTCAGCCATGTATTTGATGAACAGCTTGGAAGCTTCGATTCTGTCAGCATCGCCGTTGTCGAATACACCAAAGCCCCAGATACCACCACAGAGCTGTGTGTCATCAGCTTTCTCAGAAGGGAAAGCCATGAATACGATTTCGTCGCCATTGTTGGTCAGACCAGCATCATTGTTATCGGAGTTTAACTGCTGTGCAATGTTCCAGCAGAAAGCTACATTTAAAACGCCCTGACGGAACAGGTTGATTTCATCGCCACCAGCGATAGATGCATCGAAGTTAATTCCGTCGGTATCAACCAGTGCCTGGATTGCTTTTACGTTCTCAGCGGAGTCAGCAGTGTATGTGGTGTGTAAATCATCGGTAAAGGTACCACCATACAGGTTGTTAATCAGAGCTCTTGTACCCTGGTCACCACCCTGACCACTACAGTAAACAGCACCTACGGTAGAACCGGTATAAGCGTAAACTGCATCGATTGCATTAAAGAAATCTTCGGTTGTCCATGTATGGGAATCTTCATCTACATACTGCATTGCGTCAGCTGCTTCAAATACAGTTTTGTTGATTGCCATACAGTGAGCTGTCATACACAGAGGATACTCATAAACAGCACCGTCTTTTGTCATGCAGGCAGATAATACAGAACCGTAAATCTCTGACTGGTCTGTGTCATCCAGAATATCGGATAAGTCAACCATCAATCCTTTAGCACCCCAGTTAGCAACCAGACGCTCAGGTCCTTCCATTACCAGGTCAGGAGCCTGTCCACCTTCGATAGCGGTGTTTACCTGATCATCACCATTGGTGTAGTCCAGATACTCAACGGCTACGTTGATGTTGGGATAAACTTTGTTGAAGCTGGAAATTAAGGAATCAACAGTTGCGGAATCGCCCCACTTACCAATGGGATAAGTCCATAAGGTGATGTTTGCAGCCAGGTCGGTGTTGGTTTCCGCAGAAGCTACCTCAGTTTCTGCTGCTGCACTCTCGGTCTCAGCGGGAGCTGCGCTCTCTTCCGTTTGGGTGGAGGTGGAACTCTGTCCGCTTCCGGTAGTTTCTACAGTAGTACCACAGCCAGCCAGTAAGGTTGCGGTCATTGCGCTTGCAAGTAAAGTCGCGATTACTTTCTTTTTCATATTCTCTCTCCTTTTCTCTTAGATATTTGTTAGAGTGATTTCATTTTAGAAAATATTTTTCATTTTGTCTATGTGACTATTAGACATACTTCGATGAGAGAATTTGTACATGTTGGACAAATGTATAGTTCAAAAACGTTTCTACAACAGCAAGTAGCTGAAAAATAAAAATATATTTTGCAAAATCATGCGATTTTGTGGATTATCTTGGTATGAAAAATATTTTCATAATGGAAGTTATACTTGCAAACACTATCATTTTGATTTATGCTTTCTTTATATTGAGGTTTTTCCAAAAATATGTAACAATTTTGAGTAGCTACTAATATATAGAGAGGGTATTTCAACGATAGGGTGTTTGACATGAGCAACAAAAATTTCTGGGATCTGTTGGCAGAGAAACAGGACTCTCTGACCAAATCCGGCACGATTATTGCCGATTATCTCTCAAAACATGCTGAGGAGGCACAGTTTCTTTCCATATCATCTCTGGCAAAAGAGTGTAATATGGCAGAGGCTACCATTTATCGTTTCTGTAAGCAGTTGGGGTTTGAAGGCTACAATGAAATGAAAATTGCACTGGCACAGGCGAATGTAGTACCGGTTCCGTTTTCTTCCTATTCTTTAGACTCGGTGATTAATACATCTTCCTTGTGTGATAACGTATATGCTTCTTTTATTGCTGCAATCAACAGCACCATTAGTGTGTTGGATTCCAATGCTATTGATGAGGCAGTAGTTTTGTTACAGCGGGCGACTTCCGTATATTGCCTGGGGCAGGGAGGAAGCATGGTGCTTGCCAATGATATATGGATTCGGTTTGCTACCATTTCCAATAAATTCCGAAATTGCGGGGACAGTCATACCCAATTAATCGCAGCCAGTCTGATGGGTGCAGGAGATGTGATTTTATTTGTATCCTATTCCGGTGCCACCCATGATATGATGGATACTTTGACGGTGGCGAAAAAGGCAGGGGCAAAGGTTATTCTTATCACCCATTATCCGGATGCTCCCGGAACCGCACTTGCCGATGTGGTGTTGGTGTGCGGAGCGATGGAGACACCGCTGGATTGCGGAAGCATTCCGGTAAAGGTGGCAGCACTTTTCGTGGCAGAAGTTCTTGTAATGCGTTATTCACTGGACAACCGTGAACTTACTAAAATTGCAAGAGATAAGACGAGCGTTGCCATGGCGATAAAACTTATGTAATTCCTTATGCCATTTCCAAGACGATAACCTCACAGCTGTTTAGTGTGAGCTGATTATCTTTTATAGAAGAAACTTTTGACAAGTCCCCGGTTTTATTGGACAGAAGAACCTGTCCAGCCGGGGATTCCAACGTTACTACCGTTGCTTCTTCGCCGAAGTTGGCAGCAACCAGAATCTTTTTCCCATCCAGAACACGATAAAATGCCAGAATGGAATCGGTATCTTCATACACAGGCACAAATTTCCCATAAGTAAAAATTTCACGGTAAGCAGGGAATTTCCGTAAGGCAACCAGTTTCCTATAGTAGTGGAGAACGGAATTCTCGTCTTTTTCTTCATCTGCCACATTAATGGTGGTGTAATTGGGGTTGACCTTTAACCAGGGAGTTCCGGTGGTAAATCCGGCATTGACATCACTGCTCCATTGCACCGGAGTACGAGCATTGTCCCGGCTCATCTTCTCACAGACTGCCAAAGCTTCTTCATCGCAAAGACCGGCTTCTTTTGCCAGATGATACTGGTCGATGGTATTGATATCGTTGTAGTCATCAATGCTGTCGAAAGAGACATTCTGCATACCGATTTCCTGTCCCTGGTAAATAAAGGGGATTCCCCGGAGTAACAGGTTTACTGTACCCAGCATTTTTGCTCCTGCAGCATTTTGGGCGTAATCTGGAAGAAAACGGGACACGCCTCGCGGCTCGTCGTGATTTTCAATGATAATTGCCTCGAAACCAATGTTCTGTACCTCAAGCTGGGAATCAAAAACAGCTTTTCGATAGCGGGCGAAGGTAATGGGAGCAGCATCATACCAGCCATGGGCACCATTGCTTAACATATGGGCACTGAAGTCAAACATGGTGGAAAAATGTCCGTTTTCTCCGATGAATCGTGCCAGCTCACCCTCATGGATGTCAAATACTTCACCTACTGTGAATGCGTCATATTTCTCAAAGGTGTTATGCTTCAAATCCTCTAAAAGTTCGTTGACACCGTCAACACTTTCAATCATGTGCCAGATACCTGCAAGACCGTCTGCACCATCCGGCTCGTAGCTGGGAAAGTTCAAATCCTTCTTAATATTGATAATGGCATCAATACGGAAACCGGCCAGTCCTTTGTCTAACCACCAGTTAATCATTTCATAGAGCTTGTTCCGAAGAACAGGATTTTCCCAGTTTAAATCCGGCTGCTCTTTGGCAAAGAGGTGGAGATAGTACCAGTCAGTGCCCTCCACAGGCTCCCAACTGTTGCCTCCGAAGTAAGAACGATAATTGCTGGGAGGATTGCCATCTTTTCCCTTGCGGAAATAGAAGTAGTCCCCATATTCTCCTGTGGGGTCTTTCAATGCCCTCTGGAACCACTCATGTTGATCAGAGCAGTGGTTGATGACCAAATCCATGATGAGGTACATGCCTCGCTTTTTCGTCTCAGCCAGTAACTCATCAAATTCCTCCATGGTGCCGAATTCCTCAGCAATGCCATAGTAATCGGAAATGTCGTAGCCCTGGTCTACAAAGGGAGATTTATAAATCGGAGAAAGCCAGATAATATCTACGCCCAATTCCTTTAAATAGTCTAATTTGGAGATAATTCCCCGTAAATCGCCGATACCATCGCCATTGGTATCCAGAAAACTTTTCGGATAAATCTGATATGCTACTTTGTCATGCCACCATTTACGTTTCATTGTGTAAGATTCCTTTCTGTGCAGTATATTCTTCAAGTACTTGAGTCTTTGTGGTTGTTGTATTATGCTGTCATTATAGAATGAAAACGTAATGATTTCTTGCAATATACTTGCTTGTTATGACATAATTATGCTCTTTTGAAAAATGCAGGGCAGTAGCTTTATGAATTCGGAAACCGTAGGAGGAAAAGTCTGTGAAATATCTTCATACCCTGGCTCTGGAACAAAAGGAAAATGCAAAACACGGAGAGACTACTTTTCCCATACAGAAATACATCACAAATCTGACGGAACCGGGGCAGGTAGTCACGACCCACTGGCATGAGGAAGCGGAGTTTACATTGATTACCGGGGGCACGTGTCTTTACCATATTGATTTGGTGGACTATGCAGTGCAGGCGGGGGATTTACTGTTGATTTCGCCACTGTTACTTCATTCCATCGCGGCAGATCCGGAGGAAAAAGCAGTATCGGAAACCTATGTGTTTCATATGAACTTCCTGGGTGGTAATTCTGCAGATGTCTGCTCCATCCGATATTTCAAGCCCATTATGGACCGAGAGATTATCCTGCCTTGTCTTATCTCGAAGAGTCATCCGGTTTATCCTGCCCTCCTGGAAATTTTTCATCAGACCCACATCCTTTATGAAGAAAAGCCGACTGGCTATGAACTTGCGTTGAAAGCTTTGCTCCTACAGCTTTTCTCCTTACTACTACCATACAGCGAGAAAAATACTTCCCCGGATTTAGGGAAAACCTCCGAAAAATTAAAACAGGTACTGGACTACATTGAACTTCATTATACAGAACCCCTTTCCATTTCTGAATTGGCTAAGCTTTGCCATTTCAGCGACTATTATTTCATGCGGTTTTTCAAAAAGCACATGAATATGACCTGCGTGGAGTACATCGTCAGCCTGCGCCTGGAAAAAGCGGTGGAACTTTTTAAGGAAGGAAACACTTCTATTCTGGATATTTCCCTCTCGGTGGGCTTCCACAACCTTTCTTACTTTCATCGTGCCTTCAAAAAGAAATACCACATGACTCCATTGACATTCCTTAAGAACATGAGCCAGGTGTGATCGCCCCAGCTTAACAAGGAAACCTATAAAAGTGACCTCGCTGCTGTTTCTATAGGTTTTAAACGATGTGGGAAAACACCGAGTGACCTATAAAATATGTGTTTGCATATCTCTTATAGGTTCATTTTGCCTTGTTTTGGACTGAAAAATAGAAATTCGACCTATAAGAAGAAGGTGTTGCAGATTTTATAGGTTGAAAATGCAGGAAATTGTCAAAAAACGACCTATAAGGGCGAGATTTATAGCTTCTTATGGGTCGCCCTCTAAAACCAGCCTTAAAATCATTTCCAAATTACCTGTCTCTCGTTATGTTCTTGAACAGAAAAGTATGTTTCTATATAATTAAGTACATATACGAAAACCGAAGAGGAGGATGGAGATGGCGTTTATTATCTGGAGGCAACCAATGAATTCGTGATTGTATCCACCGATGGCTATATTCGCACCTACTTCAATCCCAATGACGGAATCAACTATTTTAATGGCCAGTAAAAGGGTTCTACAGAATGGATTTTACGTTTCAGAAAATTATCGACCAGGAGATTGTGCCGACGACACAAATATGCTAGGATGAAAGACACAGAAAGCATAAGGAGGACGAGTGGATGGTCAAACATATTATTGTATGGACGTTGAAGGAAGAATATACACCGGAGCAGAAAAGGGAGATCAAAGCTGCAATTAAGGAGGGGCTGGAAGGTCTGGCCGGACAGATTCCGGGACTTTTGGATATCAAAGTCGTGACAGAGGGACTTCCCAGTTCCAATGCGGATCTGATGCTGGATAGTTCCTTTGAAAATGAAGAGGCATTGAAAGGCTATGCAGTTCACCCTGCCCATGTGGCAGTGGCAAATGGAAAAGTCCGCCCTTACACCGCAATTCGTTCCTGCCTTGATTTTGAGGCATAAGTGAAAAAGGAGACATAAGCTATGAAGACAAATGAGATTTTGGATTTGATTGAGAATGGTGCATATGATGACAAATTAAAGGACATCTATGTGGATGAAAGTAAAATCAGCTACGAGAAAACCCGTTATAGCAGGGCGATCCGACAGTATATTGAGAAATTCGGCGCAGAAGATGTGGAAATCTACAGTGCACCGGGCAGAAGTGAGATCGGGGGAAACCATACGGATCATCAGCATGGAGAAGTACTGGCTGCCTCCATCAACAATGACACCATTGCCATTGTAAAAAAGACAGAAGAGACCTTTGTAAAAGTTGTCTCAGAAGGTTACGAGATGGTTACCGTTTCTCTGAATGAACTGGAGAAAAAAGAAGAAGAGGAGGGAACTACCGCTGCACTGATTCGCGGAGTCCTGGCTAAAATCAAGGAAAACGGCCACAAGATTGGCGGTTTTCAGGCATATATGACCAGTGATGTGCTGATTGGAGCAGGCTTGTCCTCTTCTGCATCTTTTGAGACCATTGTCGGAACAGTGGTATCTTATCTTTATAATGAAGGGAAAATCTCTCCTATCGAGATTGCCATCATCGGACAGTATGCAGAAAATGTCTACTTTGGCAAACCCTGTGGTTTAATGGATCAGATGGCATGTTCCGTGGGGAGCCTTTCCCACATCAATTTTGCAAACCCTGCAGAGCCGGTGGTAGAGCGTATCGAATTTGATCTGGACTCCCATGGCTACAGTCTCTGCATCACCGATACCAAAGGCTCCCATGCGGATCTGACTGCAGACTATGCAGCGATTCCCACGGAGATGAGACAGGCTGCCAGCTGCCTTGGAAAAGAAGTGCTGGGACAGACTTCGAAAGAAGAAGTTCTCTCTAAACTGCCGGAAATCCGGGAAAAGGCAGGGGATCGCGCCGCACTCCGTGCCCTCCATTATGTATGTGAGAATGAACGTGTGCAGAAAGAAGCAGCTGCTTTACAGCAGGATCGCTTTGCGGAGTTTTTGAAGCTAGTAAAGGAGTCAGGTGATTCCTCTTATAAATATTTGCAGAATGTTTATGTTAACCATGATGTGCAGCATCAGAATGTGTCTGTTGCACTGGCAGTGAGTGATATGGTTCTGGAGGGGAAAGGAGCCAGTCGTGTTCACGGTGGCGGTTTTGCAGGAACGATTCAGGCGTTTGTTCCCAATGAACAGGTAAGCCGATATAAGGAGACAATGGAAAAAGTTTTCGGAAAGGGTACCTGTAACGTGCTGAAAATTCGTAAATACGGAGGGGTGAAGGTTTTATGATTGATAAACTGATTTGTGAACTGGTAATGTATGGACTGCAGAACGGTCTGGTAGATCCTGCAGATGAAATTTTTGTCACCAATTCTCTGCTGGAATTATTTCAGCAAAACGAATATACAGAACCGGAGGAAAAAACGGAGCCCAGGGAACTTTCCCAGATTCTGGACGATCTGTTGGACTATGCAGTGAATCAGGGAATTCTGGAGGAGGACACCATTACCCTGCGGGATTTGTTTGATACTCGTATTATGGGACTTCTCACACCACCTCCCAGCGTGGTTCGGAAAAACTTTGCAGAGAAATATGAAATTTCTCCCAAGGAAGCCACCGACTATTATTACCATTTCAGTCAGGCGACCAATTATATCCGAAAGGACAGAATCGCCAGAGATGAGAAATGGGTGACGGATACAGAATTTGGTGCCATTGATATCACCATTAATTTATCCAAGCCGGAAAAAGACCCCAGGGATATTGCAAAAGCGGGACAAGCGAAGAAGTCCGGCTATCCCAGTTGCCTGCTCTGTAAGGAAAATGAAGGTTATGCCGGGAATCTTTCCCATCCGGCGAGACAGAATCACAGAATTATCCCGCTTACGCTGTGTGGAGAGCCCTACAATCTGCAATATTCGCCCTATGTTTATTATAATGAACATTGTATTATTTTTAATGACAGACATATTCCCATGAAAATTGACCGGGCAGTATTTGAGAAGCTGCTGGATTTTGTCAGTAAGTTTCCGCATTATACGGCAGGCTCCAATGCGGACCTCCCCATTGTGGGCGGCTCCATTTTGAGCCATGATCATTTTCAGGGCGGTCATTATGAATTTGCCATGGCAAGAGCCCCTTATGAGAAGGAGTTTTCATTAAAGGACTATCCGCAGGTGCACGCAGGAACGATTAAATGGCCTATGTCCGTAATCCGTCTGCAGTGTAAAGAGGCAGCTCCAATTGTGGAAGCAGCAGACCGTATTTTGAGAACCTGGAGAGGCTACACCGATGAGGAAGCCTTTATTTTCAGTGAAACAGACGGCATACCTCATAACACCATCACTCCCATTGCCAGAATGCGTGGAGATTTATTTGAATTAGATCTGGTTTTGCGTAATAACATAACTACAGAGGAATGCCCCATGGGGCTGTATCATCCCCATGCCCAGTACCATCATATCAAAAAAGAAAATATTGGCTTGATTGAGGTTATGGGACTGGCAGTGCTGCCTGCCCGGTTGAAAAAGGAAATGTCCCGGTTGGAACAGTTGATTCTGGAAGGCGGCGATCTGCGTGGAGATGTGTTGACGGCTTCTCATGCAGACTGGGCAGAGGAATGGATACCTCATTATGAAATCACCCCGGAAAACATACACGCCATCGTTCAGAAGGAAGTGGGCATTGTCTTTTCCAAGGTGCTGGAATGTGCGGGTGTTTATAAACGCACCCCGCAGGGACAGAAAGCGTTTCAAAGATTTCTGGACTGTCTGTAAATTTTATAGAAAAAGGCTGTAACAATGACCTATAATTCTCTTGGATTTTTTGTGTTTTTTGCAATCTTTTTAATATGCTATTTGCTGATGCCCAATGGAAAACTGCGACAGGCAGTGATTCTCGTAGGCAGTCTGGCATTTTATCTGTTGGCAGCAGGTCCGGCAGTGCTGATGATTCTCATCGGCACTGCTATCGCCGTTTATCTGTGCAGCAGACAGATTACAAAAATTTATGTTGGATATGATAAGGAAAAAGAGGGATTGTCGCCGAAGGAACAGGCGGCACTTTTTGTGGAATATAAGAAAAAAAGCAAAAAGTACCTGATAGCGGCATTGACCATCATTGTGGGATTTCTTGTGTTTGTAAAAATGGCACGCCTCCTTCAAGTGCAAGGCATCCTTGTACCCCTTGGAATCTCCTATTATACGTTTTCTTCCGTAGGATATTTACTGGATATTTACTGGAAAAAAGCGTCTTTTGAGCCAAACTTCCTGAAATTGTTACTGTGTATGACTTATTTCCCCCATATTGTGCAGGGACCGATCGGAAGGTATGATAAACTGCTGAAGCAGTTTGATGCTCTGCCGAAGCCGGAATACCGGAGAATCTGTTTCGGACTCCAGCGTATGCTTTGGGGATTTTTCAAAAAGATGGTAGTGGCAGACCGACTGGCACTGTACACCACTGCCGTCTGGAATATGCCGGATTACCATGTAGGTCTGGAAATGCTTCTGGCTATCGTACTGGGTGCGGTAGAATTATATGCGGATTTTTCCGGTTGTATGGATATTGTGTGCGGAGCAGCCCAGACCATGGGCGTCACCCTGGATGAAAACTTCCGCCGTCCTTTCTTTGCGAAGAATGCGGCAGAATTCTGGCGGCGTTGGCACATTACTCTGGGAACCTGGTTCAAGGACTATATCTATATGCCCATTGCCATGAATCCCCGTTTTATGAAATGCGCTGTGAATGTGCGGAAAAAGCATGGGAACCGTGCAGGTCAGGTGGTATCCGCCGCAATTCCGCTGACGGTGGTGTGGCTTCTTACCGGGGTTTGGCACGGTACCGGCATGAACTATGTGGTATGGGGTCTGTACTGGGGTGTTCTCATTATTTTGGAGACAATTTTTACCAAAGAAACGAAACAGTTCAATGAGAAGCTTCACATTGACCCTAAGAAGAAATGGTTTCAGATCTTCCAGATGGTGCGTACTTTTCTGGTGTTCTGCGTGGGAAGAATGCTCACCGTTACCGGAACCCTGACGGGCTTTACGGTGCTGATCCGCCAGCTTTTTGCAGGAACCGGAATGCGTGCTTTTACCCAGGGAAGCCTTTTCGGCTTCGGACTGGATCGGAAAAATTTCATTGTGGCACTGATCGGAGTGGCACTGATCTGGATCGTTGACATTTTGCAGGAGCATATCCAGATCCGGGAATGGCTGGCGAAGCGCCCGCTCCCGGTGCGGTGGCTGATTTATTACGGTGCCTGCGTGATTCTGCTTATTTTTGCCAGATATGGATCGGCGTATGACGCCAGCTCATTCATATATGGTGCATTTTAATGACATACTAATAACGAAAGGACAGAAAGAATTATGAGAGACAAAATTTTGGATGTATTGGAAGAAAATTACCCGGAGATCGATTTTGAGTGCTCCGAAGAATTAGTGGATGACGGAATCCTGGATTCCCTCACTATCGTAGGAATCATTTCTGCTTTATCTATGGAATTCGGCGTGGAACTGCCTTATGAGGACATTATTCCTGAAAACTTTAATTCCGTAGATGCTATGGCAGAACTCATAGAGAAATACTTGTAAAGGAGTAAAACATTGAACACGCTGGTACAACGGATTCTGGAACTTGCCCGGACGAAGCCTGATGCTGTCGCTGTGGCATTCAAAAAGGAAAAACTGACCTATGCACGGTTGGCAGAAAAAATTCGGATCATTGGCACAGAACTGAAAAAAAGGGACATCCAGGTGGGAGAACGCATCCTTTTCAGTGCGGTCTCCAAACCGGAAATGGTGGCAGTCTATCTGGGAATCCAGTATGCCGGAGCCATTGCTGTGTTCATTGATAAAAACAGCACAGCCGAGAATGCGGCCGCTGTCTATGAGGATGCCGGAGCAAGTCTTTTCCTCACGGACAAACCCATGAAAGAAAGAAATGGCAAGGACTGGGGGGAACACTGCCGTGTTGCCTCTATGAAACAGCTTTACGCTGCGCCTGCACCGGAGAAATTTGCCGACTATGTGATGCCGGGGCCGGAGGACATGGCAGAGCTGCTTTTTACCACCGGAACTACCGGTAAACCCAAAGGAGTGATTCTCACTTACAAGGCGGTTTATCATATTCTCTCCAACACCATTCAGGGAATCGGCATCCGGGAAGACGAGAGGCTTTTGCTGCCTCTTCCTTTAAATCATTCCTTTGCCCTCCGCGTGCTTCGGGCGACTCTGTACCAGGGAGCCATGGTAGTTTTGCAGAATGGCTTTGCTTTTGCCAAGGAAGTGGAAAATAATCAGACAGCCTTTGACTGTACCGCTATGGTGGCAGTCCCTGCTTCTATGGAAATCCTTCGGGGACAGATGCAGGATCAGTTTGTGCCTGTGATGAGTAAGTTCCGCTATATTGAAGTGGGGGCAGGCAGCCTTACCATTGCCCAGCGCAAACGCCTTACCGCAGAACTGCCTCATACCACGATTTACAATACCTGGGGATCCTCCGAATCCGGGGGAGCCCTGTTTACAAATGTGACAGAAGTGTCATCTCATCCGGAACAGATCGGCGCCGTGGGCAAACCGCTCCCGAATGTGGAGGTTCGTGTCCTGGATGAAGAAGGAAACCCGATCCAAAGCGATAGAGAGCATCCCGGACGTATGGCATTGAAAGGCGATATGCAGATGGCGGGCTACTGGAACCGCCCGGAGCTTACTGCCGAAACCTTAAAGGATGGCTGGCTCCTTACCAGCGATATGGTGTATACCGACCCGGATGGCTATGTCTACATGTTGGGACGGGCGGATGATATTATCAATGTAGGTGGCGAGAAGGTTTCCCCTGTTGAAGTGGAAAATATTGCATGCCAGTATGAATTTGTGAAGGAGTGCGCCTGCATCGGCGTAGCTGACCCCAACGAAGTACTGGGACAGGTTCCCGTTCTGTATCTGGCAGTGAGTACCGGCTTTACCGAGAGTGGGCTTCAGTCCTATCTGGCAGAAAAAATGGAGCGTTATAAGCTCCCCCAGCACTATGTGGTAGTGGAGGCACTGCCCCGGAACCGCATGGGCAAAATCGACAGAAAAGCGATCCGCAAGCTTTGGGAAAGTCAGGGCAGTGAGGAACTGATGAATCCGGTGATGCAGGCACTTTTGTCCAGACGGAGCATCCGTCGTTTTACCGACAGAAAAATCGAACCGGAAAAGCTGGACATGATTTTAAAGGCGGGGTATTATGCCCCCACCGGACGCAACATGCAGACCTGGCGATTTACCGTGATTCAGAATGAAAAGAATATCCAGCATATAAAGGAAGTGGTGAAGGAACGGGCAGTACTCTCCAAAGTCAATGTCTATGGCTTTGAAAATCCAGCCTGTCTTATTCTCATTTCCAATGATACCCGGAATGCTACCGGATGCCAGGATGCCGCCTGTGCGGCAGAAAATATTTTTCTGGCTGCACACTCCTACGGAATCGGCTCCACCTGGCTCAATCCCCTGTTTTATCTCTGGGAGGACGAAGTCATCCGGAAAATGTTAGAGGGCTTCGGCGTTCCTGCCGGACACCGGGTGTGGTGCATGGCAGCATTAGGGTACCCTGCGGCAGAGGGAAATCTGCCAGCAAAGAAAAAGGATGTTGTTTTTTATGCAGACGAAGGCTAAAAATCTGATAAAAGCATTGCTTTTTACGTTGGGACTGTGTCTGATTGTGATGGGACTTTCCAGAGTGTTTGAGCGAAAGACCTCGGCACAGATGTATGATGCGTTTTTTGATGCAAAGGAAAATTTCGATGTGCTGTTTCTGGGAACCAGCCATACCTCCAACGGGGTATTGCCCTTACAGCTATGGCAGGAACAGGGAATCGGCTCCTACAATATGGCGGGACACGGTAACCAGCTGGCCACTACCTACTGGGTACTGGTTAATGCTCTGGATTACACCGATCCCAGTGTGGTGGTGTTGGATTTATCCTATTTGAGTGAGAATCAGAAAACCTCTCTGGTGAGTGTGAACCAGACCCATGTTTCCCTGGATGCCATTCCTTTTTCCTGGAATAAAATCAGAATGGTGAATGACCTCTTTGATACCACCGAGGAAAAAGCAGAGTTCCTGGCAGATTTTATTATTTATCATGACAGATGGAGCGAATTGACAGCGGAAGATTTCCACTATCAGCCCCTTTCTTACAAAGGAGCGGCTCCCGGCTATTCTGTGGCAGTGCCCCAGGCAACTGCGAAACTGGACAGGAGCGAAGTCTGCGACAGCGACACCGTTGGCGTGGAATACCTGCGGAAAATTTTGGAATTATGTAAAGAAAAAGATATCGAGGTGGTACTGACCTATCTGCCTTTTCCTGCCAGTGAGGATAAACAGCGGGAGGCAAATCTGGGCTATGAGATAGCGGAAAACTATGAGGTACCTTATCTCAATTTTCTGGATATGGATGTGGTGGACTATGACACCGACTGTCTGGATGCGGATTCCCATCTGAATCTTTCCGGCGCGGTGAAGGTTACCCGGTATCTGGGAGAGTATCTTAGAGCAAATTATGACTTGCCGGATCGGCGTGAGGATGAGGATTATGCATCCTGGCAGCAGGAGGCGGACACCTTTTCCAAGGCAATCAACGGACTTCTTTTGATAGATCAGACCAGCCCGCTCACCTCTCTCATGCTTCTGGCAGAACCGGATATCCATGCCACTCTTACCGTAAGCACTGACCAGAGTCAGTGGGAGGACAGCCGGTGGATTTCCATGATACAGTACGCATCGCAATTTCATACCGTGCTTTATGCTGACGGAGAAGATTTCCAGAATTTCAAGATTGATGTCACCGATGCAGACGGAAACAGCTATGGAACGGTGTGCTGGTAAAACCGTAATCCAAGGTTGTAAGAAACTGTAAAATATAGTACAATAGACACATATATTGTAAAGGAGGAGACCAAAATGAAGCTTAAAAAAACACTTGTTATTTTCTTTATTGTGTTTTCTCTGGTGCCTCTCTATATTATGGCTGGAATTTTGACTTATAACCATTATCAGTCGGTTAATAAGATTATAAAAGAAAATCTGAAATCTCTGGGTGAAACAACCGTACTGAGTATGAATGGGTTTTATGAAGAGAGAAAAACGGAATTACAAATTATTTCCCAATATGCGATGGTTGATAATCTTGTGGTTCAAAGTCTGGACAATAGATTTGGAATTGATATATCGGCGCAGCAGTATGTGCATGATATGCTGATGAAGCACAAAGCAAGTAATCCATACATTCTAAGTCTTTCCTTGATTAATCGGGATTTCAGGGTCGTATCCTCCACGGAGGATTTTGATTCCACCAAGTACAGTGAACTTCAGAATATTCCGGCAGAAAAGCTCGCCAGAGATTTCTTTATCGGCAGCGTTGTAACGCGGGAGACAACGGAAGGAGACAAAAGACTGGTTCTTGCCTGCAAATCCATTGAACGCAATGGAGAGGTAATTGGTTATGTGGCAGAGGAAATCAATGTTGCATACTTTGATAAATTCTGCACAGATACAACGCTTTCCGCCGACGATGTACTTTATATTAGTGATGGACACGGTGAAACCATTACCCAGGGATATGCGGTGAACGGAGAATTAAAGCCCTATGTTCCCACAGAGGAAATGGAGGCTGCCTATCAGAAGAAGTGGAAGATTATCAATCTGGACAGACATCCCAGTGGACAGATCCGCTTCAAAGCAGACGGAAAGACCTATCTCACCTATTATTCCACCATTGATAATACGGATTGGCTGATGAACATTACCACCTGTCTGACCACCCATGCCCAGGATTCCAAAAACTATCTGATTCTTATTGTGATTACGGTAGTCTGCGTTACCACGATTATTCTGGCAGGAAATATTTTTGTCCGTGGACAGTTTATCAAACCCATCGAGCAGATGGAATATACGTTGAAGCGGATCCAGGAGACCGGAAATTACTCACTTCGTATTCTGATACAGGGACAAGGTGAAATCGGCTATATTGCCCGTCAGATTAATTCGCTGATTGAACATGTGGAACAGGAAAGCTTAAAGGAACAGAACGAGCAGCAGCAGCTGGAGAAAAAGGCAACCAGCGATCTTCTGACTGGTATTTACAACAAACAATCCATCAATGATTGTGTGGAGCAGATGGTGAAGCGCGCCAACGAAATGAGAGCCAAAGTCGTTGTGGGCTTTATGGATGTGGATAATTTCAAGGATTTCAATACCCACTACGGACACCAGCAGGGGGATGAAGTGCTGAAATACGTAGCCAGGTGCCTGCGTGAAAGTATATCCGGAAATGTGGGCCGAAACGGTGGCGATGAATTTATGTTCTGCATGTTGGAACGCCGGAATACAGACGATGTAGCGATGGTGATGGAACGGCTGCGGAACAAGATTCACGAAGGCGTGGTTAATACAGAGACTGGCAGAATCATGAAGGTGACCTGCAGTATCGGTGTGGTCGTTGCCCTGGGAGCGGAAACAAAAACTGAAGACCTGATCCATGAGGCAGATATGGCAATGTATGAGGTGAAAGAAAAGGGAAAAGATAATTACGTGATTCGCTACAAAATCGAAGGAGTCGTGTAGATTGTTATGAGTGATATAGAACAGGAAACTTATGAAGCAACGAAGGAACTGTTAGGGATTGCCAAGGTAGAGCCGGGAGATCTTCTGGTGGTGGGGTGTTCCACCAGTGAAGTGGCAGGATCAAAGATCGGATCGGATTCCAGACCGGAACTGGCAGAAAAGTTATTTAACGGGGTGTATCGTGCAGCCAATGAAAAAAGCCTTTATGTGGCAGCACAGTGTTGTGAGCATTTAAATCGTGCGCTGATTCTGGAAAAAGAGGCGGCCCGTGCCAGAGGCTATGAGATTGTGAATGTAGTTCCCCAGCCCAAAGCTGGGGGGTCCTTTGCAACCATGGCATATAAATATATGGAGCATCCGGTGGCGGTAGAGCATATCCGTGCCGAGGCAGGGATGGATATCGGTGATACATTGATCGGCATGCACTTACGGGATGTGGCGGTACCGGTTCGTCTCTCCGTATCCCGGATCGGCGAAGCACATCTGGTATGTGCCAGAACAAGAGCAAAATTTATCGGAGGCGAGAGGGCTGTTTATCTGCCGGAAGACCGCCGCTAAATTTCGAAAGCAGGAATGGGGAAAGGAAGGATTTACATGAAGAATAGAAAATTAAAGCGTATGTTGGCAGCAGGCATGGCATTGTGCCTGACCTTTACCATAGCAGGCTGCGGAGACCAGCTGAAAAAAGGAAGCGCGGTACATCTGGAGGATTCTGCACTGGAAGGACTTACCATGTCTTTTGCAGAAGATTCCGGTTTACTGACACCGGAGGGGGCAACGGTTCTTGTGGAGAATGCGTCCGGCTCGGATCTCTCCTACAGTCAGGGGTATGCCGTACAGGTTTTACAAAATGGAACCTGGTATGAGCTGAAGCAGAAAGACTCCGGCAGTGTTGTTACCGGAGAGTTATTATGGCTTCCTGACGGCAGTACGGATACATACGAATTCGGCTGGAAGGATCTCTATGGAACACTGCCGGATGGAACCTACCGGATTGCCAAAAACTATGCAGATTTCACTGCCGCATACTGGGTGACGGCAGAATTTACCGTGGAGAACGGTACGGCGATGCCGGTGAGCGACCAACAGTAAAGGGAAAAGGAAAGAACATGGGATCAGTAACAATCATTAAAGAAACAACGAAAAACCCCATTACCTTAATGGGGGAACGGGCAGGCATTTGCTGGGGATCAGACCTGTCTGATGCAGAGAAAAACTATAAACGGGGACTGGACTGCATTGTGTCCGGACATGGAAGAGTGTTGGAATATGTCAATGTGGAACTGATTCTGGACGGCTATTCTGCCAGAGTGATTCGGGAATGGTACACCCACATCGGCGGTTCACCCACCAGGCTGCAGGCAAGCACCCGTTATATCAATTATAAAAATTTTGATTATGTGATTCCTCCGAAGATTGAGGCGAATCCAACAGCCAAAGAGAAATACGTGCAGGCGATGGAAACAATCACCAGAACCTGTGAGGAACTGGAGAAGGAATGTGAAATTCCCAGAGAGGACGCCGCATTATTGTTGCCCTTAGGTATGACCACCAAGATTGTGGATAAGCGCAATGTGCGCAGTCTCATCGAGATGAGCCACCAACGCATGTGTACCAGAGCTTACTGGGAATATCGGCAGCTTATGCAGGATATCTGCAAGGCGCTCAGCGATTATTCGGAAGAATGGCGTTATCTGGTAGAACATTTCTTTATGCCGAAATGTGAAGTCAGCGGCTTCTGTACGGAACGGAAGAGCTGCGGAAGAAAACCGAAAAAAGAGATATAAAGAAAAAGAGAGTGCTGCGTTAACAGCACTCTCTTTTATACTTCTTCATCATCAATATCGGATTTCGGCAGAGAAAAGATAAACTCCGTCCCCACGCCCTCTGTACTGATGACATTGATATGCTCGCCATGGGCATGGATGATTTCTTTCGTGATGGACAATCCTAAACCGGTTCCCTTCTTATCCTTACCACGGGAAAGATCCGATTTATAAAACCGATCCCAGATCAGCTTCAAATCATCCTTGGGGATACCGATTCCCCGGTCTTTTACCGATACGAAGACCTTGCTTCGCTTCTCCGTAGTTTCAATTTTAATGGCAGAATCATGATGGCTGAATTTGATGGCATTGTCCAGAAGATTGTAGAGAACCTGCTGGATTTTGCCCATGTCCGCATTTACATAGAGGTATTCTCCTACGAGAACCAGTTCAATGGCAACGTTTTTCTGACGGCAGGTGCCCTCAAAGGACGCAGCCACATTCCGGATAACCTGGTTGATGTCAAAATCCGTGCGGTCCAGCATGACTCCTTTGGTGTTGAGATTGTTTAAGGTCAACAGGGAGTTGGTCAGCTTTGTCAATCGGTCTGTTTCATTCAGAACAATAGTCAGGTATTTTTCATGCATTTCCGGTGGAATGGTACCATCCAGCATGGCCTCCAGATAGCCTTTAATGGAAGTCAGAGGAGATCGGAAATCATGAGATACATTTGCTACGAATTTTTTCTGGTTATCCTCCGAACGGGCGATTTCACTGGCCATATAGTTCAGGGATGCTGCCAGATATCCCATCTCATCCTCACTGTCCACAGAAAATTCATAATGCATATTTCCTGCCGCATACTGTTCTGTGGCTTCGGTGATCTTTCGCAGAGGAATATAAACCATTTCCGTGAAAAAGATGACGATAATCAAAGACAGAAGGAACAGAATCACCAGCATGATATAAGAAATATTTAACAGGCTGTCACTGGATGCCTGGATACTTCTGATCGGATAATGAATGACCACATAACCCCGCACCATGTAATTGGAGGTGATGGGAGCGAAGACACTGATCATTTCTTCATCGAAGCTGTCGAAGAAGGTACCTACGGTATAGTAAGAGCCTTGGGTGACCGTAGGGTCGAAATTTTCCACGACCACCTCATTCTCCACGTCCATAGGGGCAGAAGAGTCCAGGATCATTCGACCGGAGGGATTGATGATCCAGATGGTGGCAGACAGGTAGGTGTCCAATGCATCCAACTGATATTTCACTGTATCCAGAGTCGTATTGTTGTTGTAAAGATCACTTGCATAAGTGTTGGCAATCAGGGTGGCTTCCTTGTAGAGGGCATCCGCTTTTTCCCTGCGCAGATGCTCAAAGGTCATGCTGGAAACAAAGGTTGCCACGATAACAAAACCGAAAAAACCAAAAATCAGGTATGCAAGACAGAATTTCAAGTAGAGCGTCTTTCTCACGATTTTACCTCAAATTTGTAGCCCACGCCCCAGATCGTGGAAATCTTCCAGGAGTCATGGTCTTTTATTTTCTCACGGAGACGCTTGATATGCACATCCACGGTGCGGGTGTCTCCGATATATTCATAGCCCCAGATCTGGTCTAAGAGCTGTTCTCTGGTAAAAACATGATTGGGAGAGGATGCCAGGAAATATAAAAGCTCCAGTTCCTTGGGAGGCATATCAATGGTGTGTCCCATGTAGACTACGGAATAATTTGTCAGATTAATAGACAGATCGGGATATTCCACACCTTTGGTTTCAGAGTCAGGAGTTTCCACAGTCACAGGTTTATACCGGCGCAGAACCGCTTTTACCCGGGCAACCAGCTCTTTGGAATCAAAAGGTTTCTCCATGTAATCGTCTGCACCCAGCTCCAGTCCCAGTACCTTATCAAAAACCTCGCCTTTGGCAGAGAGCATAATGATAGGGGTGGAGGATTTGGAACGTACCTCACGACATACCTGATAGCCATCGATGCCGGGGAGCATCAGATCCAGCAGAATCAGGTTGGGAGCAAAGGAATCCACCGCAAGAAGGGCAGATTCCCCGTCATTAACAATTTTCGTTTCAAAACATTCCTTTGTGAGATAGAGAGAAATTAATTCTGCGATATTATTGTCGTCATCAACAATTAAGATTTTCTGTTTACTAACCATGTTTTACCAACCTTATTTTTCTTTAAATACAGCAATTGTGACACCTGCGTCACCTTCTCCGTATTCCCCTAAACGATAGGAAGCAATATATTTGATCCGCTTCAAATGATTTTGTACTGCGTTGCGCAAAGCGCCGGTTCCTTTTCCGTGGACGATACGCACACTGGGAAGATGTGCCAGATAAGCGTCATCCAGATATTTGTCTAACGTAGGTATAGCTTCGTCCACCGTCATGCCCAGCAGATTGATTTCCGTGGAAACACTGGCAGATTTGGACATCTTAATCTTTCCGGCACCGGTACGCTGTAATACCGGCGCAGCCGGTTTGGGATCCTGAACCAGGATCAGATCCTTAATGTTCGTCTGGGAACGGATGATACCACATTGCACAAAGAGATTGCCCTTGGAGTCCGGAAGGGTGCTTACCGTGCCGGTGAGCCCCATGGAAAGGATTTTGACACTGTCTCCCTTCTTTAATTGATTGGGTTTCAGTTCCTTATGTTTGGGAGCCTCGGATTTGATTGCCAGCTTTTCATTTTTGGAAGCAATCTTATCTCTTACATTCTGACGGCGCTTCTCCAGTTCCTTCATGGTGATGCCTTCCGCATCTGCTTTCTGGAAATCACGGATGGTTTCATCGGCAACCACCTTTGCCTCCTGCAGGATAGCTTTCGCCTCCTCATTGGCTTCCCGGAGAATGCGGTCTCTGGCCTGATCTATTTTTTCCTCCTTCTGACGTAGGCGGTTTTTCAAAGACTGGATTTCTTTACGGTTTGCCTGGATTTCCAGCTGTTCCTTTTCAATGGTGATGCGGCTCTTTTCCAGATCTGCCAGTAAATCCTCAAAGTTCTCTTTATCTTGGCTGATTTGGGTTTTCGCTGCCTCTATGATTTCTTCGGAGAGCCCCAGCTTGGAGGAAATGGCAAAGGCATTACTCTTTCCGGGAATACCGATTAACAGACGATAGGTGGGCTGCAATGTCTCTACGTTAAATTCACAGCAGGCATTTTCCACAAAAGGAGTGGACAGGGCATATACTTTCAATTCACTGTAGTGGGTAGTTGCCATGGTGCGGATACCCCGGTCGTGGAGAAAATTCAGAATGGCAATTGCCAGTGCGGCACCCTCCGTGGGATCCGTTCCTGCACCCAGCTCATCAAAGAGACACAGGGAATCAGCATCCGCGTACTTTAAGATGGACACAATACTGGTCATGTGGGAGGAAAAGGTACTCAGGGACTGCTCGATACTCTGCTCATCTCCGATATCTGCATAAACCTCCGTAAAAATAGAGAGTTCGGAACGGTCTAAAGCCGGAATATGAAGTCCGGCCTGCCCCATGAGGGTCAGCAGTCCCACTGTTTTCAGGGAAACCGTCTTACCACCGGTGTTAGGACCGGTGATCACCAGCAAATCGAAATCCTTCCCTAAATGAATGTCGATAGGTACCACTTTTTTCTTATCCAGTAACGGGTGACGTCCTTTCCGGATATTTACATAGTGATTGGTATTGAAGAGCGGCATGGTGGCGTTCTGTTCCATGGCCAGGGATGCTTTCGCAAAAATAAAATCTAACTGTGTCATTACAGCCTGATCGGTGGCAAGCTCACGGGTGTGGGCAGATGCCTCTGCGCTCAGGGTGGCAAGAATGACTTCGATCTCCTTGATTTCCTCGATTTCCAGCTGGCGGAGTTCGTTATTTAAAGAAACCACAGCCGCAGGCTCGATAAAAACGGTGGAGCCGGTGGATGACTGGTCGTGGACCATACCGGGTACATTTCCCTTGTGTTCTGCCTTGACCGGGATACAGTAACGATTGTCACGCATAGTGATTACCGCATCCTGCAAATAGGTGCGGTAGGAGCCGTTTACCATATTATTTAACTGGGTATGAATCCGGTCATTGGTGGACAGCATCTGACGGCGGATCCGTTTCAGGTTAGGAGAAGCATCGTCAGCATATTCATCCTCGGCGAGAATGCAGCGACGGATTTCTGAGGAAAGGGGTGTCAGCGGCTCCAGGGAGCGGAACATTTCATCCAGGGAATCGTCGGGGACATCCTCCTTTTCACTTCTGCCGTAAGCCTTTACCCGGGCAGTATTTTCCAGCATGCCTGCAATTTTTAAAAGCTCGGAACAGGACAGAGAACTGCCTATTTCCAGAGATTTGATGGCATAGCCCAGATCGGTATTACTGCCGAAACTGATACTGCCTTTGCCAAAGAGCCGGGTCAGCGCATCTCTTGTCTGCAGCTGCCAGGTTTCAATCTCCTGTAAATTAGTGGAAGGCAGTAACTTCCGGCACAATTCTTTTCCCGGTGCGGAGCCGGCCTTTTCCACCAGGCGATCAATGATTTTATTGTATTCCAGTGTTCGATATACTTTCTTATTCATAAAATGAATCATATCATATTCCCGACGGAAATACCATAATACCGAAGTAGGATTTCTTTACTGTTCACTCGTCCCTCGTTCCAGTAACAATTCGCAGCCCTAATTAAAGTTTTGCTTCGCAAAAGGAGGGCTGCTCACACTGGGTTCACATTCTTACGCAGTAAAACAGCAAGTGTTTTACTGCTGCCTGAACAGTAACAGGATTTCTTTACTTTGTAAAGGGAATCAGATATACTAGGAGGAGTGAAAGTGAGGTTCGGTTTTCAATATGGAAGAAAAAAATCAACCACAGACAGAGCCGAAACAGGACTCTGATTTTATGAAGGAGCGCATCAAGCAGCGCCCGTTAAACAAAAAGAAGCTGGCAAGACGAACCGTTGTCACAGCAGCGATGGCAGTGCTTTTCGCACTGATTGCCTGTCTGGTGTTTACGATTCTGGAACCACTGCTGAGCAACTGGATTTACCCGGAAAAGGAGCCACAGGTGGTGGAATTTCCGGAGGATGTCAATGAGGTTCTGCCGGAAGAAATGCTGACGGATAAGGAAGAAGAACAGCAGGATAACAGCCCCAGCTATGAGGAAACCGAGGGCATTGTGGATCAGCAGCTGACCCAGATGTTTGCCAATTTCCAATTGGATGTGGATGATTATAAGACCTTGTATACAGCGCTGGGACAGGTAGCAGACGAGGCAGAGAAAGCACTGGTTACGGTCACCGGAGTGAAAAATGATGTGGACTGGTTTGATAATGTCTACCAGAGCAAGGGTCAGACCTCCGGTGTCATTATCGGCAATAACGGAAAACAACTGTTAATTCTTTCCCGGAAAAGTGTGACGGAACATGCAGAAAGTATTCTGGTCACCTTTACCGATGGAAGCATGAGTGTGGCAGACTTAAAACAGAGTGATGCCAATACGGGACTGGCAGTGTTTACCGTGGAACTGGAAAATCTGTCCAAAATGACCCAGAACTCCATCCGTATTGCGGAGCTGGGAAGCTCGAATGGCACCAGCCTTCCGGGAAGCCCTATTATCGCGATTGGAAGTCCCATGGGAACGGTAGGTTCGATCAGCTACGGAACCATTACTTCCACGGGGACGACTTTAAACCTCACCGATAATAATTTCAAGCTGCTTACCACCAGTATATATGGAAGCACCGATGCCACCGGAGTGATCATCAATCTCAAGGGGCAGATTCTGGGTATCATTGATAACAGCTACAATGCTTCCGACATGAAAAATCTGATCAGTGCCATCGGTGTTTCGGAATTGAAGCAGGTAGTGGAAAAGCTGTCCAACGGCGTTTCCATCGCTTATCTGGGAGTGCATGGCACTGATGTCCCGGAAGTGGCGAACAGCCGACAGGGTGTACCTTACGGTGCATACGTTACTTCTATTGAGATGGGGTCTCCGGCCATGAATGTGGGAATCCAGAGTGGAGATGTCATTGTGAAGTTTGGTGAGAATACGATCTTAAGCATGTCAGATCTGACCAAAGCCTTGTATAAAGCAGTACCGGAGAGTAATGTGACACTGGTTATCGAGCGGCGGGGACAGGACGAATACCGTGAAATGGAAATTTCCCTGGATCTGGGAATTTTGGAATAAAAGAAGAGAGAGAGGTACCATTGATGAAGTACATTAAAGAATATAAAGAGGGAGACAGAGTCTTCGATATTTATCTGTGCAAACATAAGCAGTCCGCAGTGACTAAGAACGGCAAACCTTATGACACCGTGATCCTGCAGGATAAAACAGGCACGATTGACGCCAAAATCTGGGATCCTAACAGTGCGGGAATTGATGAATACGATACATTGGATTACATAGAGGTTTATGGAGATATAAATAATTTCCAGGGGGCACTGCAGCTTAACGTAAAGCGAATCCGCCGGTGCAAAGAGGGAGAATATGATCCTGCAAACTATCTTCCTGTCAGCAAGAAAGATAATGACGAAATGTATAAAGAACTGCTGGCACTGGTAGACTCTGTGAAAGATCCTTACCTGAATAAGCTGTTGAACGCATTTTTCCGGGAGGATACCTCTTTTATCGAGAAATTCCGCAAATCTTCTGCGGCAAAAACCATTCACCATGGCTTTGTAGGCGGACTTTTAGAGCATTCCTTAAGTGTGGCGAAGCTGTGTGATTTTTACTGTACGGCTTATCCTTTATTAAAGAGAGACTTACTGATCACTGCTGCAGTCTGCCACGATATGGGAAAAACCAGAGAAATCTCACTTTTCCCGGAAAACGATTATACGGATGAAGGACAGTTCCTGGGACACATTGTCATGGGAAGTGAAATGGTGTCGGAAAAGGCAAGACAAATCCCCGGCTTCCCTAAATTCCTGGAAGCGGAATTAAAGCACTGTATTCTGGCGCACCACGGAGAATACGAATTCGGTTCTCCCAAGAAGCCGGCTTTGATGGAGGCAGTGGCACTTGCCTATGCGGATAACACCGATGCAAAGATGGAAACCTTTGCGGAAATCCTGGAGAACAATCAGGATAATCCCGGCTGGATGGGCTTCAACAGACTGTTTGATTCCAACCTTCACAGCACCAGAATGGAGTAAAAGCTTCTTATGGCATATCAGAAAAACGAACTTGTAACAGTGAAAATAGAAGATATCGGAAATGACGGAGAGGGTATTGGCAAAGTTGAGGGCTATACCCTCTTTGTCAAAGATGCGGTGATTGGGGATGTGGTGGAAGCAAGAATTACCCGCCCGAAGAAAAATTATGCCTATGCCCGCTGTGAGAAAATTTTGACACCCTCACCTTACCGGTGTGAGCCGGTCTGTGCTTTTCACAGACAGTGCGGCGGCTGTCAGATTCAGGCACTTTTTTATGAGAAGCAGCTTGCCTTTAAACAGGGAAAGGTGCGGAACAACCTGATTCGCTTAGGGGGCTTCGACCCGGAGGAAATTGATGCTGTTATGGAGCCAGTGGTAGGAATGGACGAGCCCTATCATTATCGGAATAAGGCTCTTTTTCCCGTGGGAACAGACCGTCAGGGAAATCTGGTTACTGGATTCTATGCGGGACGAACCCATGATATTATCGCCAATACCGACTGTGCCCTGGGCGTAGCAGAAAATAAAGAGATTCTGGAAAATGTACTGGACTACATGCGCACCTTCCAGGTCAGCGCCTATGATGAAACGACGGGGAAAGGGCTGATGCGTCATATCCTGATCCGCAAGGGATTTACCTCCGGACAGCTGATGGTCTGCCTGATCATCAACAGCAGCCGGGGATGTTCTGACCGGGAGAGCGGAACAGGTGACCAGTGGCTTCCCCGGCAGCAGAAGTTACTGGACAGATTGACCGGAATTCCCGGCATGACCAGCATCAGTGTAAATATTAATCGGGAGAAAACTAATGTCGTGCTTGGAAAGGAGACACATACCATCTGGGGAAGGGACACCATTGAGGACACGATTCACATGCGGGATACCCTTACCTTTTCTCTCACCCATGAGGAACAGGCGGTGACCTATCATATTTCCCCCCAGTCCTTTTATCAGGTAAATCCGGTGCAGACGGAGAAACTGTACAGTCTGGCATTGGAATATGCCGGGCTCACCGGAAAAGAAACCGTGTGGGATCTGTATTGCGGCATCGGAACCATTTCTCTCTTCCTTGCCCGCCGGGCAAAACAGGTTTACGGTGTGGAAATCGTGCCCCAGGCCATTGAAGATGCCCGCCGTAATGCAGTAGATAACGGTATCACCAATGCGGAATTTTTCGTAGGAAAAGCAGAGGATATTCTCACGGACTTTTATAACAATGGGGATAAAGGAACCCGGGAAATGCGTCATCCCGATGTGATTGTGGTAGACCCGCCCCGGAAGGGCTGCGATACCCTCTGCCTGGACACCATGCTCCGCATGGCGCCGGAACGCATCGTCTATGTAAGCTGCGACTCCGCTACCCTTGCCAGAGATTTGCGAATTCTCTGCGATGGCGGCTATGTGCTGGATAAAGTCCGTCCTGTGGATCAGTTTGGGCAGACGGTGCATGTTGAGACGGTATGTTTATTGTCCAAACTTCATGAAGCGAAGCACCATGTGAATGTGAGACTGGATACGGATGAACTGGATTTGACATCTGCGGAGAGGCGCTAAAGGTCCAGTGGACCTTTGCTCAGCGCGGACCGAAGCGGAGCGTAGACAGGCTACATACGAGGAGATAAAAAAATACGTGGCAGAGCATTATGATGGGATGAAGGTATCTAACCTGTATATTGCTCAGATAAAGAGAAAGTGTGGTATTGAGGTTGGAGAGAACTTTAATTTACCTAAGTTAAAAGATACAAGGCAACCACAGTGTTCGAAGGAGAAAGAGAATGCGATTGTTGAAGCATTAGAATTTTTTAAAAAGATTGAGGGTATTGGGAATGAGTGAATTGTGGGATGTATATACAATAGATCGGAAGAAAAATGGAAAAATTTGCGCTCGTGGAGAACAGGAGAATCTTTTGAAAGATGAATTTCATTTATGGGTTATGGTTTGGATTAAGAATCCTAAAACCGGGAAATATTTGGTGTCACAGCGCTCGGCAGATAAGGATACGGATCCATTAAAGTGGGAAACTGTTGCGGGACATTCCATAGCAGGAGATACCAGTTTAGATGCTGCTTTAAGAGAAGTATTTGAGGAAGTAGGAATCACGTTAGAACGTGAAAAAGCAACTGTTCTTGCTACAAAAGTAGCTCTTACTTATGACGGATTTAGACATAACTGGATAAGAGATTCTTATTATTTTGAAACAACAGAAGAACCAGACCTACAAAGGGCAACAACAAATGAAGTGATTCAAACAAGATGGCTCACAGTAGCGGAAATTAGGAAAATGTATGATCATGGTGATTGCTGTCTGAATATGAAAGATATTTTTGGATTTGAGGACAACCCTGTCCCGTCAAACCGATATCAGGATATTATTGGTCAAGTAGTAAGCGGAAAGATAGATCGTCCTAAGGGAAGCTGCCACCCACGCCATAAAGAGATGATTTATCCAATCAATTATGGGTATGTTACCGGGATAAAAGGTGGAGACGGAGCAGAGCAGGATATCTATCTTTTGGGAGAGAATTTGGCTGTTGCAGAATATACAGGAAAAGTTATTGCCGTATATCATCGATATGATGATAATGAAACGAAATGGATTGTGGTTCCTTGTGACGAAAAAGGAGTTATACATAGTGATGTAGAACTTCCGAGTGATGATGAAATATATGCACAGATTGCATTTCAAGAACAGTTTTTTAGTGGCGTTTTGATAAGATAGAAAATTGGTTTTTATGTCTGGAAAGGACGCGGATAATATGCATAAAATTACAGAACTTCCGGCATGGGAGAGTCTATTCAAGAGAATAGTATGGAAACAGATAGGAGAAATAGAAGGAAAAAGAATACTTGATTTTGGAAGTGGTGAAGGAATCACAGCAAATTATTTCGCAGAAAAGAATGAAGTGATTGCAATAGAACCATCGCAAGAAATGCTGACAAATGCTTGGAAAGATTATCAATATACACAGATAATGGGCGATGTTAAAACTTTATCAGCATTTGCTGATAAAACTTTTGATATTATCATTTGTCATAATGTACTCGAGTATGTTGATGACAAGGCAGAGGTAATAAAGGTTTTGACCAGAGTGCTTAAGCAGGACGGAATTTTATCTATTGTAAAACATAACAGACCGGGACGCGTAATGCAGATGGCAGTTTTGCTTGATGATTTTGAAAAGGCAAATGCAATTCTTGATGGAAAAAACAGTACAGCTTCTAAGTTTGGGACTATAAGATATTATGGAGATAATGATATTACTAAATGGGAGCCACAATTAACTATCTCAGCTAATTTTGGAATAAGAACTTTCTGGGATTTGCAGCAGAATCAACAAAAGCATGGGGATGAAGATTGGCAGGAGAAAATGATGCAGCTTGAGTTGAGAGTATCACAGATGCAGGAGTACAGAGATATTGCATTCTTCCACCATCTTTTGCTGAGAAAGATTTAGACCGCATTAAATGAAATATATGGCAATCAGCAGACATATTTAATCGACAGGTAGTTTTGCTTCATTGTAAGTAGGACTTGACAAAAACGAACAAATATTCTATATTTAACAGCGGAGATTTTATACCCAAAAGCAGAAAATACGAATGTACAAATGGAGCTCAAACCCTTGTGGTTTGGTCTTTTTCTAATTTCGTAGAAAATCTGAGAACAACTATTTCTAAAAAGTCAATTATCATTTTGTAATGGAAAATGGACAGAATTATTCACAAAACTGTTTGTACAATACTAACAAATTTTTGAGCGTATATAGTCTTGTAAAAGTGGCAGCATGGCAATCGAGTAACATCGGTTGCTTTTTTTGTTGCCTATTTTTAGAAAGTCATCAATTGCCCCGATAGAGTGATTTCTAATCCGGATTGTTATCTTCGCATGAAGAGAATAAAACAGTTGTACAAGGAATTAAATAAAGCGGAAAATGTTGAGAAATTCAGAAGTATTATCATTCCTATTGAAAGAAATGCTGCGGCATGATAGAATGACCGTATAGACGGAAATATAATTGACAAATACGGACATATAACATAACGGAGGAACACACATGATTATCAGTGAAAGAATTTTTTACATAATGGAGCAGAAGAACATGAGCCAGTTGGAACTGTCGAGAAGAACCGGGATTGCAACAAGCAACATCAGTGACTGGAAAAAGAAAAAGACAAATCCAAAAGCAGACTGTCTGTTATCCATATGTGACGCATTGGATATTACACCGGAACAGCTTTTAACGGGAAAAGGAATTGATCCGGAGTATAAAGATGCAGATATGGATTATGAAGTTACCAGGTCGGATATTAAGATATTAAAGCAGATTCATAGCCTTGGA